>ERZ795041.324-NODE-324-length-18389-cov-4.249155_pt1 | contig 18389 bp, 14 predicted proteins | sample MGYA00375125_ERZ795041 | MGnify/ENA primary metagenome ERZ795041 (study PRJEB30170, sample SAMN03074214) | activated sludge metagenome | biome: Common Effluent Treatment Plant; feature: Wastewater; material: Activated sludge; isolation source: activated biomass in...
GTGGCCGACGAGGCCACCGAACGGCGGATCACGGCCGAGTTCTTCGCCGCCCACGACATCAGCATCGAGCAACTGCACTCGACGCGCTATCGCGCCATGCAGACCGGTGCCGACATGTTTTCCGCCCAGATCACCATCGGCATCCCGAGCACGATGCACCTGGCTGCATTGCGCGACGATTTCCTCGAGTTCTGCGACGGACTCAATCTCGATGCCATCATGGATCCGATGAAGTTCTGAGGTGGCGGAATCCCTTGACCCCATGAGCGAAGCGACGACGATCGGGATTGGCCGGCAGGTGCCCGCGCTTTCCGGCACCACGGACGACGGCTCCACGCTTTCGCTTGCCGCAATGCGCGGATCGTGGGTGGTCGTCTACTTCTATCCGAAGGACGCCACGCCGGGCTGCACGCTCGAAGCGCAGGATTTCCGCGACCTCCACGCCGAATTCGAGGCGCGCGGCTGCCGCATCGTCGGCGTGTCGCGCGACTCGGTGGCCTCGCATGCGAAGTTCTGCGCCAGGCAAGCGCTGCCGTTCCCGCTGGTCGCCGATGTCGATGAAACCTGGTGCAGGGCGTTCGACGTCATTCGCGAGAAGGTGCTCTACGGCAAGCGCCATCTCGGCATCGTGCGCAGCACGTTCCTGATCGACCCCGACGGCGTGCTGCACGCCGAATGGCGCAACGTGAAGGTCGCCGGCCACGCGACTGCCGTGCTGGAGCGGCTGCCTCGCGCGTGAGCTCGACCGGCCGACTGCGCCACGCCCCCTGCCCCGCGCGAGCGCGCGGCGGCGGCATCGACCCTTTCCCGTTTCCTTCCATCGAGGCCCGTGCATGACCCGAGGCAAGCGCATCTACGTGCTCGACACCAACGTGCTCATGCACGACCCGACCTCGCTGTTCCGCTTCGAGGAACACGATGTCTTCATACCGATGACCGTGCTCGAGGAACTCGACGCGGCGAAGAAGGGCCAGTCGGAGGTATCGCGCAATGCGCGCCAGGTCAGCCGTTTCATCAACGAACTGATCGAGCAGGACGGCAAGCGCCGCATCGACGAGGGACTCGACCTGCGCCTGCCGCAGGGCCTGCGTCTCGATCGTTCGCCCGAGGTCGGCCGCCTGTATTTCCAGACCCAGGTCGCCGATGCCGCCTCGAACGGCAGGAAACGCGGCATCCCCGACAACCTGATCCTCGCCTCGGTGGTCGCCTTGCGCGACGCGCATCCGGAAGTTCCGGTGGTGCTGGTCACCAAGGACATCAACCTGCGCATCAAGGCTTCGATCTTCAACATCGTCGCCGAGGACTACGAGAACGACCGCGCGCTCGACGATTTCAGCCTGCTGTACGCCGGCCACAACGAACTGCCGGATGACTTCTGGGACCGCCATCCGGACCTGCGTTCATGGTCCGAACGCGGCCACACCTTCTATGAAGTCGTGCCGCGCGCGGACGACGACTGGCATCCGCACCAGTTCCTCTACCTTCCCGGCGAGAACGAAGTCGAGCTGCGCGTGCTCGACGTCTCCGGCGGCAAGGCCCTGATGCAGATCGTCGACGACTACCGCAGCGGCTCGCATACCGTGTGGGGCATCTCGGCGCGCAACCGCGAACAGAACTTCGCCCTCAATGCACTGATGGATCCGGAAGTCGATTTCGTCACCCTGCTCGGCACCGCCGGCACCGGCAAGACCCTGCTCGCGCTCGCCGCCGGCCTCGCCCAGGTCATGGACCAGCAGCGCTACCGCGAGATCATCATGACGCGCGCGACGGTGTCGGTCGGCGAGGACATCGGCTTCCTGCCCGGCACCGAGGAGGAAAAGATGACCCCGTGGATGGGCGCGCTGACCGACAACCTCGAAGTGCTCACCTCGCCGCAGGAAGGCGGCGCCTGGGGACGCGCGGCGACCAACGACCTGCTCGCCTCGCGGATCAAGATCCGCTCGATGAACTTCATGCGCGGCCGCACGTTCCTCAGTCGCTACGTGATCATCGACGAGGCACAGAACCTGACGCCGAAGCAGATGAAGACGCTGATCACGCGTGCCGGACCGGGATGCAAGATGGTCTGCCTCGGCAACGTCGAGCAGATCGACACGCCCTACCTCACCGAAACCACTTCGGGCCTGACCTACGCGGTCGACCGCTTCAAGCACTGGCGCCATTCCGCCCATCTGACCCTGCGTCGCGGCGAGCGTTCGCGTCTGGCCGACTTCGCCTCGGAAGTGCTGTAAGCCGGGACAATATCCGGCGGCGCCTGCCTCGGCGGCAGGCGCGGCACGGCGCAAGCGAAGGAGATTGCGGCGCGTGCCGCAGGGAGGGACAGGATGCGATCGGAACGGAATCCTTTCCGTCCGATCGCACGGCCCTGTGGAACCCATGCCGCCGGCGGGCGGCGCGGCAATGCGCTAGAAGCGCATCGCCCAGACGGCTTCGAACTCGAGGTTGTCGCCGGTCGTGCTGTTGCGGGCGCGATAGCCCGGCACGCCGAGGAACACCGGTTCGCTGGAATACGCCGCCTGCATGCTGAGGCGCGCACGCGCGCCGAGCGCGCGGGCGTAACCGATGGCAACGGTGTGGTCGGCCGGATCGGCCTGGAGTGCATTGCGCAGCAGCGCCGAAGTCGGCTGCGGCTGCTGGCGCGTGGTGTAACGCAGTTCGAGCGCACCGAACCTGCGACCGTGGTAGGTCCAGCCGGCGCTGTAGACGTCGAGGTCCTGCCAGGCGAATTCCGGGCTTGCGCCGGTGCCGAGCAGGGCAAGGAAGCGGCGCGGCAGGGCCGGGTTGGTGAAGGCCGGCACCTGGCTGTACATGACCCGCTGCATGCCGACGTCGAACGCCAGCGACGGGGTCAACGCATAGCTCAACGACAGCGTGGCGCTGGCCGGGATGTCGAACTGGCCCGGGTCCGAATACACGCCGCGGTAGCTCTTGAACGCGTCCATGTTGACGCGCGACTGGTAGGCGACGTTCCAGCCGAAACGCTCGCCGATGCGGTTGCCGGCGTCGATGCGCAGGCCGCCGCCGTAGGAAGTCTCGCCCGGCATCGCCGGCCACAACGGGGCGTCGTCGATGATCGAGACCTCGCCGAGGCCGAGGGTGACGAAACGCTGGTAGGCCAGCACGGCGGTGACGCCGAACGTGCCGCTGCCGCCCCAGCGCTGGACCCAGGACGGTGCGATCACCGTGCGCTGCAGTCCGGCGTGCGGCAATTCGGCCGCCACGTCGGGCGCCGGCAGGGAAAGGTTCAGCGGCCGCTCGTCGAGCGTGCGACGACTGACCGAGAGACCGATGAATGCGGACGGCTCGAGGCCGGCGGAGGCCAGGGCGAAGGCGAACGCGCGCACGTCGGCGAGTTCATCGGAGACGCGCGGCTCGCGTGCGTCGATCACCGTGGCCCAGGCAAATCCCGGGGTGATGGCGGCCAGCGCATACGACTGCCAGCGCGCCGGCATCGGCGCGGCGGCATCGGCGCTGCCGTACGGCGCAGCGGACGCAAAAGAAGAGGGGAGCGCCAGCCCGAGGCCGATCGCTCCCGCAAATATGCGTGCTGTTGCTGTGGATACCCGCTGCATTGCCCTGGTTGCCGCGGTGGAAGGAGTGCTGCTGTTGCCGGCGCAGTTTGGCGCAAACGCAACAGCGGGTCAAGCACGCAACAGTCCGGCGGACGGCGGCGCGACGGCGATGTACAGTCGCCGGCCAAGGCTCCCGACGGGTCGGGGGTCGCAGACTGTCGCGAAAATCCAACAATGACGAAACCAGCCCCGAGGCGCCCGCTGGCGCTGACCATCGCCGGCTCCGATTCCGGCGGCGGCGCCGGCATCCAGACCGACCTGCGCACCTTTGCCGCCCTCGGCGTGCACGGGACCAGCGCGATCACCGCGGTGACCGCGCAGAACACCCGTGCCGTGACCCGGATCGCGATGTTGCCGGCGGCGATGATCGAGGCGCAGGTCGACGCCGTGCTCGACGACTTCGCCGTCGGCGCGATCAAGACCGGCATGCTCGGCAGCGCGCGCAGCGTGCGTGCGGTCTGCGCCGCGCTCGATCGCCACCCGGCAAGGCCGCTGGTGGTCGACCCCGTGCTGGTGGCGACTTCCGGCGCGCAGCTCGCCCGCGAAGGCCTGGTCGGCGCGATCCTGCGCCGCCTGCTGCCGCGGGCCACCCTGCTGACTCCGAACCTTCCGGAAGCGGCTCGCCTGCTCGGGCGCGAACTCGCCACCCGCGACGACCTGCGCGACGCCGGTCTGCGCCTGCGCGACGCCGGCGCGTTCGCGGTGCTGGTCAAGGGCGGCCACCTGCCGGGCCGCAGCGTGCATGACGTGCTGGTGACGCCCGCGGGAACGCAGTGGTTCCGGCATCCGCGCCTGACCGGCGAATCGCACGGCACCGGCTGCACGCTGGCCGCCGCGATCACCGCCCGGCTGGCCTGCGGCGCCCCCCTCGAGGAGGCGGTGGCGGACGCGATCGACTTCGTCCACCGCGCCATCGCGCACGGCTTCAGGCCCGGCAAGGGCGGCTTGACCGTGCTCGATCCGCTGGCCGCGGCCGGGCGCTGAGGCCTCAGCCGCGGGTGCGCTCGACGAGGGCGTCGGTGAAAGTCGTGGTGGTGCCGCTGCCGCCGAGGTCGGGGGTCAGGCGGTCGCCGGCGGCGAGGGTCGCGCGGATCGCCTCGCGCACGCGACGGGCCCGGTCCTCCATGCCGAGGTGGCCGAGCATCTGCGCGGCGCCGAGCAGCAGCGCGCACGGATTGGCCACGCCCTTGCCGGCGATGTCGGGAGCGGAACCGTGCACGGCCTCGAAGATCGCCGCCTGCGCGCCGATGTTCGCGCCGGGCGCCAGGCCGAGGCCGCCGACCAGGCCCGCGCAGAGGTCGGAGATGATGTCGCCGAACAGGTTGGTGGTGACGATCACGTCGAACTGGTGCGGGTTCATCACCAGCTGCATGCAGGTGTTGTCGACGATCATCTCGTTGAACGGGATGTCGGCGTACTCGCGCGAGACGTCGCGGGCGACCTTGAGGAACAGGCCCGAGGTCGTCTTCATGATGTTCGCCTTGTGCACGGCGGTGACCTTGCGCCGGCCCTGGCTGCGCGCCATCTCGAAGGCGTAGCGCACGATGCGTTCGCAACCGTGGCGGGTGTTGCGGATCAGCGACTGCGCGACCTCGCCATCCGCGGACAGCGTCTGCCCTTCCGAACCGTAGGCGCCTTCGGTGTTCTCGCGCACGGTGATGATGTCGATGTCTTCGTAGCGCGCCTTGGTGCCGGGAAAGGTGATCGCCGGACGCACGTTGGCGTAGAGGTCAAAGCGCTTGCGCAACTCGACATTGAGCGAGCTGAAGCCGCCGCCGATCGGCGTGGTCAGCGGCCCCTTGAGGGCGACCGTGTGGCGGGCGATGGCATCGATCGTCGATTGCGGAAGCAGCTCGCCGACCTGCTGCTGGGCGGCCATGCCGGCCTCGACGAACTCGTATTCCAGACCGGCGTTGACGGCGTCGAGAACGCGCAGCACCGAGTCCATGATCTCCGGCCCGATGCCGTCACCCCGAATCACCGCAATCGTCTTGCTCATCAGTGGAACCAACTCCGTAAAGGACTGCCGCCAGTCGACAAATGCGTGCATTATCCGGAAATGACGATGCAGCGCACAACACGCATGCGGACGCTCCTGCGGCGATTTGCCGTCGTCCTGGCGGCGGTGCTGATGGCGCCCGCCGCGGTCGAGGCCGGCATCGGCAACGACCTGCGCCTCAGCCTGGTGGCCACCTCGCTGCACGCGCCGCAGGCGCCGCCCGACCTGCGCATCGAGGCGACCTGGCCGGACAGTTGCCTGCCGTTCGTCGAGCGCGCGACCGTCGTTCCCGGCCACATCGACATCCATCTGCGCGCGTCGCCGGGGCGCTGCCTGAAGCAGGCCAGTACCCTCGACCTGCGCACCAATCCCGCCCGCGCCTCCGGCTGGGAATCCCTTCCGCTCGACGTCTACGCGGTGCGCCTGTTCCTTGCCGGCGCCGACGGCAGCGAAACCCTGATCGCCTTCCAGTGGCTGGATGCCGCAGGGCAATCGGCGGCGACGCCGGAGAGCGGATTCTGGTGGTCGGTGGCGACCGACCGCGACACGCCACCGGCGCTCGCCGGCGGCGGCATCAGCCTCGAACGCCAGGGGACGCGCATCGCGGTGACCCTGTTCGGCTACGACGCCGGGCGCCCCGAGTGGGCCTTCGGCAGCGGCGTGCTGCGGGGAAGCGTGGCGCACGTGCAGCTCATGCGCATGCGCGGCGACACCGCCGCATTCGGCAGCGGCGTGGCGACGCCGGTGGCCGATGCGGGTCCGGTCCTGCACCTGCATTTTTCCTCGCCGGCCCGCGCGCAGGCATGGATCGAGCGGGACTTCGCCGGCGGCGCCCCCGGCATCGACCTGCAGCCGCTCGAGCTGGCGCGTTCGGCATTCGCGATCGACCGCCCCGGCAGTGCCTGGCAGGGGCGCTGGGTGCTGGTCGACACGGCGCGCCGCGCCGCGCGGGTGATCGTGCTCGATGCCACCCGCACCAGCGATGCCGACGGTTTCCGCCTGCTCGACGCGGCCGGCGGCGCGGAACTGGATTGCCGCATCGAGATCGGCAGCGACGCCTTCCCGCGCCAGTGCACGTTGCGGATCGACGGCGAAGTCGCCGCGGGTTTCGACCGCATCGGCCTCGACCGCCTGCAGGGGCGCAATACCGACGGCGAAACCGCCGAGCTGATCCGGCTGCCGGAGTGAGGCGGGAAGCGCAGCGGCGGCAGCGGGGAATGCAGACGACGCCGGCGTGACCGGCGCATCCGGGTTGCGCGCACACCCGCCCGGGCGGTCACTGCAGCCGCTGCCGCGGCGGGCTCAGCTTTGCGCGCTGCCGGCGAGTTCGGCGAGGCGGCCGCTGCGGTCGGCGGCGACCAGATCGTCGAAGCCGCCGACGTGGGTACCATTGATGAAGATCTGCGGGACGCTGCGGCGACCGCCGGAGCGGGCGAGCATTTCCTCGCGGCGCGCCGGATCGCTGTCGACGCGGATTTCCTCGTAGTCGAGGCCCTTCTGGCGCAGCAGGTTCTTCGCCGCCACGCAGTAGGGGCAGATCAGTGTCGTGAACATTTCGACCTTGGCCATGGATCGCGCTCCCGCGGTGAAGGGCATCGTCCCGAAATGTGGCCGCTGCGACCGCTTGCAAGCCCGGCACGCAGCGGGCCGGCCGGCGCGGCGGGCAAGTCGGAAGCTCACACCCGCTTAAGGCTCGGCCGGGTAGACTCGCCCCGTTTTGTGCGCACCCGCGGAGCCCTGCATGTCCGGCCGTCGCCTGCTTTCCCTGATCCTCGCCAGCGCCCTCACCGGCCTTGCCGGCGCGCAGGAGGCCCCGCGCCTGCCCGACATCGGCAGCTCCGCCGGCAGCGCCGCCACGCCGGCCGAGATGCGCGAGTACGGCGCGAGCATGCTGCGCGAACTGCGCTCCTACAACCTGGTCTTCGACGATCCGCTGGTCAGCGACTACCTCGACTCGCTCGGCTACCGGCTGGTCGCCCACAGCGAAGGCGCCGGCCAGCCGTTCACCTTCTTCGTCGTGCGCAGCAACGACATCAATGCCTTCGCCGCACCGGGCGGCTACCTCGGCTTCAACGTCGGCCTGATCACCGCGGTGACCAGCGAGGACGAACTCGCCGCGGTCATCGGCCACGAAATCGCCCACATCACCCAGCAGCACACGCTGCGCGCCTTCGAGGATTCGAAGAAGACCTCGCTGCCGATCGCGCTGGCCATGCTCGGGGCGCTGGCCGTGGCCGGCTCGCGCACCGACGATGCCAGCGAGGCGGTCTTGATGACCGGCCTCTCGCTGATCCAGCAGCGCGCGATCAACTTCACCCGCTACGACGAAATGGAAGCCGACCGCGTCGGCATCCAGACGCTGGCGCGCGCCGGATACGATCCGCTGGCGATGGCCGACACCTTCGCCATGTTCCAGCGCATCATGCGCACGAACGGCATCGACATCCCCGAGTTCCTGCGTACCCACCCGGTCGACGTCACTCGCATCGCCGACGCGAAGTCGCGTGCCGAAGCGCTCGGCAAGGCGCATGCCGCCAGCTTCGGCCGCGCACCGCGCGGCACGACGGGAGACGCCTTCAGCGACGATGCCGGTTGCGCCGGCGTTGCCCGCATCGGCGAACTCGAGCCGGCGCGCACGCTGGCCTGCCAGCCGGCATCGCTGCAGCTGTCGGTGCCGGTGCTGGCAAGCGCGACCCATGTCTCGCGCAGGAATGCCGCCACTGCGGACACGCCGGTGTACTTCGAACTGATGCGCGAACGCGCACGCGTGCTCAATGCCGACTCGGCGAACGCGATCCTGCGCTACTACGCCGACGACCTGCGCGGCAATCCGGCCTTCGACACGCCGGCCAACCGCTACGGTCATGCGCTCGCCCTGTTGCGCGTGCGCCAATCGAAGGAAGCGGTGGCGGCATTCACCGACCTCGTCGATGCCCATCCCGGCCAGTCGGTGTTCGAGCTCGGCCTTGCCGCCGCCGAGGACCAGGCCGGACAGAAGGCCGCGGCACTCGCGCGCCATGCCCGCATCAACGCGGATTTCCCCGGCAACCGCGCGATCACCCTGGCCTACGCGGACGCCCTGCTGGCCACCGGCGGAGCCGATCCGGCGCGCACCGCGCAGGAACTGCTGCGCCCGCTCGTGCAGCGCCGTGCCGACGATCCGGAGCTGCAACGGGCATTCGGACGCGCCAGCGAACTGGGTGGCGACAAGGTACGCGCAGCCGAGGCCTTTGCCGAGGTGACCTTCCTCAACGGGCGGCCGGAAGACGCCCTCAACCAGCTCAGCGCGCTGGCGAAGGACGGCGACCTCGACTACTACCAGCGCGCCCGCGTCGAGGCACGCATCACGTCGATGACACCGGTGGTGCTCGACCAGCGCAAGCGCGGCATGCGCGACGGCAGTGGCGGCAACGTCGCCGCACCGGCGGCCGATTGCGGGCGCCGGCTGTGCCTGCATGCGTCATCCCGCGGTAACAATCCTGCGCTGCAATGATATGGTCACAAGGCGCCCATGACGGGGCCATTCCCGGCGATATCGTGCAGAAACACGTCCTGATCGTGGAAGACGAACCGGCGATCCGCGACATGGTCGCGTTTGCCTTGCGCAAGGCCGGCATGGAGGCGATCCATGCCTCCGACGCGCGCAGCGCGCAGACGGCGATCGGCGACCGCATCCCCGACCTCATCCTGCTCGACTGGATGCTGCCCGGCATGCCCGGCATCGACCTTGCCCGCCGCCTGCGCAAGGACGAGCTCACCCGCGACATCCCGATCATCATGCTGACCGCGCGCGGCGAGGAAGGCGACCGCGTCAGCGGCCTCGATGCCGGCGTCGACGATTACGTGGTCAAGCCGTTTTCGGCGCGCGAGCTGGTGGCGCGCATCCGCGCGGTGCTGCGCCGGACCCACGGCGAGGACACCGAAGGCATCATCGAGATCGCCGGGCTGCGCATCGACAGCGCCGCCCACCGCGTCTTTGCCGGCGAGCAGACCGTGCCGATCGGCCCGACCGAATACCGCCTGCTGCATTTCTTCATGACCCACCCCGAGCGGGTCTACACGCGCAGCCAGCTGCTCGACCATGTCTGGGGCGGGGGCGTCTACGTCGAGGAGCGCACCGTCGACGTGCATATCCGCCGCCTGCGCATGACGCTTGAACCCTACGAGAAGGACGCTCTCGTGCAGACCGTGCGCGGCGCCGGTTACCGCTTTTCCGCAAGCGTGTGAAGGCCCGGGTCGCCCGCCGGCGCGGCAGCCTCGTCGGCCTCGTCCGTGCCTTCCGTGACGCCGCCGCGGCATTGCCCGACGCGCTCGTCGCGATCGACGAGGAACGGCGCATCCGCTGGTTCAACACCGCCGCCGGGCGCCTGCTCGGCCTCGCCTATCCGGACCACCTCGGCCGCCGCGCCGACGAGGTCGTGGCGATCCCCGGCCTGCCCGCCTGGCTCGCCGCGGATGGAGCCGAACCGCTCAACGATGTCGCTGCGCCCGGCGATGCCGACGTCCACCTCAGCCTGCGCCTGATTCCCTACGCCGACAATCACGCCCTGCTGCTCGGCCGCGACATCAGCCAGGTCCTGCGCGTGGAGAAGGTGCGCCGCGACTTCGTCGCCAACGTCTCGCACGAGCTGCGCACCCCGCTGACCGTCGTGCACGGCTACCTCGATCTGATCGAGCCGGAGCAGGTTCCCGAGTTCGAATCGATCCTGCGCGAACTGCGCAAGCAGTCGCACCGCATGACCCAGATCGTCGAGGACCTGTTGACCCTGTCCCGGCTCGACTCGGGAGAAAACCTGCCGCAGATGCGGGTGGCGATGGGTCCGCTGGTGCGCACCCTGCTGCGCGATGCCGAGGGCCTCAGCCGCGGCCGCCACGTGATCACCCTCGAGCACGACGACGGCCAGGACCTGCTCGGCTCGCCGAAGGATCTCTACAGCGCGTTCTCGAACCTGGTCAGCAATGCGGTGCGTTACACGCCGGTCGGCGGCCACATCACGATCGGCTGGCGGACCGGCCCCGACGGCGGCCGCCTCAGCGTGCGCGACAGCGGGCACGGCATCCCGGCCCGCCACCTGCCGCGCCTGACCGAACGCTTCTACCGGGTGTCGACCAGCCGTTCGCGCGAATCCGGCGGCACCGGCCTCGGCCTGTCGATCGTCAAGCATGTCCTGCAGCTGCACGATGCCCACCTCGACGTGCAGAGCGAAGTCGGCGTCGGCAGCACGTTTGCGTGTATCTTCGGCGTCGAGCGCCTGCTCCCGCCGGAGCCGGTCTGCGAGGACGCCTGAGCATGAATTCCAGCATTGCTGGCCTCGACATCGACAGCGGGGCACCGGTTGCCGCGCCCGCAGGAGTGGCGATCGAGCGCGTGCTGCCGGACTTCACCGATCCGGCCCTGTACCTCAACCGCGAACTCGCCCAGATCGAGTTCAACATGCGGGTGATGGCGCAGGCGGAGGATCCGCGCAATCCGTTGCTGGAACGCCTGCGCTTCATGTGCATCTCGTGCACCAACCTCGACGAGTTCTTCGAGGTGCGCGTGGCGATCCTCAAGCACCACCTCTCGTTCGGCGACGTGCAGCCCGGCGCCGACGCCATGGCTCCGGGCGAGGTGCTGGCGCGGATCCGCGAACGCACCCTGACCCTGGTCAAGAAGCAGTACGACTTCTGGAACGACACCCTGCTGCCGGATCTCGCCCGCGAAGGCATCCGCTTCCCGCGCCGGCAGGAATGGACGGTCAAGCAGCGCCGCTGGCTGCAGGGCTATTTCCGCAACGAGACCCTGCCGGTGCTGTCGCCGCTCGGCCTCGACCCGGCGCATCCGTTCCCGCGCATCCTCAACAAGAGCCTGACCCTCGCGGTCGTGCTCAAGGGCAAGGATGCGTTCGGTCGCGAGGGCCACATGGCCCTGCTGCGCGCGCCGCGCTCGCTGCCGCGCATCATCCGCCTGCCGGCCGAGGTCGCCGAAGACCGCTACGAGTTCGTCTTCCTCGCCGACGTGCTGCACGAGTTCATGGACGAACTGTTCCCCGGCATGCAGGTCAAGGGCTCCTACCAGTTCCGCGTGACCCGCAACAGCGAACTGTCGGTCGACGAGGAGGAGGTGGAAAACCTCGCCCTCGCCCTGCGCGAGGAACTGCGCGGACGCGGCTACGCGCGCGCCGTGCGCCTGGAGGTCGGCTCGAACTGCCCGAAGGCGATCACGACGATGCTGAAGCAGAACTTCGAGCTCGCCGACCAGGACATCTACCGCTGCGAGGGGCCGGTCAACGTCAGCCGCAGCATCGCCATCTACGACCAGATCGACCGCCCGGACCTCAAGTACGCGCCGTTCACCCCGCGACCGAGCGCGGTCGGCGCCGACGCCAGCCTGTTCGACGCGATCCGCGAGCGCGACATCCTCCTGCACCATCCGTTCGAGTCGTTCTCCGCGGTCGCCGAGCTGGTCAAGCAGGCCAGCGTCGATCCCGACGTGCTGGCGATCAAGCAGACCCTGTACCGCGCCGGCAACGATTCGCCGCTGGTCGACTCGCTGATCGAGGCCGCGCGCCAGGGCAAGGACGTGACCGTCGTCGTCGAGCTGCGCGCCCGCTTCGACGAGGAGGCCAACCTGCGTCTCGCCAACCGGCTGCAGGAGGCCGGCGTGCAGGTGGTCTACGGCGTGGTCGGCTACAAGACGCACGCCAAGATGCTGCTGATCGTGCGCCGCGAGCGGGGCGGCCTGCGCCGCTACGTGCACCTGTCGACCGGCAACTACCACCAGGTGACCTCGCGCACCTACACCGACTTCGGCCTGATGACCGCCGATGCCGAGATCGGCGAGGACGCCCACCTGCTGTTCCTGCAGCTGTCGGGGCTCGGTCCGATCATCAAGCTCAAGCAGTTGCTGCACTCGCCGTTCACCCTGCACAAGGGCCTGATGGCGAAGATCGCGCGCGAGACCGCATTCGCGCGGGCCGGCCGCCCTGCCCGCATCAAGGCGAAGATCAACGCGCTCAACGAACCGGCGGTGATCTCGGCGCTGTACGAGGCCTCCTGTGCCGGCGTGCGCATCGACCTCATCGTGCGCGGCGCCTGCACGCTGCGCCCCGGCATCCACGGCGTCTCCGACAACATCCAGGTGCGCTCGATCGTCGGCCGCTTCCTCGAGCACAGCCGCGTGTACTGGTTCGAGAACGGCGGCGAACCGGAGATCTACTGCTCGAGTGCCGACTGGCTCGACCGCAACCTGCTGCGCCGCGTCGAAACCTGCTTCCCGATCCGCGACCCCGAGCTCGCCGCCCGCGTCCACGACGAAGCCCTCGACAACTACCTTGCCGACAACACCCAGGCCTGGATCCTCGAGGCGGACGGCAGCTACACCCATCTGCAGCCCGGCGACGAGCCCGCGCATTCCGCGCAGGCCACGCTGCTCGCGAAGCTCTGCGGCTGATGCCGACCGACGCCGCCCGCCCACCCGACGACGGCGACGTGTTCGCCGCCGCCGACCTCGGCTCGAACAGTTTCCACCTCGTGGTGGCGCGCTACGGCCGCGGCGAGCTGCGCGTGATCGATCGCCTGCGCGAAAGCGTGCGCCTCGCCGCCGGCCTGCGCGACGACGGCTCGCTCAATCGCGAACGGCGCGAAGCCGCGTATGCCTGCCTCGCCCGCTTCGGCCAGCGCCTCGCCGGCGTCGCCGCCGACCACGTGCGTGCGGTGGCCACCAACGCGGTGCGCCAGCTGGCCCATCCGCAAGCCTTCCTGCTGCCGGCCGAAACCGCGCTCGGCCACCCGATCGAAATCGTCTCCGGCCGCGAGGAAGCGCGCCTGATCTATCTCGGCGTCGCCCACGGCCTGCCGCTGGCCGAACACAAGCGCCTCGTCGTCGACATCGGCGGCGGCAGCACCGAGTTCATCATCGGCCGCGGTTTCGACGCCCTCGAGCGCGAGAGCCTGCAGGTCGGCTGCATCGCCAGCACGTTGCGGTTCTTCGGCGACGGCCGCATCACCCCGCGGCGCTGGCAACAGGCGAAAGGCGAAATCGCCGTCGAACTGCAGCAGTTCGGCGCCCACTACCGCGAACGCGGCTGGGCCGAGGCGGTCGGCTCGTCCGGAACGGCCAAGGCGATCGGCGCGGTCGTCCAGGCCAACGGCTGGAGCGATGGCGGCATCACCGCGGCCTCGCTCGACAAGCTGCGCGAGGCACTCCTGCGCAGCGGCGACATCAGCCGCCTCGACCTCGCCGGCCTGTCCGGCGAGCGCACGCCGATCATCGCCGGCGGCGTGGTCATCCTCGAAACCGTGTTCGACACCTTCCGCCTCGAGCGCATGAGCGTGTGCGAAACCGCCATGCGCGAAGGCCTGCTGCACGACATGCTCGGTCGCGCCCTGCAGACCGATCCGCGCCATACCAGCATCGGCGCCCTTGCCCAGCGCAGCGACGTCGACCAGGCCCAGGCCGCACGCGTCAGCCGCACCGCGACCATGCTGTTCGAACAGGTCGCCGGCGCCTGGCAGCTGGAAGCCCCGGCACGCGACCTGCTCGGCTGGTGCGCGCAGATCCACGAGATCGGCCTGGCCATCGCCCACAGCCAGCACCACCTGCACGGCGCCTACATCGCCGCCAATTCCGACCTCGCCGGCTTCGGCAGCCAGGAACAGGCCCTGCTCGCGGCCATCCTGCGTTCGCACCGGCGGCGTCCGGACGACGGCCAGCTGCAGGCCCTGCCGGCACGCATGCAGCCGGCCGCACAGCGCCTGACTGCCCTGCTGCGACTCGCCGTGCTGCTGCATCGCGCGCGCAGCGACGAGCCGCTGCCGGCCCTGCGCCTCGCCGCCAGCGGCAACCAGCTCGCCCTGGAGCTGCCGCGCAGCTGGCTGGAACGCCATCCGCTGACGCGCGTGGATCTCGAGCAGGAACGCGACTACCTCAAGCACATCGACATCAAGCTGCAGGTCGCCAAGGCCTGAGCGGATCGCGCATCCGCGCGCGAGCGCCTATCATGCGCCGTCCCGTTCACGCCGAGGCCTGCCATGATCGCCACCCGCATCACCCGCATCCTGCTGCTGTCGTTGCTGCTGCCGTTCGCCGCCCAAGCGCAGACCACCGCGCCGGCCGCGCCCGCGGCGGCCGAGGCCACCGTCGACACGACGAGCCCGCCGAAGGTCCTGATCAAGACCAGCCTCGGCGACATCACCGTCGAACTCGATGCGGTGAAAGCGCCGAAAAGCGTCGAGAACTTCCTCCAGTACGTGAAGGACGGCTTCTACGACGGCACCATTTTCCATCGCGTGATCGACGGCTTCATGATCCAGGGCGGCGGCTTCACTCCCGACCTGCGCCAGAAGCCGACCCGCGCGTCGATCCAGAACGAGGCGAAGAACGGCCTGTCGAACCGCCGCGGCACGATCGCGATGGCGCGCACGCCGGACCCGAATTCGGCCACCGCGCAGTTCTTCATCAACGTCGTCGACAACCGCAACCTCGACTACGTCAATGACGACACCTACGGCTATGCCGTGTTCGGCACGGTCGTCTCCGGCATGGACGTGGTCGATCGCATCAAGGCCACGCCGCCCGGTCCGAAGGGACCGTTCCCGCGCGACGTGCCGGCCACCGACATCGTCATCGAGAAGGTCTCGGTGGTCGAGTGAGGCCGGTTGCCAGCGCGGTCGGCATTCGCCCCGCGCTGGCATCGGTCCGCAACGAGGCCGGGGTCCGCCATGGCGACGCTGTTCATCTCCGACCTCCACCTGGATGCCGCGCGTCCGCACATCCTCGACGCCTTCGACCGTTTCATCCTCGATGAGGCGGTCCATGCCGATGCGCTCTACATCCTCGGCGACCTCTTCGAAGCCTGGATCGGCGACGACTCCGCGGACCCCGCCGGGCAGCGTTTCCTCGCCGGGCTGCAGCCGCTGCGCGAAGCCGGCCGGCCGTGCTTCTTCCTCCACGGCAACCGCGATTTCCTGCTCGGCGCCGGCTATGCGCGACGCGCCGGCCTGACCCTGCTGGCGGATCCCGCGGTCGTGCAGATCGGCGGTGAGCGCACCCTGCTCATGCACGGCGACACGCTGTGCACCGACGACCATGCCTACCAGGCGTTCCGCACGCAGTCGCGGGCGCCGGCCTGGCAGCGCGCCTTCCTTGCGCGCCCGCGCGACGAACGCGAGGCGTTCGCCCGCCAGGCCCGCGCCGAGAGTCGGCGCTACACCACCGACGCCAGCCACTCGGCCCTGATGGACGTCAACGACGACGCCGTGCGCGCCGCGCTGCGCGCCCACGGCTGCCTGCGCCTCATCCACGGCCATACCCATCGCCCGGCGAGCCATCGTTTCGAACTCGACGGCCGGCCCGCGCAACGCATCGTGCTGGGCGACTGGTACGAACAGGAAAGCTGGCTGAGTCTCTGAGCCCGGATCGACGGGTTGGCGCACGCGGCCCGGCTCTCTCCCGCAGCGACCCTGCCCCCTGCGGCAGGTTGTCGTATTGCCAATAAGAATGATTTTCATTAGGTTTAACGAATCGCGGCGCCAGGGGGCTGCCGACGGCAGTCGTCCCATGCAGACATCGCGTGCCCGAACCGACTTCCCTCGCGCAGTCGCGGCCGTTGCCGGCCGGGCCGCCGGGCCGCGCCATGCCATCCGCGGCGGTGCACCGCCGCCGACCTGAACACCGCAATCCCCTCCCGCTCCACTCGCGCCAGCCTCCCCGCCAGCCGTTCTGCCCGCCGAACGTCGTGACGCCCCGCGCGCGGCCCTCCCCGAAGACATCCCGGAAAGACCATCGATGAATCCGCGTCCCGCCCGCTCCCTGCGCCGCAACCCGCTCGTTGCCGTCATCGCGCTCGCACTCGTCTCGCCCGCCGCTTTCGCCGACATGCCATCCGAAGCCGATGCCGTGCAGATGCAGCAGGTCGTCGTCACCGCCTCGGGTTTCGAGCAGAAGATCACCGACGCCCCGGCCAGCATCAGCGTCATCACGCACGAGGAGTTGCAGAAGCGTCCCTACATGACCCTGATCGATGCCGTGCGCGACCTCGAGGGCGTCGACGTCGGCGAGACCTCCGACAAGACCGGCCAGAAAACCATCAGCATGCGCGGCATGGGCTCGGACTACACCCTGATCCTCATCGACGGCAAGCGCCAGAACAACCACGGCGACATCTACCCGAACGCGTTCGGCGGCAACCAGTTCAACCACATCCCGCCGCTCGACATGATCGAGCGCATCGAGGTCATCCGCGGCCCCGCCTCGACCCTCTACGGCGCCGACGCACTCGGCGGCGTCATCAACATCATCACCCGCAAGGTCGCCGGACGCTGGTACGGATCGGCCACGGCAACCCGCAACGTCCAGGAAAACGACGAGTTCGGCACCGACAGCACCTTCGATTTCGCCCTGATGGGCCCGCTCGCCAGCGACCGTTTCGGCATCGGCCTGCGCGGCTCCTGGTACCGGCGCGATTCGTCGACTCCCGAATACGAGATCATCCACGACCCATCCGGTGCACCGCACGAGCGCTCGCTCGGCTTCGGTGGCGGCGGCAAGACCGTCGACAACACCAACAAGGGCCTCGGCGCGACCCTGACCTGGAAGCCGGCCGACAACCAGTCCGTCATGTTCGACTACGACACCTCCGAGCAGGTCTACGACAACACGCCCTACACCAACAATCTCGGCACCACCGCCTATCCGCTCGGCACCGTCGCCGGCGTCAACAGCTCGAGCCTCTGGCGCTCGGGTCCGCGCGTCGGCTACACCGACGAGCAGCGCTTCACCCGCGACCAGTGGTCGCTCGTGCACAACGGTGAATGGTCGTTCGGATCGAGCTTCCTCTCGCTCGCCCACATCGACACCGGCAACCACGGCCGCACCCTGCCGTTCAGCGTCGAGGAACGCCTGCTGCACGAACAGATCTTCCGCGGCACCGGCGACTACGCCGGCATGACCGTCGCCCAGCGCCAGGCCTTGATGGCCGAGTTGTTCCTGCCGCGGCCGAAGCGGGTGATGGAAAGCCGCCAGTACACCCTCGACGGCAAGCTCGACATGCCGTTCGAAGGCTGGGGCGGCAACCATCACTTCGTCGTCGGCGGCCAGGTCATCGACGGCGAACTCGAGGACGGCGTGTTCGGCATGGAAAGCGGCAACGGCCGCGGCACCGTGCAGGATCACGAGATGTGGAGCGTGTTCGTCGAGGACAACTGGACGCCGGTCGAACAGCTGACCGTCACCGGCGGCCTGCGCCATGACGACCACAACCGGTTCGGCGGGCATCTCAGCCCGCGCCTGTACGGGGTCTACACCATCAGCCCGGCCTGGACCCTCAAGGGCGGCATCAGCACCGGCTACAAGACGCCGAAGACCACCGACCTCTACGACGGCATCACCGGATTCGGCGGCCAGGGCACGCTGCCGTTCGCCGGCAATCCCGACCTCCAGCCGGAAACCAGCGTCAACAGCGAGATCGCCGTGTACTGGTCGTCGGTCGACGGCCGCCACAACTTCAACGCGACGGTCTTCCACAACAACTTCCGCGACAAGATCGAGAACGGCGAAGCCACGCAGACCTGCGAAGCCACCGGCGGCGTGCGTCCCTGCGTCAACCTCGGCGACTTCGAGGCGCTCGGCTACACGAGCTGGACGCAGAAGGTCAACGTCGACAAGGCGCGCGTGAAGGGTGTCGAACTCGCCGGTCGCTGGGGCATCACCGATGCGCTGTCGCTGCGCGCCAACTACACCTTCACCGACAGCGAGCGCCTGAGCGGCGCCGACAAGGGCCTGCCGCTGACCGAAGCCGCCCGGCACATGACCAATGCCACCCTCGACTGGGCCATAA
>ERZ795041.326-NODE-326-length-18342-cov-7.560562_pt1 | contig 18342 bp, 16 predicted proteins | sample MGYA00375125_ERZ795041 | MGnify/ENA primary metagenome ERZ795041 (study PRJEB30170, sample SAMN03074214) | activated sludge metagenome | biome: Common Effluent Treatment Plant; feature: Wastewater; material: Activated sludge; isolation source: activated biomass in...
CCGCCCGTTGAGCCTGCGATCTCGATCAGTTGTTCGTTGCCAGTTGTTAGGGTTGGCCCGGCAAACGGCGCGCAGTGGCCAATTCGTTGAGCTTGAACCTACGCCCACATGTTATACCATCATGAACCACAAATCAGTGCGATCTACTTGCTCTTTTCCCGCATTACTTCACCGAAGGGTTCGCCCCGTCGTAGCTATGGCTACGCGGCGGCCTCTTCGGCTTGTCCTGCTGGAAAACAGCGGCGCATCTTTTGGCCTGATTTGTAATTCAAGATGGTATTAGGGTTGCCCCGCTGAACTGCGGAGTACCTTGAGAACGCGTTGGACCGGTCCTGACACCCGGATTATGCAGCAGGGTTCGTTGCGAGGGTCGAAATCACAATGGCAGCGCGGATTTCACCGAGAAGGAATAGCACAAGCTATTGTGCCGAGGGGAAAACCGGCGAAGCGTACGCTGCCGCAGTGATTTCGGGCCGTAGTAGAAATCCTGCTGCATATTTGGGTGACAACGAACAACTTTCTACTAACAACCAGTCGAAACTTCAAATTCAGCCGCCAGTTGCGGACTCTAAGCCCGATGGCCCCTGGCATCCGGGGCAGGAGCCGTTTCGTGCTTCCTACCTTCGCCGGACCAATCCGTGCGCAGTGGAGTTAGTTTTCCTAGGTACCGGCACCAGTCAAGGCATACCCGTGATCGGATGCGGGTGCGAGGTGTGCACCAGCACGGACCCGCGCGACAAGCGCACGCGCTCTTCCGTGCTGGTGCGGAACAATGGTGTCAACCTGCTGATCGATGCGGGCCCCGACCTGCGCCAACAGATGCTGCGCGAGCAGGTGTCCGAACTGGGCGGCGTACTGCTCACCCACGAACACATGGACCACATCTCCGGCATGGACGACCTGCGGGCCTTCAGCTTTGCCCATGAGCCACCGCGCGCCGTGCAGGTTTTCGGCGATGCGCGCACGCTGCACGCGGTGCAGCGCGTATATGCCTATGCATTCAATGGCCACGGCTATCCGGGCATCCCGCAGTTCCAACTGAACACCATTGCGGATCAACCGTTCGTGGCTGCCGGTGTGCCCGTGATGCCCGTGGAAGTGATGCACCAGCAATTGCCCGTCAAAGGGTTCCGCATCGGTGCCTACGCCTACATCACCGACGCCAAAACCGTGGCACCTGAAGAAAAAGCCAAGCTAAGGGGCTTGAACGTGCTGGTAGTGAATGCCTTGCGGAAGAAACCGCATTACTCCCACTTCAATTTGGAAGAAGCGTTGACCCTGGTTGCCGAACTGGCCCCTGGCCGCGCCTTCCTTACGCACATCAGCCACCTGATGGGGCGGCATGCCGATGTCGTGTTGCCGGCAAACGTGCAGCTCGCCCATGATGGGCTGAAGGTGGCGGTCTGAACGGCGGCGCCCTGGCCGCCTCGGCATCCGGTTGCATCTTTGCGCCATGGCGCTCAGCTCCGCGCTCCTGGAACAAGCCGTTGATCAGTTGGCCACCCTGCCCGGCATCGGCAGGCGAACCGCCATGCGCCTGGCCTTGGACCTGCTGCGGCGCGACCTGCCCGAGGTGGTGCGCTTCAGCGAGGCTGTGCGCAACCTGCGCGAACAGGTGCAATACTGCAGCGAATGTTGCAACATCAGCGACAGACCGGTGTGCGACATCTGCGCCAACCCGTCCCGCGAACCATCACAGGTGTGCGTGGTGGAGGACATCCGAGATGTCATCGCCATCGAGAACACCCACCAGTACAAGGGGCGCTACCATGTGCTGGGCGGGGTGATCAGCCCCATCGACGGTGTGGGGCCCGACAACCTGCACACCAAGGAACTGTTCCGACGGATCGCGCAAGGCGGCATCAAGGAGGTGATCTTGGCTCTTGGAGCCACCCTGGAAGGGGACACCACCAGCTTTTTCCTGTACCGTAAACTGAACGAGGCGGGAGTGGCCGTCAGCGTGATCGCCCGCGGCATCAGCATTGGCGGCGACCTGGACCAAGTGGATGAAATGACACTGGGGCGTAGCATTGCCGACCGGAAGCCTTACCAACAAAGCATCAAACAGTGAGGCAGCCCGCCCGGTGTGCCGAATTGCCGGCATGCAGGGGAAGCATGCGAACCTGCCAACCCCGGCCACGACCATGAAGCTCAGCGTAGTGATCGTCAATTACAATGTGAAGGCCTATTTGGAGCAGTGTCTGCGCACCGTGTACGAGGCGCTGAAAGGCATGGAGGGGGAGGTGTTCGTGGTGGACAACCAAAGCACGGACGGCAGTGTGGAGATGGTGCAGCGCGAGTTTCCCGGGGTGCATTTGGTGGCCAACCAGCAGAACATGGGCTTCAGCCGGGCCAACAATCAGGCCATCCGGCAATGCCGGGGCGAATACATCCTGCTGCTTAATCCGGACACCGTGGTGGGCGAGGACGTGTTCCACAAGGTGATGGCGTTCATGGATGCCAACCCCAAGGCCGGGGGGCTCGGCGTGAAAATGATCGATGGCACCGGAAGATTCCTCCCCGAAAGCAAACGGGGCCTGCCCACCCCAACGGTGGCATTCTATAAGATCATCGGTCTTTCAAGGCTATTCCCCAACAGCAAGTCCTTTGGCCGCTACCACTTGGGCCACCTGCCGGAGGACGAAACGGCGCCCATCGAGATCCTTTCCGGTGCCTGCATGTTCCTGCGCCGTTCGGTGCTGGACGAGGTGGGCCTGCTGGACGAGAGCTTCTTCATGTACGGGGAGGACATCGACCTGAGCTACAGGATCCGCCTGGGCGGCTATGAGAACTGGTACTTTCCGCAGGCCCGGATCATCCACTACAAAGGGGAAAGTACCAAGAAGAGCAGCGTCAACTATGTCTTTGTGTTCTACAACGCCATGGTCATTTTCGCCCGGAAGCATTTCACCCGGCGCGGACCGCTGCTCTTTTCGGCCATCATCCGCGGGGCCATTTACCTGAGCGCTGCTGCGGCCATCGGCATGCGTTTTTTGCACCATGCCTTGCTTCCGTTGCTCGACCTGGCCATCGTGTACCTGTGTTTGTCCCTGTTCCCCGGCATGGGCCCGGAAACCGGGCCGTGGCACCATGCCCTGCTTGGACTGGTCGGAATCGGGGCAATGGCCGTTGCGGGCAACTACGATGTGCCGGGCCGTTGGACCCACGTGGCCAAGGGCATCGGGGCATTGGTCCTGGTGGTGCTGGCTGCCCGCCCATGGTTGCATTCCGAGTTCATGGAGGCCATTCTACTGGTCGCGTCGGCCGCCGCACTGATGATCGCGGTCCGCGCGATTCTGCGGTTGTTCAACTTCAGGATTGGCGCATCACCCGTTCGTGAACGCACCCGGATCTTGGCGATCGGTTCACCGAATGAAACCAAGCCCGCCATGGCCCTGCTTTGGCAAACCCATTATGGCCTGGACAAAGAAGTGCTGATCGACCCCCGCACGACGGGTTCCGGGGAGCTTCGGAAGCAAATTTTACGGGCAGTGAAGGAGGAGCGCCTGCGCGAAGTGGTTTTTTCCGCCCGCGACATGCCCATGGACCAGGTCATCGCCCTGATGGGGGAACTGAAGACAGCCAACGTGATCTTCAAGATCGCGCAGCCAGGGGCCAAGTTCATCATTGGCCCGGGCACCACCGAAAGTGTGAATGACCTCCTGGTGCTGCCCGATCATGCGGTGAGCAGTTCCGCCCCCCGGCGCCATCGCAGGGCCCTGGACATCGTGTTGGCCGTGGCCCTGCTGGTCACGGCGCCGGTAGGCATCTGGTGGATCCCCCGCAAGCAGAAGTTCCTGGGCAATTGCATGGACATCCTTACCGGCCGGAGCACCTGGGTGGGTTATGGGACCTCCGTCCACGACAGGCGGTTGCCCCCCTTGCGGCCAAGCGTGTTGTCGCCCACCCTGTCGGATGGGTTGCCGGACGTTCCCTTGATCACCCGGAGGGCCAATTTGGAATATGCCAAGGACTACCGGATGTTCAAGGACCTTCGGCGGGTGCTGACCAACTATCGGCTGTTAGGCACATAGGCTGGAGGGCTGCGGAAAAGCAGCTGGTAATTCCGCCGATATGCGGGGCGCGGATAACTTCGCGGCCGGTGGCTCTTCCTTATTCAAGCCAAGCGCATGTCACAGATCGAGATCCTGTTGCCCAAGATGGGCGAAAGCGTGGCGGAGGCCACGATCACCAAATGGTTGAAAAAAGAGGGCGAGCGGGTGGAGGCTGATGAACCACTGGTGGAGATCGCCACGGACAAGGTGGACAGCGAAGTTCCCGCCCCCCAGGAAGGCATCCTGCTGAAAAGGCTTGTGGGCGAGAACGATGTCGTCCAGGTCGGGCAAGCCATTGCTTTGATCGGGTCGGAAGGCGACACCGTGCCCGCCCAGCCACCTGCCCCTGCGGCAGCCCAAGCACGGCCCGTTCACACGGCAGGCGTTGCGGCCCCGACAACCAACGTTTCCGCCAAGGTGGGCCGCACTGGCCCGAGCGGCAAGTTCTACAGCCCATTGGTGCGGAACATCGCCGAAAGCGAGGGTGTTTCCATGGCTGAACTGGAAGCCTTGGAGGGCACGGGCCAAGGGGGCCGGGTAACCAAGCAGGACCTGTTGGAATATTTGCCGCGCCGAGATCAGGCGCCAGGTCCCGTTGTTAGTGCGCCTGCCGCAACGCAAGCACCTGCGGCCGCCCCCCGCACGGCACAGGAGCCCAAGGCCGCCGCCGACATCAAGCTTGCTCCCGGCGATGAACTGATCGAGATGGACCGGATGCGCAAGCTGATCGCCGAGCACATGGTGATGAGCAAGCACACCAGCCCCCATGTGACCAGCTTCGTGGAGGCCGACGTGACCAACCTGGTCCTCTGGCGCAACAAGGTGAAGGATGCGTTCGAAAAGCGGGAAGGGGAGAAGATCACCTTCACGCCCATCTTCATCATGGCACTGGCCCAGGCCATCCGGGAGATGCCGATGATCAATATCCAGGTGGCAGGTGACAAGATCATCAAGAAGAAAGACATCAACATCGGCATGGCGGCGGCGCTTCCATCCGGGAACCTCATCGTTCCCGTGGTACGCAATGCGGACCGCCTGAACTTAGTGGGCCTTACCAAAACGGTGAACGATCTGGCTGGCCGTGCCAGGCAGAACAAGCTGGCCCCGGACGAGATCAGCGGAGGCACATACACGCTGACCAACGTGGGCACGTTCGGCAACGTGTTGGGCACCCCGATCATCAACCAGCCCCAAGTGGCCATCATGGCCGCTGGTGCCATCCGGAAAAAGCCGGCCGTACTGGAGACCCCCGCCGGGGATGTGATCGCCATCCGGCACCTGATGTTCCTCAGCCACAGCTACGACCATCGCGTGGTCGACGGGGCACTGGGGGGCAGGTTCGTGAAACGGGTGGCGGAGATCCTGGAAAACTGGGCGATCGATACCGAGATTTGAACCGTGCGGCGCCACGTTGGAAAAAACATACATTAGCCACCGATAGCAAGCACCCGTCCCGGGCCTTGAACACAGCCACCGATGATAAGACCGTTGTACACCACCTTTATTGTGCTCCAACTGGCTTTTGCCGGCAATAACCTGATGGCACAAGCACCTCCCGCCGGAGGAGTGGCCACCTTCGAGGAGGCCAACCGCCTTATGGAGGAGAAGTTCTTTGGCCAAGCAGCGGAGGTTTGGAAAGAACTGCTGGACAAGGACCCCGAGAATGCCAACCTCAATTGGAAAGTGGGGGAGGCATACATGATGTCATACAATGAAAAGAGCAAGGCGCTCCCGTACTTGCGCACGGCCTCCGCAAAGCGGGGAAAGAGTTACGGCGGGTTGAACACGGCCGGCTACAATCCCTTTGACCCCAAGGAGCGCAACGCACCGCCCCAAGTGGATTACTGGTTGGCGAAAGCGTACCACCTGAACAACGATTTTGACAACGCCGACGTGTACTACCGGCAATTCATTGCGGAGGCCGGCGACCGCAGTGACTTCAAGCCCATGGCAGAGCACGGGCTGGAGCAGACCGCCAATGCACGCACGCTGAAGGCCGCACCCAAGGATTACGTCATCAGCAACGTGGGGGATGTGGTCAACGGCCAATTTCCGGACTTCAGCCCCGTGGTTAGTGTGGACGGCAATGCCCTGTTCTTCACCTCGCGCCGTTTACGGGCCGACAGCAGCAATGCCGGGGTGATCGACCCGGTAGCCGGACTTCCGTTCGAGAACGTGTATGTGAGCTACAAGGACCGCACCGGCAAGTGGCAGGCCCCGGAACCCCTGAACATCAATCCCCCGTTCGGCCACTTGGCCACCGTCAACGTCTCGGCGGATGGCCAAACACTGATCCTGTACAAGGACGACAATGGCGACGGCAACCTGTATGAAAGCAAGCTGGTGGGTGAAATATGGAGCGACCCGGTGAAAATGGGCGGCGACATCAATTCACGCTCCTGGGAAACCCATGGCGCCCTCAGTGCGGACGGAAACACGTTCTACTTCGTGAGCAACAGACCGGGAGGTCTTGGGGGCCGCGACATCTACCGGGTGGTGAAGCTGCCCAACGGTGGATGGAGCAAGGCCCAAAACTTGGGCAACACCGTGAACACCCGCTACGAGGAGGACGGCGTGTTCATCCACCCGGACGGCAAAACGCTGTACTTCGCCAGCACCGGCCACACCAGCATGGGCGGGTTCGATATTTTCACCACGGAGCAACAAGCCGACGGTACTTGGAGCGCGCCCGTGAACATCGGCTACCCGCTGAACACGGTGGATGACGATGTGTTCTTTGTTTCCACAGCCGACGGAAGGCGGGGCTATTTCAGTTCGGACAAGATGGGCGGATACGGGGAAAAGGATATCTATTTCGTGGACTTCCCCGCAGAAATGGAGACCGAAGGCCTGGCCGTTCTAAAAGGATTCATTGTGCCGGCACCGGGGCAGCAGTTGCCCCCCAGCGCCATCCTGTATGTGACGGACAAGGCCACCGGCGAAGTGAAGACCTACAAGCCGAGGCAACGCGATGGGGTGTATGTCGCCATCCTGGCCCCGTGCAAGAACTACAACCTCGACTACCGGATCAACGACAAAACGATCCACACGGAGGACATCTTCGTGGAGTGTGAGAGCGCCTACCAGGAGATCAACAAGGAAGTCTACCTCAATCCTGTCCAGTTGGCCGGGGAGGCCGGTGTGGTGAACCTGCCCAAAGGCGCGCCTCCTGGAAGCAAGGAACCGGGCCAGCCCGTGAAGGAGGGCGTTACCGTGGTAGGACCGGATTCGAAGGTGAAGCCTCCGGTAGCGGTGGTGCCACCTGGCGGCAAGGAAGAGCCGCCGGTAGCGGTGGTGCCTGCGGAACCGGGCAAGGCTCCTGCTCCTACCAAGGAACCCAAGACGGATGCCGTAAGAAAACAGGAAGGAGAGAAGCACGTGGCACCTGACGCCACTTACGCGGCGGAGTTCGTGAAGTACCACGGGTACAACGAAACAGGGATCGACCTCAACGATGCCCAGTGGAAGGACTTCATCGGCAAGGTGATCGCCTTGATTGACAAGCAGGGCACGGTGGACATCACCATCGAAGCCAGTGCATCGCACGTGCCCACCAAGACCTATGGCACGAACGACAAGTTGAGCACCTTGCGCATGGAGGAAGCCAGCAAGCAACTGATCGATGCGGTGAAGGCGGCCGGAAAGGACCCGAAGGGCCTGTTGTTGGGATCCGTGAACCACTTGGTGCAAGGGCCCAAGTACAAGGGCGACTACAAGAACACGGACAAGTACGGCAAGTACCAGTACGTGAAGCTCAAGGCCCGTTGACCACGATCGTTGAGAAATCAGGAGAAGCCCCCGCACCCCGGGGGCTTTTTCGTGCCCAACTTGCGGCCATGACGCTTGAATTGAAACGCCCCTTGGCCGTATTCGACCTGGAAACCACCGGCACCCGCATCGGGCACGACCGGATCGTGCAGGTGGCCGTGGTGCGCATGATGCCCGACGGCAACCGCGAACGCTGGCAAACCTTGGTGAACCCCGGAATGCCGATACCGCCGGAAGCATCCGCTATCCATGGCATCACCGACGCGGATGTCGCCAACGCCCCCGCGTTAGGGGACATTGCCGATGAGCTCATCGCCAAGTTGGATGGAAGCGACTTGTGCGGTTTCAACGTGCTGCGCTTCGACCTGCCGTTCCTGTCCGAAGAACTTTTCCGGGTAGGTTGTGAATGGGACAGCTCGGCGCTGCGCGTAGTGGACGTGCAACGCATCTATCACCAAATGGAACCCAGAAACCTCAGCGCGGCGCTCAAATTCTATTGCGGGAAGGAGCATGCCGGGGCACATGATGCGTTGGCCGATGTGGAAGCCACGGCCGACGTGCTGCTGGGCCAACTGGACCGCTATCCGGAGCAACTGCAAGGCACCGTGGATTTCCTTGGAGAAATGAGCGGCGACCGCCAACGCCGCCCCGATGCCGCTGGCAAATTGGCATTTGATGACCACGGGGGCATTTGCCTCACTTTCGGCAAGTATCGGGGATGGAGCTTGGAGCAGATCGGTCGCAGCGACCCCGGCTACATCCAATGGCTGTTCACCAAGGCCGAATTGCCCGGCAGTACTTTGGCCGTCATGAAGCAAGCGCTTGCCGATGTCCATGGCTGATCATCGGTCTGTCCGGTTCGATGCCCAACGCATGAACCCGCACCCCGTGCGAGGTGTTCCACCATCAAGATTTCCAACGAGGTCCGCAAGTCATTCAACCAAACCATAAACCGGCCGCATCATGAAGGTGATCTGCATTGGACGCAACTACGCCGACCATGCCAAGGAACTGGGCACGGAAACCCCGACCGAGCCCATCTTTTTCCTGAAGCCCACCACTGCCTGCCTATACCCTGGCCAACCGGTCAAGTTGCCCGATATCGCAGGTGAGATCGAGCATGAACTGGAACTGGTGGTGATGATCGACAGCTATGCCAAGGACGTGCCCGTGAACATGTCACTGGGCCTGGTGGCCTCGTTTACGGTGGGTTTGGACCTCACCGCCCGCACCTTGCAAAACGAGCTGAAGGCGAAAGGCCTTCCGTGGGAGAAGGCCAAAGCCTGGGACGGAAGCGCCGTATTGGGTGAGGTGGAGCTGCCCATGACCGCCTCCACGGACCTCCAAGCACTGAGCCTGGAGCTGAAGAAAAACGGGAACACCGTACAGAAGGACACTACGGCGCACATGATCTTCACGGTGGCGGAGCTGATCGCCTACGTTTCACGCTTCATCACCCTGGAGCCTGGCGACCTGCTGTTCACAGGTACGCCTGCCGGTATCGGGCCCATCGCGCCCGGAGATGTTCTGGAAGGCTTCCTCAACGGGAAGAAGATGCTCAGCGCAACGGTGGCGAAAGGGTAGATTTGCACCCCCATCCCCGAAGCAAGCAACGCATGACCAAGATCGTACCTGTCGGCAGCATCTCCTGCGGAGCCGACCAGCTCTTCCTCATTTCGGGCCCTTGTGTGATCGAGGAAGAGCACATCATGATGCGCACGGCCGAGAAACTGCGCGAGGTGAGCGAACGCACCAAGGTGCCGGTGATCTACAAGAGCAGCTTCATGAAGGACAACCGCAGCAGTGTGGAGTTCTACATGGGGCCTGGCTTGGATGAAGGCTTGAAGATGCTGGAGAAGGTGAAGAAGGAATTCGGCTTCCCCCTGCTCACCGATGTCCATTATCCCTCGCAGGTGAAGGCTGCCGCCGAAGTGTGCGACGTGTTGCAGATCCCGGCCTACCTCTGCATGCAGACCACCTTGGTGACCGAGGCCGCCAAGACCGGTGCCGTGACCAACCTGAAGCACGGCCAGTTCCTGGCGCCGGACAACATGGTGAAGCCAGTGAAGAAGATCGAAAGCACCGGCAACGAAAAGATCATCCTTACCGAACGCGGCTTCGTGCTGGGGTACAACGACCTGGTGGTGGACCCGCGCTCCTTCTACCACCTGCGCCAGACCGGCTACCCAGTGGTGTTCGACATCACCCACAGCATCCGTAAATACGGCATCCCCAGCGCGGACCCGCGTGGCGGCAACCGCGAATTCCTGCCTACGATCGCCCGTGCCGGCGTGGCCGCAGGCGTGGACGGCGTGTTCATTGAAACCCACCCGGATCCCGCCAAGGCCCTCTGCGATGCCGCCAGCCAGCTTTGCGTGTACGACCTGGAGGAATTCCTGAAGCCCTTGCTGGACCTGCATGCCGTGGAAGTGAAACACCGTGAAAAGGTTCCTGCTTGATCCACCCATTCGCCATCAAGCTCACCACCTGACTATACCCAGTTGTCAGTTGCCAGTTGTCGGGACTACGATCCGCAACAGCATGCCGCACTGACAACTGACAACTGACAACCGACAACTGACAACCTTTCCACATGGAACTCTACTTAGACAGCGCCGACATCAAGGAGATCGACGAAGCCTTCAAGCTCGGCTTTCTCACCGGTCTTACTACCACGCCCACCTTCATGCACCGTGGCGGCGTCACGGACATCGATAAGATGATCCTCGACCTGGCCAAAAAGGTGCCCATCCTGCAGGTGGAGGCCTTGGGTGAAACCGCCGAGGAGGTGGTGAAGGAGGCCAAGCGCCAACTGAAGATGGGCCTGAAAAAGGAAACGACCGTCTTCAAGATCCCCGTGAGCCTGGAAGGGCTGCGTGCCTGCAAGATGCTGCGCAACGAGGGCATCATGGTGAACGTTCACTTGGTGTACACCCTCCAGCAGGCCTACATGGCCATGCAGGCCGGCGCCAGCTACGTGTGCCCCTTGGTGGGCCGTTTGCAGGACCAGGGACACGACGCCTTGGCCTTGGTGGAGCAGTGCGTACACGCAGTGAACTACTACGGCTACGACACCAAGATCATGTTCAGCAGCGTGCGCACCATTGAACATGTGCGCAACGCCGTGGAGATCGGAGTGCACACCATCACCGTGCCGTGGAAGATCATGAAGCAGCTCACCGATAACCACTTCACGGCCATTGGCACCAAGCAGTTCTATGTGGACACCCGCCTGATCACCATGAAGGTGAAGGACATTCTTTCGCGCAGCAACCCGGTGGTGAAGGACGGCAAGACCGTGAGCGAGGCCTTGGTGGAAATGACCAAGTACGGCTTTGGGGCGGTGATGGTCACCGATGCCAAAGGCAAGAACGTGGGTGTGTTCACCGATGGTAGCCTGCGCCGCGGGATCGAGAAGGAGGGCAACAAGTTCCTCACCAAAAAGCTGAGCGCGCTGAAGTTCAATGCGCCGTACACCATCAGCCCGGAAGCCCTGCTGGACGAGGCTCAGAAAGCCTTCAAGGAGCACAAGGTGGACACGCTGAGCGTAAGCGAGAACGGCAAGCAGCTCGGCATGCTGGACATTCAGGATTTGATGAAGGCGATTGCGGGGTGAGTTCGGGTAGTTTGCTGAGGGTTGTTCGTTGTCAGTTGTTGGTTGTTGGTTGTCAGGATTGAATCTGAACCTTCAACCTGGAACTTTTAAGGGAGCGTAACCATTGCCGCAGCATTGTGTCGGCAGCCAAACAACGGGCAACTAACAACCAACAACTGATTCAATGGGCATGTCGCAGACCAACCTTCTGCATTCCAAAGAAGCGCTGCAAACCCGCGCCCAGGGTATCAAGGCGGTGTTATTTGACTGGGACGGCGTGTTCAACGACGGGTGGAAGGACCTTGAGGGTGGAAGCCCGTTCAGTGAAGTGGGCAGCATGGGCGTGAACATGCTGCGCTTTGCGCTATGGCTGCGGAACGGGGCTAATCCGCCTGCGGCGGTGCTTACCGGTCAGGTGAATCCACTTGCGGAAAAATTCGTGCAGCGGGAGAGGTTTCATGCGATCTACATGGGCTACATCAACAAGCCTGATGCGTTCACGGATTTCCTGCGGACCAATGCGTTGAAGCCCGAGGAAGTGGCGTTCTTTTTTGATGATGCCATCGACCTCCCCGTGGCCCGGCAATGCGGCTTGCGCGTGTTGATCGGCCGCAGGGGAGGGGAGCGCTTCACGGAGCACGTGGTGCAGCGCGGCGATGTGGACATCGTGACGAGGTGCAGCGGAGGGGAGAATGGCCTCCGCGAAGCCACCGAAGCGGTGATCGGCCTGCTCGGGAATTTTGCGGAGGTGTTCGATCAGCGCGCGGCCTATTCCGAAGGCTACCAGCGTTATTTGCAGGAGCGCAATGCGGTGGTGCCGCAGGTGGAGCGGGGGAAGCGCTGAAGCGCCCTACCGCAGCACGACGCGCACCGTGCCCATGCCTTCCCACACTTCAAAGGCCGCCACACGGAACGGGGCGCCGCCGCTTACCGGGGCCTCGTTGCTGAACCCGCAGGGCTCCTTTGGCCAACCGAACCGGCTGGTGTCGAGTTCGCCGTTGCCGTTCAGGTCCTGAAAGGCTTTAACGGCATAGGTGCCGGGCAGGATGCCTTCAAAGATGCAGCTTGCCACGCGCCCCTCCACGGGGACCTGCCGCGTTGCACAACCCGTTCCGGTCCGATATGCTTTCGCTGTGGGGCAGAGCAATACCTGCAGGGTGCCACCGGCATCCGGCTTGTTGAGGATCGCCTCTACCTTCAGATCGATCTGAGCCTGGGCCGTTAGGGCCGCCGCGCAGAGCAGGATCGATATGGAGAGCCGCATCCGTTAAAATGTGGCGGTGGTCCGCAAAGCGTTGGCCAAGAGAGCCTCGAACCTGGCCTTGGGTACTTCGATGGCGCCGAGCGAGGCGGTGTGGGCGTTGATGAACTGGCTGTCCAACAGGGTGAAGCCGCATTGCTTCAGGTGATCCACAAGATGGTAGAAGGCCGCCTTGCTGGCGTTGGGGGCAGTGCTGAACATGCTTTCGGCGAAGAAGGCGCGACCTATGGAAACGCCATACAGTCCGCCGACCAAGCGGTCGCCCTGCCATGTTTCCACGCTGTGCGCATGACCCATGCGGTGGAATTCGCTGTAGGCCGTGATCATCGCCGGGCTGATCCAGGTGGGACGATGCACCTCGGCACACTGGGCCATCACCTCCACAAAGGCCTCATTCCGGGACAGGCGGAAGTTCGCGTTGCGCAAGAACCGGCGAAAACGTGCATTGGGTCCCACCTCATCAAGCGGAAAAATGGCCCTGGGTTCCGCCGTGTACCAATGGATCGTGCCATCGTCATCGGCCATGGGAAAGGCGCCCTGACCATAGGCGGCAATCAGGAGTGGCGGGGAAAGGACTGGTGCGCTGTCGGTGCATAACATGGCTCACTGCGCCTTAACCACCTTCTTGGTGATCCATGAACCACCCACGCCAACGGCAACAATGTAGGCGCCGCTGCGCAAGTTGCGCAATGCACCATCCTCCAGTCGCAGGCGTGTAAAGGTTCCAGGTTCCAAGCTTGCCCTGGTTTTCCACACGATGCGCCCCAGCACGTCGTGGATCTCCACGGATGCGTGGTCTTCATTGCCCGCAAACACTTCTACGTCCATGAAATCCGTAAAAGGCACAGGCAATATGCCCACCGCCGTGGGACCGTCCAGGCTGGTCAGGTCCCGGCCGCCAAGCAACAGGTGTGCCCGCCAGTAATCCGGTATGCCGTAACCGATGGAGTCGTTTGGCCGGCCATGGTGTGAGGCGCTTTGACGAATGGCTGCCATAATCTCGTGCGCGGTGCGGTCCCTGTGCAGCTGCCACAGGCAGGCGCTGAGCCCCGCCACCAACGGCGCGGAAAAGGATGTTCCGTTGATGGGGCCCACGTTCCAGCCGGCTCCGTCAAGTCCAATGGTGTTCAGTCCCATGGCGGCCACATCCGGTTTCACCCGGCCATCCGCGCTGGGCCCCCGCGAGCTGAAGTTGACCACCTGCCGGGCCGTGTCCACGGCACCTACGGCCAAGATGTCGAACGCATCCGCCGGCACGCTGATGTAGTGCCAGGGCTGTGCCCCGCTGTTGCCGGCGCTGTTCACCACGAGCATGCCCTTGCGTACGGCGATGTCGGCAGCCATGGTCATGCGCGAGGTAAGGCCGTTCAGGTCGGCATAGGTGTGGTTCAAGGTGCTGTCGTCAAAGGTGGTGTAGCCCAGGGAAGTGTTCAGCACGTCGCAGCCAATGCTATCGCATAGTTCGGCCCCGCTCACCCAATTGTCCTCTTCCACCGGGTATTCGGAGGTCACGTCTTCCGTGCGCACCAGCACATAATCGGCCAATGGGGCAGTGCCCTGAAGCTGGTCGGCCATGTATCCGGCCATCACGGAAAGCACGCTCCGGCCATGGTAGTGTGCGGCGTACACGTTGCCGCCCGGCTCCACCAGGTCCCGGGCCAGCACAATGCCGTGGCGTTCGCGGAGGTCCGCCAGCCCGGGCAGGATGTCGGCATCCTCGTAGCCTGAGTCCAGCACGCCGATCAGCATGCCTCGGCCCTTGGCGCCGCCCACCTCGTGCAACAGGTGGCCGTTCATCATTTCCACCTGCCGGAAGGAGCGGCCGTAATCGTCCGCGAAAGACCTGGCCGCCAAGGGCAGTTCAAGCTTGTCCGCATGCAGCGCGGGCCTTGGCTGGTTGTCCCGGGTGATGCGAACTTGGTGCACGAAGGGCAGCAGGTCGAGCGAGTCCAAGGCCAAGGTATCGGTACTGCGGATGGTGACGGCGTTGAACCACTTGCTCACGTTGAGCAGTTCGATCTGGCCGGCGGCCCGTAGTTGGGCGATGTAGGCCGGGTCCACCGGAAGGTCCAACGAGTCGATGGCGATGCCTTGTCGGGCACGGCGCTCAATGGTGCGGGGGGAGAGATAGGCACTTGGTTCGGACAGGCTGTACGGCGTATGGTCCTTGTTGGTGAACTGCACCCAATAGGTGGCCGGGGCGGTTTGTGCAAGAAGTGCGGGGATCCCAGCGAGCAGGATGAATGCCCAAGCAAGAAATCGCTGGAGGTCCATGGGGTTCAAGGTGGAATTTGCCAATTGTTCACGGTGCCTGTCACGAATGTGCCTCTTTGGCGAATTGGCCTATTGGCGAATTGGTCATTGCCCTGACCCGGTGATCACTTGCTTGTACCAGGTTCCGCGCACCCTCTGCACGCCGTTTACATACTGCGTGTTGGTGCTGTCCACTTCGCGGTAGACCAATCCCACATGTTTGGCGTAACGTTCCCAATAGGTATGGGCCTCCACGGCATTGTTCAAATAGGTTGTTTTCACCAGGATGGTGCTGTCGAAGCTCATGCCGTTCACCGCCCATGGCACATCCACTTCGGCATACGCCAGTTCGTACGGGCGTTCGGTGTTCAGTGCGTTGGTGTTCCACGCCTGGCCTATGCGCGGGGGGAAGATCAACTTGATGCAGCGTTGGTTCTCTTCGGCACGTTCCGCATTGGCCGTGGTGCGCGCTTGCCACCACACGTCCTTGGGCTCCCAATTTCCGCTGGCACTGTCCAACTTGGAGCGCAGCAGGCGTTGGGCCGGTCGGCCTTCGGCATCGGTGAAGGCGTTGGTGAGCTTTTCGCGAAGTGCATAACGCGCGCTGCCGGTTACGCCGGTCACGTCGTTGCGCCACGCGGTGTCCACGGTGTAGGTGATCCAGCGTCCGGTATCCGTTGGGAAATAGGCATGGCCCAGGTCCGCTTGGGGGATGGCCCCGTCCTTCTTGCAGGCGGGGAGCACCAGGGCCATCAGGCAGAAGGCGATGGCAGCGTGTTTCATGTGCTCGATTTTTCACGGTCGATGAATCCGCCCCCGATCACGTCGTCCCCATCGTAGAACACGGCACTTTGCCCGGGTGCGATAGCAGCCACCTTGGCGTGGAAATCCACGCGCACGCGGTCGCCGTCCATACTGATCGTGGAAGGAGTGCCTTGGTCTTTGTAGCGCACTTTGGTCACCGCCTCCAGCTCGGTATCCAAGGCGGCTATCTTTTGAAACTTCGGATCACGGATCCATGCGGTTTGTTTGTCCAAGTCTTCCTTGCGGCCCAATACCACGGTATTGGTCTCGGGATTGATCTCGGTGACGTACATGGGCTCGCCCAGTGCAATGCCCAATCCCTTGCGCTGCCCGATGGTGAAGAATGGATAGCCGTCGTGTTCACCCAATGCGGCACCGTCGGTGCCCACGAATTTGCCGTGGGCCAATTTTTCGAACGCCTCGGGGTCCTTTCGCTTGAGGAAACCCCGGTAGTCATTGTCCGGGATGAAGCAGATCTCGTAGCTGTCGCTTTTCTTGGCGAGGTTTGGGAAACCGCTCTTCAGTGCCATTTCCCGGATCTCGGTCTTCTTGAAGCTGCCCAGTGGGAATCGGGTACGTGCCAGGTTCTGCTGCTCAAGCCCCCACAGCACATAGCTCTGGTCTTTGTCATGGTCTGCCCCTTTGCTGACCACATACCGGCCGTTCTCTTCGCGCACGTTGGCATAGTGTCCGGTGGCGATCAGCTCGCAATCCAGCATGTTGGCGCGCTTGAGCAGGGCTTCCCACTTGATGAAGGTGTTGCACAATACGCACGGGTTGGGCGTGCGCCCGGCCATGTATTCCCGTGTGAAATTGCCGATGATGGCTCCGCCGAACTCCTCGCGCAGGTCGATGATCATGTGGTGGAAGCCCCGGCTCACGGCCATGTCGCGGGCGTCGTTGATGCTGTCCAGGTCGCAACAACCGGTAATGCGCTTGCCGGGCTTGGCCGTCGCATAATCCCAGGTCTTCATGGTCACGCCGATCACCTCGTAGCCTTGTTCGTGCAGCATCAGGGCGGTAACGGAGCTGTCCACCCCGCCGCTCATCGCCACCAATACCCTTCCGTGCTTGCTCATGGCTTTGCATCCCCCGCAATGGGGGTTCCGTTCACATAGGTCGGGGCGGAGGTCAGTTTGCCTTGCTCATCGTACTCCTTCACCGGCCCGTCGATCATGTCATTTTTGTACGTGCCTTCACGCCTTTTTGCCTGTCCTTTCAGGATGCGTTGCAGGTCTGTCTTGCCCATTCCATCGGGGCCTAGTTTCACGGGTTCGTTCACCCAGGCGCCGTTGTTGTACCATTCGGTGAAGGGGCCTTCCCGCTTGCCGTTCTTGTAGGTCTCCTCGCTCTTGGGCCTGCCTTCTTCCCAATACTCCGTGAAGGTGCCGTTCTCATACTTGGTGCGCACCAGCTTGCCTTGGGCATAGAGTGCCTGCATTTTCACCGAACCGTTTTCATTGTAGTAGGTCCAGCCTCCGTCGCGTTGGCCGTTCACATAGCGGCCCTCCAGTTCTTTCCTGCCATTGGCGAAGAAGTAGGTTTCAGTGCCTTCCGGCTCGCCGTTCACGTAATCCGCCTTGTAGCGCGGCTTGCCATCGGGGTAGAACTGTTCAGCCGGCCCTTGGGCCACACCTTTCCTGAAAACACGCCGCTCAGCGGTGGTGCCGTCGGTGAAGTAGGCGGTCATGGTGCCGTCCAGCTTTCCCGCCTTCCAGGTTTCCGTGCTGCGCAGTGCACCGCTTTCGTCGAAGTAGTTCCACGTGCTGTCCTTGTCCTTGCCCACATACCGTCCTTCGGCCATCAGCTGGCCATTGGGGTGGTAGTGCCAGGCATGGGAAGCATCGCTTCCGGCATAGTGGCTGATGCGGCTTTCCTTCAGCCCCTTGGTGCTGTAGTATGTGAAGTCGCCCACCGGCTTGTCATCCTTGAACTGGCCGGTGTAGCGCAGCTGCGTACTTTCCGCCCAAGTGCGTTGCCACGGCCCTTGCTTGCGCCCTTGGGCATCCGTTTGGTTGATGGGTTCTCCGCCGGGCTGCGCGGCCAACCCTGAGATCAGCAGGATGGCAGGGGTCAATACGATGGTCCGGATGCTCATGTGGGTTCCGCGCATGCCGCGCCGTGCAAAGGTACAATGGGCCCCAAGCAGCATTCATGCCAGGTGCTGCGGTACGTCCCGGACAGCGCTCCGGCATGCGCCGCGGGTGGTTGATCTGGTTGGGTTGGTAGTTCAGGTAGTCATACAGATGCAGCAGGAAGTGCCCGGTGCTGTTGCGCTCCACGGGCAGGGGAATGGGGAAGTGGATCCGTAGCGCCACCGCTCCCAACGGGGCCGGTCCGCGCTCCACGGAAGCTATGGTTCGACCTATCTCCTCAAGCAATTCCGGATTGAAGGATCCAAATTCCTTGTGCAGGACCTGAAGGCCCTTCTGGAACTGGACAAGGAGCAATGAAGCGTCCAGGGATACAAACGCGGCCATAAAATCAAAGTCGAACCCGCCGGGTGCACAAGCTCTGCACTTCGCGCCCCGGTGATGTGCCCAGGTTGGCCAAGGGCATGGTGCCGGACCGCCCTTCCCAGGTCAGATCGGATGAATGGTGAACAC
>ERZ795041.328-NODE-328-length-18284-cov-5.597948_pt1 | contig 18284 bp, 22 predicted proteins | sample MGYA00375125_ERZ795041 | MGnify/ENA primary metagenome ERZ795041 (study PRJEB30170, sample SAMN03074214) | activated sludge metagenome | biome: Common Effluent Treatment Plant; feature: Wastewater; material: Activated sludge; isolation source: activated biomass in...
ATAGGCAACCCCGATGCCCCCTCCCCCCGACGTTGCAGCCCTTCTCGACAGTTTGGGCCTGGCCATCGGCACCCATCAAGTCGAGATCATCGATTTTCATCAAGCGGAGTCCGCGTACGTTCACCACTCGCGAATCCCCGTAGCGGCGGTGGGATACGCCTTGGTGTCGCCGACCTTCGCCAAGGGGCGCTTTCCGAAGCTCACCTTCATCGATCTCATTCACAAGCGGCCGTCCATGGACGAGATCGAAGCCCGGGCAGTGGCTGCGGTCTGCGGGGTTGAGGTGGAACCGGGATCATGGAATAACTGCGAACCATTCGGCATCCACCTCTGGTCGATGATCGAGCACTACGACCTTGGGGCGTTCTTCCAACGCGTCGATCGACCCTACGGCAGCCGCGGTGAGCACTATTACATGCGCCCGCGCGGCTTCGACTGGGGAAACCCTGACAACCCGGAGATCCCCGGTGCGCTCGAGCAGTGGCGAGCCGATTATCGAAAGTTGCCGCCCTACCGCCAGCTCTTGGTTGCGACGATCTTGCAGTTGTACTTCCAGGGCGAGGACACCTATTGGATGGTGCGCGTGCCGAAGAAATGGCATGCAGCCGAAGGGGTCGACATCCTTCAGGCAAACGGCGCGCTGCAGGACTGGGCGCGTTTGTATGTCCTCTATCCGGGGTGGTAAGCGATGCCCCACTCCCTGTCCGGTTCAGACATTCAGCGCGTGATCCTCGCCAAAGGCTGGACGATCCGCGATGTCGCCCGCTACTGGGGCGTGAGCAGACAGCGGCTCTACCAGGTCTTCAAGCAGGACGCCCCTGCCCTGCTCTGGGTCTGCGCGGCCCAAGGTCTGCCCGAGGCCTCGCCCGAACTCCTGGCGCTTGCCAAGAACCGAACGAAGGAGAAGCCCGGGCACCACCGCCCCGGCAGCAAGCCAGCGAGCAGCCAGATCACCAAGGCGGCCGGCTTCTCCGTGGGCGACATCCTGATGGCGTCCGACTACATCGGAGAGATCGCTGACGAAGGCGAGGAAGGCGTGATCACCGAGATCAAGCGCGCCGGGAACTACTGGAGCTTCCTCGTCCAGTTCGATCGCGGCGAGGACTGGTTTCCGGAAACGCACCTGAACGACTACATGGCACCGACCGGGCGGCAGACAAGTGGCGCGCTGGAAGGTCGCACATAGACGCGGGCGCCATTTTTGCCTAAACTGAGTACAAGTTGGCTTCGATAGGATTCGCTCATGCTCTCCTCCTCTAACACGGCAACCGCTTCCATGGCAGCCGTCCGCTTGCTCGGGGGTGAGGCTATTCTTCACGCCATGCCACGCGCCCCGATGGAGTGGATTCCGCTCCTGCGCCAAGGCCTGCCTTCGGCCTCGATCGACGCGGCTATTCGGCTGACGCGAATCACTCAGACGGATCTGGCCCGCGCCCTCAACATCCCTGAGCGCACCTTGGTCCGTCGCAAGCGCGAAGGCACGCTCTCGCCCGAGGAGTCGGCCAAGCTCGTCCGGTTTGCCCGCATCGTTGAGCGCGCGGAGATGGTGTTCGAGGATGCTGAGGCCGCGTTGAGCTGGATCCAAAGCCCCAACGCCTCGCTCGGTGGCGTGAGTCCACTGTCCCTTCTGGACACGGAAATCGGCGCCGACAGCGTGCTCGACACGCTCGGTCGCATCGAGCACGGCGTCTTCGCTTGATGCCTGTCGTCTGGCGGATCACCACCGCACGGTTCGCGGCATCCGGCTTCAGCGGCGAGGGCGCACGACTGTACGGCGGTCGCTGGAATCCGAAGGGTTGGCCGATGATCTACACGGCCGAGTCGCAATCCTTGGCCTTGCTCGAACTCATGGTCCAAGACGACCCTCTGCGAGCGCACTACGTGCTGATCCCGGCAGAGTTGCCGGTCGATTTGCCCGAGACACGGGTTGATGCCGACTCGCTCCCAGCGAACTGGCGAACGATTGGTGCACGCAGCGCGCTGCAGGAGATCGGTCGCGCCTGGCTCGACAGCGGCCGTACGGCAGTGCTGAGCGTGCCCAGCGCCGTTGTGCCGGCTGAGCGCAACTACCTCCTCAACCCACGGCATCCTGACTTCACCCGCATCCAGATCGGCGCCCCGCTCTCGCTCGAGGTCGATACGCGGCTGCTCCGCAACCTGGCGTAGCTTTCAAAGAGGCAATCCACAAGATGACGGCCCCCTCTCCTTGCCTCCCGGAAGTCTTCAAGGCGCTTGAGTCCTCGTTGCTTGGAGCCGACCCTTCAACACCTGCCGTCGTCACTGGACAACGCACACCCATCATCCGTGCCAGCAGCGATCGGGAGGCGGCCTCCCGCTTCCTGCGCGAGTACCAGGACTCGCCCCACACGCACCGGGCCTACAAGCGTGAAACCCTGCGCCTGCTCATGTGGTGTGAGGCCATCGCCCTGAAGTCCTTCTCGGATCTGGTGCGTGAGGATGTCGATGACTACTTCGCCTTCCTGTCCGCCCCGCCCGCCGACTGGATCAGCCCCGGCCGGCACGAAGTCGGCTCGCCCGAATGGCGCCCGTTCCGCGGACCGCTCAAGGGCAGCTCGTTGCGCTACGTGAAGCTCGTCTGCGATTCCCTCTTCTCCTATCTGGTGGAGGCGCACTATCTCGCGGCGAATCCGTTCTCCTTGGCCAGGAAACGGACGCGGGAGGCATCGACCGACGAGCCGATCGCACCACCGACGGCACGCAGACACCAGTTGCCCGACGACGCGCTGCAGCTCGCCTATGACTGGATCAACGCCCTCCCTGACAAGACACCCAGCCAGCGATCCCGGAAGATGCGGTTCCGCGCCACGCTCTCGCTATTCCTCTTCACCGGCGGGCGGCTGAGCGAGATCGCGAGCGCCAACACACAGAACCTAGCCCACGAGAAGGGAAGATGGACCCTCTGGGTCATCGGCAAGGGTGGCAAGAAGGCGGGTCTGCCGCTCCCACCTACCCTCGTCAGGGATCTCACCGATTACCGACTCGCGAACGGACTTCCGGCCTATCCCACGATGGGAGAACGAAACCCCCTGCTCTCCAAGCTGCTGCAACCGTCAGAGGGCATCTCGGACAACATGGTCTATCGCGAGGTGAAAGCAATCCTGAAAGGCGCGGGCGAGATCGCCCATGAGCGCGGGCGGGATGACCTTGAGCACCTGCTCAAGCACTCTTCGACGCACTGGCTACGCCACACCACCATCGGCGCGACGGTTGAGGCGACACAGGATCTGCAACTGGCCCAGCAACTCGGACGGCACAGTTCGGTGAACACGACCTCGATCTACTCGACCCTCGCCGACGAGCAGTTCCACGACAAGGTCAGCGAGACGCTGGAAGGCGTCTTCGGTTCACTCTAAGGACGAGCTTTACTCGTCCTCGTCCTCATCATCCCCCACCACGGCATCGACGCCGGCGGCCGCGACATCGACCGTCGTTTCGACGGCCGTTGCGGTGATGCTCACGGCGGTCGATGCGACGGTGACAGCAGCGTCAGCGACGGCAACAACGGCGCACCCGCTGGTGAGCGACATTGTCACCGCAAGCAGGGCTGAAACGATCACGCGCCAGCGTGTACCGATCCCGTTTTTCATGCTGCAGCGTCGCTCGACTGACCGCTGCGCTCCAGGTTCAGACTCAACAAGCGGCGCAGTATCTCGTCGTCGGGCATCTCGGGCGTGTAGTCAGTCCAGCCGTAGGCGGCGGCCACCGCTGCGTCGAGCGCCTTGTGAGCGTTGTCGAGCCACGCCGGGCGCTGGTTGTAGAGGTTCGTCAGCGTGCGCTTCTTCAGCTCGGCCTCGTGACCCGCCTTCGGGATGATCCGGTCTGGGAAGCCCGGCACGACTTCCGGGATGCGATCGACCCACTCAGCCGGGTTCAGCCAGTTCTCGCGCAGCTCGTTGAGCCGGCGGGCAGCCGCGGCAATCGCGTCAGCCTGGGGGCCTGTCGGGGCGCCTGCGGCCGTGTCGGCAGGCGTCATGCCGGCCGGGAAGGGGAAGGTTTCGAAGGTCGTTGAGGGTGTGTAGCGTGGGTCGTTGCCGACTCCAAGCCAGGTGCAGAGTCTGAGGGACCAGAGTTCGTGAAAGCGTGAATGCAGAACACCGAACGTTACGTCGTCCGATCGTGTTATCACTTGAAGATTTTTGTCCGGGAGAACCCTTGTTGGAACCCAGACGAAAACGCGGTGCTTGGCAACTTCTGGGGTCGCAATGTAGCGGGGAAGGTGCCTCAGCAGTCTTCGCAATCCAGGCCTTGCCTCCCCATGGCGCCACCAAAGCGTCCTGTATGAGTCGCGATTGTTCGCTTGCCGCATCGGACGTACATGCTCAGACGCGTACTCAAAAGGATGCTCGAACATGGAAGACTCTGTTTCTGTCATCTCACAACCGAAATCGATTATCCACATGTCACGATTTCTTCGCGTTACGTCGAGGCCGTTCCAACTCGGGCGTAGCACTTCCGAATTGCTTATTCTGTGTGCATTCGGCAACAACAACCAACTGCGGGCCAGATCACCAGGGATGTCAAACGGCCCAACCTTTGTGACGCCCATGAATACGACCCCGGCGTTCTGCGCCAAACGTCGAGCCGACGTCAAGTTCCCCATCTCACCTGCAGTCAAGTCAGAGTGAATAGTGGATACGGGGTTGCCATCAAGTAGGAACGGGCGCGATGTTCCGAATAGTGGGCCAAACGCGAGCAGTGACACTCTGACCGCAGCTCCTTCGTTGATCCAAGGCTCGTCACTCCAAGCCTCAAATATATGAGTGACATCTACAATACGGTCCAACACTTTGCGATTTGCACCACCACGAACCGAATTCGTGGCGACAAGGGCCGCGGCTTCACAGCGCGTCGCTTCGATTTGCTCACGAGCCCGCTCGAACCAGTAGAGCACCAGGTCGGCGCCGCCCGGAACCTGATTTTCGTAGCAGGTTCGGAGGCGGCCGACATAATCACCACCCAGCTCCCCACGCATCATCTTGTTCCCCACAAACGGGGGATTTCCAACAATCACGTCTACAGCCGGCCACTCAGCCTTGCTTCCGTCGTCATTCAGGAGCGCGTCCCGGTTCTCGATGTGATCCAGGCGCGCGAGGATGGGGTTTCGGCGGCAGTCGTAGCCGTGTTTCAGCATCCACTGGATCTCGCCAATCCATACCGTCACCCGGGCAAGTTCGGCGGCGTAGGCATTGATCTCGATCCCGCGCACGTTGTCGGGGCTGGTTTCGATCGTGAGCTGGCGATGCAGGCCGAGTGCTTCGGCATCCAGGTTCGCGCGGTGCTCGAGATCCTTCAGCGCGCGCAGGGCGAGATACAGGAAGTTGCCGGAGCCGCATGCGGGATCGAGGACCCTGAAGTTCTTCAGCCGCTCGAGGTAGCTCAGAAACAGCCCCTGCGCCTCCTGACCCGCCTTCTGCGAACCTTTCCCGCCGGCGTGGTACTTCTCAACTAGCGGTCCGATCTTCGCCTTGGCTGCTTCCCATTCGCGCTCCAGGGGTTCGACGACGACGGGGCGGACCAACTTCATGATCGTGCCCGGATCGGTGTAGTTCGCACCGAGCGGCGCACGGATCTTGGGATCGAGGCCGCGCTCAAAAAGCGTCCCAAGAATCGACGGTTCGATCGAGGACCAATCCATCCGACTTGCGGCCAGTAACGCCTCCACCTCGCCGGGGACGAGCTCGATGACTTCAACGTGCTCGAACAGCCCGCCGTTGAAGTACGCGATGTCCTCCAAGAGGAAGTCGCCACCGGTGCGCATCGCCTCGAACATGTCCTTCATCGACACCGCGAGCTTGGCCGTATCTCCCTGGCGCTTCGCGATGACCCGCTCGAAGAGCTTCTTCGGCAGCAGCCCGATGTCCTCCGCGAACATGCAGAACAGGCACTGTATGAGGAAGTGCGCAATCTTCGCCGGGTCATGCCCCCGCTCGGTCATGGACTTCGCGATGTCGGCGAAGCGGCCGGCGGCATCGGCGGTGATATCGAGCACCGTACGGTCGGGTCTGAATTTCTCCGGATCGGTGAAGAGCCAACGCAGACGCTGTTGGTTCTCCGGGGTGCCGATATCCTCGAGGCGGATCGTGTAGGTTACGCTCGGCGTGCCGGTGAAATGCGTGTGGATCTGGGTGATCTCGCGGGTGCTGACGACAAGCAGCGGCGGGTTATCGAGCGCGAGCGCGTAGGTCATGAGCTGGCGCAGCGCGCCGGATAGATCACCACCTGGCCCCTTGTTCTCCCAGCCAAAATGACCACGCTTCCAGACGTCGGCCCAGCCATGTCCTGCGCCGGTACGTGTGGCACCGCGCTCGAAACAGTAGCTGTCAGGGTCGTTCGGCGGATCCACGCCGAGCATCGTGCAAAGATCAAGGAAGAACGCCTGAGAGCCAGCGCGCTCAGAGAGCGGGTTGTCCTTCCATTTGGCGACGAACTGGGCAGGGGTCATCTGATGCAAAGGTGCTGTAGAGGCGACCCGAACAGAATAACAGCCTCACCCTCGCCCCTGCCGTCGATGAACAATCTATTCGAAGAATCGCGGCACCACCTTCGCGGCACCCACCTCTTTCAACCGGCTTGACATCAGCACGGCAAGCGCGGCCCCCCTCAGTTCGTCGCTGCACTGCGAATATGCGCTGATCAGATTGCTGTACTCAGCGCCAAGCTCGTTTGCCGATCGCTCGCCGACGACGATGAAGTAAATATCGAAACCCATCTGATCGAGAATGGCCAAGTGTCGCGCGGTGGGCGACGTTTCGCCCGACTCGTACTTGATGTACGTGCCCTTCGAAACAACCAGGCGCTGATAGACAGCCGCTTGAGAAAGGCCGAGGCGCTCGCGCTCGATTCGGAGCCGATCGTGAATGGTCGTGTTTATCTCACTCATACCCTTTGCCAGGTTCATATTTTCTGAACCGGATTCCACCTATGGTTCAATTGTGTCGCGCATCATAACCAATGACCTCCACCACTACCCTGACATCAACCAGCACCCCCGCAGCCGTGCACCTCGCTGCTTGGATGTCACGCGCCGCATTGGGGTCTCGTTGATGCCGCACGAAGCAGCGCATTCATGGCCCTGACCGTCCGAGACGGCTGCACCAGCATCAGCATGGAGCAAAGACTGTTGCTGCAGCCAATCCCGTCCAACCTGGTTGACCGCCCATAGCTGGCCGCCTGCAAAGCACGTGAGCACGCATGCCTACTTCTTCGTTCCGCCGATAAAGGCTTCATTCGAACAAAGGGCCGCGATTGCGGCCCCCCGATTGCGATGCAGATCCCTACCGTGTGCCCGTCTTGAGCTTGATGACGCCGCGGGCATCCTCGTGAGCATCCTGCTCAAGCTGCTGCTTCGTCGGGGACTGAATCGTTTCGATTGAGCCCGAGATGCTGGCCCCGTCATAGACGACGAACTTGCCGCAACGGATCTTGCCGACGACGACGGCGCTGGGCGCCAGAACAAGCGTGCCCTGGACTTCGATGTCGCCCTCTACCTCGCCAAGAATGAAAGCGCGGGGACCGACGAGCGAACCTTCGATGCGTGCGCCCTTCGAGAGGATGCACAGACCGTCTTCGGTACCGAAGGTCACGTTGCCGGCAATCACGCCGTCGATCTTCAGGCCGTCAGAGAACGAAAGATTGCCCTCGAGGCGAGACTTCGCGCTGATCACCGAACTGATCTTCTCGTCGATGGGGTTGATGCTGATCCGCTTGGGGGCATTGTCCTGACGGATCATCGAGAAGTTGGTGCGCTGGTTGCGTTGAGCAAGCTGCATGGTCGACTCCATTCGTCTCTCCGGATCAGGGCTTCACGCGGATAACGCTGCGATCCGTGATGACTGTCATGGCCACCGGATCGATGCGCTCGATGCGTTCCCCCGAAGGCAGAAGGTCATGCACGCGATACGCGGCATCCCGGCCACCGGTGCTTACCACCAGTTGCCCGTCGGTGAAGGCACGCAGCCCGATCTGCGATGCGGTGACGACCATCACGTCTCGCACCGTTTCGGGTTCCTTGCTCGACGGCTCCGCAGGCTTGGTGCGTTGGGCGGTCTCGGTCTTGCGGGGCGCGGGCGCCGCAGCCTTCTTCGGCTCGGCAGGCGGTACCTTCTTGGTTTCGACGGCGGGTTTGACCGCTGTCGGCTCGACGGGCTTCGCCACCTTGGCAACAGGCGCAACCGGGGCGGCAGCGGGTTGGGCGCTGACCGGCGCCGGCGAGGCGGCGGGTGCGGGTGCAGGAGCGGGGACTGCAGCTTGCACCGGGGCGGCGACAGGGGCCTCGGTCACGACTTTAGGCGCAGGCTGCGGCTGTTGGACCTGCTGAACTGGCGCCGGTGCAATCGGTGCAGCGGCTACCGGCTCGCTTCCAGCTGCAGCAGCCAGAAGCTCGGCTTCTGCGCCAGCCTCCACGGCGACTGGCGCGGGCTGGGGTGCGGAGGTCGCGGCCTCCACAACGGCAGGCTGCGGCGCAGCCGCATCGGGCAGCACAGCCGAAGGCGTCGGGGCGGCGGCAGGCTGTGCTGCCACAACAGCTTGCTGGGGAGCGGACGCTTCAGGCATCGCGAAGGGATTGCCTGTCGTGGTCTGACCACCTTCCACACCCGAGAGAGCCGCGAGATCCAGTTGCTGGTTGTTCCCTTCGAGCAGCGCGTGGACTTGCGGGAACTGCAGCGCTGCAACCCCACCGATCACCACCCCGGCCAGCGCCAGGGCGAGAAAGAGTTTCTTGCGGCTCTTCTTCGGCGGCACCTGCTCGACGAACTCGGTGTCGATGACGTCTTGGGGCTCGAGGTCCAACTCGATATTGGGCGCGCTGCCTCCACCCATGTTGTTCATGATGATGGAGTCGTTAAAGCTGTCTCGCGACATACATTCCTCTTAGGTTTCGAGTCCAGGTTCTCCGCTGCACCGGGCGCACAGCGCCAGTTGCGGACCACAACCCAGCCTCTCACGAGTCATTCCGATTGCAAGGCCTGGGCGTGGCGCCTGCTGCTAACTCGAAGAAGTGTATGTCGCCGAAAGAATCAACATCCCTTCACAAAACAGCCCAAATCCGGGGTTTTATGGGGCATTCCCCTTGGTCACCCGCATCGTCCCATCCGGATTACGGCCCGTCTGAAAGCCGCGCTTGGCGAAAAGCGTGTCCAGATGCTGCCGCAGCGCCTCCATGACGATCGACGTCTGGCTCGCTCCGTAGGTCGTCTGCGCCATCCACTTGAGCATGAGGTACTCGTGCTCAGGCATCTTGATCATGACCGTCTGCTTGTAGCGCGGGTCACCGCTGAGCCAAGGCATCTCGCCCCCCTCGCCTGCCCCGCCGGTATCGGGCGCAAGAGGCGTTGAGGATTCGACGGGCACAGTCGGTTTGGCGGCTGCGTCTCCGCGCTCGATGAACGCCTGCGCGGCGGCCGACTCGATCATCGCCTCCTTCGGCTTGCTCAGGGGCGGCGGGACGATTCGCTTCATGTCCGGTTTCACGATTGCACTCCTTCAACCACGCTCGATGCCTCGGGCCGCTCGCCGGCGAGCACCTTCATCAGTTCCGTATGGACGGACTCCATCTCCATCTGCGCTCGGGCAAGTGAGTCGGCCTTGCCGGGCAACTCCTGCACCGCCCTGCCCTCGCGCGCTGCGGTGATAAAGGAACTGCGTTGGCACACGTAGTGCGGACTCACGTACAGACCCGTGTAGGCGGAGAGAAACTCCCGGAGTGCCAGCACTTCCTGCCCGCGAGCGGCCGGCGCCGGACTCAGGCCATTCATCACCACCATCACCTTGAGTCCTTCATTGATCGAGCGCACGTTCGAGATCAGATCCTCGAAGTCCTGGTGAAACACCCACGCATCGAAGTTACTGGGCTTGACCGGGTACAGCAGCACATCGGCGACCACCAGCGACGCACGAAGCTCGGGCGAGTTGTGACCGGGCGCATCGATGAACACGTGCTCGTAGTGCTTGGCCATCTCGACGGCAGAGCGCTTCAGATCCGCGCCCGTCTTTTCCATGGCCACGACCTCGGGGGTCAGTCCCCGCGACGCACGCAACGCGACCCAGTTCGACGAGGAGCGCTGGGGGTCTGCATCGATCAGCAACGACCCCAACCCCTTCGCCTGGTGCATGGTGATCAGGTTCGTCGTGATGGTGCTCTTCCCGCACCCGCCCTTGGACGAACCGACAACGATGATTGGCACAGCGAACTCCTTCTAGTGTGGTAAGCGCACGCTCGACCTTGCAGACCTGAACATACGCAGCATTCTAGTTGAGCAAGCACCTCTTTGCCGGCCCACTTTTACTAGCCTGCTATATCTAGCCTAGACAGTATAGATTACTAATGCTAGAGTTTAGCGCATAGGCCATACTGTCTGTTCAGGAGTAGTTCAAGATGACTAGCCCACTCGTGCTGCCCAAGACTGCCAAAGAAGCACAAGAAATGCTGCGCGCTGCGGGACTCCCCGAACTGACGCCGCCCGTGATCGCGGAGATCGTCGGCATGGAGGGCGAGAACTTCACACAGGCACTCGCCACGGTCGCGCAAGGCAACGTCGATCGCGAGCACCCTAGCCTGCGCTATCTCCTGCAGATCATCGCAGCCTGCGTCCCGGCCACCCGCGCCGTGCTCGAGCGAATCGGGATGAAGGGCGTAAAGCTCACCGCCCTGATCGAGATCAGCAAGATGGAGGGAAGGACCTTTGCCCAGGCCATCCGAACGATCAACGGCAATGAGATGGCCGCAGAAAACGCTCACTCCAGGCAGTACCTGACGCGGGTTGTGAGCCCGTACGTCACTGTTGCCCCGGAAGATCCGGCCCCGGCAGCGGCGGAACAGCACCCGAACGCACCGCAACCCTACGGCCGCCAGGAAGCGCCCCCGCGATCGGCGCAGCAGAACAGCCGCGCTCAGGGACCGGCGCAAGGGTCCGTCACCCCCTTCCCGGCCCGATCCCGGCAAGAGCGTGACAATTCCGGCAGCACTCAACCCGCTACGGGGCGTACCCCCGCAACCGGCGGCGAGGCCCCTGACCGCAAGTTCACTTCCGTGCACCTGTACGCTGGAAAGGCTGCGCTGTGCTTCAGCCCTGACGAGACCCGCAAGGACACCAACCCCACGGTGCGCGTCGAAGCCGCGAAGGCATCGGGTCCTCGGCAGTACGATTGGGGCACGAAGGTGAGCTTCCAGATGACGGTAAGCGAGTTGCCGCTCGTGTTCGGTGTGCTCTACGGGCTGACCCCAAAGGTCGAGCTCACCGGTCACGGCGTTGAGAACGAGAAAAGCATGAGCATCGAGGAACAGGGCGGGAAGTTCTTCTTCTCGATGCGTGTTCGCGGTGGCACTGTTTATCCGGTCCCCGTACCGGCCAAGGATGCCTACCCGATCATGACCATGATCCTCGAGCAGATGCAGAAGAACGCACCGCGGCTACCGACCGCACAGATCATTCAGCTCGCCAAGCGGGTCTGCGATATGTACCGGAACGGCTTGTCCGATCAGCAACCGCGCGTCGCCAATGGCTAAGCTGCGTCTCTACTGGCCGGCTCTGGCCGGCGCGCTGGTCGGTTGGGCGGCCTGGGGGTATGGCTTCACCCCCCTTGCCGCCCTCTTCTTTCTGCTTTGGGGCGCGGCCCGCAACCGCAGGGTCGCCTACGTCACGGCACTGGCCTACTACCTCGCTGGATCGCGGGTCATCCCCGGCGCGGCGGCCGTGTTCTTCGGGGACACCAGCCTCGCTTTGGGCATTGCCCTGTGGATCGTTGCGGCGGCCCTCCTTGCGTTGCCGTGGGGGCTGCTCCATTGCGCACAAGGCGGATTGCGCAACGCCTGGCGCCCTGTTGCGGCGCTCTGCCTGGTGACGATCCCGCCGCTCGGCTTTGTCGGTTGGCTCAACCCCTTGCTGGGCACCTCGCTGATCCTGCCCGGGATGGGGTTCGTCTCCCTGACCGTCGGCCTCGCACTGGCCATCTGGCTCACGCTGCTATCCGCTCGACGCTGCGCGTCCTGGAAGCCGGGACTGATCGCCGTGCTGATCGGGCTGATTGCCTTCGCTGGCCAACCCACGCCCTCCCAGATGCCCGGCTGGGTGGGGCTCACTACGCACGAGGGAAAGACGCCCGAAGAGATGAACGACCGGATGATCCGGTACAGCAAAACGCAGGAGTTGGTTGAGGCTGCGGTTCGCCAGGAAGGAATCAAAGTTGTCGTGCTGCCCGAGCAGTTCCTTGGCCGATTCAATCTCGATACGGAACGGGCGCTTCAGTATCTGCTTGGCCCCATGCTCATCGAACGATCCGCCCATGCGCTCATCGGTGCAGCGCTCCCTACTGGCGAGGGCAAACACACGGCGAACGTGCTGATGCACTTCGATGGGAATCAGTGGTCGCCGATCAAGGCACGCTTTGCCGTGCCCGTGAGCATGTGGAAGCCGTGGGCCGACGACTCGACGGTGATCAACCCCCTCGATCTGCGCCTCTTCGAAGTGGCCGGCAAGACGGCCCATGTGTCCCTGTGCTTCGAGGACTACATGCTCTGGCTGCATCTTGGCGTGTTCCTCACCAACGAGCGGCCCGACCTGATCATCGCCGCGGCTAACGGCTGGTGGGTCAGGGAAGGAAAGGCTCAAGCCATTCAGGACGAGCACATCAACGCCTGGGCGCGGATCTTCAACCTGCCGCTCGTTCGGGCACTCAACGCCTCTTGAAGTTCGGGCCATCCGTGTGACGATCATTGCATGACCAGCAATCACGCTACCTCCGATCCGGTTCATGCCTTGCGCGCCGCGCGGCAGAAGTACGGACTCGCCCGCCTGCACATGGGCGTGCTCCTCGAACACATCCGAAACTCCAAAGGATGGGAAGGCCACGCCGAGTCCTTCACGGGCTTCCTCGAGGAGTTGCGCATCAACCAAAGCGCCGCCTACCAGTACATGCGGGTGGCTCGCCGCTTCTTCTTCGAGATGCCGCTCCCCGATGCGGCGCTGACCGAGATGTGCATGGCCAACATCAGCACGCTCGATCTCGCCAGCCGAGTCGCCAACGAAGAGAACCTGGCCGAGGTGGTGAGCATCGTCACGGCCCTGAATGAGCGTGACGCCAAGACCTCACTGGAGGAGATGCTCAACGCAGAAGCCACGGGCGAAGAGGGCGCGAAGCGCGAGCCGCGGCTTGCCAAGGTGCTCAGGCTGTACCGGGAGCTTCCAGACGACCAACGCATCGACGTGCGCAATGCCCTGCGGGTGAAGCATGAGTAAGGACACCGAGCAGATCACCCCGCTGGCCGCGATGCGAAAGGTCGGGATCACGCACGCCTTCGAGACGCTGCTTTGGGCCCCGCGCAAGCACGTCGACTACACGTGCCTGTGCCAAGCGTGCGAGTTGCCCGACATGATCGACCAGCGCGTGATGCTCGAACTCACGATCGGCAGCGAGCCGATCAAGCACCCCACGAAGAAGGGCGCGTTCCACGTCTGGGTCGTTGATGGGGCCGGCGCCGAACACCGGCTTACCGTCTTTGGCGACGTCCGTTATACGCCCTGGAAGCAGATTCCCGTGGGCGATTGCGCCTTCGTGGTCTGCAAGCCGTCGCTCTACAACGAGCGGATCTATCTGAACGGGCCTGAACTGGTGCCTGCCGAGTGGGCGCACCGCGTGATGCCGGTGTACGCGGGCAAGGCCGGTGTGCTGGCGGCCGCGGTGGTCGCGAAGGCGGTGGGGGAGTCGATCAAGGACAACGCCGTGGTGGCGGAAACCTGCTTTGCCATCCGTGAAGCCTTCAGCGGCATGGAAGAAGCCGACATCCTCCAACTCGCCGGCATCAAGGGTAACTTGGCACTACTGCTTTATGGATTGCACAATCCACGATCGATGCAGATGGCCGAGTGGGCGATGAAGTCGGCGCGAAAGCTCGCGGTTGCCTATGTGAAGCACAGCGCCGAGCAAGCCTCGCACCGTCCGCTTCGGATGCTCACCATGATCCGCACGAGCGAAGAGGACGTGCGTGCCCTGATGGCGCGACTGCCTTTCTCACCGACTACCGGTGAGCGCTCGCAAGAGCAGGCCATCGTGGCGATCGCACGGCTCCTGGCCGAGCCCTACGCGATGGATGCCATCCTCTCGGCCGACGTCGGCGTGGGCAAAACGCTGTGCTACATGGTCCCCTCCGTCGCTGCGCAGGCCAAAGGGGCGCGGGTGTGCATCCTCGTCCCGAACACGATCCTTGCCGAGCAGATCGCAGGGGAGTTCCGCCATTGCTTCCCGGAGTGCCCTGTCGCGCTCGTGACCGACGCCACCAAGGGCGTTGCGATCGACTGGGGGGAGAACCCCATCATCGTCGCCACCACGCGGATCTTCTCGGTGGCCAAGCGGGCGAAGTGGCACCCGAATCTGCTGGTGATCGACGAGCAGCAGAAGATGTCGGTCGAGCAGCGCGAAGCCCTCTGCACCGAGGACACGAACGTGCTCGAGGCCTCCGCGACGCCGCTTCCGCAAACGCTTGCGCTGCTTCAGTACGGGGGCAAGGATCGCATCGAGGTCGACAAGCGCCACGCCCAGCAGACGATCCACTCCTACGTGGTCGATCAGTCTCATCGCCAGCGCATGTTCGCCAAGCTCAAGGAGACGGTGGAAGCCGGCTACCAGGTCGCGGTGATCTACCCCCGCGTCGAAGGCAAGAGCGAAGATGACGTGAAGTCCGTGATCACCGCAGGCGAGCGTTTCGAGCGCCTGTGTCCTGGCCAAGTGATCGTGCTGCACGGCAAGCTCTCCACCGAGGCGAAGCTCGAGGCGATGCAGCTCGCCCGCGAAGGCCAGAAGAAGATCGTCGTGGCCTCCTCGATCATCGAGATCGGCATCACCATCGAGAACCTTCGCATGCTCATCGTGGTGGAAGCCGACCGGTACGGCGTGAGCACCCTGCACCAGTTCCGCGGCCGGCTGGCCCGTAAGGGAGGTGAGGCGTGGTTCTTCGCCTACCTGCCCCGCGAGGTCGAAGAGGAGACCCTGGCGCGCGTCGAGCTACTCACGCGCACGACCAACGGGTTCGAGCTGGCCGAACTCGACATGCAGCAACGGGGTTTCGGAGATCTGGGCCGCGATGGAACGGCCACGAGCGGCAAGGCGCGGACGCTGTTTCGCTCGATCGAGCTCATGCCCGAGGATTTCGAGCCGGCTGACGCCGCTCGCGCTGCGGCTTAGCCCCGGCGGCTGGCCCGCAAATAGAAGAAGAAGGCGGCCAAGCAACCCAGCGTGACCACGAGATCCATCGGCCAGTAGCCGATCCGGTCATGCATCACGGCAAAGCCCAGGCTGTAGCCCGCCAGCAAGGGGGCCGCCTCTCGCAGTGCCTTGCCGTCGACGAGCCACGGCGCGACTTTCACCAAGAACGGAAGCACCACACCTGGCGCCCAGCCGAGAGCGGCTGCATGGACAAAAGCCGGCAGCATCATCGAGGCATTCAGGAGGTGGAGATCTTCAGCGTGCATTGTTGGCTTGGGGGGGCAGGTTGCGGAACACTTTCTCCGCATACACCTGCTGCTTAGACGGGGTAACGGCGTTGTAAGCCCCGATCGCCTTCCAGGTGTTGCCGTGACGCTCCATGTTCTGCGACAGAATCCAGCCGGCGACGTCGAGGCTCACACACGGATCGAACAGGTGCTCGCGAGCGATTCCGAACTTCGCCAGCTTCGGAAACCAGAACGAGTTGATTTGCATCATCCCCACGTCCTCGCTGCCGTTCGCATTGGACCTGTTCACGGCGCGCGGGTTGAGCCCTGACTCGGTCTTGGCAATCGAGAACAGGATGTAAGGATTCACTCCCCACTTGCGACCGACACTCTCCCAGGTGCAGGTCGCCGCAGCCGCCGTGCGCGAGGGCTCGGATGCGGCCGCAGCGACCGACGCTTGGGTCACCGGACGGGTGTTGTCGAAGTCGAGCTTCGCTTGCTGGTTGGCCGAAGCGACCACCGGCAGGAGAGTCAAGATGAGGAGCGGTAAGGGTTTCATCCGTTGAACAGCGTAAAGAGGGCGACGCCGAGGCCAAGCCCCAGCACCGGCGTCGCGAGGCGGAACATCCCGCGGCTCGGACGCCGGACACCGGCGGTGGAAGGATCGATCCCGTTGGCCGCCCGAACGCCGGCCTGATAGACCTCGTTCACGCTCATCGTGCGGGCCGTGTCGAGGTGCTTATGGGCGTAACGCTCGTAGCGAGCAGACCGCCCGTCGTCACGACCCTCGATGGCAGCCTGAACGCTGCGCGGGTCATCGTCTGCGAAATCTTTCATGAAGTAGGTGCTGCGGATCTTGCTCATGGTGCTTCTCCTGACAGTGCTTGAGGAAATCCCTCACCTTCACTTCTACAGGGGAAGCACCAGAGTTCAAGAGGGCAAATTCGTCCTCACGCGGCTGCGCTCTGCTTGCCAAAGATCTCGTCCAGATCTGCTGGATCAAGCTCAACACGCGGAAGCTCCGGCTCGGCACTCTTGGGTGTAACCGAGGGCATAGGCGCTTGCTCCGGGATCGAAACCGGGTTTGCTCTGGCGACGCCCTCGGCCGAGTCCGAAGGCTGGGAACGTCCTGCGAGCATGGTCTCGAGGCGCATCAAGAGCGCGTTCCGTCTCGAGAGCTTCCCGTCCGGGAGCGATTCGAGCATCGAGTAGAGGTTTGGCAACTCATCCGAGTGAACCTGAAACCGCATCGTGATGGTCTTTCTCTGAGTCATCAAACGACCTCCTTCCGCGGCTTCTTGCTCTTCTTCCCTTTCTTGATAGCAGGAGCCTCGACGGGGGCTGCCACCGCCGCCGGCACCGCAGGCGCCGCAGTGAGCGACCCCTCGATCGCTTGACATCCTCGTCGAAGGATGTCGAGCAGGACGGTCCGGCGACGGAACTTGTGCTCCGGGAGCAAGCGCTTCAACTGCGCGTAGAGCTCCGGAAACTCATCACTGAAGATGGTTGCCCGTAGTGCAATGGGTTCGTGTTCCACTGGTCTCACCTCAAGGATTCTGATCGGGCCGACGCATCGCCTCATCGTGCCGGCCCGATGTCGCACCATTCAGACTGGTTCAGGCAGCGGCACGCTTGCTGTTGAACTGCCCCGAGCGCTTGAATTGCTCGCCCGCCAACTGGAACCCCCTCACATTTGCGAACACCGGGTCCTCGGTGATCACCAGTTCGTGGTTCGGGAACTTCTCCTGGATGAGCTCCCGGAAGAATTCAGCGCCACCACCGGCGATGATGATGTTGTCGATATCGACGCCCCCATTGCCAACCCGGTTGGCCAGCACCGATACAAACTGCCGGGCCTTTTCCTTGCCAAGTCGGATGTGCGACGAGATGTCACGCTGCTTCCCAAAGAAGCGGGGCTGAGTCCCGGTGCGAATCGCATCGTCGATGGTCGAGAAGTCCGAGATTTGATGGCCGAGCTCCTTGCTGACCGACTCGCCGATCGTCGCAAGGATCGAGGACATCCCGCCCGAGTGGGCGCCACTACGCGCATTGATCATCTTGACCCCATGGGCCACGACCCAGTCCAGCGTGTAGTAGCCCGGATCGATCAGGAGGTTGGTCTGGTTACGCATGCGGCCATAGACGTTGTTCCGGATCGTGTAGTCGAAGAAGGCCCCAATGGGCTGAGGGGTCACCGTGACGCTACGCACTTCGACGTCGATCTGATTCCCGGCCTGATCAGGGATGCGGTGAGAACCGGTCATTCGCTTGATCAGCGCCTCCTGATGCTGCGCATAGGTGTTCACCGGCAGCCCAAGAATCAGATGGTCAAGGTGAGGAACCCCCATGTAGGCGATCGCCCCACGGACCAATGCCATATAGGCGTCAGTCATCGAGAAGTCCGCATCCAGCGTTCGCCCATAGCTTGGGTCCTGGGCGAGCCGCGCATCGCGCCCGACCTCATACAGAACGCCATTGACCTCGACGGTAATGGTGTTGCGGCGCTGGAAGACACCGCCGGTCAGATCCGCGCCCGAGCTTGCCTGGGGAGCGATCGAGGGGAACAGGCTGCATGCGATCTCACCGCCCTGGGCGTGAAATTGGACGAACTTGGTATTGCCATACCCGACATCGATTGCGCGAACGATTGGTTCGGTCATTTGGAGTGTCTCCAGTTAGAAAGGACCGTTCCATCCTAAGCGCAGCCGTACTTCCAAGATGCCTCGTAAAACAGGCGATTTGACCCCTTGTACGCGAGAATGGGCGACCTATCGGTGAGATCGCGGCAAGGGATCGGCGAGGAATGGGATATCTGAACGCTGCCAACCTGAATCGGCA
>ERZ795041.329-NODE-329-length-18283-cov-4.264319_pt1 | contig 18283 bp, 14 predicted proteins | sample MGYA00375125_ERZ795041 | MGnify/ENA primary metagenome ERZ795041 (study PRJEB30170, sample SAMN03074214) | activated sludge metagenome | biome: Common Effluent Treatment Plant; feature: Wastewater; material: Activated sludge; isolation source: activated biomass in...
GTCGGGGGGCGTCGGGAGGCGAGCTTGGCCGCGGCTCGGGGACAGTCGCCGGCGTTGGCGCGATGTCGCTACCCGCCTTATCGACCCATCCGCTTCAACAACACTCGCCGGGAAAGAGCGATGCCGATCGAGGCACCCAGGAGTCCGACCGAGCCCGCGACGAGGACATCCGATACATAATGCGCCCCGTGCAGGACGCGCGCAAGGGCGACGATTGCCGCGAGGGAGAGCCAGAGCCAACGTCCCCCGGGGAACACGACGCAAAGGCCCACGGCCATGGCGAAGGCGGCGGAGGTATGGCTGGAGGGCATCGAGGCGAGATCGCTGCTGCTGCCGATCCAGGTCTGCCAGGAGTAGCGTGCGACCTCCTCGCCGTGGTGCTGGACGGGATAGGTGCGGAAGAACCAGGCGAACGTATGGGGGTCGTGGAACCGCGGACGTGGGCGGCCAATGGCGATCTTCAGGACATGAACCAGGGCGGCGGTGGTGATCGCGCCCGAGAGCCAGAGGACGAGGCGAACGCGGAGCGCGGCTCCGGCACAGAGCAGAACGCCGAGGGCGACGATGATGGTGCTCGCGCCGTCGCCGAACTGCTCGATGAACTTGAGGGTGCGTTCGAGGTCGCCGCCGAGGGACTTGCCGGCACGTTGGGCGGCGTCGGCGAGCGGGGCGTCGAAGGGGATGCACGCAAGCCCCGCGATCATGAGCACGCCGGACGAGGTGATCAAGGGTCGCCAGCGGAGAGGCGGCCCCAGCGTCGATTCGATCGCGTTATAGTCGGACTCGTTCAACTCGTCGGGGTTCCTGCGTCGCGCACGGGAGCGGCCTGGCCAAGACGGTTCCATCGGAGGCGTTCCGCACGCCAGTTGCCTTGAAGCCGATCGTAGCAAACACCGACGTGACCGCGCGTTCCACGCCGATCCGGCTTCCGAGGTGGCTCGAGGCCACCTCGAGAACGGTCATGGCGCACACACCCCGTCGGGGCGCCATGGTGCTGCTTGCGGTGTGTCTTTTGGCGTTCGTGCCGGGGTTGTTCTCGAATCCGCCGATCGATCGCGACGAGCCTCGTTTCACGCAGGCGAGCCGACAGATGTACAACTCGCCGGACGCGTCGGGATGGATCGTGCCGATGGTGCAGGATCGCCCGCGGCTCAACAAGCCGCCGCTCATCTATTGGCTCCAGGCGGGATCGGCCGCGGGCATGACCGGAAAGATCGGGCCGAACGCGACGCGCGACGCGATCTGGATGTATCGACTGCCCTCGGTGATCGCGGGGCTCGTCGCCGTCTTTGCGACGTGGCGATTGGGGAGGCGGCTTGTCGCGAGCGCTGGCGTTCGCTCGGGCGTGACCGACACGAGCGCTCGTGGTGCGGACGCGACGGGCCTCCTGGCCGGGCTCTTCGTCGCCGTTTCACCGGTGATCTCGTGGGAGGCGAGACAGGGTCGGGCTGACATGGTGCTCGTCGGCGTGACGACCACCGCGCTGCTCTTCCTGTGGCGAGTCTTCGAGCATCGCGGCACATGGCGAGGTGTGAGAGACGCGGTCGTGCTGTGGCTGCTCGTGGGCGTTGGAATCATGACCAAGGGCCCGGTGACGCCGATGGTCGTGGTGCTCGGGTCGATCGCGTTCTCGCTCGCCACACGGCAGTGGCGCTGGTGGCGGACGCTCGGGCCCTGGTGGGGCGTGCCGCTCGCGTGTGCCGTCGCGCTGCCGTGGGCCCTGCTGGTCGTGCGCGAGATCGGGTTCGATGACTACTGGAAGACAATTCGGGCGGAGACGATCGGTCGCGCGGGGGTCGCGGCCGAGGGGCACGGCGGTTTCCCCGGGTACCACGTGTTGCTCATGCCCCTCGTGCTGGGCGCTGGATCGATCTTTGCCGGGTGGGGAGTTGTGCGCGCTGTTCGCGGCGTGTTTCGTCGCGATGCCGATTTGGACGTGGCGCTGGTGTGGTGCGCGTCGATTGTGCTGCCGTCGTGGATCGTCTTTGAGATTTCGAGCACGAAACTCCCCCACTACACCATGCCGCTCCTTCCTGTGCTGTCGATCGTGAGCGCGAGACTGGTGGTGCGGGCGACACGCGGACCTGAGATTCCAACGCCAGCCTTCTGGCTCGCGCGGGCGTGGGGCGTGATGATGGGCGTGATGGCGATGCTCCCCGCGCTTGCCGCGAGTGCGTGGGTATGGTGGAGTTGGGCCGGCGCGTCGGTGTCCGCGAGGTCGATCGGGATCGCGACGATCGTTCTCTGCGCCGGTGTGGGCGCATTCTCGACATTCGCCGTGATCCGGAGCACGCGAGGAGGCGCCTGGCTCCATGCGTCGATCGCGGGCGTTGCGTGCGGGCTTGTGCTTGCCGCGGGTGTGGGCCTTGTGATCCCCCAGGTCACCATCGCGAGGACGAGCAATCGATTGATACAACCCACACCCGTCCGCTCGCGTGCGTGCGAGGTGGGCACGAGGATCGTCCGGACCTCTCCCGCATTGAGTTCGGCTACGACGAGGACAGCCTGATCTTCCTCACCCGCGGGCGCTGCGAGCGACTGTGGCGTGAGAGTTGGAAGGCCTGGGCCAATGCCCATCCCGACGGCATTCTCTTGCTCGAACGAAACGTCGCCGACGACGACGAACTTCGCCAGGCCTCGCTCCGCATCGTCGATCGCGTGCGAGGGTACAACTACACCAAGGGGCGATTCGTCGACGTGCTCGTGGTGGAGCGGGCGCCATGAGCGAGAACCCTACACACCCACGCGGCGATGGAACGCCCGAATCGCCCACGCCCTGCGGGATCCTGCTCATCGACAAGCAACCCGGCTTCACCTCGATGGATGTTTGTGCCATAATCCGGGGTCGCCTCCGCAAGGGCGGCGCGCCCAAACGCATCAAGGTCGGACACGGCGGCACGCTCGACCCCATGGCGACGGGACTGCTCGTCGTCCTCGTGGGGAAGGCGACGCGACTCTGCAACCAGATCATGGTCGGTGAGAAGACGTACGACGCGACGATCGATTTTTCGGCGTCGTCGTCCACCGACGACGCCGAGGGCGAGATCACACGCCACGCGGGCGTCCGCGTGATCGATGAGCCGACGCTGATAGCGACGCTCGAGAAGTTCCAGGGCACGATCCTGCAACGTCCGCCGGCGTTCTCGGCGATGCGCGTGGGTGGACGGCGCGCCCACGAGATGGCGAGAGCCGGCGAGCAGGTCGTTCTCGCCGAGCGCCCTGTCTTCGTCCGAACGATTCGGATCCTTGAGTTCGCCTGGCCGAGCGTTCGAGTCGAGATTGTCTGCGGCAAGGGGACATACATCCGCAGCCTCGCGCGAGATATCGGGGCATTGCTCGCGACCAAGGGGGCGCCTGTCGGCGGGATGCTGACGGCCTTGCGGCGGACGCGATCGGGAGAGTTCGACGTCGCGGCGGCGAGAACGATTGATGACGTGCCGAGCCCCCTGGGGCAAGCGGACCTCGCACGTCCTCCCGGATATGCCGGGTCAGATACAGGCACCGAATCGAGCTGATGCTCGACGATGGTGCTGCTGAGACGCGATCACTCGTCGCCCTCGTCGTCTGACGCGTTGATCCCCGAGTCCCCCACCGCCACATTCGACACCCCGGGCACCGACCCCGGCGTCCAGATGTCCGACGGGTGCTGCCCGTCCGCGGCCTGGCGGATCAGGAGGTACACCACCGACGCCGAGGCGAAGAACGCGCTCACACCCACGCCGCTCGCGAGGATGCGGACGAGGACAACCCAGAACCCCGCGATGCTCGCCGCCGCGCCTCGTTTCTCGATGTGCTCGCCAGAACTCGTGAGCGCGTCGAGTAGCCACTGGGCATCGGTCGCGACGCCCTCGCTGCTTCGCCCAAGAGCGTCGCCCACGAACCATCGCATGGACCAGTGCGTGAACCCGATGATGAAGTCGGCCAGCCACTGGGCGAGGACGGCCAGGAGCACGCCCTGCGCCAGCAGAATCGCCGAATAGAAGATGAGCCGTACGGGCCGATCGATCACGTACGCGTACGCCCGCTGGGCGGCATCGACGGCATCGGTGGACTCCACGACCACCGCCGCGGGAAGCAGGGGTATCGCGAGCAGATAGCCGACGAGCATCAGCACCGCGAGCAGGCCAACGAGCAAACCGACGCCAAGACCGATCGCGAGAACAAAGCGTGTCACCTCGGCCTTGGCCAAGAGGCCCGAGATCGCCAGCGCCAACGCGAGCAGCCCGATGATCGCGAGCGGCCCGAGCATCGCGCCGACCAAGCTCGCCCAGCGCTTCGACGCGAACCCGAGCGCCTCGGTCCAGGACATGCGCCGACGGAGTGAGAACATTTCGGCGCCCATCCGAGAAATCGCGCCGCCCAAAACGGCAACGAGCGCGAGAGCCGGTATTCCAACCAACAGCGTCGAGAGGGGGTCATGCGTCAGGAGCCCGAGCAACGCCTCCAGAGCGAGTTTGAGACCATTGGCGACACGCATATGCGCCAACGAGAGAACACCGGATGTGATCTCGGTGGCGGCCCAGTCGAACTTCTCGATCTGGTCCGCACGTGCCTTCGTCTGGGTGACCGACGACCAGAGGCCCGGCATCTGGGCGATGAGGAGCACGAGCACGATGAGGAGCGTGCCCAGTCCGATGCTCGCCGGCCGGAGCGAGAGCCGCCACGCCTCGAAGCATCGTGGCCAGATCCATCCCCGCCACCATGAGCCGGCGTGCAACGGGTGGAGTTCATGGACGGCGCTGGTTTCGTGTGGGGGTGTTGGAGGCATTGGTGGCTCCTTGCCGAGGGCGACCGGGGCACGGTTCGGCGACGCACCGCCTTAGGCATCGGCGGACGGTAGCCCAAACCATAAACCGGTGCGCCCCTCGCGGCACCGCACGCCGCGGCCGGCCCACCAATCCAAGTCATTGATCGGCGGACATCGACATGGGGATTCGCCTCCGACTCCGAGGCCTCCAACGATGTCCCATGCTCAAGGCCGTCTTCCGCTGGATTCTCGTGCTCGCCGCCCTGCTTCTCGTCGGGCCGCTCCTCGGAAGCCTGCTGGGCTTCGGCACGACAGCCATCGGCGCCCGCGGCACGACGATCTTCATCGGCACTCGACCCGTGGGCACGCTCCTTGGCGCTCTCGCCACCATGAGCGGCGCGGCGGCGCTCGGCCTCATTGGCGCTCGATTCATGGCTCGGGACATGGGTTACATGGTCGCGGGGATCGTCCTCTCCTGGGCCGCGTGGCATCTGGGCCTGATCCAGAACATCATCCAGGCCCAACCGGTGGACGCCAAGGTCGGAACGATCTGGGGCACGCTTGCTGCCGAGCACGCGATGCTCGCGGCCCTCGGCCTCGGGCTTGCGATGGCGATCGAGCGCCTCGGGTCCAACGATCATGGCCAACCCATGACGACGCCGGACCCCGCGTTGACTCTGGGCGAGCGGATCAAATCGCGATTCCTCGAGGAAACGCCCGACGCCAAGCCCATCGCCGTCTCCCTCGGCGGCTCGATCGTGACCGGGGCGATCCTCGCCGGCGCTCTCGCGAGCCTTATCGTCTACGAGTCGCTCAAGGGCCAGACCGTCATGGGCGTTGCGCTCGCGGCACTCGGGGCCGGCGCCGGGTCCCAGATCATCGCCTCGATGCTGGGCGTCCGCCTCACGCCCCTGATGCCTATCGCCGCAACACTTGTCGTCTCGATCGTGGCGCCGATCGTGGGCATGGTGACGCTCAAGGACCCGGTGCTGGCGGCGACCTCCGGACACTTCCTGGGCATGCTCCGGCCCACCTCGCTGGATTGGGCCGCCGGGGCGTTCCTCGGAGCGCCGATCGGCATCGCCTGGGCCAACTCGATGCTGGAGCGTCCCGCGGTCGTTGGCGCCAAGCCGGCCTGATCGACCGGCGCTCGTCCCCCAGCGTGGGACCGCACGCGACCTACGATTGGCCGATGACATTCGAGCCCGAGACCTCCGCTATTCCCGACGTGCAAGCCTCTCGCGACGCGCGCCGCATCGCGATCGATAAGGTCGGCGTGAAGGATGTCACCTATCCCATCCGCCTCCGCGAGATGCACGGCGGCACGCAGACCACCGTCGCCACCATCAACATGTACGTCTCCCTCCCGCACACACAGAAGGGCACGCACATGAGCCGCTTTCTCGAGGTCTTGAACGACCACACGAGCGAGCCGATCACCCCGGACAAAATCCCCGTGATCGCCCGCGCCATCCGCGAACGCCTCAACGCGAAGACCGCCCACCTCGAGGTCTCCTTCACCTACTTCATCAAGAAGGCCGCCCCCGTCACCGGGCATCCGGGCCTCATGGACTATCGCGTCTCCTTTGAGGCCGAGAGCACGCTCGACTCCAGCCATGGCGGCACCAAGGAGGTCGGCGACTTCACGATGAGCGTCTCCGCCCCGGCGACGAGCCTTTGTCCCTGCTCCAAAGAGATCAGCATCCATGGCGCGCACAACCAACGCTGCCACATTGCCGCCAAGGTGAGACTCAACGCCGACCTGTGGATCGAGGAACTCGTCGAGTTGCTCGAGAATGCGGCGAGCTGCCCGGTCTATGCCGTGCTCAAGCGCCCCGACGAGAAGTTCGTGACCGAGAAGGCCTACGAGAACCCGAAGTTCGTCGAGGACATCGTCCGCGACCTCGCGTTGTCGCTCGAGGCCGAGCCTCGTATCTCGTGGTACTCGATCAACTCGGAGAACTTCGAGTCGATCCACAACCACAACGCCTACGCGCAGATCACGAGGCAGAAGCCCACGGCGTAGGCATCACCCAGCGAAGCGCGCGGAGCCGCGATGGATCGCCAGGCCCACACCACGCTCCTCAGCCAGCGCCCCGCGACACGCGGATCATCGCTCCCGCGCCTGGCGCTCATCCTGGGCATCTTTCTCCTCCTGTGCCTCGTGCTCGCCACGCAGGCCTCACGACTCGCGATCCTCCAGGCCGATGCCGCCCGTGAGGACACCGAGGCACGCTTGTTGCAGAACACCTTCATCCCTGCGGCCCGAGGCTCGATCCTCGACCGCAAGGGTCGCGTCCTCGCCAAGGATCGCCCGGGTTACTGCGTCGACCTTCCCTACGACGTGATCTCGGGAGAGTGGGCCAAGGCACGGGCCGCGTCGCACGCCCGATCGAGCACGGGGCACGCCTGGGCCTCGATGACCCCCGAGCAACGGGCCGAGCGGGTCAGCGCCTTCGAGGCCGTCTACAACGCCCACCTGGCCCGCGCGTGGGATCTCCTCGCCGAGCGTGCCGGGGTGGACCGATCCACACTCGATCAAACGCGAGACTCGATCGTGCGCCAGGTCGAGTCACGCCGGGCGACCCTCGTCGATTTCTGGCGCATCCGCGAGTATGCCGCCCTTCGCGATCGGGGCGTCGAGATCACCGACAAGGTCCGCGAGCAGGTCGAGAAACGCACCGACAAGGAGATCGCTGAGCAGCGATCGAACCACACCGTCATCCGCGCGCTCGATGACGATGCCGCCTTCGCCTGCCTGCTCCTGGCGGGTGAGCGAACGGAAGTCCTTCCGCCCGGCGTCGAGTCGCTCGCCAACTCCACCGCCGATGATTCCCTCAACGATGTCGAGCCGGGCACAACCCAGTTCGTCGAGACGATCCCCGGCCTCACCGTCACCAACGCGAGCGAGCGCGAGTACCCCTTGGAATCCGTCGACGTCGAACTCGATCGATCGACGTTCCCCAGCCCCTTGCGCTCGGCGACCTCGGACGCGACGCCCTCACCGTTCACGATCCACGTCGATGGCCTGCTCTGCCACGTCCTGGGCAAAGTCCGGTCGAAGGTCTACGCCGAGGACGCCCCCGCGCGCCGGGCCTACCTCGATGCCCACCCCGACGTGAAGGATCGCGCCCTCGCTGAGATCGGTCGCGGACGCACCTTCGACCTCGGCCAGTACTTCGACAACGACCGCGTCGGCGACGCCGGCATCGAGAGTTCCCGCGAGCACGAACTCCGCGGCCTACGCGGCGTGAAGTCCGTCCGCGTCGATACCGCTGACGGCAACTCCATCCGCATGCCCACGCGCGGGCGCGACCTGCACCTCACCATCGACGCCATGCTCCAGGCGCGCGTGCAGGCCGCCATGACCCCCGAGGCCGGCCTCGCCGTCGTGCAATCCTGGCAACGCAAGGAACCCAGGCCGGACGAGAAGACCCCGATCGGCGAGTTGCCACTCGGCTCGCCCCTCTGCGGCGCCGCGGTCGTGCTCGACGTGGACACCGCCGAGATCCTCGCGATGGTCTCGACGCCGACGTTCACGCGCGAGCAGTTGGAATCCCGCGAACTCTCCACCAACTCCCGCGACCTCGCTCTGCGCACGCCACTCATCAATCGCGCCATCGCCAGCGCCTACCAGCCCGGCTCGATCGTTAAGGCCCTCGTCCTTTCCGAGGCCGAATCACGAGGCGTGATGGGCGTCGATGAGCGTCTCGCCTGCACGGGCCACTTCCTCCCCAACGACCCTGGCTCGCTGCGCTGCTGGATCTACAAGGAATACAAGCAGACCCACTCCGACTTCCTCGGGCACGATCTCTCCGGCGACGAGGCCATCATGGTCTCGTGCAACATCGTCTTCTTTGAACTCGGCAAGCGCCTCGGCCCCTCGGGCATCCGCGACGTCTTCCGCGACTTCCACGTCGGCTCGGCGTTCAACCTCGGCATCGGCCTCGAATATCCCGGCGAACTCGGACCGCCCAGGCCCGACCCCACCCAGCCCGGACGGTTCCTCTACGCCGATGGCGAAGGAATCAGCATGGGCCAGGCGATCCAGATGGGCATCGGCCAGGGCCCCGTCGCGTGGACGCCTCTCCACGCTGCGAACGCCTATGCGACGCTCGCCCGCTTCGGCGCCCGTGTGGAGCCGCGCATCGTGGAGGAAGACCCGATCGTTGACGCCGGACGCATCAACCTCAACCAGTCTGCAGTCGAGCAGACCCTCCACGGCCTGTGGCTGAGCGTCAACGACAGCAACGGCACCGGCAACCACCTCACCATCAACGGCTCACGCGAGCCGATCTTCAATGCCAAGGGCGTCAAGATCTGGGGCAAGACCGGCACCGCCACCGCCAGCCCACTGAAGTACAGCCCCGATGGCACGCCCGCCAACGAGGAAACCATCGCCGCCGGCGATCATTCCTGGTTCGTCATTCTCGTCGGTCGCGATCGCCCGAGGTACGCCATCGCCGTCGTCTGCGATTACGCGGGCAGCGGCGGCAAGGTCTCGGGCCCCATCGCCAACCAGATCGTCCACGCCCTCATCGCCGAGGGATACCTGGAATCGTGACCGCACCACGGGCCAATCCCGCCGGAGTCGCGGCGCCCTTCGGCCCGCTGGCCCTCTTCCGCACGCTCGTCTCCATCGGCCCGGCATGGATCACGCTCCTCGCTACCGCGATCCTCTGCGCCCTCTCGGTCTATGCCGTGGATCTTGCCACCACGCTCACGCACGCGCCCGACGAGACGCTCTCGGCGTATGCCTCCAAGCAACTCGTCTTCGCCGCGGCCGGCTTTGGTTTGTCGATCGTCGTCATGCTCGTCCCGGTGCGCTGGCTCGGGATCGCGAGCATCCCCCTCGCGATCTTCACCATCCTCCTGCTCGTATTCCTCCTCATCCCCGCCGTCCCGACGTCGATCGTCAAGCCCCGCCACGGCGCGCGCAGTTGGATCGACATCGGCCCCCTGCAACTCCAGCCCAGCGAGTTCGCCAAGATCACCTACGTCGTTGCCCTCGCGTGGTTCCTCCGTCGCAGCAAGGGACGAAAGACCCTCCGCGGCCTCGCACGACCCTTCGCCATCACGCTCGTCCCCATCGGGCTCATCAACCTCCAGCCCGACCTGGGCACTGCGTCGCTCTTCGTCCCCGCGCTCTTCGCCATGCTGATCGCCGCGGGCGCGAGGCTCCGACACCTCGCGCTCATCATCGTCGCCGCCCTCGCGATCGCCCCCGCCGCGTATCCCCTCCTCCTCCCCCACCAGAAGGCCCGGATCGTCGGGCTCATGCAGCAGTTCAAGGGCGACACGAGCGCCGATCAGGACATCAACATGCAGTCCACGACGGCTAAGCAACTCCTCGCCGCCGGCGGCATCACCGGAAACACCGACGCCAAAAGCCGCGTCTACATCCGCTACAGCAGCCTCCCCGAACGCCACAACGACATGATCCCCGCTGTCATCGCCAATCGATTCGGGCTCGTCGGCCTGCTCGCCATGATCGGCCTCTTTGTCATTTGGATCGCCGGGGCGCTCCTCGTCGGCGCCACCGCCCATGACACCTACGGCCGGCTCGTCTGCGTCGGATGCGCCGCCTTCATCGGGGGGCAGGTCTTCGTCAACCTTGGCATGAATCTCGGACTTCTGCCCATCATTGGCATCACCCTACCCTTCGTGAGTTACGGCGGCTCGAGCATGCTCGCGTGTTGGGTGATGTCGGGCCTGGTCGCCAGCGTCGCCCTCCGCCGAGGCGTCGCCCCCCGCCGAGCCTTCAACACCGCCCAGGACGAGGACGAGTAGCACGACGCATGAACCGCAAGCCCGCACGACCGTCTTCGAGTTCGCCTCCTCCCGTGCAACGACCGGGGGGCCGCCGCCCCGCACCGACGCGTCAACCCACGCGCGGCAGCGCACCGCCGTCACGCCCCTCGATCGAGCTTCCGCGACTTTCGCCACGCGTTCCACCACCGGAGTTCACCGGGGAAGCCTCAACCATCGGCGTCGAGTTCGAGCCGGGGGAACTCGACCGCCTCGGGATGTACCTCGCCCTCCTCCTCGCCGCTAACGAGCAGATGAACCTGACCGCCGTCACCGATGCCCACGAGATCTGGCGGCGACACATCCTCGACTCGCTCACCCTCCTCCCCGTTCTCGCCGACCTCCCCGAGGGCGCTCGCGTCATCGACATCGGCTCCGGCGGTGGACTCCCCGGCGTGCCCCTCGCCATCGCCCTCCCCCACCTCCGCTTCACCCTCCTCGAGGCCACCGCGAAGAAGGCCGCGTTCCTCGATCGGATCGTTCGGGACGACATGCTCGCACTCGCAAACGTCACCGTCCTCGCCCAGCGTGCCGAACGCGCCGCCCACGATCGCGGCGAGCGCACCCAGACCCACAACGCCGGCTCGTCACGCACCGGCGGCCATCGCGAGGCCTACGACGCCGTCATCGCCCGGGCCGTTGGCCGACTCCCGACACTTGCCGAACTCACCGCGCCCTTCGCGCGAATCGGTGGGCGCATCGCCCTCATCAAGGGCGAGCAGGCCGACGCCGAGGTCGAAGAAGCCGCCCCGGCGCTGCACCTGCTCAAAGTCACGCACGCCACGACCATCCCCACGCCCACCGGCCGCATCCTCGTCCTCGAGAAGTCCTCGGCCACGCCCCGCGTCTATCCGCGCGCCGACGGCGAACCCAAGCGCAGTCCCCTCGGCGTGGTGCGTCCAAAGCGAAGCGAGTCCTAAGTACCCCATGCTCACCGCGACCGCCAAGGACCTCCTCTCCATCCATGGCCCCATCGCCACGCTCTTCGGCGAGGGCTACGAGCCGCGCCCCGAGCAACTCGAGATGGCCGCCGCCGTCGAGCGCACGCTCGCCGAGAAATCCCACCTCCTCGTCGAGGCGGGCACGGGTGTTGGCAAATCCTTCGCCTACCTCGTCCCCGCGATGCTCCGCGCCATGGTCCACCGCGAGGTCGTCCTCGTCGCGACCAACACGATCTCGCTCCAAGAGCAACTGATGTCGAGCGACATCCCGCGCCTGACTCGCGCCCTGGAGAGCGCGTGCGAGGGTCTCCCCGAGGGCGCGGTCGCCCCGATCAAGCCCGTCCTCGTCAAAGGCCGGTCCAACTACGTCAGCGTCCGCCGCCTGGGCCTCGCGTCGAAGCGCCAGGATCGACTCATTCCCGACCCCGCCGCGCGTCGCTCTCTGCATGTCATCGAGGATTGGGCGCGCAGCACCGACGACGGCACGCTCTCGACGCTCCCCATCCTCGAACGCCAGAGCGTCTGGGACAAGGTCCAGTCCGACTCGGGCAACTGCATGGGCCGGAAGTGCCCGAACTTTGCCCAGTGCTTCTTCCAGGCGGCCCGCGCCGAGCTCGACGGTGCCAACCTCCTCATCTGCAACCACGCCCTGTTCTTCTCGGATCTCGCGCTGCGCGCGCAAGACGTCGGCTTCCTCCCGCGATACCACCACGTCATCCTCGATGAGGCCCATGCCGCCGAGGAGGTCGCGAGCGACCACTTCGGCGCCCAACTCTCCGAGTCTCGCGTCTCGTTCCTCTTGAACTCGCTCTACACCCAGCGTTCGGGCAAGGGCTATCTCCCCGGGCTCACACTCCTGGGCCAGGAGACCGACGCGACCGCGCGCGCCATCCGCCTCGTCGAGCAGGCCCACCACGTCTCGCTCCTTTTCTTTGAGTCCGTCGCCAAGGCGGTCCGCGTCCTCCCGGAGTCCCCCTTCGACGATCCCCGCGCGAAGGAAACCTCGCGCGTCCGGTCGCCGGGCCTCATCGACAACACGCTCACGCCCATCATGCGGGAACTCGCCCTCCGTCTCACGGGCCTGAAGGACAGCGTGAAGCTTGAGGAGGACCGCTTCGAACTCAACTCGTATGCCCAGCGTGCCGAGCGCATCGCCCTTGATGCCGAGGCCCTCATCTCCCAGTCCATCCCCGGGTGTGCCTACTGGGTCGATGCGGGCACTTCCGACGCCGATTCGCGCCAGCGCATCAATCTCGCCTGCGCCCCCATCGACGTCGCCCCGATTCTCAAGGAACACCTCTTCGCCCGTGACTTCGGCGTCGTCCTCACCAGCGCCACCCTCACCACGCGCACCACGCGAGAGAGCGAATCCACCGAGCATGCCGAGACCGCCTTCGCCCACACGCTCACCACGCTCGGCTGCGTTGGCGCTCGCACCCTCCAACTTGGCAGCCCCTTCGACTACTCCACGCAGGTCGAGGTCCTCATCGACCCCGCCGACGAGGCCTCGCCGGCCGCGTCGAACTCGGGCCGCCCCGCATGGCGTGCTTCAGTTGCTTCTCTCGCGCAGCGCATCCTCCATCACGTCAAGGAGACCGACGGCGGCGCGTTCGTCCTCTTCACCAGCCTTGCCACGCTCCGCGCCTGCGCCTCGGAACTCGCCGGCCCGCTGGCGGAACTCGGGCTTCCGCTCCTCGCCCAGGGTCGCGACGGCTCGCGTGCCCACATCCTTGAGCGGTTCCGCGAGTCCAACCGATCCGTGCTCTTCGGTGCCGCCTCGTTCTGGCAGGGCGTCGACGTCCGGGGCGAGAACCTCCGCAACGTCATCATCACCAAACTCCCCTTCGATCCGCCCGACCGCCCCATCGTCGAGGCCCGCGGCGAGGCCATCCGCGCCCGCGGCGGCAACCCCTTCAGCGAGGACTCGCTCCCCCGCGCCCTCGTCCGATTCAAGCAGGGATTCGGGCGACTCATCCGCTCCAAGACCGATCGAGGGCGCGTCGTCATCCTCGACGGTCGCGTGCGCACGAAGTCGTATGGCCGGCTCTTCCTCGCCGCGCTACCTCCGGGCGTCACCCCACGATTCGTGGATCGCCGGTCCGACGCCGACGATCGCGGCGACGTCTTGGATTCGTTCTAGTTCATCTCGCGGCAGACCCACGCCGTCAGCGTCCCCACGCGCGCCCTCGCGAGCACGTGGACGTGGACGCCCGAGTCGAGGAACCGCCGCGCCTCGCGCGGGCGATCGGTCATGAGGTGCAGGGACGCCGTCGTCGGGTCGGCGCCGAGTTCCACGCCGCCGCACGCCAGACGGATCAGGTCGATGTGGTCGTACGCCCACCCCGCGACCGAGACGAGTTCCGCGACGACCGCCGCGGGACCGGCGGCCTTGTCGCCCTCGCCCGCGTCGACCCCGCCCGCGAACGCGAGCACGTGCAATCGCCCGTCGCCGCCGGCCGCGAGTTCCACGCGTGGCGCGTACGGGCACCGGGCCTTCAGCGGCACGAGCCCCTCGATCTGTTCGGCGAGCACGCGAGGCCGCGACTCGTCCATCGCGTTGACATGAGCAGTCTCCACGTCGCCAGCGGTTTTCGCCACGACGGCCTCGCGAGGTTCGCGCTCGTCCTCGATCTCCGCGTGCGTCTGTGGAGCCTCGATCACCGACGAGGCGTCCATCGGCGACACCTCCACACGCTCCAGGATCGGCTTGGCCTCGACCAGCGACCCCGCCGTGGGTCCGATGCGGCTCGCCGACATTCCGGCGATCGCGTGCACGCCTGCTTCCATCACCGGTGCGGCCGACGCGATCCTGTCGATGATCTCCGCGATTCCGGTCCCTTCGCCCGCGGGCTCGCCGCGGCAGAGCGTCACCGATCCGCCGCCCGCCACGCGCTTGGGCCCGACGACGATCTCCGCCTCCTCGCCCAGGAACGCCGCCGTCGTCTGACGCAGCTTCGCCCTCGCGGCCTCCGCCCGATCCGGATCGGCGCCCAGGATCGCCACGCGCACGCGCGGCGTCACCCCCGTCTCGCCCGCACGCTCAGCCAATCGCTCGCCCAGCGACTTCAGCGTGCGATACGACGCCACGATCGCGGCGTCGTCGGCCCCGGAGAGCAGCGTCACGTCGGTGATCCCGGCGTGGTGCAACGCCTCGGCTTCGCTCGTCGTGTCCACGCGGACGACGACCCGGCTCGTGACGCGGGCCGCGATCGCCATCGCGTGCGCGAGCGATACGGTCCCGTCCGACACCCCGGCGATCTCCCGCACCATCGTCGGCACCTCGCCGACGAGTTCCACCGACACCTGCCCGCGATGGACGCGCACGAGCGCCACCACGCCGGCCTCGCCCATCCCGGCGCCGCTCCCGCCCGCGACCGAGCGGACATACGGCATGATCCACGCCGACGCGAGCACCGGCAGGTGCCCCACGACCAGCAGCTCCACCGATCGCTCCACCGAGGGCTCGATCACGCGCGACCCATCAATCGAATCGCCCGTATCGCTCGCCGTGGACGCGTCAAGCTCCGCGGCCTCATCGTGGTCCGACGGCACTAAGCGCAACGCCGACGCGACACCAGGCGCGAAGGCCTCCTCCGAGAGGAACAGGTCCGCCAACGCGTCGTACGCCGAGGAGAACTCCCGCGGCGCGGCCCGCCTGGCCTCGGATCCCTCGACGACGCCGTGCGTCGGGCCGGGGCGCGGAGCACCACCGCCGCCAGGACCATGGCTCCCGGGTGGGGGCGGCGGGGGGGGTGGGGGTGGATTCTTCCGGAATGACGACTGACGACCCACGCACGCCTCCTTCATCGCGTCGTGGCCCGACGCGTCGCACTCGAACTCGACTCAATCCGCCGCCGACGCGGGCTCCTCGCGCACGATCCCGAGCGACCCGGGCTTGCCCTCGACCATCGACGCCGTGCTCGGGCCCGCCGCCGGGCCCTTGCCGCCCGGAGCCATCGGTACCACGATCACGCTGTTCATCTCCCCGTACGGATTCACTTCCGTCGCCTTGTTGTACGGATCCGTCGCCCAGCGGCCATCGAGGACCAGGCGGTACGGGATCTTCCCGGCGGGGCACGGCACACAGACCTCGAAGACGCCCAGCGTCTCGTTGCGCTTCATCGGCGTCGCCGTCATCGACCACGCGTTGAACTCGCCCGCGACGCACATCGTCCCCGACGCCGTCAACGGCTGCACGAACAGGACGCCCTGGCTGGTGGCGTGGGCTCCGAGCAAGCGCTGCGTGGACGGGTCGATCGGGACCGGCCCGCGGCCTCTCGACGCCGGCCCGGTCTCCGACGGCACCACGCGCAGCGTCGGATGCGGCGGCGTCCCCACGATCGTGGTCACCCCGACCGAGGGCGTGGGCGTGCCCGTCGGGGCGTCCGCCGCGGGCCCGCGCCCAGCGTCGGTCCTCGCCGCGGCTCCGTCCGCGGACGCTCCACTCGTCGCCCAGCGACGGAGGAACTGCTGCGCCCGTCTCGCGACGTCCTCGGCCCTGCTGATCATCGGCATCGGAATCTCCCCACTCGCCGCCGCGTCACGGACGGGCTTGGCCTCAACGGATCCCGCTCCCCTCGCCCCGGGTCTCCACGGCGACGAGGCGCCCTCGAGCACGGCCGCGTCCAGCCCGCGCGTGAGCACCTCGACGATCGTCCCTCGTTCCTCAACGTCGCCCGCGTCCGCGCCCGGGTCGATCGGGGACGCGAGGCGTCCGATCACCCACTCGGCGAGCCGCGTGTAATCGTGGGCCGCGGTGCTGTGCGGGGCGTAGTCGACGATCCCCTGACCGAAGCTCGCCGCCTCGCGCAGCTTCGAGTTCCGCCGGATCACCACCGGCACCAGCCGGTCCTTGTGCTTGCGCCGCATCTCCTGGAGCAGGTCCTCGGCAACCACGCTCGTGTCGTCGTGGATCGTCGGCAGCAGCCAGATCGGCTTCACGCCCGTGTTCGACGCCCCGCCGCCCCCCCCGCTTCCCCCCGTGTTGCCCCCGCTCCCCGCGAGCCGTTTCTGGATCGCGCGGACGGTGTTGATCTGCTTCTGGGCCCCTTGCAGGGCGAAGAACGACGTCTCTACAGGGATGAGCACCGCGTCCGCCGCGACCAGGACGTTGTACGTGAGCAGCCCGATCGCGGGCGAGGAATCGATGAGCACGACGTCGTAGTCCTGGCCGATCTCGCGGAGGACCCGGGCGAGCCTCGTCTCGCGGTCGCCCACGGGCAGATCGCTCAGCCCGCCGCGCGGCGCCTCGAGGCCCGCGAGTCTCATGCGGCTGGGCACGAGATCGAGGTTGCGGCCACATCGCCACACCAGTCGGGCCCGATCCACGCCCCTCGCGCTCGCGCCGTCTCCGACGGGGCCCACCGCCATCATCGCGTCGCCCACGTCGAGATCGATCCGGTGCTCAGGCACGCCCAGCCCGGCCGCGCAGTGCGACTGCGGGTCCATATCCACGAGCAGGACGCGCCACCCTGCCCTGCCCATCCCCATCGCCGGGGTCGTGCCCAAAGCGTTCGCGCCGCCCTGGGTCCCGATCCCCCGGGCCAGGATCCCCGCGAGATTGATCGCGGTCGTGGTCTTCCCACACCCGCCCTTCTGATTGATGATCGCGATGACGCGCACGCCTGCTCCTTCAGCGTTCCGCACCGATGGCGTCGCCCCCGGGCCAACCCAGCCCGCGACACGACGCCCTTGCCCCCACGGAACGCCATCCTGGCGTTCCTTCGAACTACTTTCAGTCGTGTATCGGACCGTGGCCGATCAGATCTTGAACGGCGGGCCGATTCCCCCGACCTCGTCGCGGGATCGCGTTGCAACGCCGTCGCTCGGGCGCGTCGTGTGGCCGCTCGTGCCCTTATCCCCCGCACCCGCCCTTGAACTTGGCCCAGGCGCTCTCCCCCGCGTTCATCATCTTCACGGCGTCGTCGGGGGTGATGCTCCCCTCAGCGACATAGGCCGCGATCTCGCGGCGGCTCTGCTCCCGCGCCCGCGCCGTCGAGACGCGCTGGACCGTCTTCGCGACGACGGCAATTGTGAAGATGATGACGCCGAGCCCGATCAAGGCGATCTTGGTCACGTCGTCACCGGACAGGCGCGTGCCCGCGACCTCCGGGGACTGCATCGCCAGTGCCGAGCCGGTCAACGCGAGGATCGGCGACGAGATCGCCTCGAGCGCGTGCCGCACGCCCTCACCCGCGTGGACCAGAACGCCGGCGGTCGTGGCGAGATTCGACGCGGACTCGATCATGGGATGACACATCTCGATTCTCCTTGTTCTGTTCCGAGGCCACCGGCAATCGCTCGTTTCTTCGCGGCCCCGGCCGTGGCCCATCCGGGCGTGGCCCGGGACCGCGTCCCGCACGGGCGCCGCTCACGCGTCGAACTTCCCCGCCTTCATCAGGCGCTCCCCCTGCTCGGGAGACATGCTCCCCTCGGCGATGTACGCGGCGATCTCGCGACGCGTCCGCTCCCGCGTCGACGTCCTCATGACCCCGCTCACCGAGCGGATGAGCACGATCCCCACGACCACCGCCCCCACGATCGAGGGCACGAGCACGCCGGTGCTCATGAGGGCCTCGGGACTCGCCGATCCCGGCGACGCTCCCGTCGGCTCGTCCGCGAGGGCTACACCGGAGAACGCCAGGACGACCAGTGCGGCCACGCACGCCCCGACAAGGCCGGGAATCGTGCGGCGCGAGGCCATCGTCCCGAATGAGGGTCGCGAGGATGGAGTGATCATCGTCAGGTCTCCTTGAATCGGCGGCGTGCGGAAGCCGCGATGGCCCGG
>ERZ795041.330-NODE-330-length-18256-cov-3.293830_pt1 | contig 18256 bp, 14 predicted proteins | sample MGYA00375125_ERZ795041 | MGnify/ENA primary metagenome ERZ795041 (study PRJEB30170, sample SAMN03074214) | activated sludge metagenome | biome: Common Effluent Treatment Plant; feature: Wastewater; material: Activated sludge; isolation source: activated biomass in...
GGCTTGGTGAGATTTTCGCGAATGAACTCGGCGCCTGCTTCTTCGTCGCTGCCGCCGATCTCGCCGACCATGATGATGCCTTCGGTCTGCGGGTCTTCTTCGAAATGCGCGAGCACGTCGATGAAGTTCATGCCGCGCACCGGATCGCCGCCGATGCCGACGCAGGTGCTCTGGCCGAGACCGGCGTTCGTCGTCTGGAACACCGCTTCATACGTCAGCGTGCCCGAGCGCGAAACGATGCCGATCTTGCCGGGCTTGTGGATGAAGCCGGGCATGATGCCGATCTTGCAGGCGCCCGGCGTGATGATGCCGGGGCAGTTCGGGCCGATCAGCAAGCTGCCGTAGCTTGCGAGCGCGGACTTCACGCGCACCATGTCGTTCACCGGAATGCCCTCGGTGATGCACACGATCAGCTCGGCGCCCGCATCCGCCGCTTCGAGAATGGCGTCGGCCGCGAACGGCGCGGGCACGTAAATCATGCTGACCGTCGCTCCCGTCTCGCGAATGGCTTCGCGAGCCGTGTTGAACACGGGCAACCCGAGATGCTTCTCGCCACCGCGGCCCGGCGTCACGCCGCCGACCAGTTTCGTGCCGTAAGCGAGGCACTGCTCGGAATGAAACGTTCCTTGCTTGCCGGTGAAGCCTTGGCAGATCACGCGCGTATTCTTGTCGACGAGGATGGACATAGGAAGAAGTGACTAGTGATTGGTGAATGGCCGGGAGAATGATTTCCCTCCCCGCTCAGCGCGGGAGGGTCAGGGTGGGAGCACTCGAAGCGGCTTTCATTTCTTCGCCGCCGCGACGACCTTCTTCGCCGCGTCGGTGAGATCCGTCGCGGGGGTGATCGCAAGACCGCTGTCGGCAAGGATCTTGCGGCCCTGCGGCGCATTCGTGCCTTCGATGCGCACCACGACCGGAACCTTCACGCCGACGTCCTGGACGGCGTGAATGATGCCCTCGGCGATCATGTCGCAGCGGACGATGCCGCCGAAGATGTTCACGAGGATCGCTTTAACCTTGGGATTCGACAGGATGAGCTTGAACGCGACCGTCACGCGCTCGCGAGTGGCGCCACCGCCGACGTCGAGGAAGTTCGCAGGCGAGCCGCCATGCAACTTGATGATGTCCATCGTCGCCATGGCAAGACCCGCGCCGTTGACCATGCACGCGATATCGCCATCGAGCGATACGTAATTGAGCTCGTGCTTCGCCGCCTCGCGCTCCATCTCGTCTTCCTGGGATTCATCGCGCCACTCGGCAAGCTCCTTTTGACGAAACAGCGCGTTGTCTTCGATGTTGATCTTGGCGTCGAGGGCGACGAGCTTGCCCTCGCCCGTCACGATCAGCGGATTGATTTCGAGGAGGCTCGCGTCCTTTTCGAGGTACAGCTTGTAGAGCGCCTGCGCGATCGAGGCGAATTGCTCGACCTGCTTGCCTTCCAGACCGAGCCCGTAGGCGAGCACGCGGCATTGCGAAGGCTGCAGACCCGCGGAAGGATGAACGTTGACGCGGATGATCTTCTCCGGCGTATGCGCGGCGACTTCCTCGATATCCATGCCGCCGGCGGCGGAGGCGATGAAAGCGATGTGGCCCTTGTCGCGGTTCAGCACGAGGCTCACATACAGCTCGCGAACGATTTTCGAGCCTTCTTCGACGAAGACCTGGTGGATGGGTAGCCCTTCGGCGCCCGTCTGATGCGTCACGAGGCGTTTGCCGAACATGCTCTCTGCCGCCGCTGCCGCTGCCTCGGGGGAATCGACCAGCTTCACGCCGCCCGCCTTGCCGCGGCCACCCGCATGCACCTGCGCTTTGACCACCCATTTCGAACCGCCAATCCGCTTCGCTGCGTCGGCCGCCTCCACCGGCGTCGAAGCGACGTACCCGACTGGAACCGGAATCCCGTATCGGGCGAACAACTGCTTGGACTGGTATTCGTGGAGATTCATCGCGTAATGGCTCGTTGGCGGTAGCAACCGAAAAGAGGCGCCGTATTCTGGAGGAATTCCGCTGCAATGCAAAGAAAGAAGGATGCAGCGCGAGGCGAACCGAGTCCGCAATGATGGGAAGGAGCTAAGGAAACTCTGATTTACCCGTCATCCCGACGAAAGTCGGGATCTATGCCTTCAAGAAGATAGATCCCGACTTTCGTCGGGATGACGGACAAGAAGAAAATCCGACCTTCCCTCACTCAACCCGCAGCGAACTTGCTAACGTTGCCGCCGCATGCCCTCATTCCTAGAAGAATCCGGCGCTTCATCCAGCTCCACCCATCTTGCGTGGCGCGTCGTCACGCTGGTGAACGTATTCCGTCTTCTCGTGCCGCTATTGCTGGCGCTCCTGCTCGTCATGGTCTCGCCCATTCCGGTGGGGCAAGCGCACCCGGCGCTATTCGTCGCCGCGCTCGTCGCCTACTTCCTGTTCGCGGTCGGCATGATCGTCAGCATCAAGAAACGCTGGCCCGGCATCGGCGTGCAAACCTCGATCAGCGTAGGCGTCGACATCCTGGCGATCTCGCTGTTCACGTACGCAAGCGGCGGCATGAGCAGCGGGCTTGCAGCATTGCTGGTGCTGCCGGTCGGCGCCGCCAGCTTCGGCGTTCGCCAGCGGTTGTCGCTGACCTTCGCTGCCGTCGGCACGCTTGCGCTGCTGTTCCAGCAGATGATGACCTCGCTCGCAGGGCGCGGCGACACCACGGATTTCGCGGCATCAGGAATCGTCGGCGCACTCATGTTCATCGTGACGCTCGGCGTCTCGCCGCTCGCCCGCAGCTTGCGCGAGAGCGAGGAACGCGTTCGTCAGCGCGAAGTCGACGTCGCGAATCTGGCCGAGCTCAACCAGTTCATCGTGCAGCATCTGCGCGAGAGCATTCTGGTCGTCGATGAAAACGACTCGATCCGGCTCATCAACGAATCCGCCGCAACGCTGCTGAATGGCGGACCGGTCACCGCGGGCACACCGCTGGGCGAGATCTCGCCACGGCTGCTGTATCTGCTGGAGGCGTGGCGGCGTAATTCATACGACTGGCAATCGACCACCTTGTCGCTCGTCTCCTCCGACGGCGGCTCCCTGGTGCAACCGCATTTCGTCACCCTGGAAAACGCCAAGCGCGGCCGGCCGACACTCGTCTTTCTCGAAGACACGACGCTGATCGCGGAGCGCGTGCAACAAACGAAGCTCGCCGCGCTCGGACGATTGAGCGCAAGCATCGCACATGAAATCCGCAATCCGGTCGGCGCGATGAGTCACGCGGCGCAATTGCTCGCCGAAGCACCTTCGCTGTCACCCCAGGAACGCAGGCTCACCTCGATCATCACGACGAATGCCGAGCGCGTCAGCAACATCATCGACAGCGTGTTGCAGCTATCGCGCCGCGATTCGCGACGCCCCGAACGCATCGAAATCAACGGCTGGCTCGAGGAATTCCTATCTGAGTTCCGGCTCACCGCCCAGGTGGACGAGAAGACGCTGCGATTCGAACGCGGCGCGGCGGACATCGACGTCAGAGGCGATCCCACGCACTTGCACCAGCTGCTGTGGAATCTCTGCGAAAACGCGCTCAAGTACGGCCGATCCTCGCAGTCGAGCGAACCCGTCGAAATATTCACCGGGCGCATGGCAGGCACCGATCGACCCTACCTCGAAGTTCTCGACCGCGGCCCTGGCATCGGGCACGACGATACCGAACGCATCTTCGAGCCGTTCTTCACCTCGAGCCACAGCCAGGGAGGAACGGGCCTGGGATTGTTCATCGCACGCGAGCTCGCGCAAACGAATCGTGCCGTCCTCGTCTACGAGCCCCGCCTCGGCGGTGGTAGTATTTTTCGCATCGTCTTCGCCGATCCGCAAAGGTGGGAGGCGCAGTGAGCCGTACAGACTGTAGACTGCGGACTGTAGGCTGTAGCCAAATTCAAATCCAAGGAAGGGTTCATGCGGGAACACAAAACTCAAAATCTTTTCGCTCGCGGATCGATTAGCGATAGTCATTCATGCATAGCCCTCGTGCTCTCATCATCGACGACGAACCGGACATCCGGGAGCTGCTGAGCATCACGCTCGAGCGAATGAACCTGGAGGTCACCACCGCCGGCACCACCACGGCGGGCCTGAACGCGCTGCGCTCCGGAACCTTCGCTCTGTGTTTGACGGACATGAAGCTTCCCGATGGCGACGGGCTCAGCATCGTCGAGTGGATTCAAAAGAACAAACCGCATACGCCAGTCGCGGTGATCACCGCACACGGCAACGTCGAGACGGCGGTTCGTGCGCTGAAGCTGGGCGCCTTCGATTTCATCTCCAAGCCGCTCGATCTTGCCGCGCTTCGCAGGCTCATCGCCGCAACCTTGAAGCTCGGCGAAAGCGGCGAGCGCGCCAGCGAAATTCCCGCGATCAAGCTCCTGGGGCGCTCGCGAGCAATGGAGCAGTTGCGCGAAATGATCGAGCGAGTCTCGCGCAGTCAGTCGCCCGTTCATATCTATGGCGTATCGGGCTCTGGCAAGGAGCTCGTCGCGCACTTGATCCACTACGCCGGCGCCAGACGCGATGGCCCGTTCGTCCCGGTGAATTGCGGCGCAATTCCATCCGAGCTGATGGAAAGCGAGCTCTTCGGACACAAGAAAGGCAGCTTCACTGGCGCGCTCGCCGACAAGCAGGGCCTGATTCAATCCGCGGAAGGCGGCACGCTGTTTCTGGACGAGATCGCCGACCTGCCGTTGCACATGCAAGTGAAACTACTGCGGGTGATTCAAGAAAAAGCCGTGCGCCCCGTCGGCGAATCGCGCGAGCTGCCGGTCGACGTGCGCATCCTCTCCGCCACCCACAGGAATCTCGCCGCGCTAGTCGCCGAAGGCAAGTTTCGCGAGGACCTGTTCTATCGAGTGAACGTCATCGAGATTCGCGTGCCGGCATTACGGGAGCGGCTGGAAGATATTCCGGAGCTGGTGGAAGCGATGCTGCGCAAGCTCGCGAAACAAACGGGCATGCGCGATCTACGCGTCAGCGAAGCGGCGTTGAGCACCCTGTCTCAATACCATTTCCCGGGAAACGTGCGCGAATTAGAAAACATCCTCGAACGAGCCGCGACGCTCTGTTCGCAAGGCATCATCGAAATCGCCGACCTGCAACTACGCCCCAAGGTTGCAACGACCGAGCGACCCATTCCGAGCACGGTACCGCGCGGCGAAAACCTCGGCGATGCGCTCGAAGACATCGAACGCGATGCGATCGTCAGAGCGCTCGAACAAACCCGCTACAACAAGACGAAAGCCGCACAGCTATTGGGAATGACGTTCCGCTCGCTGCGCTATCGCATCAAGAAGCTCGGTATCGAATAGTGTCTCGATACTCAACAATCGACCGCAGCATCATCCGGCGAATACCAGCGTGGCTTGACTGCCGCCTGGCATGCATCGATAGAGTTGAAACCGAAGTTTTCCTCGGACGAGTACTCCACCTCTGATCCGATTGTCGTGATCCGACGTCGGCAAGTGACGCAGATTGTCAGGGAGTGACGCATCCCGCCTGAAACGTCGCGAAAAATCGACTTAACAATGTCGATTGCTTCTCAGTAAAGAACTCCGTCGATCAGTAACTTACGCGTCCAGCAAGACGGCTGGCACATGGCTTGCTCTGTTGTCCGTGCCGGCGTTATGCCGCTGATCTCTGGATCTACCTCTTAGGAGTTTCAAATGTTGAAGCAAGTACAGAAGGGTTTCACCCTGATCGAATTGATGATCGTGGTTGCGATCATCGGCATCCTGGCGGCAATCGCGATTCCTGCGTATCAGGATTACACGATTCGTGCGCAAGTGACGGAAGGTTTGAATTTGGCGTCTGCCGCCAAAGCAGCCGTAGCTGAAACGTTTACGACGACAAGCAAATGGCCAGGCACCAACGCGGCTGCAGGACTCGATACCGACACCAACATCACGGGTAAGTACGTGACGTCGGTGGGGGTAGGCACTGGTGGTCAGATCACAATCACGTTTGGTCAGCAGGCGAATGCTGCGATCAATCCGGATACGTTGCAGCTCACACCGTACGTGAGTGTCAACGGTGACATCACGTGGCGTTGCGGCGATGCCGCCTTGACAAACACTGGTTTGACGATGGCATCCGGCGCGACGGCACCCACGGGAAATCCTGGTGGCGGCTCTCTTGAAGCCAAGTATCGCCCCGCCAACTGCCGTGGCTAATAGCATCTTCTTAGTCTTTATATCTAGCTGATGCTTCAGAAGCCCCTCCCTCGGGAGGGGCTTTTCTTTGTTCAGGGATGCATACCCGGCTACCTGCTGAAGAAGCAAGTGCAGCACGGCTAGGTCTCCGCAAGAACCACCCATCTCAGTGTGTGCGATTCCATACATGCGGCAATACATCGCCAGAACGCGCAACCAGCTAGAGGGCATCGGTCTCATCTGTATTCTGGCCGTTGGATTCCTTCTCATCAGCTTGGCCCGCCTGATGAGCGACCTCGGCTCAACGGCATTCGACGTTCAGATCGTAAAGACCGCCCTGACCGATCCTCTGTGGCAGACGCACATGGGATTGAATATCGCCTTGTTCATGCTTGCACTGCTCGCAGTACACCTCGCCTTTGGTCTCGCGTGCTGGCTGATGGCCGTGCTTACCGAAAGGGTATTTCCCGACGTCCGCTGCACGCGACGCCAATGGGTGCTCGTGTGGTTCCTCCTAGGTGTGTGCTGGGTTCTGGTCGCCAATGCCACGTACTTTCTACGCTCTTCCCTTGGAGAACCCTATCAAGCTGCCGTTACAGCGCGCGTACTCGGCACGACTCTCCACACTTTGCTGGCGACCTGCGTCCTGGTGGCAATTGCAGCCGTCTTCATAGCTGCTCTTCGTAGACGAACTACCTGGCTCAAGTACGCAGGCCCGCTCACCGCCATTGCGGCGCTCGCAGCGATTGCAGGGATAGTTGCACAAGGCCACGCGCACTCAGTGCCTGTCACGAAACAACCCAATGTGATTTTCTTGGGTATCGACTCGCTCCGGCCCGATGCCGTCGATCCATACACTGCACCGAATATCGACAAATTCCTCGGCTCAGCGGTGAGAATGACTGACACCATCACTCCCCTTGCTCGCACGTTTCCGTCTTGGGTGTCCGTGTTGACCGGAAAACATCCGCATACGACCGGCGCCATCATGAATCTGCTGCCGCGAGAAATGATCCATACAGGTGCCACGCTACCCGAAATGCTGCGTGAGCACGGCTACAGGACTTCGTATGCGATCGATGAAACGCGGTTTTCCAATCTCGACGAGACTTACGGTTTTGACCAGAGGATCAGTCCAGCTATCGGGGGTAGCGATTTCCTGCAGAACCGATTTGCCGATACTCCATTGTCCAATCTCATCATGAACACATGGATCGGCGCGTTGTTGTTTCCTCATATACATGCCAACCGGGCGGCCCATGTTACGTACGACCCAGACTCATTCGTGCATCGCATAAATCGTGAACTAGATTTCACGCAGCCGATGTTTTTGGCGGCTCATCTGACGTTGCCTCATTGGCCCTACACATGGGCAACGTCTTCCATGCCCTCCTTTAGCGAAGAAAATGCCGGCGATATCTACCGGGAAACCGTCCGGCGTGTAGACCGTCAGTTCGGTGATTTGCTCAAGGCGCTCGAGCGCCGCGGCATCCTCGATAACGCCGTCGTCGTTGTTCTTTCGGATCATGGCGAAGCGCTCGGTCAACCCGACGATTTCATGCCCGACTCTTTCCCCGATAAAGATGAGAAGAGAATTCGCTTCCAGAAATGGGGGCACGGGACGAGTGTCTTCTCACCGCATCAATACCGCGTCGTTCTTGGCATCCGAGCGTATGGGAATGCCGCCAACCTGATTCCGCACGCAGGTGTCGTACACGATCCCGTCTCGCTCGTGGACTTGGCCCCGACCATCTTGGATCTATTGGGGCTCCCATCGAGAATGGATTTCGACGGACAGTCGCTGGTCCCGCTGATTCGGCTTACCGGAGACACTACGGGGTTCGCGGAGCGCATCCGCTTCACGGAGAGCGAGTACAACCCTCAGGGTTTCAGTCTCGATCAATTCACGGCCAGCGCGCTCGCGGCGGCAGCAAAGGTCTATCGCTTGGATTCGCACACGGATCGCATCACGGTCCGAGTAGACAAGATCGATTCGATTATGTCTTCCAGGCAATACGCCGCATTGATGGGCAATGGAGCAATAGGAGCGGCCATCCCCGGAAACGATAGCGATGGCTCGTACGAATTCATCTATGTGCCCAGCGATCGATCCGATAGAAATGACGCCGGAGATTCAGCGCAGCTTCGCGAGGCCCTGCACAAGCGATTCGGGATCGAAATATCTCCCTGAAAGTGCAAAACGCGAATCATGAAAGGCGCGCTCGTCGCAAGCCTGCGGCGAACAGCCCGCAAAACAGAGCAAAGTGCATCATCGGCAAGGGATGATAAAGCACCCCGTCGACTAAGCTATATGCGAGGTAAGCAGCGAGCAGGCATGCCAACACGCTGTTGACCGGTGAAGCACAACAGACCAGCACCGCCAGCTTGCGAAGCCCGCCTAGCCGTTTGAGAGCGTATCCAGACAACAGCACCAAGATCGAACACCCGACTACGCCGAAATCCAGAAGCAGTTGCAGCACAAAGTTGTGCGGCTGAAGCCATGAGCGATTACAGCAGCCGGAGAGCCAATACCCTTCTGCCCCGAAACCAAATAGCGGACGAACTGCTATCCCACGCAGGGACTCAAGCCAGAGATCCAGGCGTCCTGAACTGAAATGGTTGAGTCCATGATCTAGCCCTTGCCTGACGAAAAAGTTTGGCGTTTCCAGCAAGCCCGAGGAATGCAGATACAAGATCGCCGCACTCGTCACAAGCAAAGCGGCAAGCGCGTGCAACGCAATTCGAAACCGCACTTCGGAAGCACAGCTAAGCAGGATCACGAATCCGATCCAGCACAGCAGCGCCCCCCGACAGCCTGTTGCAATGATGCCGAACACTGCACAGCAAGTAAGCACAAATGAAACGACTCCGAGCTTCCGAGAAAGCACGAGCAGCGCGGAACTGCTTACAGCGGCAAGAAAGGCGAACTCTCCGTACTGTCGAACATTCACAAAGTTGGCAATTCTCGCGCTTTCCTGAAAGAAGGGCGGCTCCGCGTCCCTGATCCAGACCATAACCTCAACAAGAAACGGGATATGGACAACCGGAATGACGAGGCAATATGCCGCCAGCGGAATGCGGCCGATGTCGCGGTGAAGGAAGTACACCGCCAGAGCCAACAGGACCACGGATATGTAGTGCAACAAGCGAGTAACTGACATCATCGGATCTGCAGAACCCGCGGTGGAAATGGCTATAGACACGGCGAGTGCTAATAGAATCAAAACCACATCTCTCGGGACTGAAAGACGGTATCGCTGGGATGTCATCGCGATGAACACGGCTACGGCTATGCCGAATTGAATCCCGATAACGTAAGGAAGGGTCGCCACGGGCGACCACGAGTGATACCTGATGACAATGGAGATCAACGCCCCAAATGCGCACGGAAGCAGCCAATCGAATAGATGCTGCCCAATCGGGATGCCGAAGGCCGTTTGCTTCGGCTTCCCCAGTAGCACAGGTTGGAAATCGCTCATTCAATATTATGTTGCCAAACCAGCATCTGCGGGAACGGGATAGTTCACAAATCGGCTTGTTTGCATAGGGCGACGGAATGGTAATTGCAGACAGTCTGGGATGGTTTCTCGATGACCCGTTCTTCAACCTTGGCCTGAATGCAGTTCTCCGATCACGCTCAAGCGAAATGAATCCCGGAACTGCAACGACACTTGCCGAACAGACGACGGGAACCCACTCCGGCACGCAAAACTCGAGTCATCGATGATCACCGGAATGGTTCTTCAGACCTACTTCTCTATCGTGCACGCGCGATCCGCTGCGTTCTTCGCACGGCAGGCCGCACAGCTGGAACGGCAGCAGGTCGCCACCTACGATGCAGGAAGGGATGGCGAAATACTGGCCTATGCCTGCGGATCGATATTTTCTTCGATCGCATTTCTGGAGGCACTCGCCAACGAACTGTTCGCGGATGCCGCCAAAGCCGATGGCGGCCACCTCGCATCGCTCGATCCCTCGCTGCGCGCACGGGTCGCGGAACTGGGTACGACCGACCGCGTGGAACGCGCGCCCCTGCTCAAGAAGTTTGCGACATTGCTGCGCGCGGCCGGCAAGACTCCACCATCGCTAGGTTGTGCGCCGGGGCAGAACGTCAAAACGTCTCTGCAGCTGCGCAACGGACTTGTGCATTACAAAGCGCACTGGTTGGACATAGGCACAGCCAATATGGTGCGCCCTGGCAATCTGCTCCAGAGCGATCTTTATACGCAGATAAGGCGCAGATTCGCGCCCCGCTCCGCAGGTCCGTCTGGAGGCCAATCCTCCGATCAATGGCTCGGGCACGGATGCGCTGCATGGGTGCTCGAATCTGCCATCCAGTATGCCGATGAAGTCGCTGCGGCCCTGGGAATAACCCCGCTTCACCATCATGTACGCGAGCAATTGCGTACTGAGTAGCGCAGCTCAATCTGCCTACCTCGCGCAGCACTTCGAGACGCTTGTCGTTGTGCGTAAATCCGCGCGATTCAGCCTGTTAATCGATGCCCAATGCACGCGCGAGCGCTCTACGCTTCGCGCATGAACCTCCTCCTGCGCGATACCCTGCATATCGAGCTACCGCGCTGCACCCAGGTGCACATCGAGGTCGTCACTGGAGTCTCATTGACTATTATCTCAATATGAGATAATTATTCTTCAAGGATAAGGATACAGAATGCGAGTGATTTCGCGCAGGGTGTTGCGTGAATTTTCGGAGAGGCAGCCGGCTGCCGAAGCGCCATTGATCGCTTGGTTTCGATTGATGCAGACGACCGACTTCACGGATTTCAACGCAATCAAAAGGACATTCTCGACAGCGGATTACGTAGCGCCTTACACGGTTTTCGATCTGGGCGGAAATAAGTATCGCGTCATCACGGCGATTCACTACGACCGCAGACGGATTTTCGTCCGTCATGTCTTTACACATCCGGAATACGATAGATGGTCTGCACGAATGCGAACGCAGAAGAGGAACAGGCGATGACCACTTCCGTTGGACCCGTCGGATATGTGATGTCTGCCTGGCGCGAGCTTGAGGCAAAAGCCCCTGTAAAGCTGCGTTCGATTACGAGCGATCGTCACTATCGCGCAATGGTGAAGTTCATGAATGAGTTGCTCGATGCGGTCGGAGACGATGAGTCTCACCCGTTGGCCGGGCTGCTCGATATCGTGGCAGCGTTCCTGCATGAATATGAGGAGCTAAAAATCGAGCTTCCTCGCGCATCGCCCGCAGATGTGCTGCATTTTCTGATGGAACAGAATGATCTGCGGCAAGCGGATCTAGCAGAGATCTTCGGCGCGCAATCGAACGTAAGCGAGATTCTCAGCGGGAAGCGGGAAATCAATGCGCGTCAGGCAAGGTTGCTGGGAGAGCGATTCGGAGTTTCGCCAGCGGCATTCATCTAGTCGCGTGCTGCGGCCCAGGCCGGCCATCAGGGGGAAAGAAGCTCGCTCGTCGCGGACGCCCCAAGAGCACCGTGCATAAGGAACCAGCCAAAGAACGCCGCAGCACCGCGAAGCCACGGCGCACGCCATGACGTATGCTGGGTTCAACGCACAGTGGTCGCTTGGATTAGCTCTTGGTCTTCGGCTTGGATGAAGTCGGACGCTTTGCCCCACGTCGGGTTTTTTCATTCTCTCGGTCGAGCGGAATCGCCGCGAGTACGTCTATGTCATGCGTAAATGCAACGCGTGAAAGCTGAGCATCCAAGGCGAGCTTCTCAACACGCTTCACAGCTTGGCGAACCGTTCGCGGATCGCCGCCTTCATTCATATGGTTTTCGATGAAGGCTCGCACTACGCTCACTGCGAGGCGAGCTTGTGCAACGCCTATGGCGTTGCGCTTCGAGGGAAGCGCAACGAGATTGCGAAGCCGACTCTCGAGTCGCATTCGCTTTGAGTTCCGCATTAATTCGAGCTCGTACAATTGCACCCTTCATGGCGTAGCTACATTTGTTGCAAGCCGGGAGATTCAGACCGCCAGGAATCTGTCCTGGGCGGCACGTTGGGTCGGCGAAGGTGAAGAATGCCTCCACCCCGCCCTTCCCCACTATGCAGGAGTAAGGACTCGCAAGGGCCCATGGGAGCCGCTCCGGCGTGGTTTGTGTGACGCCAATCGCGTCGGGCGGAGGCCCAGGCGAGCGAAAATAGGTGGTAATTTGACAATTTGTGCCTGGGCACCCGAGCACCTGATAGATTCGACATAAGCGTCGTACTCCCCTGCAAATCCATGGCCGATCCCATCCCACTCAGCTCTCAACGCCTTGCCCTGCAGGGCTTGCCCCTGCGCCTGATCCAGGACGGGCTGCTGGATGAGCGCGCCATGATCGAGGCCGTCGCAGCCGCCAAGGAGAGCAATACCCATCTCGTATCGCATCTGGTCACGGCCGGCTTGGCCGATGCGCGCGAGATCGCGATCGCGGCGTCGCAGGAATTCGGCGTGCCGCTGCTGGATCTCGAAGCCATCCAGCCCGTCATCGAGGTGGTCAGGCTGGTGTCCGACAAGCTACTGCAGAAGCTCCGGGTTCTACCGCTGGTGCGCCGCGGTAAGCGGCTGTTCGTGGCGGTTTCCGATCCGACGAACTTGCATGCCCTCGACGAAATCAAGTTCCAAACGGGCCTGTCCGTCGAAGCCGTCATCGTCGAGGAAGACAAGCTTCAGAAGTTCGCCAACAAGGCCATCGAGCAGGTCGACACGCACATGCCGAACCTGGGCGACGACGATCTGGATCTGGAGAATCTGGACGTCACCGGCGGCGAGGATGAGCTGGAAGGCGATGCGGTCGGCCGCGACGACGTCGAAGACGCGCCCATCGTTCGCTTCGTGAACAAGGTGCTGCTGGACGCCATCAAGAAAGGCGCCTCGGACATCCACTTCGAGCCCTACGAAAAGTCGTATCGCATCCGCCTGCGCCTGGATGGTTACTTGAAGGAGATCGCGAACCCGCCAGTGCAACTCGCGGTGAAGATCGCGGCGCGCATCAAGGTCATGTCGCGCCTGGACATTGCCGAACGCCGCGTTCCGCAAGACGGGCGCATCAAGATGCGCATTTCGAAGAATCGCGCCATCGACTTCCGCGTCAGCACTTGCCCGACGCTGTTCGGCGAGAAAATCGTCGCGCGTATTCTCGATCCGTCGAGCGCGATGCTCGGCATCGATGCACTCGGCTACGAGCCGGCGCAAAAAGAGCTGTACATGAAGGCGCTGGCACAGCCGCACGGCATGATCCTCGTGACCGGCCCCACCGGCAGCGGTAAAACGGTGTCTCTGTACACCGGCCTGAACATCCTCAACAAGGAAGATACGAACATCTCGACCGCCGAAGATCCGGCGGAAATCAATCTGCCGGGCGTCAACCAGGTCAACGTCAATCCGAAGGTCGGCCTAACCTTTGCGGGCGCGCTACGCGCGTTCCTGCGCCAGGACCCGGACGTGATCATGGTCGGCGAAATCCGCGACCTGGAAACGGCGGAGATCGCGATCAAGGCGGCGCAGACCGGACACTTGGTGCTGTCCACACTGCATACGAACGACGCACCCAAGACGCTGACGCGTCTCATCGACATGGGCGTGAAGCCCTACGCCATTGCGACCTCCGTATCGCTCATCATCGCGCAGCGCCTGGCGCGCAAGCTCTGTTCCAATTGCAAAGCACCGGTGGAGATGTCCGTCGAGGCGCTGTTGAAGGAAGGGTTCACGGAAGAGGATGTCCGCTCAGGCATCCGCATCTACAAGCCCGTCGGCTGCTCGCAGTGCACGGACGGCTACAAAGGAAGAACCGGCATCTACCAGGTCATGCCGGTGTCGGATGAAATTCAGCGGATCATCCTGCAAGACGGCAACGCCGTGGACATCGCGGTCCAGTCTGCTGCGGAAGGCATTTGGGATCTGCGCAAGTCCGGGCTCGCGAAAGTCAAAGCAGGCATCACCAGCCTCGATGAAGTTAACCAGTGCACCGTCGAATAGGCAGTTAGCAGGAAACACCCATGGCGCAAGTGGCTTCAGCACAGCAATTCCCGTACGTCTGGGAAGGCACGGACAAAAAAGGCAAGCGCATCAAAGGCAAGATGCTCGCCGTCTCGGAAGCAGCCGTCAAAGCGGATCTGCGCCGTCAAGGCGTGCTCGCGAAAAAGGTCCGCAAGGAAACGCAGCTTTTCAAGAGCGGCAAGAAGGTCAATGCCGAGGACATCGCGCTGTTCGCACGCCAGCTGGCGACCATGCTGCAAGCGGGCATTCCGATGGTGCAGTGCTTCGACATCATTGGTAACGGCCACGACAAGCCCGCGATGCAAAAGCTGGTGCTCGCCATCAAGGCGGACATCGAATCGGGCACCTCGCTCCACGAGGCGCTCGGCAAGCACCCGCTTTATTTCGACGATCTCTTCGTGAATCTCGTGCAGGCCGGCGAGCAAGCCGGCGCACTGGAAACGCTGCTCGACAAGATCGCGACCTACAAGGAAAAAACCGAAGCGTTGAAAAAGAAAATCAAGAAGGCGCTGTTCTACCCGGCAGCGGTGCTCGCCGTCGCCATCATCGTTACCGTCATTCTGCTGATCTTCGTGATTCCGCAGTTCGAATCCTTGTTTCAGGGCTTCGGCGCCGATCTTCCTGCGTTCACGCAGATGGTCATCAACATGTCCAAGTTCATGCAGGAGAAGGGCTGGCTGCTTGCGATCATCGTCGGTGGCGCAGGCTATGCGTTCTTCTATTTCAAGAAACGCTCACGCCCGATGCGCCGCGGGCTCGATCGCATGATGCTCAAGATGCCGGTCATCGGTCCCATCATGGTCAAGGCTTGTATCGCGCGTTACGCCCGTACCCTCTCGACCATGTTCGCTGCCGGCGTGCCGCTGGTCGAAGCACTGACGTCGGTGGCGGGTGCGACCGGCAACATCGTCTACGAAGAAGCGACGCTGCGAATCCGCGATGAAGTCGCAACGGGTAACCGGCTGCAACGCTCGATGGAAGCCACCGATCTGTTTCCGAACATGGTCATTCAGATGATCGCTGTCGGCGAGGAATCCGGCTCTCTGGATTCGATGGCCGCCAAAGTCGCGGACTTCTACGAAGCCGACGTCGATGCCGCGGTGGACTCGATGAGCAGCTTGCTCGAACCGCTCATCATGGCGATCCTCGGCGTACTCGTCGGTGGTCTCGTCATCGCCATGTACTTGCCGATCTTCAAGCTGGGCGCGGTGGTGTAAGAGGCCAGCTGGGGTGCTGGCCGGCTGGGGCGCTGGCCAGAAATAGAAGGAGACGCCGCGCCAAGCGCGGCGTTTTCCTGTCGGCGCTCGTGAATGAAGCGCACAACGGCGGAAGAAATACGGAGCCCTCGGCATGCAGTCTATCGACATTCTGATCCACGGCCTGACGAGCTCGCCCTTGCTGTGGACAGCGCTGATCTTCGTGCTTGGATTGCTCGTCGGCAGCTTTCTCAATGTCGTCATCCATCGCGTGCCGATCATGCTGGAGCGCGAATGGACGGCGCAGGCGCGGGAGATTCTGGCGCAGACAGATGCCCCCACCCTGCCCTCCCCCGCAAGCGGGGGAGGGGAAAAGACCGAGCGCTACAACCTCGTCGTGCCGCGCTCTGCTTGTCCGAAGTGCAAAAAAATGATCACCGCGGCGCAGAACATTCCGGTGATCAGCTATCTCTTTCTGCGCGGTAAATGCGCGAATTGCGGGAATCCCATTTCGGTTCGCTATCCGATCGTGGAGCTTTTCACTGCCGCTCTATCGGCGGCCGTTGCATGGAAGTTCGGCGTGCACTGGTACACAGCCGCCGCATTGTTTTTTACGTGGATGCTGATCGCGATGAGCGTCATCGATTTCGACACGACGCTTCTGCCGGACAACATGACGCTGCCGCTGCTATGGGTGGGACTGTTGTTGAGTATCGTCGGCACCGCTCCATCGATCGGCCTGCCCGTGGATATGAAGTCGAGCATCATTGGCGCGGTCGCCGGTTACTTGAGCCTGTGGAGCGTGTATCACTTGTTCAAGCTGCTCACCGGCAAGGAAGGCATGGGTTACGGGGACTTCAAGCTGTTCGGCGCACTGGGTGCCTGGCTCGGCTGGCAATCGCTGCCGTTGATCATTTTGTTATCCGCGTTCACGGGTGCGCTGGTCGGCATCGCGCTGATCGTCGTGCGCGGCCGTGATCGCAACATACCGATTCCGTTCGGCCCCTATCTCGCCGCCGCCGGCTGGATTGCGCTGATGTGGGGCGAGGAGCTCATCGGCGCTTATCTGCGCATGAGCGGGATTGGGCAGGGGTGAAGGAAGCTCCGATTTACCCGTCATCCCGACACCCCACGGGGATTGTTGGTCAAAAGTCGGGACCTATCTTCATAGCGTCCTGAACAGATAAACGCCGGCGGCCAATCGAGCTATCCTCTACCGAATCCCGGGTCTCGAATCCCGCTCACCCATGACGACTCCAGCACCAGACGCCCCCTCCATGCCCCGCCCGATGCTGATCGCCCTGACCGGCGGCATCGCCAGCGGCAAGAGCGCCGTCGCCGATCTGTTCGCGGCGAAGGGCGTTCCCGTGCTCGACACGGATCAGATCGCGCGCGATGTCGTCGAGCCCGACACGCCGGGGCTCGCAAAGATCGTCGCCGAGTTCGGCGCCGGGGTTCTGGATTCGAATGGCCGGCTCGACCGCAAGCAGATGCGCGCGCTGGTGTTCGCGGACCCCGCCAAGCGCAAGGCGCTCGAAGCGATCACTCATCCGGCGATTCGCGATGAGCTGGCGAAGCGCTCGGCCGAGGCGGAGGGCCTGTACCAGATCCATGTCATCCCCCTGCTCGTCGAGTCCGGCCGCACCGATGCGTACGATCGTGTGCTGCTCGTCGATGTGCCGGAAGGCGATCAGCTGCGCCGGCTCGGCGCGCGCGACGGCACCGATGAGACCACCGCCCGGAACATCCTTGCCGCACAGGCTTCGCGTGCGGACAGATTGTCGGTGGCCGACGACGTCATCGTGAACACGGGCACTCTCGAAGACCTGCAGCGATTCGTCGATACGCTGCATGAGAACTACGAACTGCTGGCAGCAGCGCGGACGTTGACGGACATGCCCACGTAGCCGGCGAATTCCGCGGCTTCCGTGTCCGCAAAGGCTAGCCTCGCGGCCCTGGCCTGCTTCACAATCCGGCGATGACCGCGCCAGACACACACTCACCTGCAGCCGCCGCACCCGTCGTGTACGAACAGCCGCTGGCCGAGCGGATGCGCACCTTCCTGCGCCTGGATTTTCTCTACAGCCAGACGATGTATCACGAGGAACGGCCCGACCCGTGGTCGACTCGTGCGGCAATGAGCTCGCTGCTGGAGATCCTTGCCATCACCGCACGAGGAGACATTCGCAGCGAGGTGCTGAAGGAGCTCGAGCGGCAAATGAACGTGATGCACGACTACGCAAGCCGCCCCGGGGTGGACGGAGGCCGGTTGAAGGCCGTGTTGTCCAATCTCGCCCGCCAGCGTACCGAGCTGAATGCCGCCGGTGCGCTTATCATGCAGCGGTTGCGCGATTCGGAGTTCCTGAGCTCGATCAAGCATCGCAGCAGCATTCCCGGCGGGACCTGCGAGTTCGACCTCCCCGACTATCGACACTGGCTCGATCAGCCGATCGAAAAGCGCACCGCCGACTTCGACGATTGGATGATGACGATTCGGCCGTTGTGCGACGCGGTAACCGAGCTGTTGTGGCTGCGCCGTGAGGCCGCACGCCCGCGCGCGGAGACAGCGCTCGGCGGCACGTTTCAAATCGCCTTCGAGCGCGACAACCCCTGTCAGCTGCTGCGTATCACCCTGCCGGCCGGCACGAATCTGTTCCCGGAAATCAGCGGCAGCCACCACCGCTGCAGCATTCGATTCATGACCTGGACGGACGTAAACGCCCGCCCCACCCAGACGACCGAGGATGTGAAGTTTCTGTTGACGACGTGTGGTTAGCGCGGCCCTTCAGGGCCGCGTGGCCAGCTGGGGATCCGGCCTGCTGGCGAGCTGGCCAGCAAAAAGAAGCCGGCAAGCCGAAATAAGGAAGGCGGCACTTTTCCGATCCCCTCCCCTGCGAAGCGGG
>ERZ795041.331-NODE-331-length-18244-cov-5.653637_pt1 | contig 18244 bp, 19 predicted proteins | sample MGYA00375125_ERZ795041 | MGnify/ENA primary metagenome ERZ795041 (study PRJEB30170, sample SAMN03074214) | activated sludge metagenome | biome: Common Effluent Treatment Plant; feature: Wastewater; material: Activated sludge; isolation source: activated biomass in...
CTCGGCATTGGCGCGGCGCAGCGTCTCGTCCCGGTCGGCGACCAGCACCCTGCCGGCTTCGACGGCGATGCCCGCGAGCCCAGCCGCCCGCGCCGCGTCCACCGTTGCGGGCCCGATCGCCGGCATGTCGACGCGCAGGTCCTGGCCAGGCTTCGAGCGCTTGACCAGCACGCCGCGGGGCGATGTACGGGCCGTGGAACGGCGCGCCGCGGCGCGCGCGATCATGCGGTCGGTTCCCTCCGCGCCCTCAATGGCCTCGACGCGGCCATTAGAGACGATGACGCTCTGGCCGATGTCGTACGCCCCGAGCGCGCGCACCAGCGCGAGGCCCCTGGCGATGTCGGAGCGGTCGTCCGGCGAGCACCTGCCGTCTCCGAGCGGGCCGTCGCCGATCAGGAGCTCGGGGGCGGCCTCGACGGGCCCGATCACGCTGAGGCCCTGCCGTTCGAAAAAACGCACCACGCGGCGCATAACGCTGTCGTCGCCACCGGCGGCGACGATGCGCACGATCTGCGGCAGGTAGCGGAAGAGGCCGGCGTCGGGCTTGAGCCCCTTGAGCTCGGGACGATGGACATGTCCGACGATGACGAGATCGGTCGTGCGCGCCGCCTTGAGCGCGCGCACCATGGCGCCGATCTGGCCCCAGTTCACCACGGTGACGGGATGAGAGCCGAAATCGGCGTCGGCTTCGCCGTCGATGGCGACGATGGCGACGGGCAGCCCACGGGCCGCCGCGCTGTCGGCGATCTCGCGCGGCAGCCCCCCGCCTCCGGCCAGAATTCCGAGCCGCCGCTCCTTCGCGCTCATGGTGTCCCCTGCCGCCGCGTACCGCGCATGGCTATAGGACATCGAGCGCTTCAGAGGCAACGGGAAGCGGCCCAGGCAAAAAAAACCGGCAGTGATGAGCTGCCGGCTTAGGAGGTTAGGGGATAACGACTCTGTTTTAGATGTCGATGGCGTTGTCACGCTCCCACTTGGAGAAATGCGTGGCGAAGCTGTTCCATTCCTTCATCTTCATATTGACGTAGGCCTGGGAGAATTCCTCGCCGAGGGCCTTCTTCAGCGTCGTGTCGGCATCGAACGCGCGGATGGCGTCGAGAAGGTTCAGCGGAAGGCGGGGCGCGTCCTTGATCGTGTGCCCATCCTGGTACATGTCGATATCAAGCGACGGGCCGGGATCGGCTTTGCGCTCGATGCCGCTGACGCCGGCCGCGATGATCGCCGCCTGCAACAGATAAGGGTTCACGGCCGTATCGGGCAGGCGATATTCGAAACGCCCCTTGCCCGGCACGCGCACCATGTGCGTACGGTTGTTGCCGGACCACGTGACGCTGTTCGGTGCCCAGGTCGAGCCCGAAGCCGTGCGCGGCGCGTTGATGCGCTTGTAGGAGTTGACCACCGGGTTGGTGATGGCCGTCAGCGCCGACGCGTGCTGGATGACGCCGCCCATGAAGTTGTAAGCGACCTTGGAGAGACCCATCGGGTCGTTCTTGTCGTAGAACGTGCTCGTCTTGCCGGTCGCGACGTCCCAGCCGGAAATATGAGCGTGACACCCGTTGCCCGTGAGCGTTGCGAACGGCTTCGGCATGAAAGTCGCCCGCATGCCGTGCTTTTCCGCGATCGTCCGCAGCATGTACTTGAAGAACGCATGGCGATCCGCCGTCGGGACGGCATCGTCGAAGAGCCAGTTCATCTCGAACTGGCCGTTGGCGTCTTCATGGTCGTTCTGATACGGCTGCCATCCGAGCTCGTTCATGTAGTCGCAGACCTCGGAGATGAGGTCGTAGCGGCGCATGATGGAAAGCTGGTCGTAGCAAGGCTTCTGGGCCGTGTCGTAATTGTCCGAAACCTGCGTGCCGTCGGCGTTGATCAGGAAGAACTCGATCTCAACGCCGGTTTTGACGCGAACGCCGAGTTCGGCTGCGCGGGCGACGACGTTCTTGAGGACGACGCGCGGCGCCTGGCCGACGGGCTTGTCCTCCATGATGCAATCGGCGGGAACCCATGCCACCTCGGGCTTCCACGGCAACTGGATGAGGCCCGAGGGATCAGGAATGCCCAGCGTGTCCGGGTGCGCCGGCGTCATGTCGAAGCCGCCCGCAAAACCGGCAAAGCCCGCGCCGCCCTTCTGGATTTCAGCGATCGCCGTCGCCGGCACCAGCTTCGCGCGCTGGACGCCGAAAAGATCCGTATAGGAGATTAGAAAGTAGCGGATACCGCGCTCTTTCCCGATAGCGGCGAGATCCTGCGCCGCACGAATTTCGTGCTCTTTGCCGAGGGTGGCGAGATCGTGTGTCATGGTCTTCCCCATGCTTGGGTTAACGTTTCCCCTGGAAGCCGCCGCGTTTTCTTAGTTTCTACGACGTGCTCCCCGGACCGGGTGGTCCGAGGAGCTTTGCTTTGGAGCAGTGTTCTTAAAGATTGCTCTGGCCCGGGATCCAGCTCGTTCCCGCCAGAGGCACCCGCGCCATTGCGGCCGCCTCCAGGGTGAGCGCGCAGAGATCCTCCGGCTCGAGGTTGTGGACGTGATTGTGGCCGGCCGCTCGCGCGATGGTCTGAAGCTCGAGCGTCATCACCTTGAGGTAGTTCGCCAGGCGACGGCCCGACTTCACGGGGTCGAGGCGCTTCGCAAGGCCCGGGTCCTGGGTGGTGATGCCCGCCGGATCGCGTCCCTCGTGCCAGTCGTCGTAAGAGCCGGCCGTGGTGTGGAGCTTCTTATACTCCTCCTCGAGCGTCGGGTCGTTGTCGCCGAGCGCGACCAGCGCCGCCGTGCCGATGGCGACGGCGTCCGCGCCGAGCGCCAGCGCCTTGGCACAATCCGCGCCGTTGCGGATGCCGCCCGAGACGATGAGCTGCACCTTGCGATGCATGCCGAGATCCTGAAGCGCCTGAACGGCGGGACGGATGCATGCGAGCGTCGGCTGGCCGACATGCTCGATGAACACCTCCTGCGTGGCGGCCGTGCCGCCCTGCATGCCGTCCACCACGACCACGTCGGCGCCGGCCTTCACGGCCAAAGCGACGTCATAGTAGGGGCGTGCGCCACCGACCTTGATGTAGATCGGCTTCTCCCAGTCGGTGATCTCGCGCAGCTCGAGGATCTTGATCTCGAGATCGTCCGGGCCGGTCCAGTCGGGATGGCGGCAGGACGAACGCTGGTCGATGCCCTTGGGCAGCGTGCGCATCTCGGCGACGCGATCGGAGATCTTCTGGCCGAGCAGCATGCCGCCGCCGCCGGGCTTGGCGCCCTGGCCGACCACGACCTCGATGGCGTCCGCCCGGCGCAGGTCGTCCGGGTTCATGCCGTAGCGCGAGGGCAGGTACTGATAGACGAGCTTTTCCGAATGGCCACGCTCCTCCGGCGTCATGCCGCCGTCACCGGTGGTGGTCGACGTGCCGGCGATCGTGGCGCCGCGCCCGAGCGCTTCCTTGGCATTGCCGGACAGCGCGCCGAAGCTCATGCCGGCGATCGTGATCGGAGTCTTGAGCTCGATCGGCTTCTTGGCGAAGCGCGTACCGAGCGTGACCGCCGTCGAGCAGCGCTCGCGGTAGCCCTCGAGCGGGTAGCGCGACATGGAGGCGCCGAGGAACACGAGGTCGTCGAAGTGCGGGACCTTGCGCTTGGCGCCGCCGCCGCGGATGTCGTAGATGCCCGTCTGGGCAGCGCGGCGGATCTCGGAGAGCGTATAGTCGTCGAAGAGCGCTGACTTACGCGGCGTGGTCGGGGGGTTATGGTAGCTCATCAGTATGCGTCCGCGTTGTCGATGTTGAAGTTGTAGAGCTTGCGTGCCGAGCCGTAACGCTTGAACTCGGACGTTTTCACTCCGTTGACGCCGGCTTTCTCGAGGAGTGCCTTCAGAGCATCGTGATGCTCAGGGCGCATCTCCTTCTCGATGCAATCGGCGCCGAGGCTCTTCACCTTGCCCCGGACGAACAGACGAGCCTCGTAGATCGAGTCTCCCAGCGCATCGCCGGCATCGCCGAGGACGACGAGGTTGCCGGTCTGAGCCATGAAGGCCGACATATGGCCGATGTTGCCCTTGACGACAATGTCGATGCCCTTCATCGAGATGCCGCAACGCGACGATGCGTTGCCCTCGATGAGGAGCAGGCCACCGCGGCCCGTAGCGCCAGCGTACTGGCTCGCATCGCCCTTCACCACCACGCGGCCGGACATCATGTTCTCGGCGGCGCCCGGGCCGGCAGAGCCATGCACGACGACGGTCGCCTGCTTGTTCATGCCGCCACAGTAATAGCCGACGGACCCACGGATGTTCACGGTTACCGGCGCGTCGACGCCGACGGCCATCGCATGCTGACCACGCGGGTTCAGCACCTCCCATTCGGTCTCGTTTGTGCCGTCCTTGAGCTGATGCAGACTATTGTTCAGCTCGCGGAGCGGGGTTTTTTCCAGATCAATCGATCGCATAGGTCTCAGCGCTCCCAGAAATAGACAGTGGCGGGCTCAGGCTCCCAGATTTTCGCATTCTCGATGCCGGGCAATCCGGCAAGGGCGCGATATTCGGACCCGAAGGCGACATACTGGTCCGTCTCGGCCAGCACGGCGGGCTTGCAGGCGATCGGGTCGCGCACAACGCCAAAGCCGTTCTTGGTGCCGACGACGAACGTGAAGAAGCCGTCGAGGTCCTCAAGGCTCTTCTCAAGCGCCTCGCCGAGGTTGAGGCCCTGGTTCATGCGCCACGTCAGGTAGGCGGCAGCCACCTCGCTGTCGTTGGCGGTCTCGAAGGTCATGCCGTCGCGCTTGAGCTCGCGGCGAATGTTGTTGTGGTTCGACAGCGATCCGTTGTGCACGAGGCACTGGTCCGGTCCCGTCGAGAAGGGATGCGCGCCGAGCGTGGTGACGGCGCTCTCGGTCGCCATGCGCGTGTGGCCGATGGCGTGCGTGCCGGTCATCTTGGCGAGATCGAACTGCTTGGCGACCTCGGTGGGATAGCCGACCTCTTTGTAGATCTCGATCGCATCGCCGCGGCCCATGAGGCGCACGTTCGGGAACTGCTCCCGGATCGCCGCGCGCGCCGCTTCGACCTTGCCCTCGTCGCAGGTCAGCACGGCGTGGGTGGACTTCACGTCGAGCGTCACCTTGCCACCGACCGTGCTTTCAATGGCCTTGGCCAGGCCCTTGAAATCCTTGTCCGGCGTCGGGGACTGCAGCGTGATCTTGCCCTTTCCCGATTCCGGGGCTCCGTAAACGGCGAAGCCGGCCGAGTCCGGCCCGCGTTCGCACATGGTGGCCAGCATGCCGGCCGTCAGCTCTCCGAGCCGGGGCTCAAGAGCCTTGTCCTTTATAAAAAGTCCAACAATTCCACACATCGGCCGGGTACCCCCACGCTCGCGTTGTTTCAACTACAAGACAATAGCAGTGACTTTCCGGAAATTCAACTACCACGAAAGAATTATTCCTACGAGGATAGTTGGTTCCCGTGACGCCAGACTTCGTACTTCATGCGCGCGATCCGATAGGCGTCGGGAATCGAAAGCGCCCAGACAAAAAGACCCGCTGCCGAGCGGCCGACGAACGAATGGTCGGGTGTCGTCGTATGGTAGGATACGAGCGCCAGCAGCAGCGAAAAAAATGCGAAGCCGAAACCGCGTTGCGGTTGCCCCACCGCCACGTGTCCAACCCCCGGCAGCAGGATCGCCAGGGCGAGAACCCAATACGGATTGATCGGCGCGCGCGCTCCACTCATGCGAGCTCCCGTGCGCCCAGCGGACGCATGTCGAGGGTCGCCCTCACGGCATCGCTCATGGACTGGATCTGATCGAGAACGGTCGCCAGCGTCGAGGCCGGCACGCTCGCATCGTCGAACACGGCCTGCCGCAGCAGCAGGTAATCGCCGCGCCGGCCCTCGGCGGCCTGGCGCGTGATGCGCAAGCCTCGCGACGTCACCGCGATCTCCTTGATGTGCGGATCCGACAGAATGTCGGCCAGCGTCGGCGCGATTTTCTCGAACAGGCGTTCGGAGCGCCAATCCTTGCCGCGGACGAGGACCTCGCGCGGGAAGGCCGCGGGTGTCTCGATCGCATGCTCGAATTCGTTCGTGAGGCTGTAGAACTCATAACCCGACGGACGGACGAGCACGGCGAAGCCGCCTATCCCCTCCAGGCGATCGAGAACGGTCGTCTGCAGCCAGAGCTGCGGCAGGCGGCGGATGGTCATGGTGTCGCTGATCAGGCGGACATCGACATTGTGCGCCGCGCGGCTACCGCAGAGCCGCGGAAAGTTGTCGTCCCCATAGGTCAATGCAGACTGTTCGAACAGCCGCGCGCAATCATCGAGCAGGCAACACCGGCTCTGCTGGCGCGCGCGATGGTCGCGGAGCCCCATCCAGAGCAGTACGCCAGCCGGGACGGACGAGAGCAAAAGGGCGGAAACGAGACCCACCGGGACACCCTCAATATGCGTTCAGTGTGCGCTGCAGGGGCGGCCGCGCATGGGCCGCCCTCGCGCTTCGGAGAAAACCAAGCCGGGTGCGCCCGGCTTGGTCTCACGTTCGCTCATCCGGAGGTCAGTAGCCCACCGGCTTCGGCCAAGGCATCGTGAACTGAGCGCCGCGCCGCACGAACTTGTAGCGGTGGAAGGCGAACCACAGCGAGGCGATAATGTAGAACACCATCATCGCGACGAGCTGCGTTCCGTATCCCAGGAACACCGCAAAGTAGGTGGCGGAGCACAGCAGCAGAAGCACGATGGCCGGCAGCGGATGGAACGGGTGCACGTAGCCCCGCTTGATCGTGCCGAGCGGCCACTTCTGGCGGAACATCATGACGTTGATCGCCATGAAGGTGTACTCGAGCAGGCCCGACAGGATCGAGAACGTGATCACCTGATCGAGCGGCGCGAAGTAGGCGAACACCAGCGCCACCGGCACCAGGAACACGATCGAGCGATAGGGCGTCCGATACTTCGGATGCACGGCGCCGAACACCTGGGGCAGATAGCGGTCGCGTCCCATGGAGAACCAAGCGCGAGACGCGTCGTTGATGCAGCCGTTGGCGGACGCCAACGTCGAGAACATGGTGCCGATGAAGAGCAGAACCATCAGCACCGTCGAGTCCGTGAGACGCGCCGCATCGAACAGAGGCGTCACCGCCTGGCCGAGATACTCCCACGGCATGAGACCGGTGCAGATGTACCAGGTCATGGTCGCGGCGATCAGCAGCGTGATGATGCCGGTCATGGTGCCGAGAGGCAGCGCGCGCGCCGGCGAGCGAACCTCCTCGGCGGCCTGGGTCGTGCCCTCGATGCCGAGGTAGAACCACATGCCGAAGTGCATCGCCGCCAGCACGCCGAGCCAGCCGTAGGGCAGGCCGGTCAGCAACTCGCCGTGCTTCATGTACGTCCCCGTCCAGGGCTGGACCGAGAAGAACAGGACCCAGATGGCGATGAAAGCGATGGCCGTGATGACCAGGTTGAAGGTCAGCGTGGCGTAGACGCCGCGGTAGTTGAGCCAAGCCAGGAACATGATGGTCAGCACAATGAACGGCTTGTCCTGCGCCTCGGCAAAACCTGCCATGCCGCCAACCGTCTGCACGAGGTAGCCAAGCGTAATGGCGTTGGCGGCCTCGAGCATCGTGTAGGCGAACACCAGGAACAAGCCGACGTTGAAGGCCATCAGGGGCCCGACGATGTGCTTGGCCTGAGCGTACTGACCGCCGGCCGCGGCGACCGTCGAGGTCACCTCGGAGTCGATCATGGCGACGCAGGTGTAGAGCACGCCCGCGAACCAGCAGGCGATCAGCGCGGCGATGGCGCCGCCCTTGCCGACTGCGAAGTTCCAACCCATGTACTCGCCCACGAGCACGATGCCGACGCCGAGCGCCCACACATGACCGGGTCCGAGCACGCGAAGCAGCGAGATTTTCTCGCCGTGTATTGTTGTTGTCTGGCTCACTTCTGACCTCCCTGGTGGGGAGCGTCGAGGATGAGCGTATCGTCGATCTCGCCTTCCTGGGACGAGGTCAGCATTTCCTCCGAGTAGGTTCTGTCGGTGCGTATCAGATCAATGAGCATCCACAGGCCGAGGAGCGCGGAGAGTCCCCAGGCTGCATACTCGAGCAGTTGAAAATTATGCATGGGTCCCCCTCCTCACTTGCCGTTGAAGCGCTCCTCGATGACATCGCGATATTCCTTCTTCGACCAGTGGAAGACGATGAAGAAATAGCCGATGACAACGAGGGCGGTGAAGCCGAGCTCGATCGGTGCGATCGTATAATCGAACCGTGTCGCGATCAGCTCAGCGGCGGAGTTGGGGTTCTCGTCGGTCTTGGGGCCGTCCGTAAATCCAAGCCTTTCCCATTGCGTCTGCATGGTTGCGTTCTGTCCCATGCCGGCCCAGCTCCAGTCCTCGAGCTCGAGGGTGGTCTTGCCGCCTCCGGCGAGACCCAGGTAGAGCGGGATGAAGAGCGCCGCCATCACGAGAGCGAGAAGGAAGACGCTGTCGAAGAACTGTCCGAATTTCGATTGGACAGGGGGTTTGTAGGGTGCTTTTGCCATGGCTCGCTCCTCACCCTTTCGTTTTCTTCATTTCGTCGAGGTAATGGATGTCGAGCCCGTAAATGTGCTCCTTGTCCTCGGCATAGTGCGAGATCATGGCCGTGATCGAAGCGGTGTTGAACAGGAGAACGATGCCACCGGCGATGCCGAGCGCCTGAAGGACGCCCGTTTCCGTCACATATTGCGACATCTCCCAGAAGACGAAGGCGTAGACGCACCAGAGAATGAAAACAGCCCCGAACGCCCAGATACGGTCGCCCGAGAACATCGAATGGACTCGTGGATCAGGTATTTTTTGTTGCATTAGCTCCCCCTTGTGACGGGTTGTTTGCGTTTCCTTGGTGTTGCCTGTCAGGCAAACTTTTTTTATGTGCGGAAAAAGACTGCGTCGGACGGGGTGAGTTTGTCAAGACAAATTGACGCATATTTCATCAGTCTGCAGGCTGATCAGGCACGTTGGCCGACACCATTCCCGTAGGGATTTATTGTTATTTACTAATGATTTATGCAGATCTGCGCTTGAGTCCCGGATCGGCGTGGGGATCCGTTTTTGATCCTTCGAACCGCCACATCGGCTGATCTTTCCCACCACTCAAACGCGTTTAATGCGAGCCTCGAAAGGGAGATTGATCATAATTGCGTCGGTTCACACAGCGGCCACGTGTCCCCTGTTGCCAGATCGTCGCCAATCGTGGTTCGATACTCGCGACGGCGGCGCTTTTCGGGTGGTAACCAGCTTCGGTTTGCTCATATTTGTCCCGGGTGGTTCCGGCCCGGGCGGTTTTTCACAGGATACAGACGTTCTTTGGGGCGATGGAAGCATGAGCCAGAAAACCGCAAGCCATCAGAAGGGCGCCCGTCCGAGCGAGCCGCGCGCGACGGACGATACCCGCCCGGGAGCACGAAAACTGCTTTCCTCCGAGGAATTTACGGAGGTGCTCGCCGCCGTCGATCCGAAGGAACAGGATCCGCATGCGCTCGCCGGCTCCCGGGACAGCATGCTCGAGGTCGCCATCGGCCGCGAGGTTCGCGCGTTCCGCAACAAGCTCGGCATCACGGCGTCCGATCTCGCCAAGGCCGCGGGCCTTTCCCTCGGTATGCTGTCGAAGATCGAGAACGGCGTCACGAGCGCGTCGCTGACGACGCTGCAGCGCCTTTCCAAGGCGCTGGGCGTTCCGGTGACGGCGTTGTTCCGCCGGTTCGAGGAGCGGCGCGATGCGGTGTTCGTTTCCGCCGGGCAAGGGCTTTTGATCGAGCGGCGCGGCACGCGTGCGGGGCACCAGTACCAGCTTCTCGGACACACGGGCGGCGTATCCGGTGCCGTCGTCGTCGAGCCGTATCTCATCACGCTGACCGAGGAGTCGGACGTGTTCCCGCTGTTCCAGCACAGCGGCCTCGAGCTGATCTACGTTCTCGAGGGCGAGGTCGTCTACCGGCACGCCGACAAGCTTTATCCGATGAAGCCCGGCGACAGCCTGTTCTTCGATGCGGACGCGCCGCATGGACCGGAGGAGCTCATCACGCTGCCGATCCGTTTCCTGTCCGTCATCAGCTATGCGCGCGAGCTGCCGTAGCGTCCAATCTCGCTCATTCGAGATCGCGGAATGCGGCTGCGTAGTCGACGCGTCCGGAGCGGCTGGGCATCGTGTCGTTCTTCAGCGGAAGCGCCATGAAGTGCGGTCCGGCATAGGGCGAGTCAAATCCGCTTGCCTGCGCCGCATCGAAGCCGAAGCGGGAATAGTAGGCGGAGGCTCCCAGAACGAACACCGCGTCCCATCCGGCTTCTTTGGCGCGTTGCACGCCGTTTTGGATCAGCATGCCTCCGATGCCGCGGCGCTGGCGAGCCGGCTTGACGGCGACCGGTCCGAGCCCAAGCGCCTTCATCGGGGCCGTCATCGGTGAGAAAACCGCATATCCGACCACGGCGTCCGCTTCCACCGCGACCACGCCGATAGCGATATCGCCATCGTGGCGCAGGCGGTCGACGAGATCGGCCTCAAGGGCGGTCGGGAAGGCCTGCAGGAGTAGCGCCCGGATCGCCGGCGCGTTGCCGGGCGCCTCAAGGGCGACGCGAACCGTCACGTCAGCGTCGACTGAAGGCCGCGCACGAAGGCGGAGAGCCCCGTCATGCGCTCTCGGCGCAGGCGCTCGGCGGCGAGGATTGCGCGGAGTGCAGCGCTGCTCTCTTCGAGGTCCGCATTGACGATCACGTAATCGTACTCGGCCCAATGGCTGATCTCGGAGGAGGCTTCGGCCATGCGCTTGGCGACCACCTCGTCGGGGTCCTGCGCGCGGGTTCTGAGCCGCTGCTCGAGCGCCTCGCCCGACGGCGGCAGCACGAACACGCGCACGAGGTCGCCGGCGGTGCGTTCCGATAGCTGCTGTGTGCCTTGCCAGTCGATGTCGAACAGCACGTCGCGCCCCTCCGCGACGGCCTGCTGAATGGGCGCGCGCGGCGTGCCGTAGGAGTTGCCGAAGACCGTGGCCCACTCGAGGAGCTGATCGCTCTCGGCCATGGACTTGAAGGTTTTCTCGTCGACGAAAATGTAGTCGCGGCCGTCCACCTCGCCGGGGCGCGGCTTGCGCGTGGTGACGGAGACCGAGAGCGCGATGTGGGGGTCGGCGTCGAGAAGTGCGCGAGAGAGCGACGTTTTGCCGGCGCCGGACGGCGAGGACAGCACCAGCAGCAGGCCGCGCCGCTCGATCTTCGGATTTTCGCTCGTCATTCGTCCTGCTCCCCGCGCCTCTCCGACCCGCGGGGTTAGACCACGTTTTCCGAAAATGGAAAACCGCCGTGCCGTTTGCGGAACTCGGGAGGCACGAAACGCGGCTCCGCCGCGATCCTCACGAGGGTCGCCCGCGCTATTCGATGTTCTGGACCTGCTCGCGCATCTGGTCGATCACGACCTTGAGGGCGAGACCTGCCCGCGCGACCTCCTGGTCGGCGGCTTTCGAGGTCAGCGTGTTGGCCTCGCGGTTGAACTCCTGCGCCAGGAAGTCGAGCCGGCGGCCGATGGCGCCGCCCTCGCTCAGGAGCGCTCGCGTCGCCTCCACGTGGGCGCGCAAACGCTTCAGCTCCTCCTCGACATCAGCGCGTGTCGCAAGCAGAACGGCCTCCTGGTGAAGGCGCGCGGGGTCGAGCGCCTGGCCGGTCTCCATGAGCCGCGCCACCTGCTCGGCCAACCGGTTGCGGATCGCCTCGACGGAGCGTGCGGGTGCGGTCTCGACCGCTTGGGCGAGGCGCGCGATGTCGTCCACCTGGTGCGCGATCACCTCTTTGAGACGCTTCCCCTCATCGCCGCGCGATGCGACGAGCGCGGTGAGCGCCTCCTCGAGCCCCGCGAGGATGGCGGCCTGCTCGGCCGCCTGGACATCCTCGTCCTCCGCGTCGTCGACGATGTCGAGCACGCCCTTGAGGCCGAGCAACGCCTCGACGCGCGGCGTCTCGGCCCCGATCGTCTCGCTCATGCGCGTGGCGATGGCGAGCACGCGGTCGAGGGCCGCCTGATTGACGCGGACCTCGCCCGTGCGCGTGCGCCGCGAGACGCTGAGGCTCGCGTTGACGCTGCCGCGGGCCACGGACTTGGCGATGCGGTCGCGGATCTTCGGCTCCAGCGCCTCGAAACCCGGCGGCAGGCGCAGGCGCAGATCCAGGCCGCGGTTATTGACGCTACGCAGCTCCCAATGCCACGCCGTGCCGTCGAGGGCGCCGTCGCTGCGGCCGAACCCGGTCATGCTTTGCAGTGTCATGGAAACCATCCGGGCCTTCTGTCGGGAGATCTCGCGGGAGGTCGAATCAGCGCGACAGAGGTACGCGGGCCGGCCGTGAGCCGCAAGGGGATGGCGTGTGGCGGCGCGCGAAGGCCCAACCAGAACGGCGAAGGCTGCTCAGGGCTTCTTCGGCTTCCGCACCGGGGGAGGAACGGTCGAGGCGGTGGCCGCCGCGGCGGGGGTGGTTTCGCCCTTGGCCGCGACGGGCTGCGCCTTGGCACCCGCAGGGGCATCCTCGGCCGGCGGGTTCGGAAGCTCCGTGACCGGGTTCGCGACAGGTTGAGTCTTGCCCGGCGCGTCCTGGGCCGAGGCGGCCTGGCGGGCCCGGATCTCCTTCTCCGTCTTGCGCCAGTTGGCGACGGCGGCGTTGTGATCCTTGAGCGTTGCCGAGAAGATGTGGCCGCCGGTGCCGTCGGCGACGAAGAACAGGTCGCCGTGCTCGGAGGGGTTGAGGGCCGCTTCCAGCGCAGGCCGTCCAGGGTTGCAGATCGGCGTCGTCGGCAATCCCTTCATCTGATAGGTATTGTGGGCGTTCTTCGTCTCTTTCTCGGTCTGCATGATGGGCTTGCCCCACTGCACGGCGCCGCCGTAGATGCCGTAGAGGATGGTGGGATCGGACTGCAGCGGCATCCCCTTGGTCAGACGGTTGACGAACACGCCGGCGATGCGCTCGCGCTCGTCCGCGCGGCCGGTCTCCTTCTCGATGATGGAGGCCATGACCACGGCTTCCTCGGGCGTCTGGAAGGGAAGCTCCTTGCGGCGGCGCTCCCAGGCGCGCTCGACGACCTGCTTCTGCTTCAACTGCATGCGTTCGAGCAGCTCCTGGCGCGGCATGCCCTTCTCGATGCTGTAGGTCTCGGGCAGCAGCGCGCCCTCGGGGGGGATCTCCGCAATGTCGCCCGACAGGTTCTCCTCGCTCCTCAGGCGCTCGACGATCTGCTGGCTGGTGAGACCCTCCGGGATCGTGACCTTGTACTGGACGGCCTTGCCCTCGGAGAGGACCTCGATCACCTCGCGGATGCTGACGCCCGGCTTGAACAGATACTCCCCGTGCTTCAGCGAGACCTCATCCGGGTGCAGGCGGCTCTGCACGAGGTAGTTGATCATGAAGGCCCAGCGGCTCGAGATGACGCCTTCCTCCTCGAGCTCGTCGGCGATCTTGTTCGAGCTCGTGCCCTTCGGGACCACGACCGTCTGGCTGACGGTGAGAGGCCCGGGGCGCGTATAGAGGTGGCCGACCAGGAGCGTCAGCGCGCCGGCGGACACCATGGCGAAGAGAAGCACCGTCAGGATGCCGCTCACGACGCGGGCGAGGCCGGACATGAAGCGGGACTCTCCGCGCTGGCGAACGCCGTGCGGGCGCGGCGGGGCGCGTCCGGGCTCCAGCGCCTCGGCCGGGCTCCGCGGGCGGACGCCGTCACGCCGTGACAGCGTAGACGAACCATCCCGACGCGTTCCGTTCATCGACCAGCTCCCCGTCTCGCATTTTCAGGCGGATTGCGCGTCCCCACACGCGGGCCGGATAGTCCGAGCTTATTGTGGCAAAACCCCGGTCAGCTTGCCCTTGGCCTGTTCACGGGATGGTTCGCGCCGTACGGACCGCAGTGGAAAAGAGCTTGCCTTGATCTTTGTCACGCCGACCTCCCTTCACACCATGGCCGGTCAAGCCCGGCCATGGGTGTAAACAGGGAGCGCGACGACCCGGAACAGGTCGGCTTTATGCGACCCGACGCATGACGAGGGACGCGTTGGTGCCGCCGAAGCCGAACGAGTTCGACAAAACCGTGTTGATCTCGCGCTTCTTCGGCGTGTTCGGGACGAGATCGATGGCCGTCTCGACGGAGGGGTTCTCGAGGTTCAGCGTCGCGGGCGCGATCTGGTCGCGGATGGCGAGCACGGAGAACACGGCTTCGACCGCGCCGGCCGCGCCGAGCAGATGGCCGACCGACGACTTGGTCGACGACATCGACACCTTGGCCTGCGTGTTGCCGAACAGGCGCTCAACGGCGCCGAGCTCGATCTCGTCGCCCATCGGCGTTGAGGTGCCGTGGGCGTTGATGTAGTCGATGTCGGAGGGCCCGAGACCCGCGCTCTTCAGGGCGGCGCGCATGCAGCGAAAGGCCCCGTCGCCGGTCTCGGAGGGGGCCGTGATGTGGTAGGCGTCGCCCGACATGCCGTAGCCGATCACCTCGGCGTAGATCTTCGCGCCACGCGCCTCGGCGTGCTCGAGGCTCTCGAGGACGACGACGCCGGCGCCCTCGCCCATGACGAATCCGTCGCGGTCCTTGTCGTAGGGGCGCGAGGCTTCCGTCGGACGGTCGTTGAACCCGGTCGAGAGGGCGCGGCAGGCGACGAAGCCCGCCATGCCGATACGGCAGATGGAGCTTTCGGTGCCGCCTGCGACCATCACCTCCGCGTCGCCCAGCGCGACGATGCGGGCCGCGTCCCCGATCGCATGCGTGCCGGTGGCGCAGGCTGTCACCACCGCGTGGTTCGGACCCTTGAGGTCGTGCTTGATCGACACATAGCCGCCCGCAAGGTTGATCAGGCGGCCAGGGATGAAGAACGGGGAGACGCGGCGCGCGCCCTTCTCCTTGAGCAGGAGCGAGGTGTCGGCGATGCCGGACAGGCCGCCGATGCCCGAGCCGATGAGCACGCCGGTCGTCTCCTGCTTCTCGGGCGTGTCGGCCTTCCAGCCGGAATCCGCGAGCGCCTGGTCGGCGGCGGCGACGGCATAGATGATGAAGTCGTCGACCTTGCGCTGCTCCTTGGGCTCCATCCAATCGTCGGGATTGAACTTGCCCTCGGAGGTGGCGCCGCGCGGCACGAAGTTGGCGATCTGGCAGGAGAGGTCCGAGACCTCGAACTCCTCGATGCGCCGGGCTCCGCTCTTGCCGGCGAGCAGGTTTTTCCAGGACGCCTCTACCCCGCAGCCCACCGGGGAAACAAGGCCGAGCCCAGTGATGACGACGCGGCGAAAGGATCTCATGTCGGTTCCATCAAAGGTGAGGGAGCCCCGCCATGCCCTGGCTTGATCCGCCTTGAACCTGCGGGTCTGTTTTCGGTTGCCCGGCGGACCTGCCGCCGGCGCAGCGTTCTCTCAAGAGCACGCCCGAACGGTCTGCGGGAGGTCTCGAGACGCGCAGCGCGCGTCTCGATCCGCTAACCCCGTCCGAGCCGATCGGCCTCAGGCCGCCGTGGCGTTCTTCTCGAGGAACTTCACGGCGTCGCCAACGGTCAGAATGTGCTCGGCGGCATCATCCGGGATCTCGCACCCGAACTCCTCCTCGAACGCCATCACCAGCTCGACCGTATCCAGGCTGTCCGCGCCGAGATCGTCGATGAAGCTGGCGTTCTCCGTGACCTTGTCCGCCTCGACGCCAAGATGCTCAACCACGATCTTCTTCACGCGCTCTGCGACATCGCTCATCGTCTTCCCTCGTGTCCCTGCCAATCTTATTCTGCTTGCTTTCGTCTTCTCGGGTCCCGCACCGGGGGGCTCTCGAGTTCCTTGGATCGTGCCCACTTTTCCGCAAGCACTCACAAAGTCAACATCCGGTCTCGTCCAGGTGCCGGCGGCGTCCTCATGGTGGTCTCCCGGACGACAGCGCGTGCGCGTCGATCGTTAGGGCTTTTCCCAGAGCTGCGCAGCAAAAAAACGAGGCTCGTTAACACATCTCTTTAAGCTTGACCAGCTTCGCACCCCCCGTGCGGCGGGTGCGAAGCGACACCGTGTCCCCGGCTCCCGTTCCCGAGGGGCCGGCGGGACTTAAGCGAACACCTCCCTCAGACCATCGCCATGCCGCCGTTCACGTGCAGCGTCTGGCCGGTCATGTAGCCGGCTTCCGGGCTCGCGAGATAAACCGCAGCCGCGGCTATGTCGTCCGGCGTGCCGAAGCGCTGGGCCGGAATGTGCTGGGAGATCTCGGCCTTCTGCTTGTCGGTGAGAACGTCGGTCATGGCGGTCGAGATGAAGCCCGGCGCGATGGCGTTGGCGGTGATGCCGCGGTTGGCGACCTCGCGGGCGAGCGACTTGGTCATGCCGATCATGCCGGCCTTGGAGGCGGCGTAGTTGCCCTGGCCGGGATTGCCGATGATGCCGGAGACGGACGCGATGTTGATGATGCGGCCATAGCCCGTCTTCGAGCGCAGCATGTGGCGCGTCGCGGCCCGCATCAGCATGAAGGTGGACGTGAGGTTGACGGCGATGACGTCGTCCCACTGCTCGTCCTTCATCACCATGAAGAGGTTGTCCCTGGTGAGGCCGGCGTTGTTGACGAGGATGTCGACGCGGCCGAGCTTGGCGATCGCTTCGTCGATGAGCTTGCCCACGGCCGCCCGGTCGGCCAGATCGCAGGGCACGACGTGCACGCGCTCGCCGAGCTCCTTGGCGAGCACCTCGAGCTTCTCCACCTGCCGGCCCGAGATGGCGACCTCGGCTCCGGCCTTATGGAAGGCGCGCGCGATGCCTTCGCCGATGCCGCCGGTCGCTCCGGTGACCAGAGCCTTCTTGCCGGACAAGTCGAACATGGGAGGTGATCCTTCTCAACGAATGGGGAATGCGGCGGCCGGTCAGGCGAGCTTCGGGAGCGCGGCCTCGATGTCGGCAGGGGTGCCGAGGCGCGTCGCCTCGAGCGTCTTCTCGATGCGCTTGGCGAGCCCGGCGAGCACTTTGCCGGACCCGATCTCGAACACCTCCGTCACGCCGTTCGCGGCGAGGAAGCCCACGCACTCGCGCCAGCGGACTGTGCCGGTGACCTGGGCGACCAGCAGGCGGCGAATCTCCTCGGGATCGGAGACGGCGCGCGCGACGACGTTGGCGACGACGGGCACGACGGGCGCGTTGATCGTCACTTTCGAGAGCGCGTCGGCCATGGCGTCGGCGGCGGGCTGCATCAGCGCGCAATGGAAGGGCGCTGAGACCGGAAGCGGCACCGCGCGGCGCACGCCATACGCCTTGCCCACCTCGGCCACGCGGTCGATGGCGGCCTTGGAGCCCGAGAGCACGACCTGCGTCGGCTCGTTATCGTTGGCGACCTGGCAGACGTCTCCCTGAGCCGCTTCGGCGGCAACCTTCTCCGCAACGTCGACACCGACGCCGAGCAGCGCCACCATGGCACCCTGCCCGACCGGCACGGCCTTCTGCATGGCCTGTCCGCGCAACTTCAGGAGGCGCGCGGTGTCCGCCAGGGAGAACGCGCCGGCGGCGGCAAGCGCCGAATATTCGCCCAGCGAATGGCCGGCGACATACGTCGCTGTGCCGGCGAGCCCGATGCCCTTCTCGCGCTCGAGCACGCGCATCACCGCCATCGACACCGCCATCAGCGCGGGCTGCGCGTTCTCGGTCAGCGTCAGCGTCTCCTTGGGGCCGTCCCACATGATCCCGGAGAGCTTCTGGCCGAGCGCCTCGTCGACCTCGTCGAACACCTTGCGCGCGACCGCGAAGGTCTCGGCCAGCTCGCGGCCCATGCCCACATCCTGGCTGCCCTGTCCGGGAAATACGAATGCGCGTGGCACGCTTGCTCCTTTGGGTTCTGTGTCGGGATGGGCCGCCTGGCGCAGGCCGGCATCCCCCATGACGGGCTGACGTCGTTCCGGCGCTTTCGACATGCTGGCCCGCGGATTGTCAAGACCCGGGGCGCCGCATCCCCAGGCGGGGCGCTTCCCCGGCGTTCCGGCGGTCGCGGCTCTCCCGGTGCCGCCAGCGCTGTCGCGGGGCGGGACACACTCGACGGGGCGCGGGGCGCGCGCTCTTGCGTTCATTGGCTTTTCCGCGCCCCCGGGTGCAGGATGGCGCCCGTGCGCACGGCGGGGAAGGGCCCGCGTGCAGGTCTCTGCGGCCGGGTCCCGGACCGGCCTTAGCCCCACAGGCGCTTTCCCCTTGCCCGGTGGTCGAAATCCCGTATAAGTCGCGGCGTCACGCACTTCGGTTGGAGGCTGAACGGGGCCGCGGAGCTG
>ERZ795041.333-NODE-333-length-18209-cov-4.696761_pt1 | contig 18209 bp, 13 predicted proteins | sample MGYA00375125_ERZ795041 | MGnify/ENA primary metagenome ERZ795041 (study PRJEB30170, sample SAMN03074214) | activated sludge metagenome | biome: Common Effluent Treatment Plant; feature: Wastewater; material: Activated sludge; isolation source: activated biomass in...
CCCCCCCCCCCCCCCCCCCCCCCCCCCCCCCCCCCCCCCCCCCCCCCCCCCCCCGTTACCGCGCCCCGGCCTTCTTGCGCGACGCCGTCGCCGCGAAGCTGGGCAGCCCGTCGCCCTTCTCGAAGAGGTCGGCGAACTTGAAGCCCTTGCGCTTCTTCCACTCGGCGCGGTGGTAGGCGTCGCTGGCGAGGATGGGGAAGAGGGCGGAGAGTTCGCCGTAGACCATCTGCTCGTGGACGACGTCGACCTTGCCCCAGCTGCAGGCCTCGCGGAGGGTGGAGCCGGAGAGGGCGCCGTCGCGGCTGTCGGCAACGGTGAGTTGGATGGCGTACTTGTGCATGCCGATGTCGCCTCGGGCCTTCCCGCCCTTGCGTTCGCTGAGGAGTTCGGCGGCAACGACGATGTCCTGGGCGAAGTTCTTGGGGACGCCGCCGCCGAGCATGAGGAGGCCCGTGTCCTTGCAGGCCAGTTTGATGTCGGTAAGTTCGCGGAAGTCCTTGCCGCTATCGATGGCGACCATGGGCTTGCCCTGCTCGATCGCCTCGGTCTGGTGGAGGACGATGCCGAAGCCGGCGGAGCAGTCGCTGAAGGCGGGGACGAAAATCGGGACGCGCTTGAGGTAGCACGACTTCACGAGGCTCTCGTTCTTGGGGTGGTGCTTGGCGAGATACGACCCCATGGCCTCGATGAACTCGCGGCTGGAGTAGGCCCCCGGCGCGAAGGCATCGAAGACCTTCTTGGTCGTGTCGTCGCAGTCGCGGAGGTCGTCCTCGTCGATGTAGGTGTCGTAGATGCGGTCGATCATGAGATCGCGCAGGGTGGGATCATCGACGGGCGGGGCCTCGGGGCTGCCCGGGGCGATGTAGTGCTTGAACCCGAGCCCCTCGAAGAAGTCCTGGTCGACGATGTTGGCGCCGGTCGAGACGATCGCGTCGATCATGTTGTTCTCGACGAGCGTGACGATCGCCTTTTTCAGCCCGGCGGAGATGACGCTCCCGGCGAGCGTGAGGATCACGCCGCAGTCCTTGTCCTTGAGCATCATCGAGTAGATGTCGGCGGCCTGGGCGAGGGTGCGCGACGAGAAGGCCATGTCGCGGTAACTCTTGATGACGGGGCGCGCGTCAAAGGACGTGATATCCACGTGCTTCACGGGGCGGCTGAGGAGGTCCTTTTTCGTCCACTTGGGCTTGTCGTTTGGCATTGATCGGATCCCTTTCGCGGCGTGATGCCGCACTCGAACCATGCCCACCCCCCTGGGCTGTGTCGTGCTGCTCCGCCGGGGGTGACGGCGGCGAGAGATTGTACGCGAGCGTTCCGGGACGATTCGCGATCGGCGTGCCCACTTCCCCTCGCTCTCCCCCAGCGAATCCGGCGTCAGACACGGCTCGAACGTGCGTCCGTGTGCTTGGGCCTTCGGGAGGCGATCGATGTACATGTGGATCGGTGTGGGTGTCGGGGTCGGGGTTCTGGTGTTGGCGGGGTTGTTCGCGGCTGGCTGCGAGGTGGCGACGCCGTTTCGGTGGGCTGCGTCCTCCAAGAACACAGGCTCTAAGGACACGGGCGTGACGCTCCCAGACACGGGGGCGAAGGTCGTGGTTGCGATCACGCACGCGAAACTCGGCTCGAAGCGTGGGCTGTTCTATGACTACAGCCGGAACGTTGTGGAAGCACTGCCGCAGTGCGAGGGGTACATCGGGCACTCGATCCGGCGGACGATCCGTGGGGACGAGGCCTGGACGATGACCGTGTGGCGGGATCACGAGGCGATCGAGGGGTTCATGGCCCTCCCGGAGCATCGCCGGGCGATGAAGGATGGGATGGCGGCGATCATGCGCGGGCAGTTCGCCCGGATGGAGTGGGCGTCGAGCGAGATGCCGCCGTCGTGGGACGAGGTGAAGCGACGGCTGAAGGACGAGCCGTGGAGCGAGTACGGGCGACCGACGGAATCGGGGCGCTAAGTCGGATGGTCGGGTGATTTCTTCCTGAACTCCCCTTGTTCTCCCGCCGATTCTCGATACGCTTAGGTCGTGCGAACGCGACGGGCCGTCGGCATCGCCGGGTGAAGGACGACCGGCGAGAGAGGTACGACGGGTGGACGAGCGGGGGAACGGTGGAGCCGTTGTCCCACCACGCGCGGGAGCACACATTCGATCGCGCGGGGCCGCCGGCATTGAGGCGTGGGCGTCCCGAATGGCGCGGTCGGTCGCACCGACCCTCGTCCGGCGTACCACTCGCCGCGAGTCCCACTCGAATCTCATCCATGGCCACCATCTCCACTCGCAGCGCGTTCCTTCATGGACAGTGGACCTCGCAGGACTCGGCCGGCCTTTATGGCGTGGCGGACTGGGGCAAGGGCTTCGTGAGCGTGAACTCGGAGGGGCACCTGGCCATCCAGCCGACCAAGACGCCCGCGGCCCAGATCGATCTGTATGAGGTCATCTCCGGGCTGGCCGAGCGGGGCATCCACACGCCCGTCCTCCTTCGATTCAACGACATCCTCGACTATCGCCTGCGCGAGATCCGCCGAGCCTTCGACGAGGCGATGGGCGAGCAGGGATACTCGGGCGGGTACTCGTGCGTGTACCCCATCAAGGTGAACCAGCAGCGTCACGTCTGCGAGCAGATGGCGCGGGCGTGCGTGGAACTGGACTTCGGGCTGGAGGCGGGATCGAAGCCCGAGTTGCTCGCGGTGCTGGGCCTCTCGGCGGCAGCGGGCGGGCCGGGCGTCAACGGGATGCCCATCATCTGCAACGGGTTCAAGGACGACGAGTTCATCGAGACCGTCATCCTCGCGACCAAACTCGGGCGGAACATCATCCCCGTCGTCGAGAAGTTCTCGGAACTCGAACTGATCGTCAAGCACGCGAAGGCGTACAACGTTCGCCCGAAGATCGGGCTGCGTGTGAAACTGTCCGCTCGCGGCGCCGGACGCTGGGAAGGCTCGGCGGGAGTGCGGTCGAAGTTCGGGCTGTTTGTATCCGAGTGCCTCAAGGCCGTCGAGTTCCTGAAGGCGCATGGGATGCTCGACTGTCTGAACCTGATCCACTGCCACGTGGGGAGCCAGTTGTACGACATCCGCGTCCTGAAGAACGCGGTGAATGAACTGGCGCACGTCTATTGCGAGTTGCACAAGATGGGCGCGGGGCTGTCGATGCTGGACATCGGCGGCGGGATGGGCGTGGACTATGACGGGAGCCAGTCGGCGTGGCCCAGTTCCATCAACTACACCGTGGCGGAGTACGCGAGAGACGTGGTCTATCGCGTGAAGGCCGTCTGCGATGACGCCGAGGTCCCCCACCCCAAACTCATCACCGAGTCCGGGCGTGCGATGGTGGCGTACTCGTCGGTGCTGGTGGTGGACGTGCTGGGCGTCAGCCGATTCGAATCCGACCCGGATCTCGCGTGGATCGAGCAGGCGATGAAGGACGAGGTGGCCGGGGTCACGCCCGCGGCGATCAAGGCCCGCAAGGGCAACGGGACGCCCGAGGTCTCCAGGCCCGCCAGCAGCGAGAAGGGCGAGGTGCCCCAGCCCGTGCTCGACCTGCTCGACGCGTACAAGGGCATCACCGACCGCAATCTGATGGAGACCTATCACGACGCCACCCAGGCTCGCGACGAGGCGATGAGCCTCTTCTCCCTCGGGTATATCTCCCTCCCCATGCGGGCGGCGGCGGAGCGGCTCTTCTGGGCCGTGGGCCAGCGGATTCTCGACCGGGCGACGAAGAAGGGCGACCTCCCCGAGGAACTTGAGAGCCTCCCGGAACTCCTGAGCGACATCTATTTCTGCAACTTCTCGCTCTTCCAGTCGATGCCCGACTCGTGGGCGATCGACCAACTCTTCCCCATCGTCCCGATCCATCGCCTCAACGAGCAACCCACTCGCCACGGCATCCTGGGTGACATCACCTGTGATTCCGACGGCAAGATCGACCACTTCGTCGACAAGCGCATCGACAAGAAGGCCCTCGAACTCCACGACCTCATCACCAAGGTCGACGAGCATGGCGTGACGACGCACGAGCCGTACTACCTGGGCGTCTTCCTGCTCGGGGCGTACCAGGAGATCCTGGGCGATCTGCACAACCTGCTGGGGGACACCCATGCCGTGCACATCAGCCTGGAGGAGAACGGCGAGTGGCGTCTCGACGAGGTCATCGAGGGTGATACCGTCGAGGAGGTACTGGGCTATGTCCAGTACGACATCGACGACATGAAGCGGGCGATGCGCCAGGACGTCGAAGCGGCGTGCAAGCAATCCCGGCTCACAGTCACTGAGGGCAAGAGCCTGCTCAAGTACTACGACGATGGGCTTGAGGGGTACACGTACCTCGAGGGTTAGTTATCCGCCTCGGAGTGGCGGGCCGCCAAGTGCAAGGAACCTTCGTTCACCGAACTCGGGTGCTACTTCTCGATGAGCACGCTGGGGGTCATGAGGATGACGGGCTGCTTCTGGAGCAAGGCCGCGCCCTCGAGGGCTTGCTGGACCTGGGGCCAGGCCTTGTCACCCAGGACGGTCTTGGCCATGCCCTCGATCGCGGCCTTGCCGTCGACGGGGCTCTTGGCCATGCCGCCGAACATGTCCTGCATGTATTCCTCGATGGACTTGGGTGTCGGATAGTCCATGACGTCGTACGAGGTGAGCGAGAGAGAGTCGGCCAAGTCCGTGATCGCCTTTTCGAGCCCGCCGATCTCGTCGGCCATGCGGAGCCCGATGGCCTTGTTGCCCGTGAAGAGCCGCCCCTCGGCGGTCTTGGACAGGTCGATCCCCTCCCGACCAACGCTCACGCGACGGGTGAAGAGTTCGTAGGTCTCGGTCATGCGTGTGCGCACGGTGGTGAGTTCCTGCTCGGTCCATGGCTTGGTGGAGCGGAACATGTTGGCCATGGGCCCGCGTGTGCGCGGGTGGACGTGGACCTTGAGAAGGTCGTACAGCCCGTCCAAGGCCATCTTGCCGCCGACGACGCCGATGGATCCGACGATGCTGCTGGGGTTGACATAGATCTTGTCGCCGGCGACGGCGATGTAGTAGCCACCCGACGCCGCCATCCCGCCGACGCTAACCCACACGGGCTTCTTCTCGGCGAGGCGCCGGATGCCTCGCCAGATGGTCTCGCTGGCGGTCGCTGAGCCGCCGGGGCTGTCGATGCGGACGACGACGCCGTGGATCAAGTCCTCGCCGAGGATGTCCTCAATGGCATTGCGAACGGTGCGGGCGCCGACGTTGCTGCCACCACCGAAGAGTCCGCCGGAGGACGAGTCGCCGTCCACGATCACGCCGTTGATGTGGAGGACGGCGATGGTGTCGTCGGTGGGGTGCTGCTCGGGCTTTTTGGCGAGCATGGTGAAGATGCCGAAGGGATTGGCAAGGGCGGCCATGGGGTTGGCCTTTTGGGGGACGATCGAGCCGGACCACGAGATCGTGTGGTCGGCCGGGCCTTCCTGGAAGGCCTGTTCGATCTCGGTGAGATCCGTCGGCGAGTCGATCAGGCCGACCTCGACGGCCTTCTCGGTGTCGCAGAACCACGAGGCCTCCATCGCGTGATCGAGTTCGGCGTCGTTCATGTGTCGCCCGTCCTTGATGTGGGCGCGCATGTTGTCGTACATGGAGTCCAGGAGTTGCGAGATATTCTGGTCCCACGCGGGGCTGGGGCTCGTCCGCGACATCTGCTCCGCGGCGCCCTTGTAGTCGCCGATCTGCACCATGTCGGCCTTGATCCCGACCCATGCGAGCGTGTCGGCGAGAAACATCTCCTCCATGTACAACCCGGGGAACATGACGGGACCGTGCGGCTGGGCGAGGACGCGGTCGGCGTGGGAGGCGAGCAGAAGGTCGGAGGTGGCAAAGCCCTCGCCGAAGACCCAGACCTGCTTGCCGGTCTGGCGATAGGCGTCCATGGCAGCGCCGAGTTCCTCGGTCTGCGTCATCGAGAGTTGGGCGTCTTTCAGGCGGACGAGGAGGGCGTTGTTGGACGCGCTCGTCGCGGCGGAGTGGATGGCGTCCACGAGGGTGCGGAGGGTCGGCTCGCCGCCGCCGAACATCGCGAAGGGATTCGTGTCGATCTCGGCGGGCTTGCCCTTGATCTCGAGTGTCCCGATCTTGAACGACTGGGCGAGGGCCGGAGCACCAATCGCCATCATCCCCACCGCCCCCACCGCCATGATTGCCTGGATCGAACGCTTCATCGATGAACTCCTCTGCACGCCCGCGCGCGAGCGAAATACGGATCTGGTTGGAGGCGATTCGCCTGGTACGTCATGAACTCCCGGATCACTCTACACCACACGGAGTCCTGGGGCAGTGTTTCCCGTCAGTCATACCCAAGCCTTTTCAGGTCGTCCTCGTTCAGGCCGAACTGGTGCCCGAGTTCGTGGAGCAGGGTGATGACGATCTGCTCATAGATCGCGTCGTCGGCTTCTTCCGCGTCCTCATCGCCGCTCTCCCACCCGCCGGCCTCCTGGACGATGCCCTCGCGGAAGAGGAAGATCTCGCTGGGGAGTTCGACACCGGCACCAAAATCAATGGACCGCTCGGTGTTGGCAACGCCCGTGTGCAGGCCGCAGAGTTCGGTCGGCTCCATGGGCTCGCCATGTTCTTGGGCGAGCGAGGCGAGTGTTTTCGCGTCAGGAACGTCCTCGACGATGACGGGAATGCGTTCGAGCCACGCACGGACCTGCTCGGGAAGGCGCTCGAGAGCCTCCTCCAGAAGAGCGTCGAACCGGTCGCGGAGCGCCTCATCCATGGAATCAAGGGTAGTAGCCCGTGGCCAAGGCAAGTTCACGGGCATTTACGATGCGGTCACCAATAGAGCCGATGCTCTCGGATGTATTTCGCAACCTGTTCGGGGAGGTGTCGGAGCATCGGGTCGCGTCGCCAGAGGCGGGTGTCGGCGTGAGCATGAGCGATCGCCTCGCGGAGGGCGGTGGACGAGACGTCGTCGATCACGGCCGGAGCAAGACGAGAGCACCACGCGGCACGCTCGGCCCGTGTCCAGAACCTCGCGTCGAGCGACTCGAAGACATCGAGCGCCCCCACTACTCGCACACCACCGGGCCGGGGCATCACGAGCGGCTCGGCGAGTTCGATCACCCGGCGCGCGTGGCGCCACTTGTGGAACGAGGCGACCGAATCGCCACCGATGAGAAGGCGGAGCGTCGTTGACGTTGGGGTGATGGTTCGGAGGCGTTCGAGAGTTTCGACCATGAAACTGGGCTGGAACGTCGCCGTCTTTGAACGGGCGGTTCGCTCGCGCGACCATGCCACCCGGTCGATCTCGTCGGTCCAGATCGCGGCTCGGTCTGACGCGTCCTTGGTCGCGAGAGAGAGCATCGTCACGCGGTCGGCGTCGGAAGCGATGGGGCCCTTTGGTTTCAGCGGGTTGCGCGCTGCGGGGACGTAGAGGAGGAACCCTTGGCGTCCATAGAGGCGATCGACGACGCGGACCGGTTCTGAGGCGTGATAGTCGTGGGGTGGGTCGAACGTGCCGCCGAACACGACAAGGTGCGTCACGCCACGGGGGAGGCGGAGCGGCGTGATGGGTGCGGCGTTACGTGGCACGAACTGTGGCTCCTGGCGATCGGGATCACGGAAACCGGGTCTGTTCCTTGGCTCAATCGGCGTCGGCCCTGCGGGTCGTCGCCTCCTACACTCCCCGCGACATTGGCCCTGTCGTCTAGCCTGGTCTAGGACACTACCCTTTCACGGTAGGAACATGGGTTCGAATCCCATCAGGGTCATTATTCGATGGCGTCTTCAACCGCCTCGAATTCCCACACCACTGATCTCACAGACTCGTGGCACAAGCGCCTTGGCTGTGTTTACCCCTTTTCTTCGTCCATGACCGACGACTTCGGGGCCTGATCGATTCAGGCGGCACTGAGGTCTCTCGATTCGGTCGTCGAGCAACTCGCGTCACCAACCAGCCATGGCATGACCACTCTCGTGTGGCGAGATGTCCACGCGTCGAACGCGTCAAGCATCGGGCCGGGGCTGAGCGTTCCGATGATGAGCGTGTCGGCGTGGTCTGGTGTGGCGATCAGGGTAACCCCGAGTTCCCCGAGCGCCTGTCGTATGGCCCACTCGTTTTTGCTCTTCGCGACGATCGCGACTCGTCCGAGCGGGCCACGCGTGGCGATCTCGTGTGCGAGCGCCTCGCGTGCGGCGGCGAGACCTGTGAATCGATCCCACAGCGATCGCGACATGGGCCGTGCGGGCTGATCGAACCACGTCGTGGCGAGATCGGTGAGACCTCGGACGTAGCCATTGAGTGCATGCTCCTTGCGAGCGATGCGCGCGTAACGGGTCACGTGCCGCCAGGCCTCGGTGTTGCATCCGGACTCGCTCGGCCAATACCGGCGCGCGACCCACGCGTTGTTGCGGACGAGATTTCGGACGATCCGGGAGAACTCACGGGATTGGCTCACCTTGCGATGCGTGACGCGGAAGCGGCGATCAAACGCGACGCGCCCGCCGGCGAGGAGCATGCGGGCGGCGAGGTCGTATTCCTCGGCGTAATAGCCGAACGACGCGTCGTAGCCGCCGAGGCGTCGGTAGACGTCCGTACGAATGGCGGCGCCGCAGCCGATGAAGACCTCGGGGAGGCCGCCCTGCTCGCGCGAGGCTTGGCCGTTCTGGGGCAGGAGATGGATCTCCGCGGCGACGGCGTGGACATCGTGCCCCGCGCCACGCAAGGCGTCGATGAAGGCGAGATCAATGGGCGTGGAATCGTCGTCGAGCATGACGAGCCACGCGCCACTCGCGGCGTTGGCCGCGTGATTCCGTGCGGCTGCACCGAGGTTCTCGTCGAATCGAAGCACGCGAACGCACACGCCCGAGTCCAGCCGCACCGGCACGCGGACAGGTTCGTGCGAGGCGTTGTCGGCGATGATGACCTCGGCGTCGTGCGGGCCGAGGCGCAAGAGCGCCCCGAGCGTCTCGTGGAGCGTGTCGTGGCGATCGCGGGTGGGGATGATGTACGAGATCATGACGCGAGCAGGCCGTCGCGTGGAGCGGGTTGCATGGCGGGGAACGCGTGGTCGTGCCCGATGGCGAGAGTCGCGGCCGAGAGTCGCATGAGGCCCTGACGCAGATCCTGCGAACCGATGGGGATATTGCCGAGTCGCTGGGCCTCCGCCGCCGCCGACAGCGAGCCGAGGAAGGCGGCCTGGAGGGGCGTGGCGTCGGAGGCGAGCGCGAGCGTGCTCGTCGCGAGAAGGGCATCCCCGCAGCCGAGCGGATCGACGGGGAAGCCGCTGAGCGCCGGGACGTGCTCGCCCCGCACACGCGAACGATTCGGATCCTCGGCGTCGCCCGCGGTCGCGCCCGCGAGGGGTTCGAAGGCGATCAGACCGTCGCCGCCGAGCGTGATGAAGAGGTTGGCGCAGCCGCTCTCGCGGATGACGCGCCACGCGGCGGCGGGGAGACTCTCGTCGAAGGATCGCGTCGCGCCGCGGACCTCGCTCTCGCTGGGCGTGAGGAGATCGAAGTTTCGGAAACTGGTGAGGGGCGAGCGAGGCCCGCTGACGTCACCCGCGAGCACACCGACTCGCGGGCGCAACGCCGATCCAAGTCGGACGATGAGTTCCGGCGAGAGCAACCCGTTGCCGAAGTCGGCGACGATGGCGGCATCGCACGACGTCCCAAGACGCACGGCCTGCAGGATCAGTTCGTCCTGCGTCCGCGCGTCGAGCACGATCGGACTCAGGCAGTTGACCTTCATCACCTTCTGGGCGCCAACGAGGTATCGGTGCTTCTCGGGCATCTCGCCGGGAATTCGGACGGAGGCGACCTCGACGCCCTCGGCCTCGAGGCGGAGACGCAGACCCTGGTCGTGCTCGGCAAGGCCCGTGAGCAGCACGGGGGTCGCGCCCAAGGCCGCGAGATGGCGCGCGATGATCGCCGACGCGCCGTCGTAGCGGCGTCGCTCGAGCGGGCGCAGCGTCAGCACGGGCGATTCGGCGGCCACCTCGGGCTGGTCGCAGAGCGCGTAGACATCGACGATCGTCTCGCCCACGACGAGCACGCGCTTGCCGCGGAAGGCATTGATCAGCGAGGAAAGACGCGCCGGGTCGAGCTCCTCGCGCGAGAGGAGTTGGCCCAGGCGGGCGTGGTACGGATCGATGGACCGTTCGAGGGAGGCGATGAGGGCCGTCGAAGAAAAGACGACATCACCCGACGAGAAGACGACGCGACCACCCGCGGACTCAACGATCTCACGCTCATGGGCGAATCGCGGATCCTGGTTCGTCTCGTACTCCTTGCCCTTGACATAGACATCGGGCTTCACCGCGTCGAGCAGGTCGGCGGCCGTCGGCGACGGATCGATGTGCACCCAGTCCACACAATCGAGTTCGGCGAGGTTCTCGGCTCGGAGTTCCTCGGGGATGAGCGGCGCGCCCTGACGCTTGGAGTAGGCGGCGTCGCCCGTGATGCTCACGAGCAGGATGTCGGCGTGGCTCTTGGCCTGGCGCAGATGGCGGATGTGACCGGGGTGGACGATGTCGAAGCAGCCGTGGCACTGGGCGACGCGCAGGCCCTTCTTCCGGGCGGCGTCGCGCCGCGCGATGAGGTCCTCACGCGAGAGTATCTTGACGGTGGCCGAGGAGCGACCGCTCTCACGACCACCCCCCCCACCACCAGAACCCGAACTGCCCGCACGCTTCGCCATGACTTGGTTATCGGTTCAATCGAACCTCCGAATCAACCCGAGAACCCCAGCAACGAGCGATCGGTAAATTCTGCTCACGATACCCAACATCAACCGATCTACGCGGTCATGTCCGGCGTGCCGACGCCCTCTCACAGCCCCGCGCGCCCGGAGTCCGCGAATCCGCTTCGGGCGGTGCTGCTCGCGCGCGGCAAGACGGGCGACGCGTGGTCGATCCTCCCCCAAGCCTTCTCGGTGCTTCGGCAAAGCCCGGCAGACATCGAACTCTCGCTTCTGGTCGCGTCGAAGTATGCCGATCTCGGGCTGCGCACGCTCGCGAGTGAGACCCTTCACGCGGCGAGTTTGGCTCGGGGTGGGGACGCGGGCAAGGATGCCGCGCTCGCCGAGGTGCGTGAGCGGATCTCGGGTCTTCCGGATGATCGCCTCACGCTCGAGCGACGGCAGGAGATCCTCAACCACAATCTCGACGCACTCTCGACGCGCGCGCGGGGTGCGGTCGATCTGCGTGCGATGGTGGCTTCGTGGCGTGAGTTGGCCGAGGCCGAGGAGTGCTTTATCGCGCAGAACGGCAATGTGATCCGACGATCGAAGGGTCGGGCGGTGTCGCGGCTTGTTGATGAGATCTCGTTGGCTCGCCGGTTGTTCGTGCCGCCACCGATGGATGCCCTGGCGTCGAGCGCGCAACCCGTGTACATCGAGGGGCTGGACTCGCCCTGGCTCGTCCGATGGGTGTATGAGTGCACGCCGACACGGGCCGATGGTCTTCGCACGCGGGTGGTGATCGTGGAGCCCGACGTGGCAGGTGCGATGCGGGGGCTTTCGGTTGTGGATCTGGCCGAGGTCCTCGCCGACAATCGTGTGGTGGTGTTCATGGGCGATCGCGCGGGCGACGCGTTCGGGGCGTGGCTCCGCGAACGACTCGACACCGCGTTGGGTGAGCGCGTGCTCACGGTGCCCGGCGCGGCCGTGCGCGCGACGCATGGGTCTTCGCAAGGCGTTGCGGCGATCCTTGGTGCGGCACGAGCCGCTCAACAGGCCGAACTCAACACCTGCCACGACGCGGCGCGAGCGATCGACATCCGACGAGACGACGCGTGGTGGGCGGAACGGTACTCGACGGCGAGCGCGGACGATCCATTGCGGATTCTGATTCTGACCTCACGGCTGACGACCTTCACCCAGCATTCGTCGCGCGATCTGGGCGAGTGCTTCCGTCGGCTGGGTCATGAGGCGCGTGTGCTCATCGAGCCCGACGACGCGTCGCTGCTCACCTCCAACGCGCACTGGCGGCTGCACGCGGAGTGGCGGCCCGACCTGGTGCTCTCGATCAACAACACGCGTTCGATGCTCGGCGGCGTCATGCCCGCCGGTGTGCCGATGGTGACGTGGATCCAGGACAAGGTGGCCGCGATGTTCCAGCCCTCGACCGGACGGGCGATGGGCACGCGTGACTTTCTCGCGGGGCATTTGCACCCAGAACTCTTCGACACATTCGGCTTCCCGCGCGATCGGTGCCTGTACTCGCCGGTGCTGGCGAGTGAGGTGAAGTTCCACGACGCACCGATCGACGTGTCGCGACGACCGCGATATGAATGCGAGGTGGCGTATGTCAGCCATCATGCGGAGACGCCCGCGGCGCTGGCCGAGCGTCTCGTGGCGATGTCGCCCGAGGAGTTCAGACCGCGACTCTCCGCGATGGTGTCGGAGTTGATGCCCGAGATCGAGCGTGTGATCGGCGCGCCGATCCACGAGGAGATGACCACGTCGCTGCGTCGGGCGTCGCTCGAGATCTGCGATCGGCACATGGATGAGAGGGCGGATGAGGCGACGCGGAGCGCGATCTTCAACAACTATGCCGCCCCGATCGCGGAGCGGGCGCTCCGGCACCAGATGCTCGAGTGGGCGCGCGAGTTGTGCGAGGAGCGTTCGTGGAGATTGCATCTCTATGGACACAACTGGGAGCATCACCGGACGCTCAGCCGGTTCGCGAAGGGGGCGATTTCTCACGACGAGGACCTCCGGGCCGCGTATCAATCGGCACGCGTCAACCTCCACGCGGGGTTGGGTGGCCTGCAGCACCAGCGCGTGATGGAGTGCGCTCTCTCAGGCGGCCTGTCGCTCGTGCGCCTGAAGCGCGAGGATCTCAACGAGCTCGAGTGGTGGGCGCAGGAGACGATCCGCGCGACGCCGGACGTGCGGATCGAGCACTTCACGTGTCCGTATCCGGGAAAGCACGCGTGGGCGGCGATCGCGGACCACGTGCCCGCGATGCTCAACCAGCGCGTGCGGGACCGGGTGGGCGTGCCGCATAGCCCGATCGAGCCGCAGTGCCTGTATATCACGCACATCGAGCCCGGGACGCACTGGGTGTCGCGGTTCGGACGGCCGCTGTCGTATGACGCCGCGTGGTATGCGGGCGATCCGAGCGAGACGGGATTCTGGTCGCGCGAGTCGTTCCGCGAGAACGTGACGATGGCCGTCGAGTGCGAGGGGCATCGCGCGGGGTGGAGCCGGTGGCAAGGGCGATGCACGCGGAGCGCGTTCTCGTTCGATGCATTCGCGCGAGACCTCGTGGAACTTGTGGGCCGGACACTTCAAGCCAACGCGTCGCTCTAGATTGACGATCGCGAGTCGATCCCACAGATCAGGCCGATCGTCGCCACTCGTAGATGCGAATCACGGGCACGCCCCGCGGGCCGAAGATGGCGGCGGCACGGCGTGCGAGCGCCTCTTCCATCGAGTCCGACGAGACGACGACGGCATCGACGGCACACGCGGGATCGTTCGGCGAGTAGACACGCACGCCCTTGAGGCGTGTGGACTTTGGCGCATCGTCGATCACGCCGGCGATGGTGAGGCCGTGGCGCTCGAAGGCCTCGAAGCCGAGATCGCGCGTGTGTTGCCCGGCGCCATAGAGAGCGATTCGCCTGGCGCCGAGGACGCGGCACTGGAGCGCGGCACGATCCAGGAGCGCGGCCCGTGCGTCGTCGGGTGTGGAGATTCCCGTCGGCATGGGTGGTGGGAGAATCACGGGCGCCGGCGGAACCGGAACCTCGGCAAGCGCCTCGGCGGCCGCAAGCGAGCGGTCGTCCACCCACCCGAGGCGGGCGAGCTCACGCACCGCGAATGGAGCGGCCCGATAATCGGCATGGATCGCGTCCATGAAGAACTCGTCCCGGGCGAGGCCTCGGCGATCGGCGACGTGGCGGCCTAGGTCGATCACGGTCGCGTCGAGTCCGGTCGCCACGTTGGTAAGCGCTTCATTGAATGCGCGCGCGGCTCGTCGATGTTCCTTTGGTGTCCCCCGGGCGCCCCAGGTGTCGGGAACGAACTCGGTCCGCGTCGGGTAGATCGCGAGAAAGGCCAGGTCGCGCGAGCCGACGAGCGATCGGGCCGCCCTCGCATAGCGTGCCGCGAGATCTCGGGCGACTGCTTCGATGGACCTGCCTTGCTGCTTCGCCTGGAATGAGACATGACTGCGACAGTCGATCTCGCCAAAGACCATGAGCACACGATCGTTGGTCTTGGCGAGTTGGAGCGCCCGGCGGATCATCGTGCGCACGCGATGCCTCGGTGTGGCAAGGCTGTGCGCGAGAAACTGACCGGTGCGGTGCACACACACACCCGGAATCGCGCACGCGGCCTTCGCGGGCATCTCGGGCACAAGGCCGGGGAGGCCCGCGAGGAAGGAAACATGGCTGTCTCCGATCACGCGCACACCACGCTCAACGTGGCGAGTCGATCGCCCGGACCGTGGCGCATGACGAGTCACGCCACGGCTCCGAGGGCGTGACGCGGCCACCGCACCATGGGCTTTGGCATGTGCATCCAGAGCACCGGAACACCGGATCGCTCGAATCGCGCGACATACTCGGCCGGCGTGCCCAGGGGACGCCGAGCGTCGGCATCAATCACGGCGTGCAGGCCCATCTTCAAGGCCTGTTCGACCGAGACCGCGCGAGTGCCAAACACACTCGACACGCCCGAGTCACGAGTGGTCGAGATAACGCACTCGAATCGATCGGCGAAGGACTCGAACCACGAGGTCTGCTCGAGGTGGGCCGTCTCGACGCCGGCGATCCCGAGGCGTGTCGCGCCCCCGTGCAGGAGCGAGGCGAGTGCCGTCTCCACGCGCGTCGATCGCTCCTGGTGCGAGGCCGGGTAGAGGCGTTGGACCGGGATGGCGTGCTCAAAGAACGGCGTGCAGTTGTCCCACATCGAAGACTCGTGCATGTTCGCCGAGAGGACGACGCCCCTCACGCCACGCTCGATCGCCTCGTCGATGGAGACGATCGGCCAGTTCCACAGGCGTAGGCCCTGTCGTGATTCGTTGTCGTCGATGATGCAATCGATGGAAACCTGCGAGGCGGCGAGGACGTCCGACACGCCGCGGGTGTGCGTCCCCGACCCATAGATCGCGATGGGTCCGATGGTTCGCCTCGCAAACTCGTCGAGCGCGCCGCGCATCGCGAGCATCCAGGCGGCGCGCCCCCCCTCGATGTAGGTCATCTGGGCCATGCGGATTTCGGCGAGATGCATCGCGCCCTGGGCGAGGACCGACGGATCGAAGACCCGCGGGCGGCCGTTGGCATCGTGCATCGGGCGCGCCGGCTGATGCCCGGGGAAGCGGCTCCAGGATCGATTGATGTACATCTGGCAATCGGCGAGATCGCGGGCCTCGACCTGCTCCTGCCAATACCCGGGCTTCTCCTCGCCGCTGCGGGTGAAGTGGTCGTGGAAGTGCGAGAGATCCGGACGCTCCCAGAGAACGCCCATCCCCTTGGCCAACCAGTACAACTCGTTGTCGGCCCAGTTGTGGCGATACCCGGAGTACATCGCGCCCTTGCCGGCGTACATTGTCGTGAACCACGCACGCCCGATGAACGGCGAGCCGCAGTATCGGCGGGCGACCATGTACTCGTCGCCATGGGGCTGCATGACGCCGAAGGTGTCGGGGAAGCGATCGAGGAACTGGCGTCCGAGTTCCTGGGCGGTGTGATTGGGGTCGGGGAGCATGTCGTCGCCCCCCGAGACGACGATCGGGCATGCCGCCGGCACGATCTGCTGGCAAAGGATGTTGACGCTTGCCGCCCATCCCGGGTAGGAGTCGAACCACACGGTCAGGTCCGCCGGGATCTCACCTCGCTGATGGTTCTGGAGGACGGCGATCTTGTACCCCATCTCACGCCACTTCGGGAGCACCTTCCGGCACTTCTCCGGGTTGGCGGAAGGAATCGCGAACCAGACTTCGGGCGAACTACTGGGCATGGTGGGACTCGTGGGTTCGTGCCGTTCCGCGTCCCTCGTTGGTGGCGGCGTGGCCCCGAGACTATCGGCCGTGTCCGGACCCCCTCTTGAGCCCAGAGTGGATCTCACGGGCCCAACTTGAGGGAATCCGTGACTCCGCACGAAGGCACGCCCGCACGCACGATCCTGTCCTCAAGACCCCCCCTCGCGGGCACCGATAACCATCCCATGCGACTCTTCGAGTATGACCCGTTCGTCTCCATGACCCGCGTGCTGTGCCCGGACGAACGCCTGACGATCATCGACGTGGGCGCCCACGTCGGCGTGGTGAGCCAGCACCTGCATCGGCTCTTCCCCAATGCCGACATCCACGCCTTCGAGCCCTCGCCAGAGACGTTCGCGGAGCTGGAGCGGAACACCGGCGGGATCTCCGGGATCACCTGCCATCGCCTGGCCTGCGGTAGCCGCACGGGCACGATTCCGTTCCATGTCACGGGGAACTCGTGGTGCTCCAGCGTGCTCCGTCCGTCGGATCTTGGGAAGCGTTTCTACGGCGACTGGTACGACACCAGGAAGACCATCGACGTCCAGGCCGTCCGGCTCGACGACTGGACGCGCGACCGGGGGATCGACCACATCGACTTTCTCAAGTGCGACGCCCAGGGGTATGACCTTGAGGTCCTCAAGGGCGCCGAGGTGCTGCTGACGACTCGGTCGGGTGGTGGGCTCAAGGGCTTGCACTGCGAGTTCCAGTTTGCACCGGAATACGAGGGCTGCGCGACCTTCACCGACATCGACGCGTACCTGCGTTCGCTCAACTTCACGCTCTACCAGATGCACGAGTTGTGCCACAAGGGCAACGAGGAGCAGACGTCATACGGCGATGGGCTGTGGCTGCGGACGGACGTGCTCGAAGCGCTACGGCGACGGCCCGACCTGCCCGATCTCTCGCCCCGCGCGCGCATCACGCGCGTGCTGTCGGCGTGCGCGAGCCGCGGCCGGACGCGTGTGGCGCTCTATGGAGCCGGACGGCACACGCGCGACGTTCTTCCCAAACTCGCGGGTGCGCCCCTCGAGATCGTGGCGGTCATCGACGACAACCCGGCCCTCGCGGGGACGCAGATCGAGGGCAAGCCGGTCGTCACGATCGAGAACGCCCTGGCGTCGGGCTTCGATGCCGTGATTCTTTCCTCCGACGCCCATGAGAAGGCGTTGTGGGAGTCGAGCCGTCCGTTGCGTGAGGCCGGCGTTGAGGTTCTTCCTTTGTACGAGGCGTCGCTCATCCATCAGGTCTCTCAGGCCGCATGATCGGAAGAAACAATCCATGACCACCACCTTTGCCGCCTGTGAGCAGGAGTTCTTCAACCGGTTTGCCGGGATGGGGTTCGAGCCCGCGTGCATCCTGGACATCGGCGGCTCCAACGCCGCGTGGTCCACGACGATCCACAGTGTGTTTCCCGAAGCGAGGTACGAGATCTTCGAGCCGCTCGCGGGACGACGTGAGGACTACGACCGGATCCTCGAGTGGGCGCTCCGCACGCACCCGAACTTTCGTCTCCACGCCATCGCACTCGGTTCAACCGATGGCGAGTCCGAGTTCTGGAACGAGCCCGCGGGAGTGGGCTCGTCGCTGCTGGTCTCCAACGTGCCGAAGGATCAGAAGATCACGGTTCCAGTCCGGCGGCTGGACGATTATCTCGCGGACAAGCGTCTCTCACAGCCCCAGTTGATCAAGATCGACGTGCAGGGAGGCGAGCGCGAGGTGATCGAGGGCGGAGCCAGGACGATCGAGGCCGCGGACGTGCTGCACCTCGAGACGTGGCTGACGCGCGGGTATGGCCCATCGACGCCGCTGCTCACCGAACTCATCGACACGCTCCGCCCGCTGGGTCACGTGCTCGTGCAACTCGGCGATTTCTGGCGCAAACCAAACCAGGAACTCGCGAGCATCGACGCGTTCTTTGTGCACACGCGGTACATCGATCGCCTGACCAAACGAGGCAACTTCCCCTGGCCGAGCGCGTGGTCGTCCGCGGCCTGATCCACAACCCTCCACCGCCGTTGAAAGTGAGCCAGCATGAGAGTTCTCGTCACCGGTTCTTCTGGTTTGATCGGCTCCGAGGCCGTCACGTACTTTGATTCGATGGGCTTTGATGTTCTGGGCGTGGACAACAACATGCGCCGCGACTTCTTCGGGCCCAAGGGGGACACCACGCCCAACCTCGCGCGCCTTGTCGCGTCGTGCAAACGCTTCAAGCACTCGCCGCTCGATATTCGAGATCGCGAGGGTGTCGAGCG
>ERZ795041.336-NODE-336-length-18164-cov-4.395107_pt1 | contig 18164 bp, 11 predicted proteins | sample MGYA00375125_ERZ795041 | MGnify/ENA primary metagenome ERZ795041 (study PRJEB30170, sample SAMN03074214) | activated sludge metagenome | biome: Common Effluent Treatment Plant; feature: Wastewater; material: Activated sludge; isolation source: activated biomass in...
ATGTCGACTTCGGTGATCTATATGTTTTGACACTTTTTTTCTTTACACGACGCTCTTCCGATCTTCGTGCTTTCGGGCGAATCGTCGTGGGGAGGAGCCGCCGAGGCCGTAGTGCCAGATGAGGTGGTTGATGAAGTGCTCGTTGCCGAGGAGTTCGTCGAGGAGGAATCGGATGTGGTGTGAGGCGCGGTAGTCGCAATGGATGGCGACGACGCCGGTGGGCTTGAGGGCGGGGAGCGTGGCGGCGAGGCGATCCCGGAGCCAGGCGATGTAGTGGGGGATGGAGGGCCAGGAGTCGTTGTAGGAGGAGGACGGAACTGGGGAATGGGCCGTGGGTAATGGCGGAGAGCCCCGGCGTTTGTGCGCGTTGGGCGGTGTGCGTTTGGCGGCACCGGTGTTGAAGGGTGGGTCGGCGTAGAGGAAATCGATGGAATCGGGTTTGAGCGATTGAGCGCCGAGGAGCCAATCGATGTGCGTGGCGACACGATTCACGCTGAAACGTACGCGAAGGGTTGGTCCATGTCCTGAGGGCAGTGTCCGTCGGAAGGTCGGGTCATGACGTCGGGCATGGGGTTCGGATCACGATCGGAACGGTGTCGGCGTGCTGGGGGCTCGGTGCATGTTCTCGCCGCAGTACGGATGAACAACAGGCCGGGCGAGATGCCCGGCCTGCGTTGTTCGAACGTGGAGGGATCGGCTTACTTTGCCTTCACGATCGCGCGGCCGACGCTGTAGTAGGTGAACCCGGCATCGCGCATCGCGCTCAGGCGGTAGAGGTTTCTGCCGTCGAAGATGACGGGGGTCTTCATCAGGCTCTTGAGTCTGTCGAAGTCGGGACTTTTGAACTCGTCCCAGTCGGTCGACACGACGAGTGCGTCGGCGTCTTTGACGGCGTCGTAGAGATTGTCGACGATGGTGGCGGTGGGGCCGAGTTCGGCCTTGGCGTTGTCGTTGGCGACGGGATCAAAGGCGACGCAGGTGGCGCCGTAGCCGCTTGCCTTTCGGATGAGGGTGAGGGCGGGGGCCTCGCGGATGTCGTCGGTCTTGGGCTTGAAGGCGACGCCCCAGAAGGCGATCTTTTTGCCTTGCATTCCGGCCGCCCCGCCGCCTATGCCGGTCTTGCCGCCGAAGTGGGCGATCATCTTGTCGAAGAAGCGGTCGCGCTGCTTCTGGTTGACGGCGTGGACGCTTTTGCTGAGTGTGGCCTCGATGCCGCACTTGTCTCCCATCATGATGCAGGCGAGTGTGTCCTTGGGGAAGCAGGATCCGCCGTATCCGAGTCCTGGATAGAGGAAGGCGTGGCCGATGCGTTTGTCGGAGCACATGCCCTCTCGGACCCGGTTGATGTCGGCGCCGTAGGCCTCGCAGAGGTTGGCCATCTCGTTGATGAAGGAGATCTTGGTGGCGAGGAAGTTGTTGGCGCAGTATTTGACCATCTCGGCGCTGGGGATGTCCATGAGAAAGATGGGGTGCCCGTTTCGGACGAAGGGGTCGTAGAGTTCCTTGAAGGCATCGCCGACGGATTCGTCCTCGATGCCGACGACGACGCGGTCGGGCTTCATGAAGTCGTCGATGGCGGCGCCTTCCTTCAAGAACTCGGGATTGTCGGCGACCTTGAAGGGGATGGAGGGTCCGACCTTGGCTCGGATGCGGTCGCGGACGGCGAGGGTGGTGCCGACGGGGACGGTGGACTTCATGACGACGACCTTGGGCTTCTGGTTGGGCCCCAAGTCCTTCAAGACTTCGGCGATGTCGTCGGCGGCGGAGTTGACGTATTTGAGATCGGTCTGGCCGTGCTCGCCGGTGGGTGTTCCGACGCAGATGAAGATCATGTCGGCGTTGGTGTAGGCGTCCTTCTTGTCGAGGGTGTAGTGGAGGCGTCCGGCCTTGTGGTTTTTCTCCATGAGTTCGGTGAGTCCCGGCTCATAGATGGGGCAGACGCCCTTCTTGAGTTTGTCGATTTTGTTGGGGTCGACGTCGAGACAGGTGACGTCGTTTCCCGTGTTGGAGAAACAGACGCCCGTGACCAGGCCGACGTAACCGGTACCCACCATTGTCAGACGCATCGCCGAATCTCCCACACACGATTGGACAGGACGGATTGGCCCGCGGCGGTCGCGTTTCGGCGGTCCACGGGAAAAGGAGCGAGTATATGCGTTGGGCCTTCCGGCCTCGATGTCGAGGGGAGGAGTTTGGCCCTAGGACGTGCTCGCCCCTCCCCCATCGGAAGGAGCGGCTCGCCAATTCAACGAAACCTGAATATTCTCGGGCCACATGGGCACGAAGAAGACACGAGCGTCACATCCCTCACGCACGACGAGAGTCCCTTCCGCGCGAGCCATGGCTCACGCGAAACGGGAAAAGTCCCCGGGGAAGCCGTCGGCCAGGACCTCGAGCAAGCACGACCTGTACCAGCAGTCGGTGCAGTGTCCGGAGGCCGAGGTGGAGTTTGTGGAGAAGGTGTACGTGAAGCGGTATGGTGTGCGCCCCGTGAAGATCCGCGAGGATTTCTGCGGAACGGCGTACACGAGTTGCGAGTGGGTCCGGCGGCGGAAGGGGAATATCGCCGTGGGGCTAGACCTGCACGGGCCGACGATCAGATGGGGGCTCGAGCATAATGCGAAAGATTTGAACGCGGAGCAGCGGTCGCGGCTGCGGTTGTTCAGGAGGAATGTGCTCTCGCCGGGCGCGGAAGCGAGGGGCGTGGACGCGGTGCTGGCGATGAACTTCTCGTACTGGGTCTTCCAGACCCGGGATTCGCTGAGGGGCTATTTCGCGTCGGTGAGAAAGTCGCTGGGCAAGAAGGGGCTGTTCTATCTCGACATCATGGGTGGGTGGGAGTCGATGAAGGAGCAGCAGGAGCGGCGTCGGCAGAGGGGTTTCACGTATGTGTGGGACCAGGCGGAGTTCGACCCGATCACGAACCACATCCGGTGCCACATCCACTTTGAGTTCAAGCGGAAGGGTGGAACGCAGGGGCCGGCGATGAGGAAGGCATTCACCTACGACTGGCGGCTGTGGACGATCCCCGAGGTGCGCGAGTTGCTCAACGAGGCGGGGTTCAAGACCTCGACGGTCTATTGGGAGGGGGACGACGGGAAGGGTGGGGGGAATGGTGTGTTCAAGCCACAGAAGCACGGTGAGGCGTGCGAGAGTTTTATCGCGTACATCGTGGCGGAGCCGTGAGTATCGAGGTGGCGTGGCACCTTCGTGGTGGCACCACGGCCACGCCTTAGACCCTCAACTGGGACTTCTTCGGCTGGACGTTCTTCGCCCGGCGTTTGGCGACTTTCTCCGTGTCGCCGGGCGTTTTTCCCGTGCGTGTCGCCTTGGCCTGGATCTTGCCGCCCTTGAGTTCGATCTCGCCGGCGCGGGTGATGACGTGGCCGCAGTTCTTGCAGGTGCGTTTCGAGGCGGGTCCGCCCCAGAACTTGTTCATGATGATGTGGAGGTCCTTGTCGATCTTTTTGAGGCGCCATGAGGCCTCGTAGACGAGGTGGTCGCACGTGGGGCAGTACCAGCGGAGGCCGTCGTTCATGCCCTTGGGCCTCGGGAACTCGACGATGAGGCCGACGGTTCCCGCGGGACGCTGGGGGCGGTGTGGGACCCAGCGTGGGAGGAGATAGACCTCGCCCTCCTTGATGACGACGTCTTTGGGCTTGCTGCCGTCGAGGGGGCGGATGCATACGGCGATGTCGCCCTTGAGTTGGTAGAAGAGTTCCTCGGTTGGGTTGACGTGGTAGTCGTTTCGAGTGTTGGGGCCACCGGAGACGAAGACGATCGCGTCATCGGAGCCGGGGAAGAGTTCCTTGTTGCTGACGGGCGGCTTGAGGTCCTTCCAGTTCTTCTTGACCCACTGGTCGAGTTTGAGGATGGGGAAGTGCTTGGAGGCGGACCTCTTCGTGGATTTCGTGGCGGGCATGGTGGTGGCTCCGTGGGGTGTGGTTTGCGGGTGGCGGCACGTCGACGGTGAGACGCTCGGCCGATGGTGCATTCAACCACGGACGCCGCGACGAATCAAGCGTGGGGAGGCGGTGCCGGTGGTGTGAGACGCGGTCTCAGCCGGAGCGGCGTGAATGCTTTACGATTGCGTGTGAACGATGGGCCGCCCTCAACTCCGCCGACGCATCCGAACTCGGACGGGACGCCGCACGCGCCGAGGGATGCTCGCCACAACAAACGTGGGGGGAACCAGCGGCGGACCAGTGTTCGTGGAGATGGAAAAGGTGGCGGAGCGGGTGTGGAGGTTGGGGGCGGTGATGTTTCGAGGTTGCTTGGCTTGGTGGATGAGGCGATGCTCATCGATCAGCGGCGGCTTCGGTCGCGATTGAGAGATCTTCGTGAAGGCCGAGGGCGTCAGGGCGACGGGTCGCGTCTCGAGGAGCACCTCAAGGGCAGCATCGCCCGGCGGGCCGCCCGGCGGACATCTCGGCCACGCATCGAATTTCCGCATGACCTTCCCATCAGCCAGGCGCGGGGTGAGATCGCCGAGGCGATCCGTGAGCACCAGGTCGTTGTGGTATGCGGCGAGACGGGGTCGGGGAAGACGACGCAGTTGCCGAAGATCTGTCTGGAACTGGGCGGTGGGATCGCGGGGACGATTGGGCACACGCAGCCGCGTCGGATCGCGGCGAGGGCGGTGGCGGGGCGCATCGCCGAGGAACTCGGGACGCCGCTGGGCAAGTTGGTTGGCTACAAGGTGCGCTTTGGGGACAAGACCAGCCCTGAGAACCTCATCAAGGTGATGACCGATGGCGTGCTGCTGGCGGAGACTCAATCGGATCGGCTGCTGGAGCAGTATGACACGATCATCGTCGACGAGGCTCACGAGCGGTCGCTGAACATCGATTTCCTGCTTGGGTACCTGAAACTCATCCTTCCCAGGCGTCGGGATCTGAAGGTGATCGTCACGTCGGCGACGATCGACCCCGAGCGATTTGTTCGGCACTTCGAGGGGAGCGCCTCGGTCGCCCCGATCATCAGGGTGAGCGGTCGGACGTATCCGGTGGAGGTGCTGTATCGCCCGGCGGTCGGCGCCGAGGATGGGGCGGACGAAGAGCGAGGTGACGGCGACGAGTATGACGCGACGGATCTTCCCTCGCGGGTGTGCCGGGCCGTGGATGAGGCGTCGGCCTTTGGGCCCGGTGACATACTGGTGTTTCTGAGCGGGGAGCGGGAGATCCGCGAGTGTGCGGAGGCGTTGCGTCGGCATCATCCGTCGCAGACACGGATCCTGCCGTTGTATGCGCGATTGAGCGTGGAGGAGCAGAACAAGGTCTTTGAGCCGCACTCGGGGCGTCGGATCGTGCTCTCGACGAACGTGGCGGAGACATCGCTGACGGTGCCGGGGATCCGGTTTGTGATCGACACGGGCGAGGCGCGGGTGAATCGGTACTCACCGCGGACACGGGTGCAGCGTCTGGAGGTGGAGGCAATCAGTCGGGCGAGCGCGGACCAGCGGAAGGGTCGCTGCGGTCGGCTTGGGCCAGGCGTGTGCGTGCGGCTGTATGCGAGGAGCGACTTTGACAGCCGTCCGGAGTTCACCGATCCCGAGATTGTTCGGACGAATCTCGCGAGCGTGATCCTGCAGATGAAGGCGCTGGGGCTCGGGAAGGTGGAGGACTTTCCGTTCGTGGAGCCGCCGGACTCGCGGATGGTGCGTGACGGGTACGAGACGCTGCGTGAACTTGGGGCGGTGACGGACGAGTATGAGATCACGGAGATGGGGCGTCGGCTGGCGCGACTGCCGATCGATCCTCGGCTGGGGCGGATGATTGTCGAGAGCGTGAAGGAGCACTGCCTGAGCGAGGTCCTGGTGATCGCGGCGGCGCTGTCCACGCAGGACCCGCGGGATCGGAGGGGCGATCAGGCGAGCGCCGACCTTGCCCACGCCCGGTTCAAGGACGAGAACTCTGATTTCTGGGCGAGTCTGAACCTGTGGAAGTTCTATCGCGAGCATGAGGAGAGCCTGTCGCGGAGCAAGATGCAGAAACTGTGCAGGCAGAACTGCCTGTCGTGGGTGCGGCTTCGCGAGTGGGGCGAGGTGTGGCGTCAGTTGCACTCGCTGGTGACGGAGATGGGGTTCAAGGAGAATCCCAGGCCCGCGTCGCCGGAGGCGGTGCACCGCGCGATCCTCAGCGGGCTGCTGACGAGCATCGGGCGCAAGGGGGAGCAGGGTGAGTTCAGCGGGACGCACGGGACGAAGTTCCTGATCCATCCGGCGTCGGGGGTCTACAAGAGCAAGCCCAAGTGGGTCGTGGCGGCGGAACTGGTGCGGACAACGAAGTTGTACGCGCGGGGCGTCGCGAGGATCGAGCCGGAGTGGGTGGAGAGGCTGGCCGAGAATCTCGTGAAGCGGTCGTACGCCGATCCGTATTGGGACGAGGATGGCCAGCGGGTGATGGCGATGGAGACGGTGACGCTCTTCGGGCTGGAGATCGCGTCGGGGCGGCGCGTGCACTATGGGCCAATCGACCCTGTCAAGAGCCGTGATCTGTTCATCCATGGCGGGCTCGTCGAGGGAACGCTCGCGACGGACGCGAGGTTTCTGCGTCAGAACCAGCGATTGCAGGAGGAGGTCGAGGCGCTCGAGGAGAAGAGCCGCAAGCGTGATGTGCTGGTGGACCAGCAGACGCGGTTTGCGTTCTACGACGCGCGAATCCCGCAGGGCGTGTTCAACCGCGACACGTTCGAGGCGTGGCGAAAGACGGCCGAGCGAGATAACGCGCTCGTGCTTGTGATGACGCGCGACGACCTGATGCTGCACGACGCGGCGCACGTGAGTCAGGCGCACTACCCCGACCATGTCGAGGTCGCGGGGAGCCGATTGAACCTGGAGTACGAACTTGCGCCGGGCGAGGCGAGCGACGGCGTCACGATGAGCGTGCCGCTCGAGGCGTTGAATCAGGTGGACGTGAAGAAGGCCGAGTGGCTGGTGCCGGGGCTTCTGGCGGAGAAGATCGAGGCGATTCTGCGGGCGATCCCCAAGAGCGCGAGGCGTCACGTCGGGCCGCCGGGCGAGGCGTCGCGGGAGATCGCGGGCGTCATCCCGTTCGGCGTGGGGGACCTTCGCGACTCGATCCGCGATCATCTCTATAAGTCCACGAACATCGAGATTCCGCGTGAGTTCTGGGATCAGGTGGTCGTGCCCGAGCATTTGAAGATGAACTTTCGCGTGGTGGATGAGCGGGGCAAGGTGATCGCCCACGGTCGCGACCTCGACGAGATCAAGCGGAGCCTTGGGCACAAGGTCCAGGCGAGTTTCAGCAAGATCGGCGGCGAGGACTATCACCGCGACGGCGTCACCACGTGGGACTTTGGCGATCTCGCCCGCGAGGTCTCGATCCGCCGGAGCGGGATGACCGTCGTGGCGTATCCGGGTCTGGAGGATCTCGGGTCGAGCGTGGGCCTGCGGGTCTTCGAGACGCCGCAGCGAGCGGAGGAGATGACGCGGGCGGGGATGCGGCGGCTCTTTCAGCTTCGGGCCGGGCGTGAGATCAAGCATCGGATGTATGCGAGGTCCAGCATCGAGACGCTCGCCACGCAGCACGCGACGCTGGGCCCTGGTGAAGCGTTCAAGAACGACCTGATGGGGCTCATCACCGAGCGGGCGTTCGGCCTGCCGCAGGATCTTCCGCGGACGCGGGTCGAGTTCGAGACGCGACTTGACCAGGGATATGACTCGATCGCACGCGCGATTGACGAGTGCACCGCGCTGGCGTCGAGCATTCTGACGACGTATCAGGCGGCACGGCTGCTGATGGAATCGCAGACGGCACCGGCTTTTGCTCGTCACCATGCCGATATTCGTGATCAGATCACGCATCTGCTCCCGGCGGGATTTCTGCTCTCGACGCCGGCGGAATGGACGCCGCATGTGCCGCGGTTCCTTGCGGGTGTGTGGCATCGCCTGAATCGCATGGGGAGCGGGGCTGGGCTGGATCGCGACGGGAAACTGATGTCGGAGATTGTGCCGTATTGGAATGCGGCGAAGGCGCGGATGGCACTCCATGAGCGTGCCGGCGTTTCAGACGCGGGTCTCACGCACTTTCGCTGGATGGTGGAGGAGTACCGCGTGTCGCTGTTTGCGCAGGAACTGAGAACGAGCGTGCCTGTGTCGCCCAAGCGTCTTCAGGAGGTGTGGGACAAGATCGGCAGGCCGTAGTCGGCTGCGCGAACTTGTGGATGGGCTTCTCACGCCTCACCTTTGAGTAACGCTCGTACTACAAAGCCGGGGAGGATGGCGGGCTTCAGGCCACCACGCGTTCGGCCTTCACGATGACGATGGGCTGTGTCGGCACATCGCCCATGCCCGCCTTTGTGCCGGTCTTTACGGCACGGATCTTGTCGATCGTTTCCATCCCCTCGACGACCATGCCGAAGACGGCGTAGCCGGCACCATCCTGGGGCTTGTCGAGGAAGGCGTTGTCGACGACGTTAATGAAGAACTGGTTGGTGGCCGAGTCGGGCTGCCCGCCGAGACGAGCCATGGCGATGGAGCCGCGGACGTTTTTCAGGCCGTTCTTGTACTCGTTGGCGATGGGCGCGTTGGTCGGCTTTCGGCTCATGTCGGTGGTGTACCCGCCGCCCTGGACCATGAAGTTGGAGATGACACGGTGGAAGATGGTGCCGTCGTATGTCCCGGCGTCCACGTACTCGAGGAAGTTTTTCGAAGAGATCGGCGCCTTGGCCTCGTTCAACTCCAGGACGAACGAGCCGAGGGACGTGGTCATCTTGACACGCATTGAGCTGTGTTTCCTGACGTGTGATCAATGGGCATGGATCGGATCGCGGCGGCACATAGAGCCACGATTTGCTGGTGAGCATAGTACGCGCCTTCCTCGCGTGAATCGTGTGCGCGCAAGGTTTAACACGAAAACAGGGAAAACCCAGTGCCCCTGGGGTGTGGTTTGAAATCGGTGGTGAACATCCGATGTGCACGTCGAGTCAGTTGGTGTGGAAACACTCTCCTGAGTAACGGCCTTTTCCGGTGCTGAATCTTGCTGGGTGTTTCTTCGAGGTTGATTCACGCCGAGCGGGTCTGAAATTGGTCGATGGGCGTCTGTGTGGCGTTCGAGGCGTGTACCAGCGAATCCAGGAATCGACGTCGGCGTCGCCTGGTTCGTGGTGAGGGCTTTGTGTTCGACGCTCGTCGAGTAGGGCTGGCGTCGGAGGGTGTGCCGTGTTCGGAGTGCGGCACGAGGCTCTAGGTGGCCCCCTGGTGATCGAGACGCTCGGCGCAAGCCTGGACGACCTCGTCGACGGTGATGCGGCGCATGATGTCGGCGGCTCGGGCGGCGTCGCGGTGGCGGACGTGCTCGTTGGGCTTGAGTTTGCTGATCGCGTCGTGGGGGCGTCGGTAGGGACCGCTCCGTTCCGGGCGCGTGGGTCCCATGAGAGCGACGAGGGGGCGGTGGAAGGCTGCGGCGACGTGCATGGCGGCGGAGTCGTTGCAGACCACGAGATCGGCACGTTCGAGGACGGCCATCCATTTGGGGATGTCGGTGGCGCCGACGAGGTCGACGACGCGCTTGTCGTGCTTGACGGCGTGGAGGAGTGGGGCGCAGGCGAGACGCTCGCTGGCGGCGCCGACGAGGACGAGGTGCAGGTCGCGCGATGGGGGTGTCGTCAAGAGTCGTCGCGCGAGTTCGGCGTAGCGGTCCATGGGCCAGGCTCGGCCCGACCCGCGAGTGGTGGGGGCGAGGACGACGAAGCGATTGCCCTTGAGGCGTTCGTCGTGGCGTGCGAAGTCGCGGGCCTCGTCGCCTGGATAGAGGCGGAGGTCGGGGGAGCGGCCCTGGTCGTCGGATGAGGGCGGCACGGCGATGGCGCGGAGGAGTTCGACGTCACGATCGATGTGGGAGAGAGCCTTGTCGACGGCGATGCGTTCGTTGTAGAAGATCCAGCCACCCTCGCGCGCGTCGGTGAAACCGACCTTGCGTGGGGCGTGGGTGGCGCGCGCCATGAGGCCGCTGCGCAGGAGGCCCTGGAGATCGATGGCGAGGTCGTACGGAGATCCATCGCCTGAGTCTGCGAGCGTGGCCAACCACTCGCGGATGGGTTTGAGTTGGAGTCGGCGGAGGTGGTTGCCGATGGCGGCGCGAGGGAAGGGGATGATGCGATTGATCGCGGGGTGGTGCTTGACGGCGGGGATGAAGGCCTCGGCGACGACCCAGTCAATTCTGGCGTCGGGATAGGCGTGACGGAGGCTCGCAGCGGCTGGGACGGTGCGGACGACGTCGCCCAGGCTGCTGGGGCGGATGAGGAGGATGCGCTGGGGAGATGGTGGGGTGTCGGTCATCGCGGAGTGAAGGAAGCGCGGCGAAGGTGGAGGTACTTCGGCCACACTTGGAAGACATTGGAGGAGGGGGAGGCACAGGCGGGACGCCTGTGTCACGAGACATGGTAGTGCGAGGAGCGATCAGGCGGGGTAGACGGCGCTGGTGCGGTCGGTCTCCCAGACCTCGACGGATTTGAGGATGGGCGCGGCGTCGCGTGGGGCCGAGGTGGTTGCGCGTTCGATGGCGGGCTTGAGTCGCTCGTAGAAGACGCGGGCGATGTTCTCGACGGAGGGGACGACGCCGCCCATTTCGGCGTTGAACTCGGTGGTGTCCTCGTTGAGGTGCTTGTGGTCGAAGGGGGTGAGGATGGTCTCGTCGACGATGCGTTCGAGCTCGGCGAGGGAGAGGGCGAGGGTGCCGTCGCGGTTGACAGTGACCTCGACGCTGGGGCGGAGGCGGTAGTTGTGCCCGTGCCCGCGTGGGGTGTTGCACTTGCCGAAGAGGCGTCGGTTCTCGTCGTCGGAGAGTTCGGGGACGTGGAGGCGGTGTGAGGCGGCGAAGTCGAAGGTCTGTCGCATGACGACTCGGGCTGTTGGCTGTGGAGCGTTGTCGTTGGCGATGGGCGTCATCGTGAGGGAATAGTACGGCGTGATGAACCATTCGATGGAGAGGAGGCGTGCGCCGGCGTCGTCGCGGAGCGTGGCGATGGCGCTCGCGATGCGGGGCATGATGGCGTGCAGCAACGCGGCGGGTTGGATGGTGTGGTCGCCGGATGCGTGCCGGGTGGCGATCTCACGGATGGCGAGGTCGCGGACGACGCGGTCGATGTCCTTGATGTCGATGAGGTATTTGGTTCGTGGGCCGACCTCGCCCTCGACTTTGACGAGGAACTCGCCGAAGGAGCCTGGCGAATCCGCGATTGGGGAGGCGGCGAAGGAGTTTTTGCCTCTGGGCATTTCGCCGGAGCCGTCCCATGAGGCGGTGCCGAAACGGACAATACGATGGAGTCGTACCACGGAAGAGGGTACGCGAGTGTGGTTGACGCTGCGGGGTGACACGAATTCGGTGTATGGTCATCCGAGTCGGTGTTGGGAGGGAGCAACGGGGAGGGGTCGACCGCGTGACGCAGACCGCGGAGAGCAGATCGGCACAGGCGTGACGCCTGTGGCACGAGCGTGGGAAGAGCGAACCGAGCGAGCGAACGGTTTTGATGTGGAGAACAACAATGAAGACCTCAAAGACGGTGCTGGCGGCGTGTGCGATGGCGGGCGTGGCGATTGGGACGGGCGCGATCGCGTCGCGGCTGGACGACGGGGCGAAGCCGGCGGGGGAGAAGGCGCCTCCTGTGCCGGGTGAGGCCAAGCCTGGCGTGAACCCGGAGGTGAAGCCCGAGGCGAAGGCGGTTAGCCCGTACGTGCTGGATCACACGGTGAAATCGATCGATGGGAAGGAGGTCGATCTCGAGGCCTACAAGGGCAAGGTGGTTCTGATCGTGAACGTGGCGAGCAAGTGCGGGTTCACGCCGCAGTACAAGGGGCTCGAGGCGTTGTACGAGTCGAAGAAGGAGGCGGGGCTGGTGATCCTGGGGTTTCCGAGCAACGACTTCAAGCAGCAGGAGCAGGGGAGCGAGGCGGACATCAAGAAGTTCTGCACGGAGAACTATGGCGTGACGTTCCCGATGTTCTCGAAGATCGTGGTGAAGGGGGAGAAGGCGGACGCGCTGTACAAGGATCTGGCGTCACAGGCCTCGCCCGTCGGTGGGGAGCCGGGGTGGAACTTCACGAAGTATCTGGTTGACCGGAACGGGAACGCGGTGGCGAAGTTTGACAGCCGCATCAAGCCCGATGACTCGACGCTGGTGAAGCGGATCGAGGAGTTGCTGGCGGAGAAGCCGAAGTCGAACGAGCCCGCGGTGGACCGCGGCGGTTGATCGCGCTCTCGAAGTGGCCCCGCTCGGATTCGAACCGAGGACCAAGCGATTATGAGTCGCCTGCTCTAACCGCTGAGCTACAGGGCCGATCTGTGTTCCCGTGTGGGATCACTGGCCGGTCACGATAGCCCGGGTGGGCGATGCTTCGCGCTCTTCTGGCGTTACTTGACGAGGAGCATCTCGTGGTAGGTGGGGAGGGGCCAGAGACTCTTGGGGATTCGGGCCTCGAGTTCGTCGCAGGTCTCGCGGACGTCGGCCATGGCCTTCTTGACCTTGTCGCGAACGTGGCGTGCGTGCTTGAGGGGGTCCTCGTCGTGCGTGCGGGCCTTGTCTTCGAGTGTTTCGATGGCGTCGGCGAGTCTGGTGACGAGTTCGGCGAGTTCCTCGAGCATGGCGCGGATGGACGAGGCGTCCACGTCGACGGACTCGGTGGCGGCGACGGCCTCGGCGAGCGACTGCTGGTGCTGGATGGCGGCGGGGAGGATGAGCGTCTGGGCCATGAGGAGCATGGTCTCGGCCTCGATGGTGATCTGCTTGGTGTACTTCTCGAGGAAGATGTGCATCCGCGACTCGAGTTCGACCTTGCTGAGGACGCCGCTGGCCTCGAAGAGTTCGATGTTCTTCCTGGAGGCGACGGTCTCGAGGGCGGCGACGGATTCCTTGAAGTTGGGGAGGCCACGCTTGGCGGCCGCGGCGTGCCACTTCTCGGTGTAGCCGTCGCCGTCGAAGAGGACGCGCTTGTGCTGCTTGACGATCTTCTGGAGGACGTCGCGGACGGCGGCCTCGAGACGCTCGCCGGGCTTGGCCTTCTTGTTCGCCTTCATCGCTTTCTCGATCTCGGCGGTGATGAAGTTCATGCTCTCGGCGACGATGGTGTTGAGGACGGTGGCGGGCCATGCGGCGACCTGGGAGGAGCCGACGGCTCGGAACTCGAACTTGTTGCCGGTGAAGGCGAAGGGGCTGGTGCGGTTGCGATCGCCGGAGTGGCGGGGGATCTGGGGGAGAGTGCGGGCGCCGAGGTCCATAAGGCTCTCGCGCTTGGTGGAGCGTGGCTTGCCCTCTTCGATCTGTCGGATGATGTCGGTGAGCATGTCGCCCAGATAGATGGACATGATCGCGGGCGGGGCCTCGTTGGCGCCCAGCCGGTGGTCGTTCGACGCGGAGGCGACCGACGCGCGGAGGATGTCGGCGTGGCGATCAACGGCCCGGATGACGGAGCAGAGGACGACGAGGAACTGGAGATTGGAGTGGGTCTGGTCACGCGGGTCGAGGAGGTTGACACCGGTGTTGGTTGAAAGGGCCCAGTTGACGTGCTTGCCCGAGCCGTTGACGCCGGCGAAGGGCTTCTCGTGGAGGATGCACTGCAGGCCATGGCGTGGGGCGACGCGCTTGAGCGTCTCCATCACGAGCATCTGGTGGTCGCAGGCAACGTTGGCGGTCTCGTAGATCGGGGCGATCTCGAACTGTCCCGGGGCGACCTCGTTGTGGCGTGTTTTGATGGGAACGCCGAGGGTGTAGAGCTCGCGCTCGGCCTCGGCCATGCAGGCGAGGACGCGCGTGGGGATGGACCCGAAGTAGTGGTCCTCGAGCTGCTGGCCTTTGGGCGGGCGAGCGCCGACGAGGGTGCGGTCGCAGGCGATGAGGTCGGGGCGGCGGAGGTAGAAGTCGCGGTCGATGAGGAAGTATTCCTGCTCGCAGCCGAGGGTTGCCGTGACCTGGGTGACGCCGGAGTCGGCGCCGAAGAGTTTGAGGACGCGCATGGCTGCGGCGGAGATCGCGTCCATGGAGCGGAGGAGTGGCGTCTTCTTGTCGAGGGCCTCGCCGGTCCAGGAGACGAAGGCGGTGGGGATGCAGAGGGTGGCGGTGCCCGCGTTTCGCGCGATGAAGACGGGGCTAGTGGAATCCCACGCGGTGTAGCCGCGGGCCTCGAAGGTGGCGCGGATGCCGCCGGAGGGAAAACTGGAGGCGTCGGGCTCGCCTCGGACGAGGGCGGATCCCGTGAAGAGATTGATCGCGCCGCCCTGGCCGTCGGGCTCGAGGAAGGCGTCGTGCTTCTCGGCGGTGGAGCCTGTGAGGGGCTGGAACCAGTGGGTGTAGTGCGTCGCGCCCTTCTCGACGGCCCAATCTTTCATGGCGGAGGCGACGGCGTCGGCGACCTCGAGTTCGAGTTTGGCGCCGTGGCCGATGGTTGCGACGAGCCGCTTGTAGACGTCCTTGGGGAGGCGCTGCTGCATGACGCGGAGGGTGAAGACGTCCTCTGCGAAGATCTGATCCGTGGGGGCTTGCGTGTGGGCCGCGTCCCGGCTTCCGTTCATCATCGCGACCCCGTTACGACCATTCGACCCGCCGCGCGACCACCCGCTCATGGGAGACTCCTGTGATGGCGATCGATCGGAGCGTGTCGTGGGCGATCCATCGCCCGGAAAGGATGTCGTTACGGTGCACCGCTCGCTCGCGAATCGACGCCATGGACCTGTAGAAGATAGGCGTTGGACGTGTTCGGGATCGGCGTTTTGCGTCTTTCGGGCGAGTTTTGCGTGCTGGATCGTGCTGGAAAACGTTTCAAGGCATGGTTCTGCGACGTGGGATCGTGCCGAGGGCGGTGGCGCCGAGGCCCGCGGCGGCAAGGATCATCCACTCTCCGTGCGTGCCCAGGGAGAATGACGCCGACCACGCGACGAGGCGTCCGGAAACCTGGGCGCCGACGATCGGGGCGACGCCCAGCAGAGCGACGCATGCGAGGGCGATGGCCGCGTGTCGTGCGTCGTGGTGTGCGACCTCGTGGACGCTCGTGAGTGTGGCTCGGAGAGTGAGCATCGCGCCGGTAGTGATCAAGGCGAGGGCGCCGGTCTGGACGCCCCAATTGGCGGGGGTCCCGATCGACCACCAGAGGAGGCAGAAGCCGAGGGTGAGCAGGCCGGCCGCGACGATCGTGCTGTGGCGGAGCGTTGGCGTGGCGATCAGCGTGACGCTCGCGGCGAGCGTGGCGATCAGGGTGAGCAGTCCGACGCGATCCGCGGAGAGACCGGCGGCGGCGCTGGCGGTGCTCCAGTGGCTCCATGTGGCCCACGCCGAGGCGAGGGCGATGGTGCTGGCGAAGAGCGTGCGAACGAGTCCTGATCGGAGGAGCCCACCCATGGCGACCACGAAGGAGAGCGGGTGATCAGAATCCGGCATTGGTCGAGGCGTTTTCAGGAGAGCGAGCGTGATAAGGCCCGCAACGAGCGCGAGAATGCCGGTGACGGTTGAGACATCGCGACAGAGCGCGGGGGCGGTGGGGATCCGATCGCCTGCATAGAAGGGGAAGGCCATGTGCCAGCCGCCGGGTGCGCGCAGATGGATCACATCGAAGGCCCAGGCGCCGAGCCACCACGAGATGCCGGCGATGGAGAGGTTGATGGCGAGGGCGCGGGGAGAGATCGCGGTGAGCGAGATGGAGAGCAGGAGCGGGGCGCTCGACAGGAGGAAGATCGAGGAGAGGATCGTGAGGACGAGAATCGTTTCGTGTGTGGGGGCGTGTGCCGTCGCCAGTCGGAGGATGCCGGCGATCAGAAGGAGGAACCCCAGCACGATGCCGGGTTTGAGGAGTCGGTCGGGGAGTTGCCCCGCGAGGAGTGGCGCGGCGGCGACGCCGATGAAGGCGCCGAGGCCCGTCGTCCAGGCGGCGTGTGCGGCAGGGATCCCCAGGCCACCGATGAGTGGATCACTGGTGAGGTAGAGGGTGACGTGGTGGAGCCACATGCCGATGGCCGCGGAGAGAAGCGCGGCCACGAGGGCGAGCGTGACGGCGATGCTCGTGGTCGGTTCTTTGGGGGTCGTTGTGGTGGACGTTGGAATCATGGCTCGTGGTGCGTCGTGCGAGTGAGCGAGGAACTCGATGAGATAGATCGGTCGGCGCCAGGCGAGGGGTTCAATGCGAGTGTGCCCCCACTAGAGTTACACTTCACTCTTTGGAGATCGGCATGAGGCGTGCAATCCTGTTTGTTGTCGCGATGGCGTGCGTGCTTTGTGGCCGAGTGGCGATGGCGGGATTGGAGCCGGAGGGGGATGGCATTGCCGGGTCGATCGTGTCGCCGGGGGTGCCCGGTTCGCTGGTGGTGTTCGGGCCCGGGGAGGTTCTTTGGGCGGCCCGGGAAGGGAACGCGTCCGTCGCGGTCGTGGCGAAGTCGAGCGTGGGGAAGGGGTCGCTCGTGGTCTTTTCCCACGGCGGGTATCTGTCGGCGGAATCGTGGCAGGACGCGGGGACTTTGGCGTTGGTCGAGTCGGTGCTGCCGCGACGTCGGCGAGATGGGGTAGAGGGCGCGGTGCGGGTGCTCGTGCCCGATGGGCGGATGCGTGACGCCGTGGTCGCGAAGGGTTTCGTGGCGACGGTTTCGCCGAAGGGTGAGTTTGTCGCGGCGCTTGAGGGCGCGGACGTGCTGGTACTTCGCGAGGCGGACCCGAGCGTGGCGGAGTGTGCCGCGATGGAGCGGTTCTTGGACGACGGGGGCACGGTGCTGGCGGGGCAGACGGCGTGGGGGTGGTTGCAGATCCACTCGGGCAAGGCTCTGGGCGACAACGCGTTGCATCGGTTCACGAGCGGGCATGGGATCTTGTTCACGACTGAGACGATCGATGTTCCCAAGTCGAGGCGACTCGATCGTGTGCAGCCGTTGAGGTTCGTTGATGTCGAAGAGGCGTTGCGAGCGTTGGAAGTGGCCGAGCCAAGGGCGGCGTTGTCGAGGGAGGAATCGAGTCAGATCCAGGCGACGTTGACGCTCGCGGCACGGTCGATTCCTCGGGACGACACGCGTGTGATGCCGCGCCTCAGGGCGCTGCGGGATCGTGCCGGTGGTGTGATGGTCTCGAAGGGAGAGCCCGTGCACGAGGTGGACGTTCTCAAGCGTGTGGCGATCGTTGTTGATGAGGCGATGCGTGTTGGCGTGGCGGCGGAGGAGATCAAGGCCGATCCGTCGTCGTCGGCGTTTCCGGGTGCGGTGGCGGATGGGGCGCCTCGGGTCAGACGAGAGGTTGTGATCGATGCTGGGGTGCCGGGGTGGCACTCGACGGGGTTGTATGCGCCGGCCGGCGAGGTGGTGCGGGTCGTGGTGCCGTCGGGTGCGCCGGCGATGAGCGTGCAGATCGGGTGCCACACGGATTCGATCGCGGGAAAGAATCGCTGGGATCGCGTGCCGCGGATCACGACGAAGATGGCGCTGAAGCCCGGCGAGAATCGGGTGGCGAGCGCGTTCGGGGGTTTGGTGTACCTGATCCCGACGCGAGATCGACGTGGGCTCGATTCACAGGCGGAGCGTGCTCGCGTGTCGATCTCTGTCGTCGACGAATCAAAACAATTTGTGCTTGGGGAGACCGACGTCGGGGCGTGGCGATCAACGATTCGAAGTGCGCCGGGGCCCTGGGCGGAGTTGGAGACGAGCAAGGTGATCGTGAGCGTGCCCTCGTCGCACGTGCGCGACCTGGACGATCCTCGAGGCGTGCTGGAGGTGTGGGACCGGGTTCTCGATGCCGCGGCGGATCTGGCGACGATATCGCGGGAGCGAGAGAGGCCACAGCGGTATGTCGCCGACGTGCAGATCAGTGCGGGATACATGCACTCGGGGTACCCGATCATGACACACCTTGATGCGGCGGACGAGATGGTAGAGGAGGCGAAGCTCCGCGCGGGGTCGTGGGGGCTCTTCCACGAACTGGGGCACAACCATCAGCAAGGGACGTGGACGTTCCATGGAACGGGCGAGGTGACTTGCAATCTCTTCTCGCTGTACATCATGGAGACAGTGTGCGGCAAGGAGGAGGGCACGGGGCACGAGGCCCTCGCGAAGCGTCTGGCGCGGCGTGCACGGTATCTGGCGGAGGGAACCTCGTTCGAGACGTGGTGCTCAGATCCGTTCCTCGCGCTCACGATGTACATCGAGTTGCGCGAGGCGTTCGGGTGGGAGGCTTTCAAAGCGGTG
>ERZ795041.337-NODE-337-length-18116-cov-4.342284_pt1 | contig 18116 bp, 8 predicted proteins | sample MGYA00375125_ERZ795041 | MGnify/ENA primary metagenome ERZ795041 (study PRJEB30170, sample SAMN03074214) | activated sludge metagenome | biome: Common Effluent Treatment Plant; feature: Wastewater; material: Activated sludge; isolation source: activated biomass in a...
CGTGACGGGCATCCGCCGATCGTCCGGCGAACGCGTGCGGAAGCGCCTGTGAGCGGCGTCGGCAGGCCCGATCCAGGGTCGCGGACCGGGCCGCGTCGACAGGCGGGTCGAAGGCGGATCCCCGGGCGGACTCGGCGCCGCCACGGCAGGCCTGCAATCCGGTTGACCTGATGCGTTCGCGCCGCTACGGTGGCAGGATTGCCCACCCTCAAGGACGCACACGCTGCGTGTGCGCGAGAACCCATGACCGCTGCAAGCCCCGTTCCTCCGCTCATCATGTCGGTGCGCGACGTGCGCCGCCTCGAAGCGCTGCTCGCCCAGGCCGGCGACAACCCTTTGGCGTCGGCATTGCGTCTCGAGGAGGAAATCGTGCGCGCCGACGTGCGCGAACCGGCGGCGATTCCGCCCGACGTGGTGACGATGAACTCGATCGTCGAGTGTCGCGACGAATCCGACGGCGACGTGCGCGGGCTGCGGCTGACCTATCCGCACGTGGCCGACTTGTCGCGCGGCCTCGGCTCCGTGCTGGCGCCGGTCGGCGCGGCCCTGCTCGGGCTCTCGGTCGGGCAGTCGATCGACTGGCCGCTGCCCGGTGGCCGTGCCACCCGCCTGACGGTGACCAAGATCCTCTACCAGCCGCAGTCGGCCGGGCTGGCGGAATAGGGACGCCGTCGGCGACCGCCGCGGGCGGTCCACGCATCGACACACCACGGACGCCTCCCGCGTCCGCGTCGCAAGCGTTCCCGATCCGCACGCCGTTCGCCGGCGGCGGCGGTGCGTGCGCGCGTCAGCGCAGGACGTGGACGCGCAACTGCGCCCAGGCTCCGCCCCGGGCCAGCGCGGTGATCGTCTGCGCGCCGGGTTCGTCGAAGGCGTGCTCGAAGGCACCGCCGTCGTGGCTGACCGCGACCAGTCGCCCGTTGACCAGCCAGCTGACCTCGCCGCTGGCGCCGAGCGCACGCAGTCGCACGCTGGCCGGCTTTTCGCTGTTCGGCGCGCGGGCGAGGGTGGCGCCGTCGGCGAGGCCGTCGATGCGCAGTTCCTGCAGCGCCTCGAGCGCGTCCGCCCGGCAACCGGTGGCCAGCGCCGGCAGGCTGGCATCGCGGCGCAGGTCGCGCGCCAGCCACGGATAGGCCAGCACCGGCCAGCGGGCGATCTCGAGTTCGCGCGTGCGATGGCCCGGGCAGTCGGCCGGCACGCGCCGGCCGCTTTCGACATCGACCTTCACGCGCACGACGCCGGCGTTCCACGACCCCGCATCGCGCTCGGCCAGGGTCGGCGGAATGACCCCGTCGAGGATCCACGCCTCGCGCCGGCGCGCGCACAGGCCGGGTTTTTCCGCATCGAAGGCAAGTCCGAGCGGCCAGCAGATGTCGGCCTGGGTGACGCTGGCCGGGATGGCATCGGCGGTTGCCGGCAGCGCCGCGCGCGGCAGGCCGTCGACGATCTGGAACATCAGCGGCAGTGCGGTCACCGCGCCGTACTGCCCCGGCAGCGGCGTGCCGTCGGGTCGGCCGATCCACACCGCGACGGTGTGCCGGCGCGTGCCGCCGACCGCCCAGGCATCGCGGAAGCCGTAACTGGTTCCGGTCTTCCAGGCCACGCGCGGGCGCGCGCCGGTGTCGAAGGTGCCGGGCCGGTAACCGGGTCGCGGGTTGTCCTCGAGGATGCGCCGCACGATCCAGGCCGCGCCCGGCGAAAGCAGGCGGCGTTCGACCGTTGCCTCGTCGGGTCGGTAGCGCACGCGCCCGGCCACGCCGGCGCGATGGAAGGCGCTGAAGGCGCCGACCAGATCCTCCATGCGCACACCGGTGCCGCCGAGGATGACCGACAGGTTCGGCTGCACGCCACGCGGCAGGCGCAGGTCGAGTCCGGCATGCGCGAGGCGGCCGGCAAAGCGCGCCGGGCCGACGCGTTCGAGCAGTTCGACCGCCGGCACGTTGAGCGACAGGCGCAGCGCCTCGGCGACGCCGACCGGGCCGTTGTAGGCCATGTCGAAGTTGCCGGGACGATAGCTGCCGAACGATTGCGGCGCATCGACCAGCAGGCTCTCCGAATGGACGAGGCCGTCGTCGAGGGCGAGTCCGTAAAGGAACGGCTTCAGGGTCGAGCCCGGCGAGCGCCAGGCGCGCACCATGTCGACGTGGCCGAGGCGCTGTTTGTCGCCGAAGCGGCTGGAGCCGACGTAGGCGCGTGCGGTGAGGTCGGCGTTGTCGACCACCAGCACGGCCGCCGAGGTGCGTTCGGGCAGGCGCACGAGGTAGTCGCGCACGCGGCCTTCGAGGACGCGCTGCAATTCGGCGTCGATGGTGGTGGCGATGCGGCGTTCGTGCGGATGCGCGGCGCGCAGGCGTTCGGCGAGCAGGGCGGCATCGAGCGGCGGCTGCAGGGTGCGCGCGACCACCGTCTCGATGCGCGCGTCGCGTACCGCGTCGGCGCTCCACACCCCGAGTGCCGCCATCCGCTCGAGCACCTTGTCGCGGGCAACGCGCGCCGCTTCGGGCGCACGATCCGGACGCAACCGGCTCGGTGCCTGCGGCAACACCGCGAGCAGGGCCGCTTCCGCATGCGAGAGGCGCCGCGCCGGCTTGCCGAGGTAGGCCCATGCCGCCGCCTCGACGCCTTCGAGGGTGCCGCCGAACGGCGCGCGCTCGAGATAGAGGGTGAGGATCTCGCGCTTGCTCAGGTGCGCCTCGAACTGCAGCGCGCGCAACACCTGACGCAACTTGCCGCCGAGACTGCGCGCGTTCGGCTCGAGGATGCGCGCGACCTGCATGGTCAGGGTCGATCCGCCGGAGACGATGCGCCCGCTGCGCGCCATCTGCACGGCGGCGCGCGCCATCGCCAGCGGGTTGACCCCGGGATGCCGATGGAACCAGCGGTCCTCGTAGCCGAGCAGGGCTTCGAGATACAGCGGCGAGACCTCGTCCGGCTGCACCGGATAACGCCAGATGCCCTCGCGGTCGGCGAACGCGCGCAACGGCGAGCCGTCCCGGGCGAGCACCACCGTGCTGCCGCCGCGGTCGTCCGGCAACGGCAACGGAAACCGGCGGTCGAGGATGACCGCGGCAACGAGCACGACGGCGGCGAGGACGCCGAGCCGGCGCAGACCTTTCACGAACCGATTGCTGGCCATCAGGGGTTCAACACGAGCCGAAGCAGAAGCCTTCAACACGAACGACACGAAGGAGGAGCGAATTCATTCGAATGTTCCTCCGTGTGCTCCGTGTCTCAATCTTCCGCTTCGATGGGATCCCTTCCCGGCCTGCTCACGGCTGGACGACCTGGATCGAGGTGACCGACGAGCGGCCGATGCCGCGCACGCCGGGGCGGTACATGTCCTCGACCAGCGGCGGCGGCACCAGGAAGCTGCCCGGCGAGACCGCGCGCACGAGGTAGAACACGTGCGCCCGCTGGCCCCGCTCGAGGGCGAGCGCGGCCACGTAGCGGTCGTCGCGGAACTCCTCGTGGCGCACTTCGGCGGCGCTGCTGCGGTCGCTCAGGGTGATGCCGTCGACGACCACGTCGGCCCATTGTGCGGCGTCGGTCAGGTTGAAGTTCTCGATCTCCAGTCCGCCCGGCAGCAGGTCGATCAGCAGGGCATCCGGCATCGCCTCGCGCGCCTCGATGCGCAGGCCGACCACGAGGCTGTCGCCTTCGCGCAGCGGTGCGACCTGCCACGGCTTGCCGTCGAGCGTGTACCAGCTGCGCACGATCGCCACGCTGCTGTCATCCACCGCCGGTGCCGTGCGCGGCACGCCGGCGACGTCGGTGGAAACGTACAGCGGCGGCGTGCCGCGGGGAGTCATGCGCACGCCGGCACGCAGCGCCGCGGCGTCGAAGCTGCGGCTCCAGATGCGGTCCGGCAGCACCTCGGTCGATTGCGCGCCGACCGCGAGCGTGCCGGAGACCAGCGCATCGCCGTCGGCGATCAGGCCCTTGCCGAGGCGGGCGATGGCGATCTGTTCCTGGGTGCTGAGGTAGAGGCGGCCGTTGATGTTCCAGCGGTACTGCTCGGCCTGGCGCTGCTCGACCTTCAGCATGCGCGCGAGATCGAACACGCGTCCGCCGTACTCGGGTTTCGACATGCCGTGGCGTTGCACGAGGGCGATCATCAAGGCGCCGTCGCGGAGCTCGGAGCCGTAGTCGCCGAGCCAGCGCGGGCGTTCGGACTTCTTGGCGAACGCTTCCTCGATCGCCTTCAGCGCGCGCGGTTCGTCGCCCATCAGCTTGAGGGCGATGCCGAGGTGGACGAGCGGCAGCGCCGTCTTCGACTTGCCGCGCTCGTTGTCGAACAGCGCGCGCAGGGTGCCGAGCGGGGCGCGCTTGACCCGGGCAAGCACGTAGGCCGACCAGGCCTGGTCGGCGAAGCGCAGGTGATCGGACTCGTCGTAGGCGTAGTACGGATGGCCGCCGGAGAGCAGGTCTTCGGACAGGCGTTCAAGCGATTTCTGCAGCATCGCCTCCGGCACGTTGAAACCCTCGTCGCGCGCATCGAGCAGGAACTCGGTGATGTACGGGGTGAGGAAGGTGTTGACACCGCTGTCGCCGCCCCAGAACGAGTAGTGACCGCTGCCGGCCTGCATCGAGGCGATGCGGCCGATCGCGCCTTCGACGCGTTCGCGGCGCTGCGCGGCATCGAGGCCGCTGACGTGCAGTTTCTGCGCGGTCGATTCGTCGAGCAGGAGGGCGGCGAAGCCCTTGCTGGTGGTCTGTTCGACGCAGCCGTAGGGATAGCGCAGCAGCCCGTCGAGGGCGCTCGCGAAAGGCAGCGGCGGCAGGCTGCTGACGGTCAGGCGCGCCGTCACCGATTCGGCGACGAGTCCTTCCAGGGTGCCGGCGCCGAGGCTGACCGGTGCCAGCGCATCGAGCGACTGCGTGGTCGAGCGCAGCACCGCCGGCCAGCCGGCACGCACCACCATCTCGAAGGAACGATCGATGCGGATCGGCTCGCCGTCATCGGTCGACTCCGCGCGGATGTGGATGCGGCCGACGCCGTAGCCCTCGCGCGCCTCCAGCGGCACGTTGAGGGTGGTGCGGGCGGTGTCGGCCAGGGTCACCCTGCGTTCGCCGTCGCGCACGGCGAGCGGTCCTTCGCCGGTCACGCGGACCTTGAAGGTGCGTTCGCCGCCGGAATGGTTGGCGAGGTCGAGCGCGACCGCCGAGCGGTCGCCCGGTGCCATCACCCGCGGCGTGCTGATCTCGGCGACCAGCGGCGCGCGCACGACGGTTTCGGCCTCGGCCTTGCCGTAGCGGTCTTCGGCGTACACCAGCGCGCTGACGCGCAGGCTGCCGTTGAAGTCCGGTACGGCGAGGGCAAGCTGCGCCTTGCCGTCGGCATCGAGTGCGACCGCGCCGGAGAACAGGTCGACCGTCAGCACCTTGGCGGTCGGCCGGCGTGCCTGCGGCAGCGCATCGAGGGCCATGTCGCCGCCGTAGCGCAGCCGGGCGAGGCCGCCATCGTAGCTTTCGATGACGCGGCCATAGAGGTCGCGGGCGTCGATGCCGAGCCGGCGCTGGGCGAAGAACCAGCCGTTCGCATCGGGGACCGGGAAGCGGGTGATGTTGAGGATGCCGACGTCGACCGCGGACACGGTGACGTAGGCCTTGCGGCCGGCCCGTGCCGGCACCTCGATCTTCACCGGCAGGTCGGTCTGCGGCTTCATCAGGGCCGGCACCTCGATGCGCGCCTCCAGCGTGCGTTCGCGGCGGTCGATCGGCACGAAGGCCGCGCCGACGGCGCGCGCCGGGGTGATGCGCTCGGCCGCCGAGCCGCCGCGGAACACGAGGGCGGTCAGGTAGACGTCGTGGCGCTCCCACTCCCCGGTCACCGGAATCTCGAACGTCGCCCCCGCCCGGGCGTCGATGTTGCGCGTGTAGAGCATGATGTCCGCCGCGACGAGCAGCACGCCGGGACCGGCATGCGGCGGGGTCAGGGTGACCTTGAGGGTGTCGCCGGCACGGTAGGACGTCTTGTCGAGGGCGAGCTTGACCTTGTCCGGGCGTGCCTCGCTGCCGCGGTTGTCGTCGTCCCAGCTCCAGCCGGCGCGGAACGGAAAGCGCAGGACGAGGCCGGTCGCCGGGTCCTCGATCTCGATCCGGTAGCCGCCCCATTCCACCGGCACGTCGAAGCGCGTCGCCTTGCCGGCCTCGACCTCGAGGGTGCGCGTTTCCAGGTCCTGGAAACTCTGCTTGTAGTTGAAGCGCCAGCCGCTCTCGTTGTCCCACACCCAGTGGTAGTCGCGCCGCTCGCGCACGAGGCGGAGCTCGAGTCCGCTGCCGGCGATGCGTTCGCCGGCGGCGTTGCTGCGGATCACCTCGAAGGCGGCGCGCGCGTTCGCATCGGCGCCTTCCTTCGGGTCGAACAGCGGACGCACGCCGACCAGTGCCGCGGCCGGCCACATCGTGCGCTTGAGCGTGCGCGTGACCGTGCGTCCGCCGGTTTCGTGGACGCTGCCGGCGACGAGGGCGAGTACCGGAGCCTTCGGCGCGGCCGCGTCGAAGAGGGTGATCGACTCGCTGGCATGGCCGTCGTCGTCGAGCTTGCCGTCGATGATGTCCTTCGCTTCCTTCGGCAATTCGATCAGCGGGTCGCCGTAGAAGAAGTCCTTCTCGGCCTCGACCGGATGCACGTCGGGCAGGACGGTGAGGCGGGCGGTGAAGCGGTTGCCGGCGGCCGGTGCGCCGTACAGGTAATCACCCTGCACCTCCAGGCGCAGTGGCTCGCCGGGTTGCAGCGTGGCCTGTGCGCTGGCGAGTTCGAGCTTGAGGCGTTCGGGCAGGAACTCCTCGATGCGCAGGCTGATGCTCTGGCTGATCTCGCTGCTCTTCGGGTCGGTGCGGAACTCGACCTGCCAGCGGCCGGTCGGCGCATCCGGCGGGATTTCCCGCGACCATTCGAAATAGCCGAGTTCGCCGGGTTCGATGCGCGCCTCGGCGAACAGGCGGCCATCCGGCTGGCGCAGGGTGAGGAACAACGGCTGCGGCTTGATCGGCCGGCCATCGAAGTCGCGCAGCAGGGCCGACAGGCGCACCGTCTCGCCGGGCCGGTAGAGGTCGCGTCCGGACCAGGCGAACACGTCGAACCAGGCCTGCTTGCGACCGGCCACGGCGAACTCGGAAAGATCCAGTGCCGGCTGGTTGAACGGCACGTAGGAGACATCGCGCCCGCTGCGCGCGACCAGCACGTGCGCCGCGTCGAGCGTGTAGGCGAGCATGGCGTTGCCGCTTTCATCGGCGCGGGAACGGGCGATCGCGTTGCCGCCGGCGTCGATGACCTGGAACTCGACGCCGGCCATCGCCTCGCCGCTCTTCAGCGAGGCGGCATGCACGAACATCGAATCCTTGTAGGCGCGGGTGTGCACGCCGATGTCGCTGACGAAGAAGAAGCTCGTCTCGTACTCGTCGCTGAAGCTGCCGGCGCGCTTGAGGGTGGCGAAGTACAGGCCCGGTCGGGCCAGTTCGTCGATGTTCTGGATCGGCAGGTAGTCGAGCGAGCGCTCGTTGTCCTTGCCCGACAGCAGGAAGCGATTGGCGTAGACGGAGTCGGCGATCTGCGCGACCGGCTTGCCGCCGCGCTGGTACCAGCCGTAGCGCGGGTCGAGGTCCCATGAGCTGCGCTTGCCGTTCTTCTGGTAGGCGGCGAAGAAGTTCGCCACCTCGCCGTCGCGCACGCGCAGGAACTCGACGTCGACTTCGCGCACGTTGACCGAAACCACCGGCAGGCCGCGCGTGTCGCGCGCCGGCAGCACGCTGCCCTGGGCGGCGAAACCGACCACCGGTGCGAGCGGGCCGGTATACACGTCGCGGCTGGTCTCGCCGAGCGTGCTGCCGTCGACCGCGGTCAGCCCGGCCTTGAGGGCGACGTTGTAATGGGTGTCGGCCTTGATGAACGGAAAGCGCAGGGTGCGCGCGTCCTCGTCGAGCGCCCAGCTGCCGTTGACCGCCTCGCCGCCCTGGCGACGCACCGCGAGCAGCGCATCGAAGTCCTGCGAGCCGGTCAGCGGACGCGAGAAGCCGAGACTGAGGGCGAGCTGGCCCTCGTGCTGTTCGGCACGCGCCGAGACGAGGGCGAAGCCTTCCACCTGCGCGGCGGTGTCCTCGCCCGCGGTGGGCGGTGCGGTCGGTACCTCCGGCACGCCGGTCGGTGGCTTGCCGCAGGCGGCGAGCGCGAGCGCCGCCAGCATCGCGACGGCGGCCAGGGGGAAACGGCGCGGGCAGGGCAGGAGCGGGCAACGGAGCATCGCGGAACCTTCCAGGGTGGCGGCACGATCGGGGCGCGCGAGACGCGCGTCGGCAGTATAGCGGCGGCTGCGCGGGACCCCGCGCGCCTGCGCGACGCCATGCCGGAGTCCGCTTCGCGCAACGCGGCCACGCGATGCGATTGCATGCCGCGGGCAGGCAAGCGCTGCGGCCCGGGGCGGGCAAGGCGCCGACCAAAGATGGCGGAATGATGACCGCCGCACCGGCGCCGGCAGCGGTCGGCGGCGACTGTCATCCCGTTGCCATCGTCGAGGGCTAGCTTTTCCGGTCGGCCGGGCGCGCGCGCTGGCCCTTCTTCGATCGACGGATGTAGAACATGCCCCGTATCCGCACGGGCGGCCTGCGCCGCCTCGCCCTGTTTTGCCTTGCCGGAACCGTCCACGCCCAGGACGTGCTGCCCCCCGATCCTCCCGCCACGCCATCCGACGCCGACGCGACGCGGCTGGAGGGCGTGCGCGTCACCGGTGCCGCGGAAACCGGCAGCGAGGCCCTCTACCTCGACGAGAAGCGCATCGCGCCGACCATCAACGAGGCCCTCGGCGCGGTGCAGATCGCGCGCACCGGCGATTCCGATGCGGCGACCACGCTGAAGCGCCTGCCCGGCCTCAGCCTGATCGACGGCCGTCACGTCTACGTGCGCGGACTCGGCGAGCGCTATTCCAGCGTGCTGCTCAACGGCGCGCAGATCCCGAGCCCGGATTTCACCCGCCGCGTGGTTCCGCTCGACCTGTTCCCGACCGAACTGCTCGACGGCATCATCGTGCAGAAGTCCTATTCGGCGGACATGCCGGGCGAGTTCGGCGGTGGCACCGTGATGCTGCGCACGCGCCAGGTGCCGCGCGCACCGTTCTTCCGCGTGCAGGGCACGGTCGGCTACGCCGATGGCACCACCTTCGAGGACGGCCTGCGCTACCACGGCGGCGACCGCGACTGGACCGGCGCGGACGACGGCGCCCGCGCCATGCCGGGTTCGCTCGCCGCCGCCATCGCCGGTGGCCGCTACCTGCGTCCGCGTTCCGCCTCGGCGCCGGGTGGCGCGACGCCGGCCGAGTTGCAGACCTACGGGCGCGACCTCGCCGAAGCCGGCTTCGGCATGTACCGCAAGCGCATCGGCGCCGATACCGGACTGTCGTTCGGCGCCGGCAACAGCTGGCAGGTGGGCGAGGACGTCCGCCTCGGCCTGATCGCGTCGGCACGCTACAGCCAGGACTGGGAAACCCGCGAGGAACGGCGCAATGCCTACGCGGCGAGTTCCGCCGGCCTGACCCCGATCGGGTCGCTCGTGCTGGACGACACGCGCCGCTCGATCGACACCAGCGGCTTCATCGGCTTCGGCGCCGATTTCGGCATGAACCACCATGTCGGCCTGACCCTGATGCAGCTGCGCCAGACCGACGACCGCGCGCGCATCAGCGACGGCAGCGTCGACAGCGTCGAGTCGCGCTTCTTCGAGCTGCGCTGGACCGAGAACGAGCTGATCGCGCGCCAGCTGTCCGGCCGCCACACCTTCCCCGGCCTGCACGACCTGCAGATCGACTGGCAGTACACCAAGGCCGATGCCGGGCGCGAGGAACCGAACCGGCGCAACTATCGTTACGACTACGCCGGCGAGGAACTCGAGTACTCGCGTCGTTCCGACGCCAACTCGACGACGTTCGGCCTGCTCGACGACGGCCAGGACGATGCCTCGCTGCGCCTGGCGGTGCCGTTCGATTTCAGCAACGGTTCGGCCCTGCGCGTCGGTGCCGGCGTCGGCCGCACCCGGCGTGACCGCGAGGCGACGATCCGTAACTTCGCCTACCAGCTGGCCGCCGGCTCGCCGCTGGCCACCGAACCGGGCTTCCTCGCCCAGCCGATCGACCTCATCCTGCATGCGGACAACATCCGCGACGACGGTTTCGTGCTGCGCGAGGTCACCCGCCCGACCGACAACTACTTCGCCCGGCAGACCCTCGAGTCCGCCTTCCTCGATGCCGACTACAGCGTCGGCCGTTGGCGCTTCATGGCCGGTGCGCGCCGCGAGGACAATCGCCAGTCGGTCACCACCTACGACCTCGGCAACGCCGGCCTCGAGCCGATCGTCGCCAGCGACGACCGCGCACACTGGCTGCCGGCGGCCGGCATCACCTATGCGTTGAACGACGACTCGCAGCTGCGCCTCGGCTACAGCCGCACGCTTTCGCGCCCGGATTTCCGCGAACTGTCGAATGCGCCGTTCACCGATCCGGAACTCGACATCGAAACGATCGGCAATCCCGACCTCCGCATCACCCGCATCCGCAACATCGACCTGCGCTGGGAGTACTACTTCAGCGGCGCCGACAGCGTCTCGGTGGCACTGTTCGACAAGCGCTTCGCCGATCCGATCGAGAAGCTGCGCGTGCCGGGCTCGTCGCCGCTGCTGGAGCTGGCCAATGCCGCCAGTGCGCGCAACTACGGCATCGAGATCGACCTGCGCAAGTCGCTCGACTTCCTCGGCGAGCGCAGCCTGTTCGGCCTCGAGGCGCGGGATTTCCACGTCGGCTTCAACTACGCGCGCATCCGCTCGTCGATCGACCTCGACCCGGCCAGCGCCAGCTACCAGACCAACCTGTCGCGGCCGATGCAGGGCCAGTCGCCGTACGTGGTCAACTTCCAGCTCGGTTACGACGGCGAGCGCCATGAGGCGACCTTGCTGTACGGCCGCTTCGGCCAGCGCATTTCCGAAGTCGGCGTGCAGGGCCAGCCCGACATCGTGGAGCAGTCCTACGACTCGCTCGATGCGCAATGGCGCTACCGCTTCCTGCCGGGATGGCGCCTCACCGTGCGCCTGCGCAATCTGCTCGATCCGACCCTGCGCTACACCCAGGGCGGACTCGACACGCGCAGCTACGAGCGCGGCCGCGAGGCGTCGGTGTCGCTGGAATGGCGGCCGGCGCTGCGCACGCGCTGAGCCGCCGGGCGCCGGTTTCACCTCGATGACGCGCCGATGCGGCCCTGCTTAACACGCTTGTCGCATGGCTGAAAGTCGCCTGTCACCTGAGCTTCGCAAGATGCCGGGGATGTCGTTGGCAACCGGTCGCGACGCGCACTCCTTTTCCGATGAAAGGAAAGACACCATGATCCAGTCGTTCAAACCCCTGCTGCTGGTCGCCTGCCTGGCCGGCGGTTTTGCCGCGGCCCCGGCATCGGCGGCCGTCGTCCCCTCCGATGCCTTCTCCGGCAACTGGACCGATGCGGACCGCGCCAACCGCGGTTGGGACATCGACGTCCTCACCCGCAACGACGGCAGCAAGGTCATCTTCCTCTATTCGGCCACCTTCGACGCCGATGGCCGCCAGATCTGGTGGACCACCAGCATCGACGCGCAGGAATTCGAGTTCGCCTGGACCGACCAGCCGCTGGTGACCTTCGACGGCGGCACCTTCACCGGCTCGCAGCCGTTGACGCCGCGCCGCCTCGGCTCGGTCGACCTCAGCTTCGAGAGCTGCGGCGAGGTCAACATCGTCATCAAGCCGGATGCCGCCACCAACCTGCCGCAGATGTCGCAGCGCCTCGTGCCGAGCCAGAGCCTGGCGTCGGGCGTCGAGCAGAAGGGACCGCGTTGCGTCTACAAGAACAAGTTCAACGGCTGTCCGGCCGGCACCACCACCGGCAGCCTGCCGCGCAGCTGCGTGCTGAGCGGTTCGATCACCAACAACCTCACCCTGACCAACGACACCACCTGGATCCTTTCGGGCCTGGTGCGCGTCGGTGGCGACAACGCCAACCGCACCGTGCTGAAGGTCGAGCCGGGCACCGTGATCAAGGGCAACGGCGCGACCTCCGACTACCTCTATGTGCAGCCCGGCTCGCGCATCATCGCCGACGGCAAGTCCTACGCGCCGATCATCTTCACCAGCATCGACGACGGCGTCACCAGCGACCGCGCACCGGCACCGAAGGACTGGGGCGGCATCGTGCTGTCGGGCAACGCGCCGAACAACAAGTGCCCGGCGGCGCCGTTCGACTGCCGCAGCGAGTTCGATCCGAACCTGCGTTACGGCGGCAACGACCCGCACGACAGCTCGGGCGTGCTGCGCTACGTGCAGTCGCGCTATGCCGGCTACGTGTTCGCCGAGGGCCGCGAGGTCAACTCGTTCACCTTCCAGTCGGTCGGTGACGGCACCGTGCTCGAGTACCTGCAGGCCTACCGCGGCGGCGACGACGGTTTCGAGTGGTTCGGCGGCACGGTCAACGCGCGCTATCTGGTCGTGACCGAAGGCGGCGACGACTCGTTCGACTGGGACGAGGGCTGGAGCGGCAAGGTGCAGTTCGCCCTGACGCGGGCCAGCTCGGGCCTCGGCGAGGACAACGGCTTCGAATCCTCCAACCAGGCGCAGAACCTCGACGCGCTGCCGCGTTCGACCCCGACCTTCGCCAACTTCACCTTCCTCGGCAGCCCGACCGCGGGTGACGGCATCCACCTGAAGGAAGGCACCGGCGGCAATCTCGTCAACGGCATCGTCCGCGGCTTCGATCGCAGCGGCAAGGCTTGCCTGGCGATGTTCAACCTGCCGACCTTCAACGCCGCCGGCACGCCGGCGTCGCTGTCGGGCACGCTGACGATCGACCACACCTTCCTCAACTGCGCGACGAACTTCCGCCAGGATTCCGCCGCGCCGTGGACGCCGGAAGCGTTCTTCATCGGCCAGGCCGGCAACTCCTACGCCGACGCCCAGCTCAACGGCTACCTGCCGCGGGCGTCGTCGCCGGTGGTGGCCGGTGGCCGCCTGATCCCCGACGCATTCTTCGCGCCGGCGCCGTATGCGGGTGCCTTTGCCGGCCCGAACGACGACTGGACCGAAGCCTGGACCTACCGTCCGTAAGCTCCCTCGCGCGATCCGGCCGTCCGCTTCGGGAAATCCGCAGCGGACGGACCGGCCGGCGACGGACCGATCCCGCAAACGCGGCGCCGATGGTGCGCCGCGTTTGCGTTTTCGCAGTGGCGGCTTGATCCTAGCCGCGCGCCGCCCGGCATCCGCGCCATCCTGCCGCGATCGGCTGCACGGCACGGGTGGAGGAGCGATGTTCGAGACGCTGGGCAACGGTCGCGAGGCGATGTCGAAGGTCGACACCGCCTGGTTGCGCATGGAGCGCCCGACCAACCTGATGATGATCACCGGCGTGCTGATGTTCGCCGGGCCGCTCGATCCGTCAGCGATCCGCAACCTGCTCGCCGAACGCTTCCTCGCCTATCGCCGCTTTCGCCAGAAGGCGGTCAACGGCGGCACCGCGACGTACTGGGAGAACGACGCCGACTTCGACCTCGACTGGCACCTGCGCGTATGCGCGCTGCCGGGAGCGGCCGACAAGCCGGAGCTGGAAACCCTCGTCGGTGAACTCGCCTCGACCCAGCTCGATCATTCCAAGCCGCTCTGGCAGTTCCACCTGGTCGAGAACTATCGCGGCGGCGGCGTGCTGGTCGCGCGCATCCACCATTGCTATGCCGACGGCCTTGCCCTCGTGCAGGTGCTGCTGTCGCTGACCGACACCGTGGCCGACGGCGGCGACCATGCCGAGCTCGCGCGCACCTGGCTCAAGCGCGACGGCGGCAGTGTCTGGCAGCGCATGCTCGAGCCGGCCCAGGCCGGCCTCGGCAAGGCGATGAAATACGGCGCGCTGGCCTGGGACAAGGCCGGCCAGCTGGCCACCGATCCGGTTGCCGCCGCCGACCTCGCGCGCGAAGGCGGCGAGATCACCCGCGAGCTGGCGATCGCCCTCAGCCTCGCCGACGATCCGGACACCCGGCTCAAGGGCCCGCTCGGCGTGGTCAAGCGCGTCGCCTGGGCCGAGTCGCTGCCGCTGGAGGAAGTGAAGACGCTCGGCCGCGCGCTCGGCTGCACGGTCAACGATGTCCTGCTCGCCTGCGCCAGCGGCGCCCTGCGCGGCTACCTGCGCGATTGCGGCGAGGACGTCGACGGCATGACGATCCGCGCGACCGTGCCGGTCAACCTGCGTCCGCTCGAACACGCGAAGAAGCTCGGCAACCACTTCGGCCTGGTCTTCCTCGAATTGCCGATCGGCGAAGCGAACCCCTTGCGCCGCCTCGAGCGCGTCGCCGCCGGCATGCGCGAACTGAAGCGCTCGCGCCAGGCGATGGTCACGCTCGGCCTGCTCGCCCTCGTCGGCATGGCCCCGGCGGCGCTGCAGGCACCCGCGCTGGAGCTGTTCAGCCGCAAGGCGAGCGCAGTGGCGACCAATGTGCCCGGCCCGCAGCAGCCGCTCTACCTGGCCGGCGTCGAGGTCCGCGAACTGATGTTCTGGGTGCCGCAGACCGGCTCGATCGGCGTCGGCGTCTCCATCCTCAGCTACAACGGCCGCGTCCACTTCGGCATCATCGGCGACGCCAAGCGCGTGCGCGATCCGGATGCCGTGGCCGTGCGCTTCGGCGAAGAGTTCGAGAAGCTCGTCCTGCTGACCCTGATGGAAGACTGGGAAGACGGCATCAGCGCCGGCGACGCCGCGGCGACGCTGGCACGTTTTGCCGACGGTTCCGCCTGAGCATCTCCCTGCGGCGCTGCCGTGTCGCCCCTCCGCCGCGCGCCTGCGGGCATCGTCAGCGCATCCGGCCGCCGCCGTCGCGCCTGCGGGCTTCCATGCCGTTTGCCACATGACGTCGGGGTGGCCGCGGCCCGAGCATCGCCGCTGCGACGTGCGGTCGGTGTTCCGCATCCCGGCAGATTCATGCCGTCCTCCCAACCTGGCGATCGGAGTCGATGATGGAAAGACGTGATTTTCTCAAGGCGACGGGCGTCGGCCTCGGGGCCGTCCTGCTGCCCTCCTGGGGGCGCGTGGTGGCCGCCGAAGTGCTGACCACGAAGATCGACGTCGCGCTGAAGAAGCGCCTCGCCGACACCGCGCTGGCAGCGGCGAAAGAGGGCGGGGCGAGCTACTGTGACGTGCGCATCGGCCGCTACCTGCGCCAGTTCATCGTCACTCGCGAAGACAAGGTGCAGAACGTCGTCAACACCGAATCCACCGGCGTCGGCGTGCGTGTCATCGCCAATGGCACCTGGGGCTTCGCCGCCAGCAACGACCTTTCCGCCGATGCGGTCGCCCGCGCCGCGCGCCAGGCGGTCGCCATCGCCAAGGCCAATTCGCGCCTGACCGTCGAACCCGTGCAACTGGCCGCGACCGCGGGCGTAGGCGAGGTGTCGTGGTCGACGCCGATCGAGCGCAACGCGATGGAAGTGCCTGTCAAGGAAAAGGTCGAGCTGCTGCTGGCCGCAAATGCGGCGGCCATGCAGGCCGGTGCCAGCTTCGTCAACTCGACCCTGTTCCAGGTCAACGAGCAGAAATACTTCGCCTCCAGCGACGGCAGCTACATCGACCAGGACGTCCACCGCATCTGGGCCCCGGTCAACGTCACCGCGATCGACAAGGCCAGCGGCAAGTTCCGCGCCCGCGCCGGGCTGTCCTCGCCGATGGGCATGGGCTACGAGTACATGATGCCGAAGAAGGAGCACAAGATCGCCATGCCGGGCGGCACCGTCGGCTACACGCAATCCTACGACATCGTCGAGGATGCGGCGATCGCCGCGCGCCAGGCGCAGGAAAAACTGAAGGCGCCCTCGGTCAAGCCCGGCAAGTACGACCTCGTGCTCGACCCGCACCACCTCTGGCTGACCATCCACGAATCGGTCGGCCACCCGCTCGAACTCGACCGCGTGCTCGGCTACGAGGCCAACTACGCCGGCACCAGCTTCGCCACCCTCGACAAGTGGAAGGCGAAGGACTTCCGCTACGGCAGCGACCAGGTCACCCTGTTCGCCGACAAGGTGCAGCCGCATTCGCTCGGCGCGGTCGGTTACGACGACGAAGGCATCAAGACCAGGCGCTGGGATCTCGTCAAGGACGGCATCCTCGTCAACTACCAGGCGATCCGCGACCAGGTGCACATCCTCGGCGAGAAGGAGTCGCACGGCTGCTGCTATGCCGATTCGTGGTCGAGCGTGCAGTTCCAGCGCATGGCCAACGTCTCGCTCGCCCCCGGCAAGAAGAAGCTCACCCCGGCCGACATGGTCAAGGACGTCGAGAACGGCATCTACATCATCGGCTCCGGCTCGTTCTCGATCGACCAGCAGCGCTACAACGCGCAGTTCGGCGGCCAGCTGTTCTACGAGATCAAGGACGGCAAGGTCACCCGCATGATCGAGGACGTCGCCTACCAGATCCGCACGCCGGAATTCTGGAACGCCTGCTCGGCCATCTGCGACGAAAGCGACTACCGCATCGGCGGCTCGTTCTTCGACGGCAAGGGCGAACCGAGCCAGGTCTCGGCGGTCTCGCACGGCTCGTCGACCACCCGCTTCGACGGCATCAATGTCATCAACACCGCACGCAGCCTCGGCTGACCGCAGGAGCCCGTTCATGAGCATCTACAGCGAACAAGAAGCCAAGGCGATCCTCGACAAGGTGATCGCGCTGTCGAAGGCCGACGAATGCACGGCGACGCTCGGCGGTTCGGTCGACGGCAACATCCGCTACGCGCGCAACGCGGTGTCGACCAGCGGCATCGTCAGCGACACCCAGCTCGGCGTGCAGGTTGCCTTCGGCAAGCGCGTCGGCATCGCCACCACCAACGAATTCGACGATGCGGCGCTGGCCAAGGTGGTCGCCCGCGCCGAGGAACTGGCGAAGCTGGCCCCGGAGAATCCGGAGTTCATGCCGGCGATCGGAAAGCAGGACTACACGCCGACCCGCACCTTCATCGACAAGACCGCCGCGATCACCCCGGAGTATCGCGCCCGGGTCGCCGCCGATTCGATCGAGCCCTGCCGCAAGGACAAGCTCGTCGCCGCCGGCTTCCTCGCCGACAGCCACGGCTTCCAGGCGATCGCCAACAGCAACGGCAACTTCGCCTACCAGAAGTCGACCAACCTCGACTTCACCTGCACGGTGCGTACCGAGGACGGCAGCGGTTCGGGCTGGGTCGCGCGCAACGTCGCCGACGTCGAGCGCTTCGATGCCAAGAACGAGATCAAGATCGCCATCGACAAGGCCAAACGTTCCCGCGACGCCAAGGCGCTCGAACCCGGCAAGTACACGGTGATCATGGAACCGGCGGCGACCGCCGGCCTGATCTCGTTCATGATGTTCGGATTCGATGCGCGCCAGGCCGACGAGGGACGCAGCTTCCTGTCGAAGAAGGGCGGCGGCAACAAGATCGGCGAGCAGATCTACGACCCGCGCGTGACGATCTATGCCGACCCGGCCGAGACCGGCGTCGAAGTCCTGCCGTGGGACGGCGAAGGCATCGCCCGCGCGCGCCTGCCGATCATCACCAAGGGCAAGGTCGAGAACCTGCGCTATTCGCGCTACTGGGCGAAGAAGCAGGAGAAGCAGGCCACCGCGATGCCGGGCAACCTCATCATGGTCGGCGGCGACAAGTCGACCATGGACCTCGTCAAGTCGACCCGCAAGGGCATCCTCGTCACCCGCACCTGGTACATCCGCATGGTCGACCCGCAGACCGTGCTGCTGACCGGCCTCACCCGCGACGGCACCTTTTACGTCGAGAACGGCGAAGTGAAGTACCCGATCAAGAACTTCCGCTTCAACGAGTCGCCGATCATCATGCTCAACAACATCGAGGAAATCGGCAAACCGGTCCGCGTCGGCGACGACGAATCCCCGTTCGTCATGATGATCCCGCCGATGAAGCTGCGCGACTTCACCTTCACCTCGCTGTCGGATGCGGTGTGAGGAGCGGGGATTCCGGATCGGGGAAGGCCCGGGCAGCGACGGACCTGCATCCCTGTCCGCGGCGATCCCTCCCGCACTCCCACGGCCCCTCATCCGGTGCTGCCGCACCACCTTCTCCCCGCTGTCGC
>ERZ795041.339-NODE-339-length-18105-cov-5.045097_pt1 | contig 18105 bp, 20 predicted proteins | sample MGYA00375125_ERZ795041 | MGnify/ENA primary metagenome ERZ795041 (study PRJEB30170, sample SAMN03074214) | activated sludge metagenome | biome: Common Effluent Treatment Plant; feature: Wastewater; material: Activated sludge; isolation source: activated biomass in...
GTGGCTGGTTGTCTGCCTGCGGGTCAGCCATGTCCGCGTCCGGTGGTGGCGTGGTGTTGACAGGCAGAGCCGTTCCCTTGAGATGCTGGCGTCGATCCGCGTCGCGCCGCGCCTTGCGCGTGGTCTTCTGCGCGGTGGTCACGATTTCGCGCATTTGGCCGATCATGCGGAACAACGCCGACTCATCCACCTGTTCGCGCCCTTGCTGTCGCAATTTCGCCAGCGCCTGCCGTTGTTCCCAGAGGGTGACAGCCGGATGCGACAAGGTACGGTAGGGAATCTCCAGGTAATGCTGACCCTCTGGTTCCAGCACCCAGATGCGGCTGATGTCGCGCGGATCGCGCCGGATCAGGAACGCAGGCAAGCGGTCGCGCCGAGCTATCCACGGTTTGAGTGCATCGGCGTAGTAGTGGATGTGGTCGATGACGAAGCCGGTGCGGGTCAGCGTGCGGCGGATGATGGGCAGAAAATCGACCAGAAAAGCCGTGGTGCGAGTGATGACGGTTGGCACGCCGGTCCGCGCGATAGCTTCGGCCCAGCGCGCTGCCGGCGGCTGGAGCAGGCCGTTGTGCACGGAGCCGTGGTAGGTGCCGACCGCCAATGTGAGCCAGCGCTCCAGCTCACGCAGCGTCAGGGCGGCCTTGTTTTCGGAATCGTAGTCGCCGCGCTGGTCAGGGTTGGAGAAGGTCGTCCCTGGCAATTCGTCGTGGATCATCTGCATCGCCGTGCCGATGATCCGTTCCACGATGCCGCCGTAGTGCGGCTGCCCGAGCGGGCGATAGTCAAGCCGGATGCCATGCTGCTCGCAGCCTCGGCGTAGCGCTTCGCTCTTGAACTCGGCCGCGTTGTCCAGGTAGAGCAGCCTGGGCTTGCCGCTCATCGGCCACTCCATTTCTATGTTCAGACCCTCCAGCCAGGGACGCTTGTCGCAGGCGACATGCACAAGGCACAGGCTGACCGAAACAGATGACGGCGCTTCCAGCGTGACGACCATGCCGAGCACGCAGCGGGTAAACACGTCGATGGCGATGGTCAGATACGGACGGCCAATCGGTTGCCGGTCGCGCTCGTCCACCACGATCAGGTCGATGACCGTGTGATCAATCTGCACTTGTTCCAGTGGCGCGGTCACGGCGGGAGGCTCACCACCGACACCTTGCAGGCTGCGGGACGCATCCTGACCTTCCCGGCGGCGAGTGGCCTTGAGCGGATCGAGGCCGGCGATCCGCAGAGCCACGGTGTTGCGCGCCGGCGCCCGCAGCTTTTGCGCTTTGCAAGCCTGCGCGACCTCGCGGTGGAACGCTGCCAGGCTACGCTTCTGCTTGGTCAGGAAGCGCTTTTGCAGCAACTCGCGGATGATGCGCTCAACTGATTCCGGCAAGCGTCCCTTGCCTTTTCCGCCGCCGGATCGGCTGCGAGCCAGGTCCGTCACAAGCCCAGCACCTTGCCGGGCACGGCGGATTAGGACATACACCTGCCGCCTGGACAGGCCAAGCGCGTGAGCAGCGGCATCGGCGGCTTCATGCCCGACCACATCAAGCGCTGCCAGCGGCCCGATGATTTCCGCCCGTTGCCGGGCCTGCGCCCAAGCCGCATCGGGCAGGGTGGCCACGCCTTGCTCGGCAATCAATGATGTGTCTGACGCCATGCTCACACCTCGCTTTGGTGCACACGAGTATTGAGCATAGTCGAGATTGGTGCAGATGACTTCTGATATTGCGTTGTCAGGAGTCGCCTGCACATCTGGCGTTACGCCCCGTCAATTGGTGCAGTCGTCTTCTGAAAATGACAAAGGAAGCTCTTGGTCGTGGTGCCAGCGAAGTGGGCACCAGTACGACGACGGGTGATGGTGGTATGACGCCGGAAGAGAGGGGCCACTCGAACAAGCTGGTCTATCAGTACCTGCCGTCCCGCTATGGCATGAACCCGGATGATTTGCGGAAGGCGGACGCCATTGAGATCGTACTCGGCCAGGGGGCCAAGCCCGGTGGCGGAGGCATGTTGCTTGGTCAGAAGATTACGGACCGGGTTGCAAAGATGCGGAATCTACCGAAGGGTATCGATCAGCGCAGTGCTTGTCGGCATCCCGATTGGACAGGTTCCGATGATCTGACTATCAAAATTCTTGAGTTGCGTGAGATTACTGACTGGAAGGTGCCGATCTACGTCAAGTTGGGTGCCACTCGGACCTACTATGACACCATGTTGGCGGTAAAATCCGGCGCCGACGTCGTCGTACTGGACGGCATGCAGGGCGGCACTGCAGCAACCCAGGATGTGTTCATCGAACATGTGGGCATCCCGACCCTGGCTGCCGTGCCGCAAGCCGTGGAAGCTCTGCAGGAGATGGATATGCACCGAAAGGTTCAGCTGGTTGTCTCTGGAGGTATTCGGTCGGGCGCTGATGTTGCCAAGTGCCTGGCGCTTGGCGCGGACGCCGTGTCAATCGGCACAGCCGCGCTTATTGCGCTAGGTTGTAATCATCCGAAATGGCAGGCCGATTACGAAAAGATCGGTTCCAGCGCTGGTTATTACGATGACTATCAGGATGGTAGGGATCCCGCGGGCATCACTACGCAAGACCCCGAACTCATGAAACGCTTAGACCCGGTAGCCGGTGGCCACCGGCTTGCGAACTATCTGCGTGTCCTGACGATGGAAACACAGATCCTGGCGCGCGCCTGTGGCAAGTCGCACGTCCACAATCTGGAGCCTGAAGATATGGTGGCTCTCACAATTGAGAGCGCTGCCATGGCGAGAGTGCCATTGTCGGGCACCAACTGGATTCCGGGACGCTAGCCGCGTCCCGGGCGGTTTTCGATCAGGTGATCTACCACTGAGGGATCTGCCAAGGTGCTGGTGTCGCCGAGCGCGTCGAGTTCGTCTTGGGCGATCTTGCGCAGGATGCGGCGCATAATCTTTCCCGAGCGGGTTTTCGGTAACCCCGACGCCCACTGGATAACGTCGGGTTTGGCGATCGGTCCGATTTCCTTTACGCAGAGGTCTACCAGTTCTTTGCGCAGGGCCTCAGAAGGTTCGGCGCCGGACATTGGGGTCACGTAGCAGTAGATACCCTGACCTTTGATATCGTGCGGGAAGCCCACGACGGCCGCCTCGGCAATCTGCGGATGCAGCACGAGTGCACTTTCCACTTCCGCTGTGCCCATGCGGTGACCTGAAACGTTGAGTACGTCGTCTACCCGGCCGGTAATCCAGTAGTAGCCGTCAGCATCCCGCGCCGCGCCGTCACCGGTGAAGTAATAGCCAGGATAGGTGCTGAAATATGTGCTGATCAGGCGCTCGTGGTCCCCATAAACCGTGCGGATCTGCGCCGGCCAGGATGATTTGATCACTAGGTAACCAGCCCCTTCGCCCTCAATCTCCTTGCCTTGCTCGTCTAACAAGGCGAGGTCCACGCCGAACGTCGGGAAGCCGGCCGATCCTGGCTTGAGGTCGGTAGCGCCGGGCATGGGGGTAATCATCTGTGCCCCGGTCTCCGTCTGCCACCAGGTGTCCACAATCGGGCAGCGGGACTCACCCACCACTCTGTAATACCATTCCCAAGCTTCCGGGTTAATCGGTTAGCCCACCGAACCGAGCAGGCGCAGGCTGGCCCGGGAGGAGCGTTTGACCGGTTCGTCGCCCACCGCATGCAGTGCCCGGATTGCCGTTGGCGCGGTGTAAAAGGTCGCTACCTGGTGCTTGTCGACAACGTCCCAGCAGCGGCCGGCGTCGGGATAGGTCGGCACACCCTCGAACATCAGGGAGATGGCGCCGTTGGCCAGCGGCCCGTAGACGATGTAGCTGTGGCCCGTGACCCAGCCGACATCTGCGGTGCACCAGAACACCTCCCCGTCGCGGTAGTCGAAGGTATACAGGAACGTCATGGCGACCTGCAGCAGGTAGCCGCCGGTGGTGTGCAGGACGCCTTTAGGCTTGCCGGTGGAGCCGCTGGTGTAAAGGATAAACAGCGGGTCCTCGGCACCCATCGATTCCGGCTCGCATTCGGTGGCGGCCGCGCCGGTGGCCTCGTGGTACCAGAGATCGCGACCGCTCTGCCAGGCAACGTCGGCGCCGGTACGCTGCACGACTAAGCAGGTGTGAACGTTGGGACAGGATGCCAGGGCGACGTCGGCGTTGGCTTTCAGCGGAATGCTCTTGCCTCCACGCACCCCCTGGTCGGCGGTAATGAGGGTCTGGCAGTCCGAGTCGAGAATGCGGTCCTTGAGAGCCTCGGGGGAAAAACCGCCGAACACTACCGAGTGGATGGCGCCGATCCGGGCGCAGGCGAGCATGCCATAGGCTGCCTCGGGAATCATCGGCATATAGATGCACACCCGATCGCCCTTGCTGACGCCGCGCTCGCGCAGTACGTTGGCGAGGCGGCAGACCTGCTCCTTCAGTTCGCCATAGCTTATGTGTTTACTGTCAGCAGGGTCGTCACCCTCCCAGATGAATGCGGTCTGGCTGGCACGCTGTGGGAGATGGCGATCGATGCAGTTGACGCTGGCGTTGAGTCTGCCATTCGTAAACCACTCCGCTTTGCCCTGCCGGAAATCAGTGTTAACTACCGACGTCCAGCGTCGGTCCCAGGTCAGTATTTTTTCTGCCTGTTCGGCCCAAAATGCAGCCGGATCATCAATTGAAAACCGGTACATTTGCCGATAGCGCTCGGCGTTGATATGGGCGCTCTGGAAGCTTTCGGGTACGGGATGGAGCGGGAATTGAGACATGTTATAGGACTCCAAGGTTCGCATTCGAGCGCAGATGATACACCTCTGCCGCAGCGGAGCAACTTCGCCATGTGCATTCGGTAATATCTATAGAGCTCTATTGTTGTTGGCCCCTCGTTATAAGTATCATGGCTAGCATGCTCATCACCGTGGTCTACGTTGATCGTTGCATGGATTTAGCCGACAGTGGTCAACAAGGCTAGGGTGTAGCGAGTACGTTACTCTGGCGCCAGAGCATAGCTCATGATCTGCCGATGAACCTCCTCCTCAAGTCCATCCATCTCGGGATGCTTCGGCTTGTTGTGGCCGATAAACATGACCAATCCCTCTATCTGCTCCGCAATCACGGCGGCGCGCAGCTCTACGGTGCGAGCAGACAGTGAGCTGTTTGCCCGGGCAATGAGATTTGCAACGCGATGTCTATGTCGGACGTAGAAATTATCCAGGGCCGCGCACGCATACGGGTCACGTGCTGCCAGGGCCCAGAATTCGAGGAAGAACAAATCTGTTTCCATCTCCCGACAATCCTCGATGAGGAAGGCAATCACCCATGACAGCGCTTTCTCGGGTTGCAGATGGGAGATGCTACCGTCTATCTCGTCGTACATCGCCAAGTAGTGTTCATCCAAAGTGTAGCTCATCGCCTCGGAGAGCAGCGTCTCCCTACTACCGAAGTGGTGTTGTAAGGTCTTGAGATGAATGCCCGCGCACTTGGCGACCTGGCGCATGGAAAACTTGCCATAACCATCCTCAATCAATACTTTGCGCGCCGCTTGGAGGATTCCTTTCTGGCGTTTTGTCCATGTTTGACGGACCTCTCCCTGTAAAGAATCAATGGGTGATTCGGCATTGCGTCGATCGTTGGTTGCTCCAGTTCGGGTGGGCAAGATCTCAGTCTCCTTCCGCATGTTTCGGTTCCGATTGTATTGATGCAAGCTTGAAGTCCGCGAGTTGTCAGGAAATTCGCTGACAAGCGAGATAGCGGATGATACCGCAATTACCAATGAATTCTAAGGAGACGCTGAACAATTAGCCAATTCTCACCGTCCCCCTTTTTCAACCCGGTTTTTTCAACCTACCGGCCTTATTCTGCGTTTCTTGGGCCGATTTCTACCCTGATTTTGCTGATTAGCGGGCCAGCCCCGCCTTTCGGACGGACTTATCCCGCCGTCCGTTGCAAATACCGCTTGGCCAGTACCAGATTGGCCAACCCAAACAGACTGAACAACTGCGCCGTATTCTTTTCCAGTCCACGGTAGCGAACCTTACGATGATTGAAGCGCACCTTGATCACCTGGAAGGGATGCTCGACCTTGGCACGCAGCTGCGCCTTGGCGTATTCGACTTTGCGCTTGACTCGGTACAGCACGCTGTCTTTGCCGTGATGTTTGTAACTGCTTGGCCGTGCTGCAATCGACCAGACAACGTCCCGTTCAGCATGCTCCGGTCGCTTGGCCGCACCAGTGTATCCAGCGTCACCCGAAACATAGGTTTCGGCGCCGTGCAGCAACTGATCGACCTGGGTGACATCCGCCACGTTGGCGGCAGTCCCTACCACGCTGTGCACGAGTCCCGATGTGGCGTCGACACCAACGTGGGCCTTCATCCCGAAGTGCCATTGATTGCCTTTCTTGGCCTGATGCATCTCAGGATCACGCTTACCTTCTCGGTTCTTGACCGAGGGCGGCGCGGCGATCAGGGTAGCGTCGACGATAGTGCCTTCCTTGAGCAGCAGACCCCGGCTGGCCAGATGCTGGTTAATCGTTTCAAACAGCACCCGCGTTAGCTGATGGGTTTCCAGCAAGCGGCGAAATCGCAACAAGGTAGTGGCATCCGGTGCCGACTCACGGCCCAGGTCGATGCCGATGAAACCACGAATGGCCTGGCTGTCGTAGACGGCATCTTCGGTACCTTCATCGGAGAGACCGAAACACTGCTGCACGACATACATGCGCAGCATGCGCGACAACCCAATCGCAGGGCGTCCACGCTTGCCTGTGGTGTCGCTATAGCACGGCGCCACTTGCGCCTCCACTTGTGCCCAGGGCACCAGCTGTTCAAGGTCAGCCAGGAAGCGATCTCGGCGAGTCTGCTTTTTCTTGCCGGTGTATTCGAGTTCGGAGAAGGTCTTCTGCACGCGCGTAACAAAGCTCATGGAGGGGGCTGGTTGAGGGGGCTCAGTGTGCCAAGGGTGGGGGCGGCTGGCTATTTATGCAGTGTCTCCCTAAGGAAAACCGGTATGTCAGGCAGTGGCGAAATCCGCCAGATTCTCACGTGAGAGCACAATTTTCGGCGGATGGAAAATTCTGTTGACAAGAGTCGACAACGGAACTAACTTATACCGTCACATGGCGGATAAATTGAAAGCTAAAGCTTCGTACCGTTGATTTTTGAAGCAGAGGTCTTGCCCGGGTAAGTCGGCTTGTCCCGCTCCGCATGACATCCTTGAGGAGGTAACCAGTGCTTATAGCTATTGATCCAAGCAATCTTGCCGAAGCGGAGTTTGCTCCCAGCGAGGCTCTGAGTCCCGATTGGTTGATCTCCGGAGGTATCGATGAGCATCTGAAGATGCTCTACACATCGCCAGATGAGAAGTTCATGCTGCTTGTCTGGGAGAACCGTTGTTCGATTGAAACCAGGCTTCCAGATCATCCGGTGGACGAGTTCCTCACGATCGTTTCCGGTGAGGTGGAAATCGAGAAGGACGATGGCAGCAAGGTCACACTGCATCCGGGCGACAGCGCTTTTATCGAAAAAGGTACCACGAGCATCTGGCGGCAAAAAGGTCCGCTGCGTAAGTACGTAATCTTGTACATCTGGTGAAAGGGAGGGCAATAGACGTGACAAGACATATTGGATCGGGTGGCCTTGCGTTTCTGTTTCTGGTGCTTGCGGTAGCGGCACGAGCCAGCGATAACTGCGATGTCGTGGCGGGTGCCCAAGCGACAATAAAATGTGTCGCATGTCATTCGCTTGATACGTCTGAAAACGGAGTCGGCCCGAGTTTGCAGGGAGTTTATGGCCGCAAAATAGCGGCCTATGAGGGTTTCCGCTACTCACGCGCTCTGAGAAAAATCGAGGGCGAATGGACCGCGGAAGAGCTCGACAAGTTTCTATTAAAGCCGCAAGCCTACGCCCCGGGTACGAGGATGGCGTTTGGTGGCCTGCAGAAAGACCAGGAACGCGCCGACGTGATTTGTTTTCTGAAGCAGCAGGGCGGTTAGGGCTAGGCTCTGACAGAATCTTAGCACAGTAAAAGTTCCTATCAGGAGAGATGTCATGAGTGACAACGAGAAGAAACCATTGATACGCCCTTATGCTGGCCCCGCGTCACCTTCCCGTCGACAGTTTCTAGCTGCTGGCGCCAGCGCATCCGTGTTAGCCGCGTCGGCTGCCGTAACTGGCGGCATGGTTTCGGCGGCGGAGCACAGCGGCGAAAGTAAGGGGCACGTCATTGTCATTGGCGGGGGCTTTGCGGGCTGTACGGCGGCCCGAGAACTGGGCCGGAGCGGTTACAAGGTTACCCTTCTTGAGGCCCGCAACCGGCTGGGTGGTAGGACATTCACTTCGGAATTTGCCGGTGAAATGGTTGATATGGGTGGCACCTGGATTCACTGGCTTCAGCCTCATGTCTGGAGTGAAATCCGCCGTTACGGCATGGACCTGGAGGAAACTGTGGGCGCTGTGGCGGAGAACGTGATCTATATCGACTATCAAGGGAAGCGTCATGAGGCCAAGTGGTCTGAAATCTGGCCTACCGCCGAAGATCACGACAAAATCTGGCGAAAATATTACCCTGGTGCTTATGAATTGATGCCGCGACCCTCCATGCCTTTTGAGGATCTGGCTTGGGTCAAGACAGACAACATCACGATGCAGGAAAAGATGGATAGCTCCGGTCTGACGGAAATCGAGAAGATCTATCTGGATTGTTATCACACAACCTGCGGCGCGAACGCCATGAAGAACGTTTCATGGTCATTTATTTTACGATGGTATGCTCACGCGGGATACAGCGGCACGGTGATCAACGATCTGGGTCTTCGATTCAAGATCAAGGGTGGTACGAAAGCGCTTCTGGAGAAAATCATTGGGGACTCTGGGGCGGATATTAGGCTCTCTACACCCGTCTACAAGGTTATGCAGAATGACAAGGGCGTTGAGGTCATTACGGACAGTGAAGAGATCATCAAAGCCGATGCTATCGTCTGCACTGTGCCGATGAATGTTCTGAAAGATGTCGAATTCTCTCCGCCGCTTCGTCCGGGTAAGGTAGCGGCTTCCAAGCAGACTCATGCGGGCTCTGGCACCAAGATACATGTTCAATTGGACAAGGAATATGAGGCGTTTGGTGGATGGGCACCCGGTGGTGATGCGCCAATTAACTACGTTCTCTGGGACAGCGTCAAAAATGGTCATACTCACTTGATCACTTTCGGCCCGAGTACCGACACCCTTGACATGAACGATACCGAGGCAGTTGAAAAAGCCATTCGGAAATTCTTGCCTGACGCGACCGTGGTGCAGGCCTATGGCTACGGTTGGAATGATGACCCCTATTCACAAGGTGTCTGGTTTGCGCCGCGACCTGGGCAATCCTATGGAATTCTGGAAGACATGCAGGCGTCCCAGGGTCGCATCCACTTTGCGAGTGCGGACTGGGCCAATAGTTGGAGAGGGTTTATCGACGGCGCCATCGAACAGGGACTGATTGCTGCTGACAAAGTACGCGGCCAGCTCCAGAGCTGAGTGCGAACCTACACTTTTTTCTGAGTAGTGGCTGACAGCGGATCGGCAGCCAAGAGCGCCTGCCGATCCGCCAATTAGGGAAACCTTATAATAACTTGTAGTAAAGAGGTTACGTTCTATGATGTCGGTAGGTCTGAGACACCTCGTTTTCTTTTCCGCGACGCTCCTATTCATAGTCGCCTGTTCGCAATCCGAAACCAATACTGAAATACAAGTTGATGAGTCGGCTAAGTCGTTGAATGAGGCTGCCATTGTTACGTTCATAGAAGGGCGTATGGACGTGGCTTTCGGTCAGATCTGGTCAGATCAGCAGAACGCCGAACAGTTTGTCACAGACTTCTGGACTCCTGACGCAGTTGCCATTGCTTCCGACGGTCCGACGGCTTGGTCTGGCTACGGCGAGCTGGTACCTCTGATTAGAGAGTTCATGGCAGCCTATCCCCGCGTAACGGCGGAACCAGTTTATACCAAGGTGGTCGACGAAGATGTGGCCTATCAGTTCGCTCAATTCAATTTTTATCCTGCTGATCCCGAAGACAAGCCAGTTCCGGCCAAATCACTTTATGTATGGTTGAAAATTGACGGTCAGTGGAAGATCGCAGCTGATCACTTTAGCTACACGCTGATGGATACGCCGACAATCGCAAAATAGGCTTAAAAATTTTGTTCACTACCTAGGACTGGGCTGGGTTACTTTTCCGATGCCCAGTTCGAGGATAGCTGCAAGCAGACTCTGAAAGAGCAGTTCTTGGAAGAAATGGAAACTGGAATTCCCACTGTCTGTCGAGGGCGCCTAGATCAAAAGGACCTTCTAGTTTGGCTCCGCCATAGCGGAACTACTCCGATCCTTGTGAACTCCAAGGTAAAGTTACTGTCCGGGGGTCAGTTTGCGACTTCAGTTTACGAGAAATTTATCTCTGTGCGCAGATAGACTGACTCGTCACGTTTCCCCAGCAAGCCGTCCTTTCGATAGCGCTTTCCGCTCAAGTGAAAGTTTAGTCGTCCCCCGTAAACATAAGCGCTCATCTGCTCAATTTTTAACCGGACAGGCTTTCCACGTGATTCTGTCAATATAGTGTCGCCTACTGTCACGCCGAGTGCCTCCGAACAGATGGTTTCGCGCTCTGTATCCAGGACGAGCTCCCATCGCTCCATGAGATCCTCCAGCTTTTTACAGGTCTCCCTGGCTGCTGTTAAGGGGCCACCTGCTTCAATGCGCAGATATAGTTTTTCCAGAAGAGCCAGGTGATCGTCGGGCGCAGGATAGTCGTGTCTATACACTGCATCGGAGAGGATATCATGGACATTGTTGATATCTATGAATGCCTCGACTCGCTTTCTGGAGATTGCAAGCTTTGATAGTTCGAGTAATGCCGCGAGCACGACATCGGCTTTGCGCACGAGCTCGATAGGCGCGATGTCGCCGAGTGGGATTGCGCTTGTTTCCAGCGTTTCTTCAGATCCGTCGTACCAGGGATGTGTTACCGTGCAAACTACCCAAAGGGAGTCGCGTGAAACACACAGTTTGCTGTGCACGTCCCTGTACCTGTCATACTGGTATTGAACTATCAATGTATGCTCGAAAGTACTCAGATCCCACGCCGTATATGCCAGGTTGTTTTCCGTGGCCAGCCTGCGGAGATTGGCGACCTGTTGTATAAATTCTGGGCTGAGTCGAATAACGATCTTTGGTCCACGGCTATCCCGGCTATGTTTCTCCGGCTTCCTATCGAGAAGCAAAGTATGTGGTTTGCGAGCGGTAGCAGCTTTGAGACCAACGATTGAATGCTTCGAATGGAAGGATGGGTCAACGGGCCAGAGTTTGGGCGTTCGTCCAACCACTTCAAATACCGTTTCTGGATCAGCAGGAGGGTTTGGGTTGCGGCGTCGCTGCTAAGAGAGCGCACGCCGGTTTTAGTAATCTCCAATTCTCCTAGATCGACTCCTGCCGCCGATAGCTCATTTACTGCCCGGTGAAATAGTTGCGCCTGTAATGGTAATAATCGGACCGAATCTCGCTTGATCTCCCGCCGTCTAACTTTCCGCTTCTGGCGCTCGCTGAGTTGTTCGCTGAATTCCTTCAGTAGTGGTTTTCTTGGTCGCTTTCCGGCCTTAACCATGGCCCAGTAGCCTGGGGGAGGTTTGGGAACCTGGAGCTTTTTGCAGCGCTTGCCGAGAGCGACGTCCGATATCCCCAGCTCCTTGGCGATTTCCTGGCTGGGACGCTCCCAGACAAGCAGGAACAGTTCTTCACGGGTCAGCGCATTTAGCATCATTCTCGTGTCCGTCTATGTCATCCAAACCAGTTCGGGCATTCTCCTAAACGGCCTCAAGATCGGGAATGTCGCCTCATGCCTGGCCGCATCGTCATCCTCAGTAACCTGGAGGAATTTTACATAACGGCTGAAAGCCGGCTAAGCCAGCGCGGACTTTCTCGTTGGGTTTGGGCCTGTCCTATGCAGAATCACTCACTCTGTTTCGAATCGTTCAAGGATGAGATGCCATGCACAGTTCAGTTTACTTGTCGGATACAGCCATCGCCCAACGATTTCAGGTTAGCCGCGCCACGGTCTGGCGCTGGACCCACTCTGCTGCCTTTCCCAAGCCCATCAAGCTCTCGGTGGGCTGCACACGCTGGCGTCTCAATGAGATTGAAGAGTGGGAGGAGACACGAAACACGCGGGGCCGTAGACGTTAGCCTAGCCTGGACTTGAAAGGCGCAGGTTTGAGGTGCTCATTGCAATGACGCGACCATTTTGCGCAGCACCGAGTCCTTATCCGGGCTGTAATCTTGGGCGCCTAATCGGTCAAGGAATCTCCCGAGCCTTAGGGCACCGGGTATCGCTCTGCGGTAGTTGGGTGTGGTCGGGCCAACTTGGACACAAATGATGAATGCAAGTTTTTCTATCGGTGCTACGTTTAGTGAGTTGCGAGGAAAAGGATTTTCTCCATGATCTCTCCAAACCTGCATCTGCATACCATCAATGACCGCCTGTACCCCGCGGTTTCGTTCCAGTCTGTCACATCCGGGTCCAAGCCGAGCGGGACTCCCCCAGTAGGCCCCCAGCGACCAGATCGATGTCGTGGATTCTTGTCGGAGGAGTGCCTGTCCACGCAGGTGATCCCTGCAGCGAGGATCGGATCGTGAATGGGCAGCAGGCTTTACCGGCCGCCCAGCAAGCAGCCTCAGGCGCGCTGTTGATGCCGCTCTCTGACCTCCAGCCGTATGAACACAACCCCCGTCACGGCTTCAACGCAGAATATCAGCGCATCAAGTCATCCATCCGCTCGCAGGGTCTCGACCAGCCGCTGGTGGTCACGCAGCGCCCGGGTGAACGCCACTATATTCCCGTGGTGGGTGGCAATACCCGCCTAAAAATCCTGCAGGAGCTTTACCAGGAAACCCGGGATGAGCGGTTTGGTACCGTCAACTGCGTCTATCGTCCCTGGACGGAAGAGTCCCAGGTCCTGCTCGCGCACCTCAGGGAGAACGAGCTGCGGGGGAGCCTGATTTTCATTGACAAGGCGCTCGCTGTGCTGGATCTCAAAGCCATACTGGAATCTGAGTCACCCAACGCAAGATCACCCTGCGGGGGCTCGCCAAGATCATGACCCAGCGGGGCCTCAGCATCAGCCACGCCATGATCTCCAGAATGGTGTACGCGGTGGAGCGCCTGCTACCGCTGATCCCGGAGGCTCTGAATGCCGGCCTGGGTCGACCCCAGGTGGAGAAGCTCCACGCGCTGGAAAATGCGTTTCTCGAGCTCTGGTATCGCCACGCACTCGGTCCAGAGTCCGAGAGCGCGGAGACCTTTGCCGCGCTCTGTCAGCGCTATGATTCTCCCGACTGGAACCTGGAGCTGCTCAGGAACGCCCTCGAGAACGAGCTGGCGGAAGCCACGGACACCAGCCTCCATACCGTACGCCTGCAGCTGGATGCTCTGCTCAGCGGCTCTGGCTACACCGAGGTCGTACTGGAGCCCCTGCCAACTGCGCCCGCGCCAGAGGCTGTGGAACCAGGTAGTGTCAGCGAGCCATCGAACTTGATACAGCGGGAGGGGAGGGTGGATATACCTCCCACGGTTCGGGCGTCGGTCAGCGGCACTGCCACCGTGCCCGAGGATCCACTCGCCTCCCTGCGGTTCACCGCTTACACACTGGCCGCGAGACTGGCAGAACACTACGGGCTCACAGCCTTGGTAATCCCACTGCCGGATCAGGGTCTCGGCTTCATGCTGACCGATGTGCCGCCCACGGAGCTGCGCGACACACTGGATCCGGCCCTGTTTGGCGAGGTGTCCTGCCTGTGGTGGCAGCTGGCGGCCTGCGCGGAGCTGACTACGGCTCCGGCGCATCAGGTCCTTCCCCATCTGGCGGTTGATTCGGTGCTGCGCGCGGCGGTCTCGCGGGGGGATCCGGGTGTGCTCCACCCGCATGTCTGGACGCCGGATCCCGGGCACTGGGGATGTCAGCTGTGGCGGTCGATCTCCGATACGGACTGGCGCGATCTGCTGGCGCTCATGACAACCTACCGCGCAATCCACGAGTCTGCGGATCGCGCCGGTCTTGATCTGTGGTTACCCAGGGAGGGGAGCGATGCCAACCAGTAAGGAGTCTGACCTAACCACCGCGGTACTCTTGTACGCGGTCCGCTGCCTCGACGAAGGCGATCAGCTGGCCTTGCGGTCTATGCAGTTTGGCCCGAAGGAGGTGGATGCGCTCCAGCAGCTCAACATTACCGATCTCTGCCGGACCGGCACCTTTCGGGGGCACTGCTTGCAGGTCCAGCTCGACCGGGAGGTGTTCTGGCACCTGGTGGCGCGCCTGCGCCAGCAGCGTGAGTCCGACCAGCTGCAGCTCACCCTGATGCAGGCCGATGCCCCCCAGGAGATGATGCGCGCGCTATTTGGGCTGGGGTCCAAGGAGTACGCGCGCTGGCGTCGTCTGCTCGGATTCACCGCCGCGGTGGGCCGTCCCAGTGAGCCCGACGAGGAACCCGCCCATGCCCTGTGGCTGGCCTGGCAGGCGCAGGCGGGTGACGACGGCGAAATCTCATTGACCGGCGAGGACTATCTCGCGCTGAAGGACGCCACCGGCCTTGAGCTGCGCACCATCTGGTGTCTCACCCAGCGCTGGACCACCTACGGCAATCCCGAGGGTGAGTCTGCCGACGACCATTGAGGCGCCCCCATGTCCGGCATCGAGCGTGAACCCCGGCCGGAGACCTATGCCCTGGATCGTCTGATCCAGGCCGCCACCGGCCGCGCCCAGGGCTCGGCGCAGGATAACCTACTGTTTCTGGGGCACTGGCACCAGGCATATCCCACCGCGGTTGTCTGCGATCCGGTACTGGAGCCGGTGGATAAAGTCGTGTGGATGGTCATCATGCTGCAGGCCCACGAGACCGGCGGCCGCGCGGCGTTCCCCCGCTATGAGGTGATCGCCCAACTCGCCAATATCGCCTCGACCTCCACCATCGCCCGGGCCATTGCCATCCTGCGGCTGACCCGCTGGCTGTCCCTGTGCGCCCGGGTGCGTGCCAGTACCGGGCAGTTCCAAGGCAATGTCTATGCCCTGCACGACAACCCATTGCCCCTCGCCGATGCGCTGTATCTGGACGAGGGGTACATGGCCTTCGTGCGCCAGAGCGAGCGCCACAACCACGCCCGGGTGCGACGGGTGGCCACGGCGGTGCTGTCCACCCTGGCTGGTGCGGTGGAACAGGGAGAAGACCCCCTGGCACCATTGTCGGCTATCGAGCAGCGTGTGCGACAGGCTATGGCAACCCCGAACCGTGTTCCGCAGGCGCACGGCATAGCAGCGTCCCTGTCGGGTCTGACCGCGGGATTGCTGGCTGCGCAGGATGACCCTCTGTCACAACCCGGTGCAGCCCGTGCCATTAACCAGCACCAAAATTCGAAGGCGGTAGATTCAGGGAAGGTTGTAGGTAGTAGTTGTAGTAGTAATACAACAACAACTACTACGACAACAACCGAAAACCCCGCCCAAAATTTCGAGTCGCGGCAGACGCCGCGTCCGGAAACCCCGCAGCCAGATGCCCTGATTTTTCCCCGCCGCCTCACGGACAACCAGCGGACACTGGCGCTACAGTACCTGACCCCGATCCCGGTTGACCTGCACCAGCCCCTGCTGGATGAACTTGCGGGCCGGGTGCAGGCCGAGTCCCAGGGTGCCCGGCCGCTCTACGATGAACTCCGGTTTTTCTACGCCCTGTGCCGCGCCGCTAAAACCGGCGCCTTCGTGCCCAATCTGGGTCTGAAGGTGGCCGACGCGCGCAACCGCAGAAACGCTGACACCCTGATACCCGCCGAGCCACCTCCAGCGCCACGCACCGAGGCCGAACGCGATGCCCTGCGCCAGGTCGCCGCCGAACAGCTGGCCCTGATCCAGCAAACACTCGGGCGAGGACCGCGTCGCAACACCCCACTTCGCCCGGAATAAATTAACCGCAGTAAAGTGGTGCCACTGGCACCACTTATCCCGCCGGACGCTGACGGGGTTTTTGGTTGTTGCGACACTGCCCCGGATGCGTTCATGGCCACCAGCAAACGCGATCTGGACGAGGTCAGCCGCCGTGACAGCCCAACCACTCAGTACCGTCAACGAATCCGCGATGCACGCGACACCCACCGCCAACCCGGGGCGGGTAGGGCGCCTGACCGGTGAGGCCTGGCTGGAAATCCACACCGACCAGGCCCAGCGCCTGATCCGGGGGCGGGTACGCCGGGGCAACAAGCCCGCCATCACCGGCTTGCTGGGGTTTGCCTCGCAGATGAACATTCTCTGGCAGGCCGCCGCGGAGGATGACCCTTACGCCGACTGGTGGCTGATCCGGGTCGAGGAGGCGATCGCCGCCGCCCAGTCCTACTTCGCCACCCAGCGGGTACAGGTGGACAGCGCGGCGCTGGAAAATTTCAGGTTCCGCGTCGGTGTTTCACAGTCACGTCGGCCCCAGACCCTGATGCTGCAGTTCGCCACGCCCCATGCCTACCGCGCCGCGCAGCTGCTGGGCGACTACGATGCTCTGGTCTGCCAGTGCCTGACCCTAAAGCATGTGGGCGCCTGCCCGGCGGGACAGATGGGTGATCTGATTGCGCTCGGTGCCCATCGGCTGCGGCGCGTGTTCAGCCTACCCCAGGGCTATCGGGTCTTTGCCCTCAACCGCGCCGATGTCCAGCACAACACGCAGCGGGCCCAGCAGGCCCGAGCGCACCTCGGTGAGCTCCCGCCGGACATCCTGAGCGGCGCACGCATCGCGGCCCATGCGCCGCCCCGTGTATCGCCGTTGGCGCATCCTGAACCACGCAGTCTCACGAAGAGTACCGAAGATCAGATCGAACCCAGAACTGCGGAGCAGGCCGAGGGTACTAGCCCTGAGTCAATGCCAGTGGCACCTGCGGTCGCGGGCGGTCCCCGGTGAGTACAGACGGTGGCCAGCCCCGCGCGCAGCCCACAGGTGCGGCTGACGGTGGTGCTCGATACCCGGGTCCCGCTGGAGGCGCTGCTGATCACCGTACTGCGGCGCAATCCCGCGGCCCGACGCCAGGAATGGCTCCGGCAGGTGCTACTGCAGGGATTCCGCAGCGACTGTCTGGGACTGCGCCAGGCGATGACCCACGCGCCCGCACGACTTTCAGAGCCCCCGCACATCGCGCCAGTGTCCAGCCCGGACCCGGCGGCCCCGAGGGCTGCTACGGAAGAGTTTTGCGTCCCGCTCACCGCCGGACCGCCCAACGGCAAACCCCTGGCGGGGCTCCGTACACTGATTGGGGTTGTAAGCCGGAAACCCAGAAATTTCCGTCAGCCGATCAACATGGTTTGTCTCGCGCTTGGTCGATGAGTTCCTGCATCGCCCGCATGACTTCTTCGTGGGTGTACGACTTGGCGTTGGGGTCGTCGGCCTCTCGGAGAGCTTCCTCGACCTCGCGGGTCATCCGCGCATATTCTTCCGGCCACAGCGCTTGCTCCATGCGCAGCGACGCCTGCCCAAGCAGGTGCAGCAGGCCGAACAGCCGCATGTCATTGGTGGCGACGACGTGCTCTCGAATCCGCTCCTGGATCACCTCGCAGGCCCGATGCGCCTCTGGCGTCGCCGTGCCCTCGTAGCCGGCTGGGAGTTCTGCTTCTTCAGCGATTCGCGCCCAAGCGATAGCCAGCGCCTCGATGGTGGACAGGTTCATTTGCTCATCCACTTGCGCAGCAGACGCTTTTTCAGGGAGGCGCGCTCTTGCGGATTGCGTCCCTTGTGGTTGGCAATGCGATCCGCCGTGGCGGCCTGGCGCTTGATGGGCCAGTAGGAGCGGCCATCCTTATCCATCGACCAGACGTTGCTGACCTGGTTTTCCAGTAGCGGCAGATGGGCGCATAGAGCTTCCGGCGACGCGCTGGCCAGCGCGGTGCGCTCGTGAGTTCGCCAGCGGCCTGGCGGCACATCCTGCTGAACGGGCATTATCGTAACGCTAAAGAAATTGGGCTTAATGCCGAACACAATAAATTAAAAAAGCCAACCCTTGAGGCTCTTATGCGCCAGGATTTACCAGTGACGGGTCGAAACTTAGAACTCCCAAAAGATGCCAATATTCTTTCGACTACCTCCCCTCAA
>ERZ795041.343-NODE-343-length-18020-cov-4.441748_pt1 | contig 18020 bp, 18 predicted proteins | sample MGYA00375125_ERZ795041 | MGnify/ENA primary metagenome ERZ795041 (study PRJEB30170, sample SAMN03074214) | activated sludge metagenome | biome: Common Effluent Treatment Plant; feature: Wastewater; material: Activated sludge; isolation source: activated biomass in...
GCGCCGACCGCCTGCCAGGCGCCGGCGCCGCTGCACGCCCAGGCGATCTGGCCGCTGACCGGCGCCTGGACCACGCCGAGCACGGGACGATGGCCGTCGATGAGGGCGATGTTGACGGTGAACTCGCCGTTGCGCTTGACGAACTCGCGCGTGCCGTCGAGCGGATCGACCAGCCAGTAGCGCGTCCAGCGCGAACGCTCCGGCCAGGGCACCCCGGCCGCTTCCTCGGACAGCACCGGGATGTCGGGCGTCGCGCAGGCCGTCGGCGATGACGTGGTGGGCGGCAAGATCGGCCGCGGTCAGCGGCGAACGGTCGTCCTTGCGGGTGACGTCGAAGTCACCCTCGTAGACCTCGAGAATGGCCGCACCGGCCCGGCTCGCGATCGCGCGGACCTGCGCGGCGAGTTCCATCCCGGTCACGGACAAGGCCGGTAGCGGCCGGCGAGATACTCGCGTGCGATGAACAGCGCGGCAATCGAACGGCCCTCGCTGACCTCGGGTTCGTTGAGCAGCCGGTGCAGTTCGCCGAGCTTCCACGGCACCACCTCGAGTTCCTCCGGCTCGTCGCCCTGCAGGCGCTCCGGGTAGAGGTCGCGCGCCAGCACCACGTGGGTCATCGAGCTCATGTAGGCCGGCGCCAGCGACAGGCTGCCGAGGATGTGCAGCTCGCGGGCGCCGAAGCCGATCTCCTCCTTGAGTTCGCGGTCGGCGCCCTGCTCGACCGTTTCGGCCTGGTCGAGGCGTCCCTTCGGCAGGCCGAGTTCGTAGCGGCCGAGGCCGGTGCCGTACTCGCGCACCAGCAGGACGGTGTCGTCGTCCTGCATCGGCACGATCACCACGGCACCGAGGCCGGAGCCGCGCAGGCGCTCGTGCGTGCGCCGCTCGCCGTTGGAAAACTCGAGATCGACCTCTTCGGCGCGGAGGAAACGGCTGTTGTCGACGGAGCGGGTGGCGAGGACGATCGGCGGTTTTCGCATCGCGGCATTGTACCTTCTGCCCGCAGTTCCGGTGCCGGCGCTGGCGCCGGCACGGCCTCTGGGTCGCATCGGCGCGGCACACGAAACGTCCGGTCCGCGGCACAAGGAGGTGGCGGCGGCCACCGGGGAGGATGGACCGCCGCCGGAACGACGTCGTGGGGAGGGGAGGGTACGACGCCGTTCTGACTGGCGGGCGGGGCCGGGATTTTCCGGCAACCACCCGTTGCAGGTAGGCAGATGGGGGGCGGATTGCCGGTTGCAAGGCCGGCGCGGCGGAAAAGGCGCACGCTGCGACAAATGTCCTGCCGATCGATATTGAATCCGGCATAGGCTGCGCCGATCATGGGTCCATGAACCTGCGCGACCTCCGCTATCTCGTCGCCCTTGCCGAACACCGCCATTTCGGCCGTGCCGCCGAGGCCAGCTTCGTCAGCCAGCCGACCCTGTCAACGCAGATCCGCAAGCTCGAGGACGAACTCGGCGTCGTCCTCGTCGAACGCACGCCGCGCAAGGTGCTGCTGACCGATGTCGGCGGCGAGATTGCCGAACGCGCCCGCGACATCCTCAACGAGGTCGAGCAGATCCGGGCGATCGCCCGCCGCACGGTCGATCCCGAGTCCGGCACCTTGCGCCTCGGCATCTTCCCGACCCTCGGCCCCTACCTGCTGCCGCACGTGATCCCGCGGCTGCGCAAGCGCTTCCCGCGCCTGGAACTTCTGCTGGTCGAGGAAAAGACCGAGGTGATCCTGCGCCAGTTGCGCGAAGGACGCCTCGATGCCGGCATCCTCGCCCTGCCCGTCCACGACACCCAGCTGCATGCCGAGGCGCTGTTCGACGAACCGTTCGTGCTCGCCGTGCCGGCCGGCAACGAGCTGGCCGATCGGCGCACGCTGAGCCTCGACGATCTCGCCGACCAGAGCCTGCTGCTGCTCGAGGACGGCCATTGCCTGCGCGACCAGGCCCTCGAGGTGTGCCGCCTCGCCGGCGCCGGCGAACGCGCCGGCTTCCGCGCAACCAGCCTGGAAACGCTGCGTCAGATGGTCGCGGCGAACGTCGGCGTGACCCTGCTGCCAACCCTGGCGGTGAAGCCGCCGGTGCCGCCGACCGCGCAGATCCGCCTGGTCGAGTTCAGCGACGATCCGCCGAGCCGCTCGATCGCCATGGTCTGGCGACGCAGCACGGCGGTGCATGCCTTCCTGCAGACGTTTGCCGCCGAGTTCCGCCTGCCGGCCGATCTGCTCGATCCGCACGGCCGCCAGGCGCCGGCCTGAAGCGGGACGGCCACGAGCACGCGCGGCTCCGCTCGCGCACGCTCCCGCCGCAGCGTTTCCGTCCGCCGCGAGGACGGCCGGCCGGCCAGGGCTAGAAGCTGCGGCGATCCTCGCCGGGGCCGTCGATGTTGCCGACGCAGCGGCCGCAGAGTTCGGGATCGTCGGCGTGGCTGCCGACGTCGGCGCGGTAATGCCAGCAGCGCACGCATTTGGCTGCCGCGCTGGCACGCGCGTGGATCCAGATCTCGCAACCCTCGACGTCGGCCCGCACGGCATCGGCCGGGCGCTCGCCGGGATCGCCCCAGGCGAGCGTCGAGGTGATGAAGAAGAAGCGCAGTTCGTCGCCGAAGGCATCGAGGCGCGCGCGCGTGCCGGCATCGGCGTACAGGGTGACATCGGCCTGCAGCGAGGCACCGATGCTGCCGGCAACGCGCATGCCCTCGAGCACTTTCGACACGCCGGCGCGCGCGGCCAGCAGGTCGGCCCAGCAGCGGCGCGCGGCGGCCGAGGCCTGGGTCGAGGCCAGACCGTCGTACCAGGTCTCGAACAGCACCGACTCGTCGCGCGTGCCCGGCAGGTGCTGCCAGATTTCCTCGGCGGTGAACGTGGTCAGCGGCGCGAGCCAGCGCACCAGTGCCTCGAGGATGCGGTACATCGCGCTTTGCGCGCTGCGCCGGCCGCGGCTCGCGGTCGGCATGGTGTAGAGGCGGTCCTTGGTGATGTCGAGATAGAGCGAACCCATCTCGTTGGTGCAGAAGTTCTGCACGCGCTGGACGATCTCCGGGAAGTCGCAGCGCTCGTAGGCGGCGATCACGCCGAGTTGCACATCGTGCGCCTGCTGCACGGCCCACTGGTCGAGCAACAGGCACTCCTCCACCGGAAGCAGGTGCGCGGCAGGATCGAAACCGTCGAGGTTGCCGAGCAGGAAGCGCGCGGTGTTGCGGATGCGCCGGTAGGCATCGGCGACGCGCTTGAGGATTTCGTCGGAGACCGTCATCTCGTTGCGGTAGTCGGTCGAGGCGACCCACAGGCGCAGCACGTCGGCGCCGAGCGAGTCGACCACTTTCTGCGGCGCAACCACGTTGCCGAGCGATTTCGACATCTTGCGGCCGTGCTGGTCGACGGCGAAACCGTGGGTCAGCACTTCGTCGTAGGGCGCGCGACCGTGCATCGCCGATGCGGTCAGCAGCGAGGAATGGAACCAGCCACGATGCTGGTCGGAGCCCTCCAGGTACATGACCCGGTCGCCGGGCTTGCGGGCGAGCTCGGCACGCCGGTCGAGCACGCAGGCATGGGTGGTTCCGGAATCGAACCAGACGTCGAGCACGTCGGTGACCTTCTCGTAGCGCGCCGCCTCGTCGCCGAGCAGTTCGGCCGGATCGAGCGTCGACCACACGTCGATGCCGTCCTTCTCGACCCGCTGCGCGATCTGCTCGAACAACTCGACGCTGCGCGGATGCGGCAGCCGGGTGGCCTTGTCGACGAACATCGCGATCGGCACGCCCCAGGTGCGCTGGCGCGAAATGCACCAGTCGGGACGGCCGGCGATCATGCCTGTGATGCGCTCCTCGCCCCAGGCGGGAATCCAGCGCACCGCGCGAATCGCCTCCAGCGCGGTCGTGCGCAGGCCTTCCTTCTCCATGCCGATGAACCACTGCGGCGTGGCGCGGAACGCCACCGGGGTCTTGTGCCGCCAGCAATGCGGATAGCTGTGCTCGAGCTTCGCCTGCGCGAGCAGGCGGCCATGGCCGCGCAACACGTCGATGACGGCATCGTTGGCCTTCCAGATGAACTGGCCTTCGAACAGCGGCGTGCCGGCGAGGTAGACGCCGTTGCCGCCGACCGGGTTCAGTTCGGAGGCGGTATGCCGTTCCACCAGACCGTACTGCTGACCGACCGCGAAGTCCTCGACGCCGTGGCCGGGCGCGGTGTGCACGGCACCGGTGCCGTCTTCCGCGGTGACGTGCCCGCCGACCAGGATCGGGATGTCGCGGTCGAGGAACGGATGGCGCAGATACAGGCCGGAGCCGTGCCCGTCCGCGCCGGGCGGGCGGGCGCTCTCGAGGTCGCTGCCGCGCAGCCGTCCGAGCTCGACCGCTGCGTCGATGCCATAGCGGGCCAGTGCCTTCTCCGCCAGCGCCGCGGCAAGCACGAGCAGCACGCGCCGGCCGTCACGCGCCGGGCCTTCGACCAGCACGTACTCGAGATCGGGGCCGAGCGAGACGGCGAGGCTCGCCGGCAGCGTCCACGGCGTGGTCGTCCAGATCGGCACGGCGACGATCGTGTCGTCGTCGACCGTCACGCCGAACTTCGCCGCGAGCGCCTTCGGTTCGATCGCGTCGTAGGCGACGTCGACCGCGGGCGAGACCTTGTCGGCGTATTCGATCTCGGCCTCGGCCAGCGCCGAGCCGCAGTCGAAGCACCAGTGCACGGGCTTGAAGCCGCGGGTGACGTGGCCGTTGGCGTGGATCTTCGCCAGCGCGCGCAGCATGTCGGCCTCGAAGGTCGAATCCATCGTGCGATAGGGCCGGTCCCAGTCGCCGAGCACTCCGAGGCGCTTGAAGTCGGCGCGCTGCAGGTCGATCTGCCGTGCCGCGTATTCGCGGCACTTCTGCCGGAACGTCGCCGCGTCGACCTTCTGGCCGACCTTGCCGACTTCCTTTTCCACCGCGATCTCGATCGGCAGGCCGTGGCAGTCCCAGCCCGGCACGTAGGGAGCGCGCAGGCCGGCCATCAGCCTGGACTTGACCACGATGTCCTTCAGCACCTTGTTGACCGCATGGCCGATGTGGATCGCGCCGTTCGCGTACGGCGGTCCGTCATGCAGGATGAAGGCATGCTCGCGCGTCGCCGTGCGCTGCTGGATCTGCGCGTAACGGTCCTTCGCGTACCAGTCGGCCAGCATGCCGGGCTCGCGCCTCGGCAGGTCCGCCTTCATGGCGAAGCCGGTGTTCGGCAGGTTGATCGTGTTCTTGTAGTCCTTGCTCACGCGAGGGCTCCGGCAGGTGCAGGTTCGGGCAGGCCGAGCAGGTGGCGCGCTGCTCGCGCGTCGGCGTCGATCTGGCGCACCATCGCGTCGAGATCGCCGAATTTCAGTTCGTCGCGCAACTTGGCCACGAACTCGACGTCGATGCGGCGGCCGTAGAGGTCGCCGTCGAAATCGAACAGGTGCGCCTCGAGCAGCGGTTCGGTGCCGTCGATGGTCGGACGGATGCCGAGGCTCGCCACCCCCGGCATCGGCGCGGCACCGACCCCGTGCACGCGCACGGCGAAAATACCGGCGACCGGCGAGGTGCGCCGGCCGAGCGGGATGTTGGCGGTCGGGTAGCCGAGCTTGCGCCCGAGGGCGAGGCCATGCACGACATGGCCACCGATCATGAAGCGACGTCCGAGCAGGTGGGCGGCGCCGTCGAAATCACCGGCGGCAAGCCGTGTGCGGATCGTGCTGCTGCGCACGCGTTCGCCGTCGACCGTGAAGTCGCCGAACACGCGCGTGGCGAAACCGGAGCCGGCCGCGTGCGCCTCGAGCAGGGCAATGTCGCCGGCGCGTCCGCGGCCGAAGCGGAAATCGGCACCGATCCAGACTTCGCGCACCGTGCAGCGCGCGACGAGAACCCGGCGGATGAAGTCGTCCGCCTCCATCGAGGCCAGCGCGGCATTGAAGCGCAGCAGCAGCAGGCGGTCGATGCCGGTGGCGGCGAGGTTGGCGATCTTGCCGCGCGCGTCGTCGATGCGCGGCACCGCTTCCCCGCGCGCGAAGTATTCGCGCGGGATCGGCTCGAAGCTCAGCGCCAGCGCCGCCAGGCCGAGTTCGTCGGCACGCTCGCGCACGCGCGCGAGCAGCGCGCGATGGCCACGGTGGACGCCATCGAATGCGCCGATGCAGGCAACACTGCCTTGGGGCGCCAACGAAGCACCCTCGCGATCGCGGAAGAGCCGGAACATCGGGCCAGTATAGTGGACCCGGGAACGAGGAATCGTGGCCGCACGGCTTCCGCGCGGCGCAGGCGCTGCGGAAGGTCGATCGCGTGCGGCCTCAGGGCCCGCGCAGGTCGCGCGGGCGCCAGCCGCCGGCGACGAGGACGATTGCGAAGGTCGCGCCGCCGGCACCGACCAGGGCGGCGAGGCGCCAGGCCCGCGCGGCTTCGCCCCACGTCGTCCATTCGTTCCAGTACTGCAGGCCGCCCTGCAGCACGGCCGTCATGGCGACACAGGCGATGGCCAGACGGACGAGATGGCGCGGCCAGCCGGGTTGCGCGGTGTAGACGCCCTCGCGGCGCAATGCGCGCCAGAGCAGGCCGACGTTGAGATAGCTCGCGCAGGCGCTGGAAAGGGCGAGGCCGACATGCAGGCCGGGAATGTCCGCCAGTGCCTGCATCCAGCCCATCGTCCGGTGTTCCGGCCGGTGCCACAGCCAGAACAGCAGGCCGACGAAGACGACGTTGAGGAGCATGCTGGCAACCATCGCGACGATGCCGGCACGCACCGGCGTCACCGTGTCCTGGCGCGCGTAGAACGCCGGCGCGAGGGTCTTGACGAGGGTGAAGGCCGGCAGGCCGAACGACAGCGCGGCCAGCGACATCGCCGCCATCTCGACGTCGTGCGCGCTGAAGCGGCCGCGCTGGAACAGGGTGGCGAGGATCGGCTCGGCGAGCAGGACGAGGCCGAGCATCGCCGGCAGGCCGATCAGCAGGGTCGTGCGCAGGCCCCAGTCGAGCGCGCGCGAGAAGCCGGCGGGATCGGCCGCGACATGGTGGCGTGACAGCGTCGGCAGGATCACCGTGCCGAGGGCGACGCCGAACAGGCCGAGCGGAAACTCGAGCAGGCGGTCGGTGTAGCCGAGCCAGCTCTGCGAACCGACGATCAGGAACGAGGCGATCAGGGTATCGAGCAGCAGGTTGATCTGCGCGACCGAGGAACCGAACAGGGTCGGCACCATCAGCTTCAGCACGCGGCGCACGCCGCTGTCGCGCCAGCCCCAGCGCGGCCACACCAGCAGGCCGAGCCGGTGCAGGGCCGGCAGCTGCACGGCCAGCTGGAGGATGCCGGCGGCGAGCACGGCCCAGCCGAGCGCCATGATCGGCACCTCGAGCTTCGGCGCCAGCAACAGCGCGGCGGCGATCATGCAGAGGTTGAGGATCACCGGCGTCAGCGCGGCGATGCCGAAGCGGTCGAAGCTGTTGAGTCCGGCCCCGGCCAGCGCGGTCAGGGAGACGAACAACAGGAACGGGAAGGTCAGTCGCAACAGCTCGCTGGTCAGGGCGAAGCGTTCCGGCTCGTCGAGGAAACCCGGCGCGAAGCCGCCGACCAGCACGTCGGCGAACAGCACGCCGAGCGCGGTCACCACCAGCAGCACCGCGCCGAGCGTTCCGGCCGTGCGCGAGAACAGCTCGCGCAGTTCGGCATGGCTGCGCGTCTGCCGGTACTCGCTCAGCACCGGCACGAAGGCCATCGAGAACGAGCCTTCGGCAAACAGCCGGCGCATGAAGTTGGGGATGCGGAAGGCGACCAGGAAGGCGTCGGTGGCGGCGGTGGCGCCGAACACGGCGGCGATCACCACCTCGCGGACCAGGCCGAGCACGCGCGACACGAAGGTGCCGCCGCTGAAGGCGAGCATCCCGCGCAGCAGGCTGCGGCGGCTCATGCGGCGCGGCCCCTGGTGACCGCGCCGCATGTCGCGACCTGCCGCGCGCCGGCGCGGCGGAGGCAGCACGCCTGCCCTGCCGCGCAACCGCGCGAGGGCGCCGGATTGACCGGACGGTGCGCGCTCGGCATAATCTGCGCCCTTTTTCCACCCCACCCGATTTCCGGAGTCATCCCTTGGCCAACATCAAGTCTGCGAAGAAGCGTGCCCGCCAGTCCGAGAAGGCGCGCCAGCGCAATGCCAGCGCCCGCTCGATGGTGCGCACCGCGATCAAGAAGGTGGTCAAGGCCATCGAAGCGAAGGACAAGTCCGCTGCCGAGGCCGCGCTGCGCGCCGCCGAGCCGGTGGTCGACCGCTACGCCGCGCGTGGCCTGATCCACAAGAACAAGGCCGCCCGCCACAAGAGCCGGCTCACCGCCAGCATCCGCGCGCTGGCCTGATCGGCACTGCGGAATCGCGAAAAAGCCGGCGCAAGCCGGCTTTTTTGTTGCCGCGCGGGCAGCCATCGCCGGCGCGCCCATGTTCAGCGGGCCTGCGCCTCGGCCGCGCGCTCTGCGACCTCGCGCTTCTGCTCGTCGAAGAAGCGCTGGATGTCCAGACAAATCGGCCAGGTGTTCTCGCGTGCCAGCGCCGAAACGAGGTACCACGGCCGCTTCCACTTGAGGCGGCGCACGAAGGCCCTGGCGAGCTTCTCGCGCTCCTCCTCGGCCACCAGGTCGAGCTTGTTGAACACCAGCCAGCGCTCGCGTTCGAGCAGGGCCGGATCGAAACGCGCCAGTTCGCGCTCGATCGTGCGCACCTGCTCGACCGGGTCGACGTCACCGTCGAGCGGCGCCATGTCGACCATGTGCAGCAGCAGGCGCGTGCGCGAGATGTGCTTGAGGAACTGCACGCCGAGGCCGGCGCCGTCCGCGGCTCCCTCGATCAGGCCGGGGATGTCGGCGATGACGAAGCTCTTGTCGGTTTCGATGCGCACCACGCCGAGGTGCGGTTGCAGGGTCGTGAACGGATAGTCGGCCACTTTCGGCGTGGCCGCCGAAACGGCGCGGATGAACGTCGACTTGCCGGCATTGGGGAAACCGAGCATGCCGACGTCGGCCAGCACCTTCAGTTCCAGACGCAGCTCGCGCTGTTCGCCCGGCGTGCCCGGCGTGGCCTTGCGCGGCGCGCGGTTGGTCGAACTCTTGAAGTGGATGTTGCCCTGCCCGCCACGACCGCCCTGGGCCACCAGCAGGCGCTGTCCATGTTCGACGAGATCGCCGATCAGCTCGTCGGTCTCGACGTTCATCACCACCGTCCCGACCGGCACGCGCACGAACGTGTCGCCGCCGCTCTTGCCGGCCATCTGCCGCCCCATGCCGTTGCCGCCGCGTTCGGCGCGGAAGCTGCGCTGGTGGCGGAAGTCGACCAGGGTGTTGAGGCCCTCGTCGGCGACCAGCCAGACGCTGCCGCCGGCAGCGCCATCCCCGCCGTCGGGTCCGCCGAAGGGGATGAACTTCTCGCGACGGAAGCTCACGCAACCGTTGCCGCCGTTGCCGGCGTGGACATGGATGGTGGCTTCGTCGACGAATTGCATGGCTGCGGGAGACGGGAATCGGGAATCAGGAATGAGGGGAAGCGTACAAGGATGCCGGCGCCTGCGGGGATGTCGCCCCGCCTGCCGGAGCGGGCCGGGGCGAACGGGTCGAGACCCGGCCGGAATCGAAGACCCGCTCGCCGCCGGCCTCGAGGCCGTCACGGAAACGTCCGGATCGCCGATGCCCCGCCTTCCGCCCACCAATGAAAAGCCCCGCACAAGGCGGGGCTCTGTCCAGGCGCTGGCCGTCCGCGGTCAGTTGGCGGCCGGAACCACGTTGACCGTGCGGCGCCCCTGGGCACCCTTGGTGCGGAACTCGACCACGCCATCGACGATCGCGAAGATCGTGTGGTCGCGACCGAGGCCGACGCCCTGGCCCGGATGGAAGCGCGTGCCGCGCTGGCGGATGATGATGTTGCCGGCATTGACCGTCTGGCCGCCGTACACCTTCACGCCGAGGTACTTCGGGTTGGAGTCGCGACCGTTGCGGGTCGAACCACCTGCTTTCTTGTGTGCCATGACTTAGCTCCTCAACCCGCCTTCTTGTCGGAACCGCCGGTGATGCCGGTGATCTCGATCTCGGTGTAATGCTGCCGGTGCCCCTGCGACTTCATGTGGTGCTTGCGGCGACGGAACTTGATGATGCGGATCTTCTCGCCGCGGCCGTGCGACTTGATCTTCGCGGCGACGCGGGCGCCGCTGACCAGCGGGGTGCCGATGTGGATGCCCTCGCCGGAACCGACGAGGATGACCTGGTCGAAATCGACGGAACTGTCGACATCGGCCGCGAGCTTCTCGACCCGCAGCGTTTCGCCCTGGGCGACCCGGTACTGCTTGCCGGAGATGAGTACGACTGCGTACATGATGGCAATGCCTCTGTAGTTATTCTGGATTCTGCCTCTGCCCACCCCCCGGCCTCGGCCTGGGGGCGAAAAGAACCGCGGATCATAGCGGTGGAATCCTTTGCGGTCAAACACCTGCGGCCCCTGCGGGGGCGCCGGCGCGGCGGCCGCACGGCCGCGGACGGCCGCTCCCGCCCTGCCGGCAGCGCAACCTGCTTTTGCTACACTCCGCGGTCCCGCCCTCCGGGGCATGGCACAGCGATCGATGAGCGAGGACCCTCCCAGTAGCCAGCCCCAGCGTTCCTGGTTCGGCAGGCTGACCCACGCCCTCTCCGGAGAAGTCAGCAGCCGCGAGGAACTCCTCGACGAGTTGCGCCACGCCCAGGCCAACGGCCTGCTCTCGAACGACACCCTGTCGATGGTCGAGGGTGCGATCAAGGTCAGCGACCTCACCGTCGGCGACATCATGGTGCCGCGCACGGAGATGGTCTCGCTGCCGGCCTCGGCCTCGTTCGAGGACGTGCTGGTCACGGTGATCGAGTCCGGACATTCGCGCTTTCCCGTGCACGGCGCCGATCGCGACGAGATCGTCGGCATCCTCCTGGCCAAGGACCTGCTGCGCTGCTTCACCGGCGAGGGCCGGCGCGATTTCCGCCCGCTGCTGCGCCCGGTGGCATTGATCCCGGAATCCAAGCGCCTGAACATCCTGCTCAAGGAGTTCCGCCTGTCCCATCACCACATGGCGATCGTGGTCGACGAATACGGCGGCGTCGGCGGACTGGTCACCATCGAGGACGTGCTTGAGCAGATCGTCGGCGACATCGACGACGAGCACGACGACGAGGAGACGCCGAACCTCGTCCAGCCGCAGCCGGACGGGCGCTTCCTGGTCGCCGCCATGACTCCGGTCGCCGACTTCAACGACCGTTTCGAGGCGCGCTTCCCGACCGAGGAACACGAAACCGTGGGCGCCATGCTGGGCGCCGCCTTCGGTCACGTGCCGCAACCCGGTGAGGAAACCGCGCTCGGCGGCTTCCTGTTCCGGGTGACCAAGGGCGACGCCCGTCGCGTCCAGCAGTTCGCCGTGCGGATCCACGAGGCGTGAGCCTGCGGCCGTGGCTGGCCGGGTTGCTGGCCGCCTGTGCAATGGCCTGTGCCGGGCCACTGCCCGCCGAAACGCCGGCCCCCGAAGTCAGCCTGCTCACCTTCGGCCCCGGCGAGACCTACTGGGAGCGCTTCGGCCACAACGCCATCGTCATCCGCGACCCGGTCAGCGGCCGCGCGACCAGCTACAACTACGGCATGTTCGACTTCGACGAGGAGGACTTCCTCGTCAACTTCGCCCGCGGGCACATGACCTACCAGGCCATGGCGGCCGATGCCGCGGACGACATCGCCTGGTACCGCAGCCAGGGACGCTCGGTGGTCGAGCAGCAGCTGCGCCTCGATGCCGGCCAGGCGCGCGCGCTGCAGCACTTCCTCGAATGGAACGTCGAGCCGGCGAACGCGCGCTACCGCTACGAGTACTACACCTCGAACTGTTCGACGCGCGTGCGCGACGCCCTCGACGCGGCGCTCGGCGGCGTCCTTGCCGCGCAGTTCGCCGCGCCCTCGCGCGGCTACACCTATCGCATGCTGACCGGCGCACTGACCAGCCCGCAACCGTGGCTGATGGCCCTGCTCGATGCGGGCCTCGGCCCGTACGCGGACCAGCGCCTGTCGTTCTGGCAGGACAGCTTCATCCCGATGCAGCTGATGGACCACCTGCGCGAGGTCACCGTGCCGGCGGCGGACGGCAGCACCCTGCCGCTGGTGGTCGCCGAACGCGTGATTGCGCCGGCGCGCCTGGCCGATCCACCGGCCTTGCCGCCGGACCTGCGCTGGCCGTTCTTCATCGCCGGAGTCGCCCTGGCCGCCGTGCTGCTGGCCCTAGCCTCGCGCCGGCACAGCGGGGCCGCGCGGCGTGCATTCGCCACGCTCGCCACCGGCGTGTCCGTGGTCTGCGGCGTTGCCGGCGTGCTGCTGCTGTTGCTCTGGTTCGGCACCGAGCACCGGCCGGCCTGGGCCAACGAGAACCTGCTGCTGTTCAACCCGCTGTGCCTGCTGCTGGTGCCGGCCTGGTGGCGGGCGCGGCGCGAGCCGTGGATCGGGGTGAAAACCGTGCGCGCGCTCGCCACCCTGATCGCCGTGCTCGCCGGCCTCGCCCTGTTCGTGAAGATCCTGCCGTGGTTCCCGCAGGCAAACCTGCCGTGGATCCTGCTGCTGCTGCCCGTGCACGCCGCCCTGGCCTGGATCCTCCTGCACGCGGCGCACCCCGCACCCGCGGACTGAATGCCGCCGCCGCGGCCCGCCGGCGGTGATGCGCCATCCGCATCACCGCCGGGCGCGGATCACTTCTTCGCGAACAGGTGCTCGACGGCGGCGCGTTCCTCGCGCAGCTCGTTGTCGGTCGCGGCGATGCGTGCGGTGGAGAAGTCGTTGAGCGCGAGGCCCTGCACGATCGTGTAGCGGCCATCCTCGACGGTCACCGGGTAGCCGAAGATCACGCCCGGGGCGACGCCGTAGGAACCGTCCGAGGGCACTGCCATCGACACCCAGTCGCCGGCCGCGGTGCCGAGCGTCCAGTCGCACATGTGGTCGATCGCCGCCGATGCCGCCGACGCCGCCGAGGATGCGCCGCGCGCCTTGATGATCGCCGCGCCGCGCTGCTGCACGGTGGGAATGAAGTCGCTCTCGTACCAGGCCTGGTCGACCAGCGACAGCGCCGCCTTGCCCTTGACCGTGGTCGAATGGATGTCCGGATACTGGGTCGAGCTGTGGTTGCCCCAGATGGTGACGCGGGCGATGTCGGTGTTGAGTGCGCCGGTCTTCTCGGCGAGCTGGCTGATCGCGCGGTTGTGGTCGAGGCGGACCATCGCGGTGAAGCGGCCCGGATCGAGGTCCGGGGCATTCTGCTGGGCGATCAGCGCATTGGTGTTGGCCGGATTGCCGACCACCAGCACGCGCACGTCGCGCTTCGCGTGATCGTTGAGGGCCTTGCCCTGCGGGGCGAAGATCGCGCCGTTGGCCTCGAGCAGGTCCTTGCGCTCCATGCCGGGGCCGCGCGGGCGCGCGCCGACCAGCAGGGCGTAGTCGACGTCCTTGAAGGCGACGTTGACGTCGTCGGTGGCGACCACGCCGTGCAGGGTCGGGAACGCACAATCGTTGAGTTCCATGACCACGCCGTTCAACGCCGGCAGGGCCGGGGTGATCTCGAGCAGATGCAGGATCACCGGCTGGTCGGGGCCGAGCATGTCGCCGGCGGCGATGCGGAACAGCAGGGCGTAACCGATCTGGCCGGCGGCACCGGTGACGGCAACTCGGACGGGAGCTTTCATCGTATCGACCTCGCGGGAAGGCGGTGGAGGAAGGAGCGGTTTCAGTCGGACGCGGCGGCGAGGCCGGACGCGGAAATCAGTTCTCGTGCGCGCTGCGGCGCGTAACCGTGCACGACCTGGTCGCCGACCAGCAGGATCGGCACGCCGCGCCCGCCGACCAGGTGATAGGCGCTGCGTCCCTCGTCGGTGTGCTCGACATCGAACTCGGCATAGGCCACGCCCCAGCCGGCAAGGTCGCCGCGCAGCCGGCGGCAGTAGCCGCACCACTCGGTCGACAGCAACACCACGCGCGCATCGCCGACCTGTTCGCGCACGGCCAGGTGGTCGACATCGCCGGCGCAGGCGGCGAGCAGCGCCAGAGCGATGGCGGCCAGCAGGAACCGCGCCTGGCGTCGGACCTGGATCATGCGAGTTCGGCGAAGAATTCCTGGATGCGGGCGAGGCCCGGCGCGAGCTGGGCGGTCGGACAGGTGTAGGAAATGCGCAGCGCGCGCGGCTCGCCGAAGGCACTGCCCGGCACGCAGGCCACGCCCTTGGCTTCGAGCAGGGCATCGCAGAAGGCGACGTCGCTGTCGATGCGCTTGCCGGCGTGCGACTTGCCGAATGCGCAGGAGATGTCCGGGAACGCATAGAACGCGCCCTGCGGACGCGGGCACACCACGCCGGGGATCGCGTCGAGCGCGGCGAGGACCTGGTCGCGCTTGGCCGAGAACTCGGCATTCTTCTGCTCGGGCACGTCCTGCGGTCCCGACAACGCGGCGATCGCCGCGGCATTGACCACTTCGGGCATGCTGGTGATGTGGTTGGAGTTCAACGTCACCATGGCCTGCGCAACGACTTCGGGCCCGGCGATGAAGCCGACCCGCCACCCCGGCATGCCGTAGGTCTTCGACAGCGAGTCGACCTGGATCACGCGCTCGCGCAGTTCCGCGCGCGCATTGACGAAATTGTGGTAACCGATGCCGTCGAACACCATGCGGTTGTAGATGTCGTCGCAGATGATCCAGACATCCGGATGCCGCACCAGCACGTCGGCCAGCGCGGCGATCTCCTCGCGCGTGTAGACCATGCCGGTCGGGTTCGACGGATTGTTGAACAGGAACACCTTGGCGCCCGGCAGGGCGGCGTCGAGCTGGGCCGGAGTCAGCTTGTAGTTCTGCGAGGACGGGCAAGGCAGCGCGCGCACCTCGGCCTCGAGGATCTCGGCGATGTCGAGATAGGTCGTCCAGTACGGCGTCGGGAAGACGATGACATCACCCGGATCGAGCAGTGCTTCACCGAGGTTGTAGAGCATGTGCTTGGCGCCGATGCCGGTCGCCAGGTTGCGCCGCGTGTAACCGGACAGGCCGCTGCCTTCGAGGTGCTGCAGGAAGGCATCGAGGAGGGCGTCGGGCCCGCGGTTGGAGCCGTACTGGCCGCTGTCGTGGTCAAGCGCCTTGCGCGCCGCCTCGTAGACGTGCGGCCCCGGCAGGAAGTTCGGCACGCCGATCGAGAAGCTGATGATGTCGCGCCCGGCGGCCTTGAGCTGCTTGGCCTTCTCGGCCACCAGCATGATCGCGCTCGGCTTGGCGCGGCTCATGCGCGCAGCAAGATTCGGCATGGGAAACCTCGTGCAGGAAGCGGTGTTCGCGGTACGGAAACCGGCGGATTCTAGCATGCGCGCCGCTTCATGCTGCAGCGCAACCAGCGAAGGTGACGATCTGTTCCAGAGCATCGCCGCACCATGTGGCGCGTCGCGCCGAGAGCGTATGCTTGCCGCGCGCCGGGCCGTCCGGTTCCGGCTCCCCTCAACTTCCGGAGGATCCCATGGGCGAACGCGGCATCATCATGACCATCATCATCGGCCTGCTGGTCGGCATCGTGGCCAAGTTCCTCAAGCCCGGCAAGGATCCCGGCGGCATCATCGTCACCATCCTGCTCGGCATCGCCGGCTCGTTCGTCGCCACCTATGCCGGCCAGGCGCTCGGCTGGTACCAGGTCGGCCAGGCCGCCGGCTTCATCGCCTCGGTCATCGGCGCGATCGTCCTGCTGATCCTCTACGGCCTCGTCACCAAGAAGCGCTGAGGATCTGCATCAAAAGCTGACGCATGAAACACGGAGCACACGGAGCACACGGAGAGAAAGCCGTTCAATCGCCGTGATTGTCCTTCGTGTCCTTCGTGTTTCGGCCGTCCGTCTTCGACGGGGTGGAACGAAAGACTGAAACACGAAGGACATGAAGGGCGCGAAGGAAAAGCCCAAGCGATTCGCTTTTCCTCCGTGTGCTCCGTGTTTCAATCTTCCCGCTTTGTTTCAATCTTCCGCTTTCCGCGCAGTCAGCGCGCGTCGAGCACCGCGTTCCACTTCTCCAGGTGCGCCGCGGCGGTTGCGAACAGCGCCGTGGTGTCGCCCTCGATCTTCACCGACTCGATGGTGTCGCCGCCGCGGATCGCATCGACGACCTTCTGGTCCTCGGGACCGTCGACCGCACCGAACACGGTGTGCTTGCCGTCGAGCCACGGGGTCGCCACATGGGTGATGAAGAACTGGCTGCCATTGGTGCCGGGCCCGGCATTGGCCATCGACAGGATGCCGGAACGGTTGTGCTTGAGGGCCGGCACGATCTCGTCGTTGAAGCGGTAGCCGGGACCGCCGGTTCCGCTGCCGGTCGGGCAGCCGCCCTGGATCATGAAATCCGGGATCACGCGATGGAAGTTGAGGCCGTCGTAGTAGCCGCGCCGGGCCAGGTTCACGAAGTTCGCCACGGTGAGCGGAGTCTGGTCGGCAAACAGGTTGAGGTGGATCGGACCGCGCGAGGTGGCGATCGTGGCTTTGAGGGTCATGGCTGCGCTTCCTCGGAAGGGGCGCGCAGCCTAGCCGATTGCCGCCCGGGCCGGAACCTCGGCCGCGTGGCGTGGCGCCGCAGGACGCACCGGCCGGCAAGGCCGGGCGCGGGCGGATGCGCCCCGTTGCCGGGTTGCTGATCGCTTCTTAGCGTCGTCCTAACATCCGCCATGCTCTGATTTCGACCCGGCAAGAACCCGCAGGGGCGTGATGGCAGACTTCCAGGACAACCCGTTCGCCGCCGACGGCCCGTGGATCCGCACCGTCCGCGAGCGCCTGCGCGCGCTGCCGGCCGAAGCGGGAACCGCCGACATCGAAACCCTGCGCGACCGCCTCGCCTCGCTGCCCTGGCTGGCCGGCTGTCCCGAAGCCGCCCTGCTCGCCCGCGCAGGCGGCGCGCCGCAGCAACGCCGCCATCGGATCGCCCGCGATGCCGGCAACGGCTGCACCGCCCTGCTGATCGCCTGGCCGCCGGGCCATCGCACGCCGCTGCACGACCACGACGGCTTGTGGGGAATCGAGCTGGTGCTGGAAGGCGCGCTGGCGATCGAGGAGTTCCGCAAGGACGAATCGAGCGGCGCGACGCGCCTCGACCACGAGCGCACGCGGATCCTCGGCATCGGCGACGCCATCTCGTTCACCGCTGCCGATTACGTGCACGCCTGCCGCAACCTGTCGGCGCGGCGCCCGGCCCTGTCACTGCATGTCTACGGCGGCGAGCTCGACGCGTACTCGGCCTTCCATACCGACACCTGCGGCCTCGCCACGGCAACGCGGCGACGTGCCGGCCTCGACGCGGTGCTGATCTGATCGCGGACGGCTGGCCCCGGGCCGGCCGCCTGAACCGGAGACGAAGATGAAACACGTAGCCATCATCGGCGGCGGGGCCGCGGCAGCCGCGGTGGTCGGCGAGATCCTGCGCCACCCGCGCGCCGGCCAGCTCGCCATCCACTGGTTCGCCGGCCACTGCATGCAGGGCCGCGGCATCGCCTACGCGACCACCTCCTGCCGCCACGTGCTCAACGTGCGCGCCGCCGCGATGGGCCTGTTCGCCGACGATGGCGGGGCCTTCTACCGCGACATCGCCGCCCGCGAGCCGAACGTCCGCCCGACCGATTTCCTGCCGCGTGCGTGGTTCGGCGACTACGTCGAACGCACCCTGACCGGGCTCGTCGAGGCGGCCCGCGCACGCGGCCAGCGCGTCGACATCCGCTCGACCGTCGCCGTGGCCGTGCGCGAGGCGGCGCAGGGATTCGTCGTGGAAGCCGAGGACGGCAGCCGCACGCGCGTGGACGAGGCCGTGCTGGCGCTCGGCGCGCTGCCGCCGACGGCGCTGCCCGAAGTCGGCACGCGCGCGCTCGACAGCGGCCACCATGTGGTCGATGCCTGGCAGCCGGCGCTGCGCGCCACCGCGCCGCGGCGCATCGTCGTCATCGGCACCGGCCTCACCGCCGTCGACGTCATCCTCGAAGCCGTGCACGACTGGCCCGAGGCGCAGATCACCGCGGTG
>ERZ795041.344-NODE-344-length-17959-cov-5.706099_pt1 | contig 17959 bp, 15 predicted proteins | sample MGYA00375125_ERZ795041 | MGnify/ENA primary metagenome ERZ795041 (study PRJEB30170, sample SAMN03074214) | activated sludge metagenome | biome: Common Effluent Treatment Plant; feature: Wastewater; material: Activated sludge; isolation source: activated biomass in...
CACTTCCGCGGATCTCAAGGCGGCCCGAAATTGAGCGTGGGGGCCCAGTCGTCGGCCGCGGGCGCCTTCTTGCGGACCTGGGGCTTCGGCGCCGCCGCCTTGGGCGGCGCCGCTTTGCGCAGCGTCCGTGGCCGCCCGACCGTCGCCGGGGCGGCCACGGGCGGCGCCGCCGCCTGAGAGGCCACGCACGAGGCCACCGCCCCGTACGCGCGCACGCGGGATTGGACGACGCGCGCCTTGGCGGAGGTGAGCTGGCTCGGCGCGCCCGCATTGCGCAAGACGGGATTGGGCAGCACGGCCGCCAGAAGCGCCGCCTCCCGCTCGCCGAGCCGCGCGGCCGGTTTGCCGAAATGATGCCGCGCCGCCGCCTCGGCGCCGAACACGCCGGGACCCCACTCCGCGATGTTGAGATAGACCTCGAGGATCCGGCTCTTGGGCCAGACGAGCTCCATGTAGAGGGTGAGCGGGATCTCGATCACCTTGCGCACGTAGCTCTTCGCATTCCAGAGGAAGAGGTTCTTGATCACCTGCATGGAGATGGTGCTGGCCCCGCGCGGCGTGCCGCGCGACGCGCGCTCGATGGCCTCCCGGATGGCGGCCGTATCGATGCCGCTGTGCTCGCAGAAGCGTCCGTCCTCCGACACGATCACGGCCCGCACCAGATTGCGGGAGATGGATTCGAGCGGCACCCACGTGCGATCGATCTGCGTCCCGGCGAGGACCTGCGTCAGCATCAGCATCGAGCCCGGCGGATTGACGAAGCGGAAGAGCGGGATGAGCATCAGCACGAGTGCGAGATAGCCGCCGGCCGCATAGGCGACGTAGCGCACGACCGTCCGCAGGCGGGCGCCCCAAGGGCTCGCCTGCCACCGGGAGCGGGGCGCGAGGGCCGGCTCCGGACGCGGCGCGATGTCGGGCGCAACCGGACGCAAAACGCAAGCCGAGGAATCGAAACGGCGTCCGATCGTGATGAGATGCGGCTCCTCCTCGATGTCGGGCGGGCGAAAGAGACCCTGCGCCGCCGTCGTGAACAGGGCGCGGTCCGCTTCGCCCGCAGGCGCCTCGTCGGCGGGCGCTTCGCCTGTGGACGCGTCGTGGGAAGGCGTGTCTCGCACCGTTGCGGAGACGCACGCGTGGTCGGCGGCCGGGCCCTCGGCGGACGGCGGCGAACCGGCCGACGGCGCTTCAGCCAGGGCATCGGCAATCGCCGTACGCCAAAGATCGGGATTGACAGGATTGGGATTGGGATCGGCGGGAAGAGCCGCCGCGGCCGTCGCATCCGCTTCGCCGGCATCGGAAGCGTCCGCCTGAGGCACGTCGACGGGCGAGGATGTCACGTCATGCTCAGGCGAGGCCCCGTCGCGCAACGGATTGTCGCGCTCGGAAACGGGAGCGGAGGTGGACGGCGCGTCGTCGATGGTCACGGAGCGCTCGGGATCTCGTGTTGCAGGCCCCCCCTCCGAGCGGGAGCCGTCGGAGGGCGGCACCTCCTCGGGTGCCCCGATGTCCTCCCGGATGTCCTTATCCGCCACGAATGCTATATCCCGCGCCACACGCCACGCCCCAAAGATAAGTCTAGGTACTTCCTCAATGACATTCGCGCAAAGGCTCGATTGGATCAGACGGCTAACGGACAACCGTCTGGATGCGCTCCTGTGCGCAAAAAAAGAGCCATCTGAAGAGGATGGTCCGCCCTCCCGTCGGTTAACGGACGCCATCGGCCATGCGACGCTCGGGGGCGGAAAAAGGTTCCGTCCATTTCTTGTCGTCGAGAGTGCGGCTCTTTTCGGGCTGTCCGAGAGCGAAGCTCTGGAGACGGCGGCCGCCGTCGAATGCGTGCATTGCTATTCGCTGGCGCACGACGATCTTCCGGCCATGGACAACGATGCGCTGCGCCGCGGACAGCCGACGGTGTGGAAAGCCTTCGACGAATGGACCGCCATCCTCGCCGGCGATGCGCTGCTGACGGTCGCCTTCGAGATCCTGAGCCGGCCGGCCGCGCATCCGGACGCCGGGGTGCGCCTGGAGCTGATCGCGGGCCTCGCAAAAGCGGCCGGAGCGAAAGGCATGGTCGGCGGGCAGGCGCTCGACCTCGAAGCCGAGCGCCTCACCCGCTCCGCGCCGCTGACGCTCGCGGAGATCCGCCGCCTGCAACGGCTGAAGACCGGCGCTTTGATCACGTTCTCGGCCGAAGCCGGTGCCATCCTGGGGCGCGCGGACGCAGCCGAGCGCCGCGCCGTGCGCGACTACGGCACGACGCTCGGCCTGGCCTTCCAGATCGCCGACGACCTCCTCGATGCCGAAGGCGACGCGGAGACCGTCGGCAAAGCGGTGAGCAAGGACGCAGCAGCGGGCAAGGCCACGTTGGTGTCGCTGATGGGGATCGAGGCGGCGCGCGCGGAGCTGCGGCGCGTCGAGCAGGCCGCGGTCGACGCGCTGCGCCCCTTCGGGCCCCGCGCCGGAACGCTGATCGAGGCCGCCCGCTTCGTCGCCAGCCGCAACCGTTAAGGACATTCGCTAGTGCCCTCGGGAATGCACACCACCCTGTCCTCCCCCATCATGCCGAAGGCATGTCTCCGACATGACGTGGGGGACACTAGCGCATGTTCAAATCATACGGACGCGGTCGGCGTGATTCACGCTACCTGTTCCTCCCCCCTTGTGGGGGAGGCTAGGAGGGGGGGATTGCAGACCATCAGCCGTAGGGGTTCCCCCCACCCCTAACCCCTCCCCACAAGGGGGAGGGGACCGCGCTTTGCATTTCCGCGGAATTCGGGCCATAAGCCGCCGTTGACGCGAGCAAACAAAATGACCCCCAAGATCGCCATCGTCGGCCGGCCCAACGTGGGCAAGTCGACCCTGTTCAACCGTCTGACCGGCACGCGCGCCGCGCTCGTCTCCGACTTGCCGGGGCTCACGCGCGACCGCAAGGAGGGCGAGGCGGAGCTTGGCGGCCATCCGATCACCATCATCGACACCGCCGGCCTCGAGGTTGCCGCGAAGGGCTCGATCGCCGATCGCATGCGCCAGCAGACGGAAGCTGCCATCGGGCTCGCCGACCTCGTGCTGTTCGTCATCGACGCGCGCGACGGCGTGACCGCGACCGACGAGACGTTCGCGCGCACCGTGCGCGCATCGGGCCGCCCCGTCGTGCTGATCGCCAACAAGTGCGAAGGCCGCTCCTCGGACGAAGGCTTCTACGAAGCCTTCAAGCTCGGGCTCGGCGAGCCGGTTGCCATTTCGGCCGAGCACGGCCTCGGCCTTGGCGATCTCGAGCGCGACGCGCTAGCCGCCCTCGGCCTCAAGCCGAAGCCGAGGGCGAAGCCCGGCGACGGCGGATCCGAGAGCGAGGAGAACACCGGCGCCCCCGAGCGGCCGCTGCGCGTCGCCATCGTCGGCCGCCCCAACGCCGGCAAGTCGACGCTCGTCAACGCCATCCTCGGCGAGGATCGCATGATCACGGGTCCCGAGCCGGGGCTGACGCGCGACACCGTGGCGAGCGACATCGCCTGGCAGGGCCGCACCATCCGGCTGTTCGACACCGCGGGCCTGCGCCGCAAGGCCAAGGTGACCGAGCTCGCCGAGAAGCTCTCCACCAGCGACACCGTGCGCGCCATCCGCTTCGCCGAGGTCGTCGTGCTGCTGCTCGACGCCGAGCGCGGCATCGAGCACCAGGACCTGAGCATCGGCGACCTCGTGACGGAGGAAGGCCGCGCCATCGTCATCGCCCTCAACAAGTGGGACCTCGTCGAGAGCAAGCAGCAGGCTCTGAAGGAGCTTCTGCGGAAGATCGCCGAGGGCCTGGCACAGGTTCCGGGCGTCGCCGTGATCCCGATCTCGGCCGCGAGCGAGAAGGGCCTCGACAAGCTTCTGCGCGCGATCGTCACCGCCTCCGAGGTCTGGAACCGGCGCGTTCCGACCCATGAGCTGAACCGCTGGCTGGGGGAGGCGCTCGCCCGCCACGCGCCGCCCGCGCCCTCCGGCCGCCGTCTCAAGATCCGCTACATGACCCAGCCGTCGACGCGCCCGCCGACATTCGTCGCCTTCTGCTCGCGCCCCGACGCGCTGCCCAAGACCTATCAGAAATACCTTCTCAACAGCCTGCGCGACACGTTCGACCTGCCGGGGGTCCCGATCCGCTTGAACCTGCGCGGCGGCGACAATCCGTTCGCGCCCAAGCGCCGCGGATAAGCGGCACGTCAGACAAAAGAGTGCCGCGGATAACGCAGCGCACCAGACAACAGAGCCCTGAGATGAAACCGTCTGGTGCTGCCGTACGTGAAAAGATACGCTCGCGGCCGGGGATCATGCCGATCGAGAGCGTCGAGAAACAAAAAAAGGATTGCGTGATGTCCAAGGCCTCTTGCCTCGCCCCCGAAAACACCGTTGCGCGCCTCGCATGGCCGCTGGCGACGGCGGCTGCCGTGCTGGCCATGCTCACCGTCGAGGCGGCAGCCTATAGCAAGAAGGTGGAGAACGCCTGCCGGGCCGATTACAACACCCACTGTCCGGCCTACAAGGTCGGCTCGGCTGCCCTGCGCAACTGCATCGAGCTCGCAGGCAAGCGAGGCAACCTGAGCAAGGGATGCTTCGACGCGCTCGTCGATGCGGGGCTGGTGCCGAGGAAGTATCTCAAGCGGCGCTGATCGCAGCGGGAACCAGAATCGCAGCGGGCGGGAGTCCGGCAGCGAACCCGAAGATGCTGCTGAACGTCACCGCCCGCACGGGCGTCACCCAAGATGGCGCCGCACCGGACTTGCACAGATAGGCGAGCGTCTCGATAACATCAAGCCCCCTAGGGAAACATTTCCGGATGCACGGTGCGTTTGCATGGCATCGCGGGGCCGGTCGTTGCCCGCTATGGCGGGATCGTTTTTGATTGAATCGGGATCACGCTCTCTCTTCGATGAGACCGATGAATCGCACTTCATGCTGATAGGCATCATGGTCTAGGTTGCGGCGCATCGGGAGACGCTCCATGGCCGACGCCACCACGGAAGTGCTGTTCTACCACCTCGAGCGCACGCCGCTCGAGCGCGTGCTGCCGGCGTTGCTCGAGCGCACGCTGGAGCGCGGCTGGCGCGCGGTCGTGCAATCCGGCAGCGCCGAACGGCTCGAAGCCCTCGACCTTGCGCTCTGGACCTACAGCGACGCGAGCTTTCTCCCGCACGGCACCGCGCGCGACGGCGATCCCGTCCGCCAGCCGGTCTATCTCACCACGGGAGACGAAACGCCGAACGGCGCCGGCGTGCGCTTCCTCGTCGATGGTGCGGAGATGAGCGTCTTCACCGGCTTCGTGCGCATCGTCTGCCTGTTCGACGGCCGCGACCCCGAGGCGACCGCCAAGGCGCGCGCGCAATGGAAAGCCGCCAAGGCCGCCGACTGCGCCGTCACCTATTGGCGCCAGTCCGACAGCGGCCGCTGGGAGAAGCAAGGATGATGGGCTCTCCCAGCAGGTCTGGCGTCGGTGAGGGAGGCCGCGTCAGGCGTCGGTGAGCTTGCGGCTTTCCTTGACGAAGCGAGCGCAGGAGTCGGCGCACGCCTTGCACATGGCGTGATGGGCTTCGTGTTTTCGGCACACCTTCTCGCAATCGGCACAGATGTCGGCGCAGAGCTTGGCGACGTCCTTGAGCCGCGGCGCATCGAGCGCGGCCAGGCGGGCGACGGCCATGCACATCGGCATCATCGCGAGGACGCTTTTGAGGCATTCGGCGAGCGACGTATCGCCCTTCGCCAGCGAGGCGATGCAGTGGGCGACGCAGGCTTCGGCTTTCGCAACGCAGTCCGTCGCGCTGTCGATCACGGCCTGATGCTGCGTGTCGGGCTTGTGGCCGCCGTGGTCATGACCGGCAGGGTCGCGGCCCTCATGGTCGTGATGGCTGTGGTCGGCGTGCGGATCCTGCGCCAGCACCGTGGCGGACGTGGCGGCCAGGGCGGAGACGCCGGCAATGGTCGCACCGCTGAGAGCGATGGCCGAACGGCGGCTCACGATCATGGGGTAGGATGGGCCGGCGGCCTCTGTCGTTTCACGCATCAGGTGCTTCTCCTTCTTCGAGGTTCCTCGATTTGTGGGCCGCATCGCGACGCATTTCAAGGAACCCTGTCAGATCCAGCGTCATATGGTGGATATGGTCGGGCAGCTCGGTCCAGCTCTTCATCTGCTCCTGGATCGGGTGATCGATATAGCCCGAATGCACGAGCACCGTCGTCATGCCGAGGTCGTGCGGTGCGGCGAGGTTCATCGGCATGTCCTCGAACATGGCGGCCGTCTCCGCCGCCACGCCGTGACGGCGGATCATGCGTCGGAACGCGTCTGCCTCGGGCTTGGGCACGTAATCGCAGGCCGCGATATCGCAGATATCCTCGAAGAGATCGAGCACGCCGAGCTTGTCGGCGACCCGCTCCGCATGGCGCCGCGAGCCGTTCGTATAGATGAGCCGCCGCCCCGGGAGCGCCGCCACCGCAGCGCGAAGCGCCGGCGCCTCCCTGACCACCGAGAGATCGATGTCGTGCACGTAGGCCAGGAATTCCGCCGGATCGAGCTTGTGCACCGCCATCAGGCCGGCGAGCGTCGTGCCGAACTGGCGGTAGTAGGTCTTCTGCAGGTGCCGGGCGTGCACATACGGCACGCCGAGGTAGCGGGCAACGAACGCGCCCATGCGGTGATCGACCTGGGCGAAGAGGTTGCACTCGGCGGGATAGAGCGTGTTGTCGAGATCGAAGATCCAGGCATCGGTCCGCGCAAACCCGCGCGCTGGAGCGCCCGCGCGCGGCGCAAGAAGCCTGGGCGCTGCCCGATCGGCCGTGATCTTGCGCTCTGCGCTCATCTCATGCGCCCGGCTTCGGCTTTGGCTTGCGCCGGCCGACGAGGGTCCCCGCGCCGTGATCGGTAAGGAGCTCGAGCAGCACGCTGTGCGGCACCTTTCCATTGATGATGACGACGGCCTCGACGCCGGCCTCCACCACCTCGATGCAGCCCTCGATCTTGGGGATCATGCCGCCGGTGATGGTGCCGTTGCGGATCAACTCCTGCGCTTCCCCGATCGTGAGGTCGGCGATCAGGCGGCCGTCCTTGTCGAGCACGCCTTCGACGTCCGTGAGCAGAAGCAGGCGCTTGGCCTGCATCCGCGCGGCGAGGGCGGAAGCGAACGTATCGGCATTGATGTTGAGGGTCTCCCCCTCGGTCGAGAGGCCGATCGGCGCGATGACCGGAATGAGGTCCGACTTCGAAATCACGTCGACGATGTGGGGATTGACGTGCAGCGGATCGCCGACATAGCCGATATCGACATCCTTCATCTCGCTGCTGACGGGATCCGGCATCTGCGTGATCTTGCGCGCGATCATCAGGTTGGCGTCTTTTCCGCAAATGCCGACGGCCTTGCCGCCCTGCCTGTTGATCGCCGACACGATGTCCTTGTTGATGCGCCCGGCGAGCACCATCTCGACCACCTCGACGGTCGGCTTGTCGGTGACGCGCAGCCCGTTGACGAACTCGGACGTGATCTCGAGCTTTTTGAGCATGGTGGCGATCTGCGGCCCGCCGCCGTGCACGACGATGGGGTTCACGCCCGATTGCTTGAGATAGACGATATCCTTGGCGAAGGCATCCGAGAGGGCTGCATCGCCCATGGCATGGCCGCCGAACTTGATGACCACGGTCTGCTCGTCGTAGCGCAGCATGTTGGGCAGCGCTTCCGCCAGGATGCGCGCCTGCACGTGGGCTGAAATCTTATTCGGATCGATCTTGCCCTGGGCTGCCCCGGACGTGTCGGTCGCCTTCGCCATGATGCCTTGCGATCCCTGCTGCCGCGGTTGGACGGACGTCACTCAGGCGGCGGAGCGCTCAGGGGCCCCAACCGCCACGGCGAGCACATATAACCTGTGGAGTGTCCGCTCAACGGAATTCCCACACATTCGCGCGCCAAGATTACCCGTTGAGTTCTCGGGCTTTGCGGTTCAACCTAGCCGCGACCCTCATCATAACGTCATATCCCGCAAGAGAGATTCGACCACGACGCGGGAGCGTCCGGTCCGGACCGGACCCGCGTCCCGAGAGGCGGGGTGGCCTCGAGAGGAACCTGGATGACGACCATGATCGTCGACGATCTCGGCAGAATTCCCATGTCGCCCTATCTGACGGCGACACTGACCCGTGCCGCCGACTATGCGACGGCCCAGTCGCACCGCGAGGTGACGCTGGAGCATCTGCTGCTCGCCCTCGCCGAGGACCCGGAGGCGACCGTCGTCCTCAAGTCCAGCCACATCGATCTCGCGCGGCTCACCGCCGAGGTTTCCGAGTTCCTCGGCCGCTCCGAGGACCATATCGATCCCGAGGGCGGTCAGACCGTCGCCATCTCGGCCGACCTGCGCCGCATCCTCGAGGCGGCGGCCGCAGCCGCGAAACAAGGCCGCCGGCGCGAGATCAACGGGGCCATCGTGCTGGCCGCCATCGTCGGCGACGGCAAGAGCGCGGCCGCCCACCTGCTGCGCGTGCAGGGTCTAACCTTCGAGGAGGCGATCCGGGCACTCCAGCGCGCAGCTCCCCCCGCGCCCCCGCCGCCACAACCGGCACCCGCCGCGCCCCATCCGGCACCGGTCGCATCCCACCCGGCACCGGCCCCTCCGCGCCCTGCGCCGCCGCCCCCTTCATATCCCGCACCACCGCCGCAGCCGGACCACGAGCCCGAGCGCGAGGAGGCCGAGCCGCGTCCGAGACCCGACTTCGGAGCGCCCCCGCCTCCCGATCTGACCCGCCCGGCAAGCACCGAGGAAATCCTGGCCTCGGCCCGCGAGCGGCTGCAGCCGCGCCCAACGGACATGGGACGCGCCGACGTGGAGCATCCGGACGTTGGACATCCGGACATGGGGCGTCCGGACATGGGGCGTCCGGACATGGGGCAGCCCGACATGGAACGCCCGGATGAGGCAGAGCGGCCGGAGAGACCGCCATCACCGCTCACGCGCACCAACTATCCCGACCTCGGCGGCCCGCCGCAGCCGGCGCCGATGGCTCCCCGCGAGCCGCCGTTCGAGCGCGAGCCCCCGGCATCGGAACACGCCGCCGAGCGCCCCTCGGACGGCCTCCCCTCGCTCACGGCCGAGCGCCCCGGCGCCGTCCCGGCCCCCCGTCATGAGCGGGATGCCGCGTCATGGCCGATCCCCTCTTCGCACCCCGGGACGGGCGCTCATCCTCTCCCGCCATCTGAGCCGCAGCCACCGCCGAATACGGCCGCCGGCACCCGCTGGCACACACCTGCCTCCGCCACGCCGGCCCCCGCCGCAACGGGCAACGCCAGCCCGCCCGCGGACCGCCGCCGCGCCGCGCCGTCCGGCCCCTTCGTCGGCTCGTGGCCGCTGATCGAATCCGGCCAGCTCATCGAGAACATCCCGCGGCGCATGCGCGTTGGCGTGCCGGTCGTGGCCGAGGCCCGCATCGCGCGCGCCGACGTCAAGGCGCTGGCGGAAGGCTTGCAGGGCGGCGGCGCGGCCTTCCGCCATGAGGTCGTGGTCACGAAGGCGATGTCGGTGCGCCTGCGCGCGCCCGACGGCGGGTTCACGATCGAGAACCGCTCGCCCGAGACGCAATGGATCGAGAACGTGCTCGGCTTCGGCAGCGACGACTTCGCAAGCTGGCGCTGGACGGTCACGCCGCGCGCGCGGGGCCGGCGTCCGTTGCAGCTGATCGTCTCGGCGCGCACCGTCGGCGCCGACGGCATGACGGCGGAGACCGCGTTGCCGGACCAGATCGTGGACGTCAAGGTATCGATCAACTACGCGCGCACCGCCGCCCGCTGGATCGGCTGGATCGCCGCGGCCGTGATCGGCGGCCTCCTGGCCAAGTTCGGCGAGACCGGTTGGGTCATCGCACAGCTCTTGATCGCCAAGCATCTCGGCGGCTGAGCCGCGCGCGAGCTTCGCCGTCTGGCAATCCAGATACGTCCGCGGCGCAAGAGTAGGCTGGCGCGGTGATGAATGGGTAGGGGAAAGCGAAACGAGCGCTGTTTGCTGCTTCGCCAGGCAGCTCCCTGCGCCTCAATCCCTGAGCAGCGCCGCCAGCGTCGCGCGCAGCTCCGGAATGCCGGCTCCGGTCTCCGACGAGGTCGCGAGCACCGTCGGAAACGCAGCCGGATGGTTCTTGATCGCCTGCCCCGTCGCCGCAAAGACGGCGTCGAGCGCCGGCACGTTGATCTTGTCGGCCTTCGTCAGCACGATCTGGTAGGGGACCGCGGTCGTGTCGAGCATCGTCATGATCTCGCGGTCGGGCGGCTTGATCCCGTGCCGGCTGTCGACGAGAACGAACGCGCGGCGCAACGTCGGCCGGCCGGCGAGATAGGCGCGGATCAGCGCCGTCCACGTCTCGACCTTGTCCTTCGGTGCCTTGGCGAATCCATAGCCCGGCATGTCGACGAGATAGAGCGGATCCTCCGCCGGCGCGAAGAAGTTGAGCTCCTGCGTGCGCCCCGGCGTGTTGGAGGTGCGCGCCAGAGAGCCGTTGCGCACCATGGCGTTGATGAGGCTCGACTTGCCGACGTTGGAGCGCCCGGCGAAGGCGACCTCGCACCATCCGTCCGCCGGCAGCCCGTCGAGCGCCACCACGCCCTTGACGAAGCGCCAGGGCCTGGCGACGAGCCGCTCCCCTGCCGCGAGATCCTCGGGGCTGAAGAGAGCCGCGCCGGTCATCACTTGGTTTCGGTCTTGGATGAGGTCTTGCTGAGACCGAGCAGGCGCCCGATCGGCGCCAACGTGCGCTTGATGTTGTCGAGGAGATGGAAGTCCGCGCCCTGCTTGTGCGAGATGTACGACTGCTGCGCGATCGACAGCACGTTGTTCCAGGCCCAGTAGATGACGAGGCCGGCCGGGAATGCTGCGAGCAGGAACGTGAACAGCAGCGGCATGAACGAGAAGATCTGCTGCTGGATCGGATCCGGCTGCGGCGGGTTGAGCTGCATCTGGACCCACATCGTGAGGCCCATGATGATCGGCCACGCGCCGATGTGCAGGAACTCCGGCACCGCGAACGGCAGGAGGCCGAACAGGTTGAAGATCGACGTCGGGTCCGCTGCCGAGAGGTCGCGGATCCAGCCGAAGAACGGCGCATGCCGCATGTCGATCGAGACGAACAGCACCTTGTAGAGGGCAAAGAAGACCGGGATCTGCACCAGGATCGGCAGGCAGCCGGCCAGCGGATTGATCTTCTCCTTCTGGTAGAGCGCCATCAGCTCCTGCTGCTGCTTGGCCTTGTCGTCCTTGTAGCGCTCGCGAAGCTGCTCCATCTGCGGCTGCAGCTTCTTCATCTTCGCCATGCTCTCGTAGCTCTTGTTGGCGAGCGGGAAGAAGAGCGCCTTGACGATCACCGTCACCGCGAGGATGGCGAGGCCGAAGTTGCCGAGGATGCCATAGAGCCATTCGATCACGAAGTAGAGCGGCTTGGTGATGAAGTAGAACCAGCCCCAGTCGATCAGGAGCTCGAATTTCTTGATGTCGTACTTGGCTTCGTAGGCTTCGATGAGCCGCACCTGCTTGGCGCCGGCATAGAGCTTCCCTTCGACTTTCTGCGTTGCGCCCGCCGCGAGCGCCTGCATGCCGAGCGTATAGTCGGTCCAGAAGACCTCCTGCGATCCGGGGCCGGCCGGCCGGCCGCGGAAGCTCGCCGCGAAGGTGGCGTTCTGATCCGGAATGAGCGCTGCGGCCCAGTATTTGTCGGTGATGCCGAGCCAGCCGCCCGTCTTGCCGTCGAAGCTTTTGCTGCCGTCGTCGTCGAGCACCGCCTTGTAAGTGATCTCCTGCAGGCCGGCGTCTCCCGGCACGCCGATCAGGCCCTCGTGCAGGATGGTGCCGTAGCCGGTTGTCTGCGGTATGCCGAACCGATAGAGGCGCGCATAGGGCGTGAGCACGACATCGCCGGAGGTGGCGTTCTGCACCTCTTCCGAGACCGTGATCATGTAATGCTCATCGACCGAGATCGTGCGCTTGAACGTGAGGCCCTGCCCGTTGTCCCAGGTGAGCGTCACCGGCGTCTCCGGCGTGAGCTTCGCGTTCGGCTCCGCCTGCCATTCGGTGTCGCTTCCCGGGAGCAGGACCTGTGCGCCCGGTACGCCCTGCCAGCCGAACTCCGCGAAATAGGCATGCGGTCCGCCGAGCGGCGAGAAGAGCACGACGTTGGGGCTCTTCGGGTCGACGGTCTCGCGGTAATTGAGCAGCACGATGTCGTCGATGAGGCCGCCCTTGAGCGAGATCGAGCCGCGGAGCGACGGCGTCTCGATGGCGACGCGCGCCGACTTGGCGATCGCCTCCTCCCGCGTGCGCGCCGGCAGGGCCGAGAGCCTCTCCGCGGGCTGGCCGACGGGCACCGCCGTCCCGGGCTGAGCCGGTGTCGCCGTCGTTGCCTCGCCTGCCTTCTGCGCGGCCGCCTCGGCGGCTTTCTCCCGCTGGGCCTTCTCCTGCTGCGCCTTCATCTGCGGCCCGGCATAGAAGAACTGCCACCCCAGCATCACCGCCATCGACAGCGCGACGGCGATGAGGAGATTTTTATGATCGTTGGGGCGCTGGCTCATGAAGACCTCGGATCCCGCGATGGCGCCCGTGAGCACGGACGACAACCCGCAAATTTCAGACTGGCTCTCTTACAACCCCCGCATGGCCCACGATATGGGCGATATGCGCACGGGACCCGATCAGGCCAGCCTGGACGGCTTGGCTTTCATCGGAGTCGCCGCAGGGTGATGCACGCGTTGCAGGGCCCGTTCAAGGTCTTTCTTGAGCTCGGGAAAAGCCCGGTCGTAGGCCGCCAGGCGGGCAACCAGCACGTAGTCGTGACCGGAGCGCGCGAGCTTGGGCGCTACCAGCCCAACCACCGCCTTGAGCCGGCGCCGGATACGGTTGCGAACCACCGCACCGCCGAGCTTCTTCGTCACCGTATAGCCGAAGCGGACCCCGGAGGGCGCTTCGCCCGACACTTCGTCCCGCGCTGCGCCGCGCGGTCGCGTCTCCAAAACAAAAGAGGGCGTCGCGGTTCGCGCGCCCCCTCTAAGCCTCAGAAATTCCGCTCGCTTTTTGAGCGTTTCGACCGCCACGGCGCCACCTTCCGTTCGGAGGCGAGGCCCCGCCGGAAGCGATCCGGCGCGAAGGCCAAAGTGCCTGAAGGCTAGGCCGACAGCCGCTTGCGGCCTTTCGCGCGACGGCGCGCGATGACTTTCACGCCACCGGCCGTCTGCATGCGGGCGCGGAAGCCATGCCGGCGCTTGCGGACAAGCTTGCTCGGTTGATAGGTCCGTTTCACGGTCGATACTCCAGTCGAAGCTCAATGCGAACGCGCCCGGCGACGGCAAAACCCGCCACCAGGGCTGATCGTTGTGGGATGCGGGGCTTATAGGTTGCGCCCCCGGCGAAGTCAATCGAGATAGGACGGCGGCGGCGCGTCCGGGATGGAGCGCCCGGACGGCGCCTCACGCCGGCGCCCGGCGACGGCATGCACCCGCAACCTCGGGCGAAATCCGCTGTGCGTTGAACGGAGTTGCACCGGACGACGAGCTTGCCATGCTCTCTTGAACGGGGGAATGCTCCGCTGACCCGCCGGAGCCTCCGGGGCCGCGCGGCCAGGAAGATCAGGAGCACTTCGCCATGACGCAACCAGGGCCGGCCCCCGCATTGACCCCGCGCACCACCCCGACCGCGGCCGGAGCCTCTGCCCCCCTGGCCGGCGAGCCGCTCTCAGCCGACATCTGCATCGTCGGCGCCGGATCCGGCGGGCTCGCCATCGCCACCATGGCGGCGAGCTTCGGGCGCAAGGTCGTCCTCATCGAGAAGCACCGGATGGGAGGCGGCGGCCTCAGCGGCTCCATTCCTTCGAAGGCCCTCGTGGCATCCGCGCGGCGCGCAGAGGCGATGCGAACCGCCGACGCCTTCGGCATCGCCTCCGTCGAGCCGCAGATCGATCATCGCGCCCTCCAGGGCCACATCGCACGCGCCGTCGCGGCCGTGGCGCAAAACGACTCGGCCGAGCGCCTGGCCGGCCTCGGCGTGCACGTCGTGCTCGGTGCCGCCCGCTTCCTCGACAAGCGCACGCTCCACGCCGGCGACTACCGCATCACGGCCCGTCGCTTCGTGATCGCCACCGGCTCATCCGCGGCCATGCCGGACATCCCCGGCCTCGACGCCTGCCCCTATCTCACCAACGAGACCATCTTCGGCATCGACCAGAAGATCCCGCACCTGGTGGTGATCGGCGGCGGACCGGCCGGCCTCGAGCTGGCGCAGGCGCATCTGCGGCTCGGCAGCCGCGTCACGGTTCTCGAGGCGGCCCGCGCGCTCGGCAACGACGACCCGGAAGCGACGGCCGTCGTGCTCAAGTCCCTCCGCGCCGAGGGGCTCGACCTGCGCGAGGGCGTGAAGGTCGAGCGCGTCGAGCGCTTCGCGGGCCGCATACGCGTCATCGTCGCCAGCGAGGCCGGCACCGAAGCGGTCGACGGCTCCCACCTGCTGGTCGCCGCCGGACGCACGCCCAACGTCTCCGACCTCAACCTGCCCGCGGCCGGCATCCGCCTGGGGCCGGACGGCATTGTCGTCAACGGCGGGCAGAGAACCTCGAACCGGCGCGTCTATGCCATCGGCGACGTCACGGGCGGCCCGCGCTTCAGCCATGTCTCGGGCTATCAGGCCGAGATCGTCCTGCGCCGCATCCTGTTTCGTCTCCCCGCCACGTTCGACCCGGCCATCATCCCCTGGGTCACGTTCACCGATCCGGAGCTCGCCCACGTCGGGCTCACCGAGGCCGAGGCGCGCGCCAGGAAGCACAAGATTAACGTCCTGCGCTGGCCGTTCTCCGAAAACGACCGCGCCCATGTCGAGCATCAGACGGCAGGACACATCAAGGTGGTGATCACGCCCAAGGGGCGCATTCTCGGCGCAACGATCGTCGGCCCGGCCGCGAGCGAGCTGATCCAGATCTGGGCGCTGGCGATCGCCCAGAAGCTCGACATCAGAGCCGTCGCCGGCTACGTCGCCGCCCACCCGACGTTCGGCGAGATCGGCAAGCGCGCTGCCCTTCGCTATTACGCCGCGCTGCCCGCCAAGAGCAGTGTCCGCAAGCTCATCGATTTTCTTGCCAAGCTTGGTTAGCGCCGCCGGCGGCCCCATATCCATGGAAAGCGTCCCGAAACCCGTCCTGATCGTGCGGGACGCTCGGCCGCTGCGGGTCTGGACTGAAGGGGCGATGACAGGCACGGCATGAAATGCCAGACTCGGAGTCGCGGATCGAGCCGGTGTGAGACCGAGACCGCCGCTGATGAGTGAGATGCCCCTCGATACGAACGAGCGCGTGATCGAATCGACGGAAAAACGGCCATTGCCTGTCCTGCCGTGGCTGCGCGAGCCGGCCGCGGCGCTGAGGCATGGCTGGCTGCGCCTCGGGCTGCCGGCCAAGCTGCTCATGCTCACCGCCGTTTTCGTCCTGCTGGCGGAGATTCTGATCTTCCTGCCCTCGATCGCCAACTACCGCCTGAGCTGGCTCAACGACCGCCTGACGGCGGCCAACGTCGCAGCGCTCGCGGCGGAAGCCGTACCGGGCCGCAACGTGCCCCCTGCGCTCCGCAACGAGCTGACGCGCACCGCACTCGTCCGTGCCATCGCCGTGCGCCGCGGCGGAGCGCGCCGCCTCGTGCTGCCGCCGGTGACGGAGCTTTCGATCGACGAGCATTTCGACCTCCGCGAGCCGCCCGGCCTGACCTTCGGCCAGAGCCTCGCGCGACGCATCTCCGAGATCGGCGACGCCATCAACGTTTTCTTCGCGCGCGACGACCGCTTGATCCGCATCGTGGGCTTCCTCGGCCCGCGCTTCGATGACGTGATCGAGGTGGTGCTGCCGGAGGAGCCGCTGAAGCGGGCCATGGTGAGCTACGCGACGAACATCGTTTTCATCTCGATCATGATCTCTCTCATCACGGCGGCCCTGGTCTACTTCGCCATCAGCGCGCTGCTCGTGCGCCCCATGATGCGCCTCTCGCGCAATATGCTGCGCTTCGGCGAGAACCCGGAGGATGCAAGCCGCATCATCGCGCCCTCGGGCCGCAGCGACGAGATCGGCACTGCCGAGCGCGAGCTCGCTCACATGCAGCGCCTGCTCACCCAGGCGCTCATTCAGAAGAACCGCCTGGCGCAGCTCGGCCTGGCGGTGAGCAAGATCAGCCACGACCTGCGCAACATGCTGGCCAACGCGCAGCTCATCTCCGATCGCCTGACCGCCATTCCCGACCCCACGGTCCAGCAGTTCGCACCGAAGCTCATTGCCTCGCTCGACCGCGCCATCAACTTCTGCAACACGTCGCTGCGCTTCGGCCGCGCCGAGGAGGCCGAGCCGCGCCGCGAGCTGTTGCGCCTGAAGCCGCTGCTCGACGAGGTCGCCGACGGCATGGGCCTGCCGCGCGAGGACAGGATCGCCTGGACGCTCGAGGTGGACGATCAGCTCCTGATCGACGTCGACCACGAGCATCTGTTCCGGGTTCTGAGCAACCTGACGCGCAACGCGGTGCAGGCAATCGAGAGCCAGGGCGACGGCGTCCGCGGCGAGATCCGCGTCAAGGCGTGGCGTGACGGGCGCAAGGTCTTCATCGAGATCTCGGACAACGGCCCGGGCGTGCCCGCCCACGCGCGCGAAACTCTGTTCCGCCCGTTCCATGGCTCGTCCCGGACGGGCGGATCGGGCCTCGGCCTGGCAATTGCCTCGGAGCTGGTGGCCGTCCACGGCGGCAAGCTCGAGCTCCTCGAGACCCCGATCGGGGCCACCTTCCTGATCGAGCTGCCCGACCGCATGATCCGCTGACGCCCCCCGGTGACCTACCCCTGCCTGCTGCCCATTAGGTCAGGCCTTCCAAAGCACTTGCACTTGCGGGGCACTCATATTAGGAGTGGCGGCCTTGCCGGCTCGTCGGCGGCGCCCGCGCGGCCCGACAGCTTTCCGGCCTCATCCGGCACGGAAAAATGGCAGGCACGCGCCCGTAGCTCAGCTGGATAGAGCACCAGACTACGAATCTGGGGGTCAGAGGTTCGAATCCTTTCGGGCGCGCCAGTAATTTCAATTACTTAGTGACATATCACCGTTTCAAAAACCCCATCTGAAACGGTTTTTGAAACGGTTTTCGCCGCGGCACACTCTGTGACCGCATATTCTACTTGTTGTCGCGCCAGGGTTCGCAACCTCGTCTCAGCGAAACGTGCGTAACGCTCTGCGCGTCGAAGCGTTGCCGCCGACAGTGATCATTGGAGCCAGTTGCGGCAGGGGTTTCAGGAAGATGGGTGCTTGAGCGGCGCGGGCGATCAAGCCAATCCTTGAAGATATCCAGCCTGATGTGATTGCACTGCCACAACGACGCATAAACGAGGTCTGGATAGGTCGTCCGGAAGAATTTCTGAAAAGCATCCGAGATCGCTATCGCTTCGAAAAACCTCGCGATTCCTGCAGACTCGGGTCCCGTAAAACATCGGTATGCTGACCAGACTTCTAGAACGGGTCTAAATCATTGCGGTTGCACGCGAATTTTCATCTGGTAGTGAAATCGATCGACAATGGTCGACCCTTGCATAGTCATGTGGAAAGTGCGTGAACCTTGGAAAACGGTCTAACCAAAAGGATTGCTGAAGCAGATACGCTTCGCCCTGTGGCAGGGGGCAGCTTCGCATCTTTGTCGGCTGACCGGGGTCAGGGTAGCCCTCGGAGCGCTCTTCCTCCTCAGGCCGGCCGGAGGCGATCATGTCGGCTGCGTTGAACGCGATTTTCCAGTCGCACCGCCGCTCCCTCCTTTGGACCGTGATGAGGATCGTGCGCGATCCGCAAACGGCCGAGGACCTCGCGCAGGAAACCTATTTGAAGGTCCGAAAGGCACTTGAGACAAGGCCGATCGAGCACGTTGAGAGCTTCCTGTTTCAAACTGCTCGGAATCTGGCGATCGACCATCAGCGGCGT
>ERZ795041.347-NODE-347-length-17840-cov-4.047793_pt1 | contig 17840 bp, 13 predicted proteins | sample MGYA00375125_ERZ795041 | MGnify/ENA primary metagenome ERZ795041 (study PRJEB30170, sample SAMN03074214) | activated sludge metagenome | biome: Common Effluent Treatment Plant; feature: Wastewater; material: Activated sludge; isolation source: activated biomass in...
CGGGTTCTTCGGCGGCGCGGTCGATGGCGTCGTCCAGCGGCTGACCGCCACCGTGATGTGCTTCCCGCCGCTGATAATCATTATCGCCGCGGTCTCCATCGCCGGGCCGAGCATCTGGAACGTGATGCTGATCATCGGGCTGCTGACCTGGACCGGCACCTGCCGGCTGGTCCGCGGCCAGATCCTCTCCATCATCCGATCCATCCCCCTCGACCAACGCGGCGAATCGATGGCCAATCTCCTCGCCTCCATCGGCACGCTCGACGACGTTGCCTCACTCGTGACCCTTCTCGACGCCCCGTCTCCCTCGCTCCGAGTCACCGTCGCCTCCATCCTCGCCCGTGAGCCGGACCACGTCAACGCGGTCCTCGACGCCACGCGCCGCCATCCCTCGCTCTACCCGATCGCCGCCCGGGCCCTCGTATGGCACAGGCCCACCGTCGAGTCCTACACCATCCTCCGCTCCATCGATCCTCCATCACCCGAGGTCGGCCGCGACGCGCGACTCCTCCTCGCCCAGGGACTTACTGTCCCGAGCCTCTTGATCGCCGCCAAGTCCGCCACCTCCTCTCGCGAACGAATCGACCTCCTCTCCATGCTCACCGCCGAGCCCCGCCTCATGTCCGAGGGCCTCCTCCCCGGCAACGCCCGCCTCATCGTCGAGGGCGGCCTCATGCTCGCGACCGAACGCCTCAGCACACGCGAGTTCGATGCCGCTCTCCGCGCCCTCGATCGCATCAGCCCTCTCGCCAACGCGAGCGATGTCGAGGTGATGGACGAACTCCAGGTCCGGGCCTTGGTCGGCGCGGGCCGACTCGATCTCGCCTCGATGATTCCATCCACCCTCAACGCCTGGCTCGATGGCCTCCGACTCGTCGCGGGCACACCCCTCGCCGCCGAGGTCGCGAGCGAGATCCTCGTCCGCTTCGGCTCCGAACTCAATCAAGAACAGGCCATCGAGGTCGCCGCCGCCCAGAATCAATCGGTCACACCCGCCGATTGAGTTTCTCGAGCCGTCGAGTGGATTTGATCTACGCCGCACGCCCTCGGCGTCCCGCCGGAACGAAGCGAATTCCATCAAGCCACTGTCGCAGCACGCTCTTTCGCACGCTCGTCCCCTCGCCGACGATCCCGCCGGTCTCGCGCGTCGGTGCCGGACGCTCCATCACGCGCCCGCCGCTCCCTCCGCCCTCGTCCGGCAAAGCCGCCACCGCCTCAACTGCAGACTCAAACCCTTCGCCCAGAAGCCCCGCCGCGAACCACGCGTCCCACTCGGGCCGCGTCCGATGTCCCGCCGCCCCGCCCGAGAACGCGCCACGATCAAACTCGCGCCCGGCAAGCATCGAGTACGCGATCGCCACCGCGTCACGAACCTCTTGCCGAGCGAACCCCGCCACGCTCGACCGCTCGATCCACCCCAATGCCGACGGCAGTCCGTGCAACTCCAGTATCACCTTGCCAAAACGATCCAGCAGGCACCGATCCGCCCGCAACGCCCCCTCAACCAATCCCCCAGCATGCGCGGCCCCAAGCCCCCCCAGCACATGCCGCATCGCCCACGCCACCTCCGAGGGCAGAATCAGCCCCGACTTCGCCACAAGGTGATCACGCAACGTCCGCAACCCCGACGAGTCGCCCAGATAAGGCGTCACCGCCACCACAGCTCCACGACCACACTCGCTCGCGAGCGTCAGCCCCTCAATCGCCAGAAGATGCGACTCCCGCACGCCGGCCATCGATTCCAGAGCCCCCAGCAGCCGCCGCGTCGAGCCGCGACTCCCACCGCCCTCAAACCGGTACAGCGTGTGGCTCGTCTGCCGATCCGCGTGCACACCTCCAAACCGCCGCGCGAGAAGGCCGCGTCCCTCACGCTCCGCCCCTGCGTCCACAATCCATCGCACCTCGCCCAGTGCGCGGGTCTGCCGAATCATCCCCAGCATCCGCCCCTTGTGCGGGTCGGGCTTCGTCTCCTCGGTCACCCTGGAAGTTCTCATTCCCCTCTGAGAATCAGTCGCAATCTCATGTCGATCGGCGTTCATCTCATGTGTTCCCTCTCGGCCCAACTTTATCGGCTCTTCCCGCCTCGACGCGCCATTCCACGCCTTGCCCCACTCCCCACGTCGCCGCGTAAGATTCTCGTGGAATCACGACGCGAACCACGCGCCGACCCATCGGAGGACACGCCATGACCACCGCCACCACCAAGCCCACCACCGCCGGCTCTAAACCCGCCGATCCCCTCGCCCTCATCGACGTCGACCACGTCCGCTTCTACGCCGGCAACGCCAAGCAGGCCGCCTTCTTCTACGCCATGGCCTTCGGCTTCAACATCACCGAGATCAGCGACCTCACCACCGGCAACCGAAACACCGCCGAGTATCTCCTCACCCAGGGCAACATCCGCTTCCTTATCACCACAGGACTCACCAAGGACCACCCCGCTTCACGCCACGTCATGCACTTCGGAGACGGCGTGAAGGACGTCGCCTTCACCGTCCACGATGCCGTCGCCGCCTACGAGAAGGCCCTCAAGAACGGCGCCACCTCCGCCGCCGCCCCCACCGAGGCCACAGACAAGCACGGCAGCGTCATCTCCGCCTCCACCAAAACCTTCGGCGAGGTCGTCCACACCTTCGTCGAACGAAGAGGCGCCTACGCCCTCCCCAACGTCAAGCAAGGCGCCACGTTCGCCCCCAACTTCCGCAAGCTCGAAGCCCTCAGCGTCAACGAGCACAACAAGGCCCACCCCTGCGGCCTCAAATACGTCGACCACCTCGTCGGCAACGTCGAACTCGGCAAAATGAACCACTGGGTCGCCTTCTACGAGAACGTCCTCGAGTTCTCCATGTTCAAGCACTTCGATGACAAGGACATCTCCACCGAATACTCCGCACTCATGTCCAAGGTCATGGCCAGCGGCAACAACCTCATCAAGATCCCCATCAACGAGCCGGCCCCCGGCAAGAAAAAGTCCCAGATCCAGGAATACCTCGACTGGCACGACAACATGCCCGGCGTCCAGCACCTCGCCCTCCGCACCGACGACGAACTCCACTCCATCTCCGAGCTCCGTCGCCGAGGCGTCGACTTCCTCTCGATCCCGGAGGTCTACTACGAGCAGGTCTGGAATCGCGTCGACGCCATGCTCACCAGCCACGGGCACACCCCCGTCAAGGAAGACCACCAGAGAGTTCGCGACCTGGGCATCCTCGTCGACGCCGACGACGAGGGATACCTCCTCCAACTCTTCACCAAGCCCCTGCAAGACCGCCCGACGCTCTTCTTCGAGATCATCTGCCGTCGAGGAAGCCAGTCCTTCGGCAAGGGCAACTTCAAGGCCCTCTTCGAGAGCCTGGAAATCGAGCAGGGTCGCCGGGGCAATCTGTAGTCGCTTCTCGACGTTGGAAGTCTGCGGTCTCGACCACGGGCGAGATGACATCTCCATGTCCAAGATCTACGACATCTCCCCCCTGATCTCCCCCCGCCTCGCCGTCTGGACGGGTGACACCGCGCCCTCTCGCGAAGTCCTCGGCGACCTCGCCAAGGGCGACACCGTCACCCTCTCCACTCTCCGCGCCACGGTCCACCTGGGCTCCCACGCCGACGCCCCCAGCCACTACGCCATCCAAGGCCGAACCATCGAGCACCAGCCCCTCGATCGATACCTCGGCCCCGCCCAACTCATCGACTGCCCCGTCGCGAAAAACTCCCGCGTCACCCCCGCCGATCTGCGCGACACACCCAACCGCCCACGCATCATCCTGCGCACCAGCACCTACCCCGACTCCACCAACTTCAACCAGGACTTCGCCGGCCTGAGTGTCGAACTCATCGACTTCCTCGCGAGCCAAGGCGTCATCACCATCGCCATCGACACGCCCAGCGTCGATCTCTTCTCCTCCAAGGATCTCCCCGCCCACCACGCCTGCTACCGCCACGACCTCGCGATCCTCGAAGGCCTCGTGCTTGAAGGCGTCCCCACCGGCCACTACGAGATGATCGCCCTCCCTCTCAAACTCGAGGGCTTCGACGCCAGCCCCATCCGCGCCATCCTCCGCCGCGAGGATTGAACGCGATGACACCACCTACCCCACCTCGTGGCACAGGCATCCCGCCTGCCTCAACGTGCTTCAACATCTTCTCCTGGCACAGGCGCCTCGCCTGTGTCTACATGACTTTGGTGGCACCGCTCTCCAGAGCGGTCTCTGAGTTCAATAACTCACACCATCCGACGTGGTGACGTCATCTCGCTCGGCCCCACCGTCGCGATCACCTTCACCTCGAACGCGATCGGCGTCGGCAGACTATTGATTTCCACCGTCGTCCGCGCCGGCGGATTCTCCGAGAAGTAATCCGCCCACAACCGGTTGAAGATCGCAAAGTCGTTCTTCATGTCCGTCAGGAAGACCGTGACGTCCACGATGTTCGCCCAACTGCTCCCGCACTCCTCGAGCACGATCCGCACGTTCTCGAAGCACGAGCGCACCTGCGCCTCGATGTCGTGCCCGATCACGTTCCCGCGATCGTCGCACATCACGCCGGGGATCACCTTGCTCCCACGCTTGCGCGGGCCAAGCCCCGACAGAAAGAGCAGATTTCCCACACGCCGCGCGTGCGGATAGTTCCCCACAGGCTCCGCCGCCGAGTGCGAGACCACCGCCGACGGGTCCATCTTCGCCGCGGGCTTCGACATGTCGGACGCGGACGGCGAGCCCCGCCTCGTCGATGCTGAGGAACCCGAATCTTTCGCCGCACTCGACCTCGGCACGCTCGTCACCTTCGCCTCGGGACGAACCATACCAGATCCCATCTCGCTCGTCGGACCACGCCCCTCGACGCCCTTGCCCTGCCCCGACGCGACCACCGTCACCGTCGCGCTCGGACCCGCGGGCGCCATCGGCTCGGGCTTCTTCCCCTTGCGCGCCTCGGTGATGCCGCGGTGAACCGCCATCGACGTGATCCCGTGCTTCGCGAGCAGCAGCCCGAACGATCCCTGCCCCTCGTCGGCGAGCGCCAGCAGCAGGTGCTCCGTCCCCACGTGCTCGTCGCCCATGCTCTCGGCGTGCTTCGCCGCGGTCTGCAGCGTCCACTTCCCCGCGCACGCCGATTCGGCACCCTTCATCACCGCATCCACCTCGGCCTGCAGCGACTCCAGATCCACCGACATCGACGACAACGCCGCACCCGCCTCACTGATCGGCACCCGCGAGATCGCGTGCAGCATCTGGAAGTGCGAGAGATCCTCAGGAGTGCGAACCCCCGACAACGAGAACGTGTCGGTTGCCAGGCTCAGCACCTGCTTCAGACTGCGAGAAAAGTTCTCCTGACCGCGCATCGTCCCTCCCCTTGCGGTGGGACCACCCGCCTCGCATCATCGACCGAACACACGCCACGCTCGAACCACTCGTTCATGGCGCAACATTATCAGACTTCTCCAAATCACGCCCCCGGCACACGCCCCCCACTCCATCCAGCCGCACGCGCGCAACTCTCACACCTTCACGCACACATTCTTCGTCTCGGTAAAGAACCGCAACGCCTCCTGCCCCCCCTCACGCCCCACACCGCTCTGCCCCATGCCCCCGAACGGCGTGCGGAGATCCCGAACCATCCAGCAGTTCACCCACACGATCCCCGCCTCAATCGCCTCCGCCACCCGATGCGCGCGCGACACGTCACGCGTCCACACCGACGCCGCCAGCCCGAACGGCGTCCCATTCGCCAGCCGGATCGCCTCCTCCTCGTTCGAGAACGCCGACACGCTCACCACGGGACCAAAGATCTCCTCCTGCTCCACCCTGCACGTGGGCTCCAGCCCCGACACCACCGTGGGCTCGAAGAAGTACCCGTCCTTGCACCGCTCGCCGATCGCCGGGTGTCGCGCGCGCGTGGCGCGCTGCCCGCCGCAGTGGACCGTGCCGCCGAGATCGCGGGCGAGCGCGACGTAGCCCTCGACTTTCTCCAGATGCGCGCGCGACACGAGCGCCCCCTGCTCGGTCTTGGGCTCCAGCGGATCCCCAATCACCAGCGACGACGCGCGCGCGACAAGGCGCGACACGAACCGCTCGTACACCGAATGTTCCACGTGAAACCTCGACGCGCACAGGCAGATCTCGCCCTGGTTCCGGAACGCCGCCTGCACGCACGCGTCGGCGGCGGCGGCGACGTCCGCATCCGCGAAGATCACCGCCGGGTTCTTGCCCCCGAGTTCGAGCGAGAGCCGCTTGAACATGGGTCCGGCGGAGCCCTCGATGGCGCGGCCGGTGGCGGTGCCACCGGTGAACGAAATCGCCGGGACATTGGGGTGGATGACGAGCGGCACGCCCGCGCCGATGCCCGTGCCATGCACGATGTTCAGAACGCCTGGTGGGAGGCCGGCCTCTATGGCGAGCTCGCTGAGGAGGAACGCGGTCATCGGCGTGAGTTCGGAGGGCTTGGCGACGGCGGTGTTGCCGGTGGCGAGGGCCGGCGCGATCTTCCAGGTGAGCAGGTAGAGCGGCAGATTCCACGGCGAGATGAGGGCGGCGACGCCGCGCGGGCGGCGGAGGGTGTAGTTGAGCGTGTGCCCCGGGGTCTCGTGGAGTTGGGATTCGCTGTGGAGGATGGCGGTCGCGAAGAAGCGGAAGTTGGCGGCGGCGCGCGGGATGTCGAGCGAGCGGGCGAGGGAGAGCGGCTTGCCGTTGTCGATGGACTCGGCCCGTGCGAGGCGATCGGCGTCGCGTTCGATCAGGTCGGCAAGGCGGAGGAGGAGTCGCGAGCGTTCGTCGGGGAGCGTGCGGCTCCAGGTGGGGAAGGCCTCGGCGGCGGCGGCGGCGGCGGCGTCGATGTCCTCGCTGCGTGAGTCGGGCACGCGCGAGTAGACGTCGCTGGTCGAGGGATCGATGTTGTCGAGATGTTTCCCGGCTTTGGGTGGGACGAGTCTGCCGTTGATGAGATTGGCGATGGTCTGCACGCGGGGAGTGTACGCGAATCCCGGCAGTTCACTAGGCGTGGGGTGTCACCACTCCGGCCCGCCGCTGTAGCGCCCGTAGACATCGGCCATCGCCTGGACCATCTCGCCCAGGGTGCAGTTGGCGAGGGCGCCGTCGACGAGCGTGGGCATGACATTCTTGGCGTTCTTGGCGGCGTCGCGGATGGCGTCGAGGGCGTGTTTGACGGCGTCCTTGTCGCGTCGCTTCTTGAAATCGGCGAGGCGGCTGGCCTGCTGGGTCTCGACGTCGTGGGAGATCTGGAGGATCTCGATGGGGCGTTTCTCGTCGGGGTCGGTGTAGGCGTTCACGCCGACGATGAGGCGATCCCCGGCCTCGCACTCCTCGCTGAAGCGGTAGGACGCCTCGGCGATGCTTCTGCGGAAGTAGCCGCGGTTGATGCCGTGGACGACGCTTCGGCCATAGGTCTTTCGCGGGGCGTAGGCGATGTGGTTCTCGAGCGACTGCGGCGCGGGCGGCGGCGTGCTCGGCGATTTCCAATCTCCGTACTCGCCCATCGAGTCGATCTCGTGGATGAGGTTGAGGGCCTCGCGCTCCATGGTATCGGTGAGTTGCTCGACGAACCACGAGCCGCCGAGCGGATCGGCGACGCGGGTGACGCCGGTCTCGTGGGCGAGGATCTGCTGCGTGCGGAGGGCGACGGTGACGGCCTGTTCCGTCGGCAAGCCGAGCGTCTCGTCCATGCTGTCGGTGTGGAGGCTCTGGCACCCGCCGAGTACGGCGGCCATGGCCTGGTAGGCGACTCGGACGATGTTGTTCATGGGCTGCTGCTCGGTGAGGGAGCAGCCGGCGGTCTGGACGTGGGTCTTCATGTACCAGGATCGATCGCTTGTGGCGCCGTAGCGTTCGCGCATGACGCGGGCCCAGATGCGCCGGGCGGCGCGGAGTTTGCAGATCTCCTCGAAGAACTCGTTGTGGCTGTTGAAGAAGAAGGAGAGCCGCGGGGCGAAGGAGTCGATGTCGAGCCCGCGCTCGAGGCAGGCCTCGACGTATTCCATGCCGTCGCGGAGGGTGAAGGCGAGTTCCTGGTGGGCGCTGCTGCCGGCCTCGCGGATGTGATAGCCGGAGATGGAGACGCTGTTCCACTTGGGGACGTGCTTGCTCTGGAACTCGATTGTGTCGACGACGAGTTTGACGCTGGCCTCGGGGGGATAGATGAACTCGTTCTGGGAGTGGAACTCTTTGAGGATGTCGTTCTGGAGCGTGCCGCCGAGGGTGTCCCATGCGATGCCGCGTTGTTTGGCCATGGCGAGGTACATGGCCCAGATGACGGCGGCGGGGCCGTTGATGGTCTGGCTGACGGTGACCTTGTCGATGGGGATGTCGGCGTAGAGGCGGTGCATGTCCTCGATGGTGTCGATGGCGACGCCGCAGCGTCCGACCTCGCCGATGCTGAGTTCGTCGTCGCTGTCGCGCCCCATGAGCGTGGGGAGGTCGAAGGCGGTGGAGAGCCCCGTGTTCGCGTGCGTGCCCTTGGCCTGCTCGAGGAGGTACTTGAAGCGTCGGTTGGTGTCGTCTGCGGAGCCGAAGCCAGCGAACTGGCGCATGGTCCAGAGTCGTGTGCGATAACCGCTGGGGAAGAGCCCGCGTGCGAAGGGGTAGGTGCCGGGCTGGGGGATGTCGCGTTTCCAGTTTTTGAGGCCCTCGGCGATGTCGGCACCGGCGTTGGGCGTGCCCGGGCCATAGGACGGCTCGAGGACGAGGCCGGAGATGGTGACGGCGTGCGGATCGATGGACGAGGGCGCGCCGTGGGGGAGGGCGGTGTGTGAAGTCGGTCGGGAGTGGGAGGTGGTCATGCGAATCTCCGGGATCGATCGATGTCGCCGAGTGCCGCGTTGGGCAGAGTCGAGTTGGCGTCCAGAGCGACAGGGTTGTCGCCTGGCGTGATTCCATTCTAAGCGAACTCCTACGCTGGGTTGATGCAGATAGGTTTTGAAAGCGGGATCGGTTCGATGTTCGCGGACCTTGCCGTCTCTGTGGGGCTGGGAATGTGGATCGGCATCCAGCGAGAGCAGGCGGGGAGCCGGATCGCGGGGGTGAGGACGTTTCCGCTGCTGACGTTGCTTGGGACGCTGTGCGCGTGGGTTCCGGAGCCCGGGCGATGGTGGCTGATCGCGTCGGGGATGGTCGGGGTTTCGATTCTGACGCTGGTGGGGAACTTGCCTCGGGCGTCCTCCGGGCATGACGAGTCGCCCCCCGATTCGCGCTCGGGCGGTGTGACCACCGAGGCCGCGATGATCCTGATGTACATCGTCGGTGTGACCGTCGCGCTGGGTCATCGGGAGATCGCCGCGGCGGTGGGCGTGGCGGTGGCGGTGCTGCTGCACGCGCGCGAGTATTTGCATGGGATGGTGGCTCGGCTGGGCAAGGACGACCTTTGGGCGATGTTGCAGTTCGGCGTGGTGACGCTGATCGTGCTTCCGGTGGTTCCTGATCGCGTGATGGGGCCGTTTGGCGCGTTGAATCCGCACCAGGTGTGGATGATGGTGACGCTCGTGGTTGGCCTGAATCTCGTCGGGTATGTGGCCCATCGCCTTGTGGGGAAGCAGCATGGGGCGCTCCTCGCGGGGGCGCTGGGCGGATTGATCTCGAGCACGGCGACGACGGCGAGTTTCTCGCGTCGGACGCGGGAGACGGCGGGTCTTGCGCCGGTGGCCGGGGCGGCGATCATGCTGGCAACGACGATTTTGTACGCGCGGATTCTGGTGCTCATGTCGATCGCATCGAGGCCGTTGCTGGCGTGGGCGTGGAAGCCGATCGGGGTGATCCTTGTGGTGAGTCTGCTCGCGTCGGTAGGGATGGCCCTCCGGTCGCGCCGGAGCGAGGCGCACGTGCCGAAGCAAAAGAACCCGGCGGAGTTGGGGTCGGCGCTCCTGTTCGCGGGTCTGTACGCGCTGGTGGTGCTGGCGGTGGGCGCGGCGATGCGGTTTATCGGGAATGCCGGTGTGTATCTGGTGTCGGCGCTCTCGGGGGTCGTGGATCTCGACGCGATCACGCTATCGAACTCGCGGCTTGTGCAGGCGGAGACCCTCGACGCTCGTCGCGCGCTCGGCGGGATCATTCTGGCGTCGGCGGTGAACACGATGTTCAAGGCCGGGCTTGCGGCGGGACTCGGCGGGTGGCGGTTGTTCCAGACGCTGATCGTCCCGTTCGGGATGGTGCTGGTGGCCTCGGGCGTGGTGCTGTGGATATGGGTGGCGTAGAAGCCGTGAGGAACGAGCACGGCGGAGACGCGGCTTCGAAATGAAGTCGGGGTGTGCTCAGGCGGAGATGTCGGCGCCACACTCGGGGCATCGGGCGTTTCGTCGCAACCCGATGAGGTTGTAGCCGCAGTTTCGGCAGGGTGTGGCTTTGCTGATGGTGAGCGGGTCGGTTTTGAGGGACTTGGTGGCCTCGTGTGATCGGCGTTCGCGTTCGGCCCGCTCGCGGAGTTGGCGGTCGCGTTCGTTGCGGGCGTCTTTGTTCTGGACGGCCCAGGTGGCCATTTGGGCGAACTGGAGCATGGACCAGGCGAAGATGAGGCTCGCGACGATGAAGCAGAGAGCACTCGCCGAACCGATGAACGCGAAGATCCCTCGCGCGAATGCCGGGGCGATGTGCCCCGCGAGTATGAGCACGACGCTGAGTGTCAGCCCGCCGCCGACAATGAAGGACGCGATCCGGGCCCGGAAGCCCAGCGCGGTGTCTTGCGCCCAATCACAAATCTGCCCGACGAGGAGCCCGACGGCGAAGACCCCCGTGAGCCCACCGAGTTTCAGGAGATCGGCGGCAACATCGATCCCCCGGTTGGACCCCGATTCGTCCAGCATCTGGAGGGCATACGACACGGGAAAGAGCCATTGCGACCAGCGGGCGGCCAGAGCGACACGATGATCGATCGGGTCTTTGGCCGTGGTTATTTCCTGAGTCCGTTTCGAGCTGATGGCGAGCACGCCAATCGCCCACATGATGGTGGACGCGATTCGCGCGACCAACAGAATCATGCGGTTCTCGACGAGTAATGACGCCAAGGTCAGTCCGGCACCCGCGATGATGGAGACCGCCATGAGCACGGCACCATCACGGATCCTTCGGAGGTAGGAGTCCGTGGCTCGCATGATCCCATCGCGCCGGGTTCCCTCGGCAGAACTCGGTGGCGGCGCGCCGCACTCGGGGCAGGGCTTGCCAACGGGAAGTCCGAAGAGGTCGTAGTCGCAGGATGAGCATCTGCGATGGCTCTGATTCGTGGCGCCGTGCTCGGCGGCACGCGAGGCCGCGAGGGTGCCGACCGCGCGGGCGTTCTCGACCTGGCGTGCGGGCGCGTGAGGCCTGGGATGGAGTGTGTGGACCGGCGTGAGGTTCTCGTGCGATGGCGTCGCGTGATCGGTCTCATCCTCCAGCCCGATGAACTCCTTGGCGGGTTGGGGATTGGGCGGCTGGGCGTTGAGGGGCGTGTGTGGCTGGTCACCCATGCTGCACCACTGTACCGGAAACGAGTGAGATGGTTGCGAGCGAGTCGGTTGTCAACGACCGGCGGCGAGTGGGGCCTCGTGCGGCTCTTTGATCGCGTCCACGGCGTTGAGGAAGAACCGCTGGCCCGGCGTGAGGCCGGAGCGGGCGGACTCGTCGAGGCGTGTCCAGAAGGGGTGGCGGGTCCAGTCGAGGAATCGATCGGGATGGGGCATGAGGCCGAAGATCCGCCCCGAGGGATCGCAGAGGCCGGCGATGGCATGCTGCGAGCCGTTGAAGTTGTCGAGGTAACGAACGGCGACCTGGCGGTTCTTCTCGAGGTCCTCGGCGGTGCGGTCGGTGAGGCCGACGAGTCGGCCTTCGCCGTGGCCGACGGGGAGGATGGACTCGTGCCCGTGGAGGTTGGAGAGGCCTCGCGTCCAGACGCACGGGGAATCGTCGACGTACTCGACGCGCACCCAACGACAGGCGTACCGCGCGTCCTTGTTTCTGGTGAGCGCGACGCGGCGCTCCGGGGCGTGGTCGGTGGGCCAGTCGTGATCCGCCGATTGCGGGCCGGGGAGGAGTCCGACCTGCACGAGGACCTGGAAGCCGTTGCAGATGCCGATCATGGGGCAGCCTCGCTGGGCAGCCTCGCGGAGGGCGTGGTAGAGGCGTTCGCGGACGCGCATCGCGAAGATGCGTCCCGAGGCGATGTCGTCGCCATAACTGAACCCGCCGGGAAAGGCGATGAGGTCGGCATCGTGGATCATCGCGGGCGAGCGGATGACCTCGTCGAGATGGGCGAGTCTCGGCGTGGCGCCGGCCCGGGAGAACCCTCGGCAGACTTCCTCGTCGCAGTTCGTTCCCGCCGCTCGGAGCACCAGCGCTGTGGGCATGGTTGATGGTAGTCGCGGGACGAATGCTTCACGTCGTATACTGATCGCCACTTCATGAAGATGCCATGGTTTTCAGGAGCATTCGCCCATGCCACAGGTTTATCCGTTCCGTGCGGCACAGTTTAAGGGTGGGAAGGGTGACGTGAGCGATCTGGTGGCTCCGCCCTATGACGTGCTCGACGCGTCGGGAAAGGGGACGTTGCTCGCCAAGGACCCTCACAACATCGTGGCGATCGATCTGCCGCACACGCCGGCGAAGGAACTGGGCCCGCCCGAGGCGTATGAGAGCGCGGCGAAGATGTATCGCAACTGGCTCGCCTCCGGCACGCTGACGCGGCGTGCGACGCCGGCGATGTTCGCGTATCGGCAGACGTTCACGGCCGGGGGCAAGACGTTCCAGAGGTCTGGGATGGCGTGCGCGGTGGAGACGGTTCCGTTCGGGCCCCGCGAGGGCGGCGGGATCCTGCCGCATGAGGAGACGTTCTCGGGACCCAAGGAAGACCGGATGGCGCTCATGAAAGCGACCAGGGCGCAGTTGTCGCCGATCTTTGGGCTGCACGCGGACGAGGACGCCAAGGCGACGAAACTCCTCCAGAGCGTGATGGCGTCACGTCCGGCGGACCTGACGGCGAACATGAGCTCGAGTCTGGGGGAGAACATCCCGCACGAGATCTGGACGATCGAGGATGAGAAGACGATCGCGGCGTATCAGGACACGCTCCGCGGGGAGGATGTCTTCATTGCCGACGGGCACCATCGATACACGACGGGTTTGAACTATCTGAAGGGGCTGGAGGAGCAGGGCAAAGTCGCGGGGGACCACCCCGCGCGCCGGTGCATGATCGTGCTCGTGAGCATGTCGGACCCCGGGCTTGTGATCTGGCCGACGCATCGCGTGCTGGGCGGGATGAAGAACTACTCGTTCGATTCGTTCCTGGAGCACTCGCGGGAGTCGATCCGCTTCGAGCCGGTGGCGGGCGACCTTCACGCGATCGACCGGGCGCTGCAGAGCCTGGGCGGGATGGGGCCGATGCGTTTTGCGTTGTATGACGTGAAGTCCGGTCGCGGCGGCGTGGCGGCGCCGGCGTCGGGCGATCCCCTGAACGCGAGATTCCCCGACAAGCCCAAGGCGTGGCGTGAGCTCGTCGTTGCGTTTATCCAGTATGGCATCGTCGAGTCGATCTGCACGCCGAAACTCAACGCGGGTGAGGCGGTGAAGTGGGCCTTCCCGCACACGATCGACGAGGTGCTGCAGATCACGCGCGGGCTCGAGACGGGCGCGGGTGGCGGCAAGGTCTTTGGGAGCACGGGCGCGCAACTCGCGGTGATCGTGCGTCCCACGCCTCTGGACGCGGTGAAGGACGTCAGCCGGGCGAACCAGTTGATGCCTCAGAAGTCGACGTTCTTCTACCCGAAGATCGCGACGGGTTTGTTCGTCAATCCTTTGGAGTAGCGTCGGCGGCGGGCTGGCCGACGGTCCCCTCGGAGCCACGTTGGAACTCCCGCTCGTCGGGCATGCGCCCGTGGCGATGGACGAAGTCGGCAACGGGGCCAGAGTGCTCACCGAGCCAGGCGAGCATGGCGTCCTTCTTGGCAAAGCCGGTCAGTCGGGCGACCTCGCGGAACTCGCCGTCGCGTTCGCGCAGGATCACGAACGTCGGGACGGACTGGATCTTGAGTGCCGTGGCGTCCTTGTTGGACTTGGTGGAGTCGACGAGGACCGGGTGTGTGTTCTCGCGGATCCACTGGGCGACTTCCTTGTCGGCAAGGGTGTCGCGCTTCATCTGCTGGCAGGGCTCGCACCAGTCGGCGGTGACGAAGGCCAGGACGGGCTTGTCGGAGTTGCGGGCCTCGACATACGCGGCGAAGAGCGTGGAGAGCCCCTTGAACTCCTCGGGCGTCTCGGCCTTGGAGTTGCCCATGAGCAGTCGCGCGACGATGAGGACGGCGACGAACCCGAGGAGGACCTTGATGCCCGTGCTCTTCATCTTCATCGCTTGAGAGTCCCGTGGAGGCCGGCACGTTTCCATCGCGAACGCTTGGCGGTGCTCCTGAATCGGTATCGGCACATCGACCGGGGAACTCAAGTCCGAAAATCCGCACGAGCGGGGTCATAGGCGGGGTCGAGTTGCTCGAGGAGCCGCTCGGCGTAGCGCCAGGCATTGAGTTCCCTGCGGACGCCGGTGAGATCCGGCGGCGACATCGCGAAGAACTCAGCGACGCGTGCGGCGTGCTCGCGGCGTCGAGAGGTGGCCCACGCCCCCCACTTCGCGCGAGCGGCAATCGCGTCGGCCGAGAGATCGGCCTCGATCGCCTCGCGGACCTCCATCATCTCAATGAGGAACGCGGGAGGCAGGGTCTTGTCGTCGCCCTTAGCCGGGCCACCCCAAAGCATGAGGAGCGACTCGGCCCGAGACTCCGAGTCCATGAGCAGGTCTTTGGCGTGGTTGAGTTCGGCGGCGAGTCGCTCGGAATCGGCCCCGGCGATATCGGGATGGGCCTGGGCGATTGCCCGGAGGTGGGCTTTGGCGATGTCGGATTCGGCGAGGTCGAATCGACGGGGCAGGCCGAGCGCCGCGAAGGGATCGGCGGAGGGGCTGTGCGGTTCGGACATGCCCGACTCTACACCGCTCCGCCGGGGCGAGTGCGGCGGCGATAAACTGGATCGCGACGATCGATCGCGAGTGCTCCTGGTCTGGCGGCCGGGGCTTGGCGAACGAGTGGAGCACAGGAGCACGCATGAGCCGTCACATCGGCATCGTGGGCGTGAGCCCAGAGGGCGCGACGCTCTTCTACCGGGCGATAGCGCGCCATGCCGGGCGATTGCTCTCGCCCACGGACCAGCCTCGGATCACGGTGCACAATGAGCCGCTGGCGTTGTACATCGAGGCGATCCGCAAGGACAACTGGGTCCGCGTGGGTGAGTTGCTTCGTCAGAGCGCGGAGATCGTGCAGCGAGCGGGGGCGGAGGTGTGCATGACGCCGGACAACGCGGTGCAGCACGCGATTCCGCTGGCCGAGGCCGGGTCGTCGATCCCGTGGATCACGATGACGGAACTGGTGGCGGCGGCGATCTCGCGCGATGCACGGACGCAAGTGGGCGTGATCGGGACGAAGTTGATCACGCGATCGTCAACCTACCAGATGCCGCTGGGTCTCAAGGGGATCCAGGTGGTGCTCCCCGAGGATCGCGAGGTGGACCAACTCGAAGAGATTATCTATGGCGAGTTGATCTACGGAGACTGCCGGCCTGAGTCGCGGCTTGCGGTCTATGGAGTCATCGAGAACCTGGCGCGACGCGGGTGCGATGGGGTGATTCTGGGGTGCAGCGAGGCGCCGCTGGTGGTGACGGCGGAGTCGTCGATGCTCCCGGTGTATGACCCTGGTGACATTCTGGCCGAGGTCGCGGTCCGTCGTGTGGCGGGTCTGCCGTCGGAACTGTGAGTCTCGGTCACGATTGGTTTTTGTTTGGTTTAAGTCGTGAAATGTCGCACTGGACAGGCTGGGCCGAACTTTGTTATGCTGTGTTGCACGGGAAGTGTTCCCCCTCGCGGGAGAACGCCCCAGAGCGCTCAGGACGCGACGCGTCCGGGGGCGCTGGATGCCGCAACGCTTGGCGAGAGGGAGCCCTGTGGGGGTCTCTGACCGCGAGCAGGCTTGTGTCGTCGCCAGTGCAGATCTCGAGTGGGTGGGACGAAGGCGGGCGCCGCGACGGCGGCGTTTGCCGGAGCACAAGTCGCGAGCGAGCATGACGCTCATTCGCGAAGAAGAGTGATTGGAGATCGTCATGAAGTACGTCCACCGCGCCGTCCGTTTCCGCACCGAGGCCGAGCCATCGATGAACGACCGCGTCACCCCGTGGGGCCTGATGCGTCGCGTGGGTCGAGCGCTGGGTGTGTCGCGGACGGGCGCCGGGTCACGCCAGACGCCGCGGTTCATGCTCGAAGGACTCGAGCCTCGGACCCTTCTCGAAGGGTCGTTCGCGACGGCGGTGCCGGTGCTGCTGACCAACGGCGAGGGGAGCCAGGGCGGGGCGATCACGCCCGCGACGCCGACGACGGACAACGACTTCTTCCAGTTCGTGATGCCCGGCAACCCGGGGGACACGAACTTTGTGAGCATCCTCGCGGATACCGCGAACGAGACCCCGACCAGCTCGTTGAACACGAAGGTGTCGGTCTTCCGCGCGAGCGACCTGACGACGCCGCTGGCGACGGGGAATACGAACGGGATTCTGTCGACGGGGACAGCCCGCGACGGTTGGGCCGGGTTCATTGGTGAGGCGGGTCAGACCTACTTCGTCGTGGTCTCGAGCGACACGACGGGCGCGCCGGCGGGAACGGGGACGTACACGCTGCGTGTGCGGACGAACTCGACGTTTGTGGAATCGAACCCCGACACGGGGATCCTGCGTGATCCCGCGTTGTTCAATCCTGCGGCCCCGGACTCGACCGCCGCCCCCACCGCGATCATCGACATCCTGCAGGACGAGGCGGTCTTCAAGTGGACCGTGCCGAACAGTCCCGAGTTCAGCGGCCTGGCGACGTTCAATCTGCAGAGCACCGTCGCGAATCTTGCGCAGCGACTGGACACGCGATTGGACATCTATCGGCAAACCTCGAGCACCGGCGCGATCACACGCGTGGCGTTCGATAGCGACGCGGGGCGGTTGAACGACTCGTTCACGACGCTGGTGACGGTGCCGGGTGAGGTCCTGTGGATTCGCGTGCGCAGCGACGAGGTGAGGCCGAATCTACCGACGTCGCCGAACGGCGTGGGGCGCCTCTTCCTCGTGGCCGATGGTTCGACCAACGAACTCCCCGATGCGATGAGCCCCATCACGCGTCGCGGGAGCGATCAGGGCGCGGCGTTCTCGGGCTTCGATGATCCGGACCCTGCGCTCGATCCGGCCGCGATCACCCCGGGGTTCCAGAGCAACGTGTATCGGTTCGTGGCCCAGGGCTCGGGCCTGACGATCATCACGGCGACGCCCGCGGGCCTGGCCCCGGTCAACGATCCCGCGCTGCGCCTCTATGACTCCGCGGGGAATCTGCTCGCATTCAACGACAACTTCTCGGGGCTCTCGCCACAACTCGAGGTTCAACTCGACGGGGGCAAGACCTATTACGTCGTGGTCGATGGGTTCCAGGTCAACAACGGCGTCCAGTACAACCTGTTCATCGAGTCCAACCACACCTTCGATCCCTCGCTGGGGATCGACGACCAGATCGACACGCCGGCGGGGAACACCGAGTCGGACCTGCTCCAGGCGAGCTTGGCGACGGCGTTGCGTTTCAACGCGCCATTCCAAACGTTCGACGCGAACGGCAATCTCGTTCGCGACGTCACCTGGCAGCAGACGGCGTTCGCGACAGGACGTCTCCACGACGCGGGCGACGTGGACCTCTTCCAGTTCGTGCCCCCAGTGGACATGCTTGGAGATTATCATGGCGACAACGTCGACGCGGGCACATCGCTCTTTGTCGGTGGGCGTCTCTCCCGCGCCGGCGGCAATGCGGCACTG
>ERZ795041.348-NODE-348-length-17827-cov-4.367151_pt1 | contig 17827 bp, 14 predicted proteins | sample MGYA00375125_ERZ795041 | MGnify/ENA primary metagenome ERZ795041 (study PRJEB30170, sample SAMN03074214) | activated sludge metagenome | biome: Common Effluent Treatment Plant; feature: Wastewater; material: Activated sludge; isolation source: activated biomass in...
CCGCTCGCGTCAGTTGTCGTCGTTGGGCGTTGCGGGGCAGGATGGGATGATTGATCTCCTTCGGCTGGATCAGCACCAGATCCGCGCGATCCGGGGGAACGAGATCGCGATGATCTTCCAGGAGCCGATGACGAGCCTGAACCCGGTGTACACCGTGGGCGATCAGATCGCCGAGGCCGTGCTGCTCCATCAGGCCGTGGGAGGTGATGAGGCGTACTCGATCGCGCTGGAATCGATGAAGGCCGTGGGTATTCCCGAGGCCGAGCGTCGCATCGGGCAATACCCGCACCAGTTCTCGGGGGGGATGCGCCAGCGCGTGATGATCGCGATGGCGCTCGCCTGCCGCCCTCGGCTCCTGCTCGCCGATGAGCCGACGACGGCGCTCGACGTGACGATCCAGGCGCAGATTCTGGATCTCCTGACGGAACTCAAGCGGGCGCGGGACATGGCGGTGATGCTGATCACGCACGACCTTGGCGTGGTGGCCGAGAACGCCGACGTTGTGTGCGTGATGTACGCGGGGCGTGTGGTGGAGTATGCGCCGGTGACGGAACTCTTCGATCACCCGATGCACCCGTACACGCGAGGGCTATTGAACTCGATCCCGCGCCTGGGCGCTCGGCGAGATCGCCTGGTGACGATCCGCGAGATCGTGGACACTCCCGAGGAGTTCACGAAGTTGCCCGGGGCGAGTGAGGGCGTGAGGCCGTGGTGGCCCTGGCACGAGCCGCCGAAGGACCTCGTGCCGCTCTCGGGGCATGGGGGCGAGTATGTCCTGCGTCAGGTGACCGAGACGCACTGGGTCGGGGTGTGGCGGACCGAAGGAGCGGCGGGGCACATGGATCACGTCCCCGACCTGGCCTTCCGACGCGAGATGGCGACGGCGTGATCACGCGGGGTGCCTCGTTCGGTGGCACTACCATTGTCCGATGCGGGTGCTGACGCTCACGGATGAGATCTTCGCGGTGCGGGAACAGAGTTTCCTCGCACGCCTTGAGATCGGGCTGGTCTCAGAGGGCGTGCGTGTGCTGCGCGCGATGCCCGAGACGGCGCTGTCGTACGCACCATCGCCGATCGTGGCGAGGACGATTCCCTACCACGTCGGGCTGTGGCAGGCCGGGCTTGAGGCCGCGGCCCGTCGCGTGGAGCGCGAGATCGAGGAGATCCTGGACCTTCCGGCGAGTGGTCCAGCAGGGCCGCTGGTTGATGCCGTGCATGTCTTTGGCGGGAACGCGTGGCTGTTGGGCGAGGCGATCGCGCGCGAGATCGGTTCGACGCTCCTGATCGAGGTGTGGCGATCGGGTCTCTCGCCGCGGGTTCGATCGTTCGCGACGCGGACGGGCGTTACAACGACGTTTCTCTCGCCCGACTCGTGCATCACGAAGGTGCTGGGCGAGTTGACCTCGACGTCGGTGAATCCCTTCTCGCGGGCCGGGGCTTCGTCGCGCCCGATCCAGTTGCGTGAGGCGTTGTGGGGCGTGATCACGCCGACGATCGCCGCGCCGATCTTTGAGCCGGGGCGTTTGGCGTCGATCATGATCGTGGGCGCGGGGCGGGACCCGAAGGGGTATATGGCGGCGGTGGCGGCGCTCGGCGCCCTGCGCGCATCGGGGGTGGAGTTCATGGTCTTCTGCGATGCCGACACGGGTCACCGCGCGGGCGTGCAGGCGGCGGCGAGGCGGGCGGGCCTCATCGCGAACCTCTCCATGGTCGCGGAACTGGAGAACCGACGCGATCTCGTGCTCGAGGGCGATCTGATTCTGTTGCCCGAGGCCAACGGCGAGCAACGAACGGTGATTCTCGACGCGTTCGCGACCGGGATCCCCGTGATCGCCGCGAAGGACCCCATGAACTCGGTGCTCATTGACGGTCAGACGGCGTCGATCGTGGACTCGCCGACGACCGAGGCCTGGTCCGGGGCGCTCAATCGAGTCGTGCGGGAGTCCGGCGTGGCGAGGCGGCTGGCGGATTCGGCTCGGGCCTACGCGGCATCGTCACGACGGGCGAGCGCCTACCTCCGCTCGATCATGGACGCCTACGACGCGATCCGGGCGGCGGACCCGATTCCCTTCCCGGCGAGATCTCGGGCGTGAGGGGCGGAGCAGCGTCCGATAGCACCGGTTCGGGAGGGCGAATCTCGCGAGTGTGCGGGTGTTGCGAGCGGAAAAGGTTGCAAACTCGGCGGAATTGATGCACATTGAATGGTGACGCTCGCCGGAGTGCGGGCGTGGTCGTGGCGTGAACATCGAAAGAGAGGCGGAGCATGATTCTGGCAGGGATGGCGGCGCTGGCGATGTCGGCGCTCGGCGGGTGTGGGGGCGAGGATCCCGGACATCTCGCGGGGTACAACAACTTCGGGCGTGCGATCGCGACTCGGCACTGTGAGCCGAGCGTCTACACCGTGACGAATATGTCCGGAAACGAGTGGCACTCTCGCCGCGACAACACGTCGTGCGGGTGCGAGGGGCCTGGGGCGTATGGCGCGTCGCATGCGCACCAGGCGGTCCATGTCCGCGTGGGCCAGGTCATCGTCTCCATCCCGGCGTGGGGTCGGCAGGGCGATCGCCACCTCGAGACGGCTCGCAACCGCTGGCTCGAGGAACAGGGCTATGTGAACCGCGTGCGGACGTTCCGCAACCCGGCATACTCGTCTTCGCGGCAGTCGAGTGCGGCGTCGATCGTCGAGCGGGACATGATCGTCCAGAAGAAGGGCCCCATCGAGCCCCGGGCGATCTTCCGGTTGAATCCGGAGGTCACAGGGTATCGGTCGAAGATGCAGGTCCGCGCCACGCCGATGAAGGCGTCGAGCGTGATCGTGTTTCATGGACCGTTGACCGAGGGCACGAAGGTCGCGGACGCTCGGTAGCACGGAGCTCGGGTGCGCGTCAACGGGGTGTGCAAGACGCGCGACAATCTCGTGGGTGGCTGCCCGTAACTCTCTCATGCGGGCGCGGCAACGACGTCGGTCCTTCGGGCCGGCGTCCTTGCTTTTGGTGGATGGGTGTGCCGCGTGTGACGCCGGTGGTCGGGATTGGCGTATGCTGGGACGTGGAGCGATTGCTCTTTGATGCCAGGTCGATGCCCGTGCGGATGCGCGGGGCGATTGCCGCCGGGTCCGTGCCGCCGGATGGAAGCGGATCGGGCACGCCGGGCGATCGGGGAGGGTCGCCGCTGAGCGTCTCGCAACTCGCGGCGAGAATCGACTCGGCATTGTCAACGGGCATCCCCGGAACCATCTGCGTTGTGGGCGAGGTCTCGAACTACACGGATCGCACGCACTGGTATTTCGGGCTCAAGGACGCCGACGCGCTCGTGTCGTGCGTGATGTTCCAATCGGCGGCACGCCGGGCGAAGGTGAAGCCCCAGGACGGTCAGTCGGTCGTCGCGCGAGGGCGAGTCGAGTTCTACGCCAAGAACGGACGAGTGTCGTTCATCGTGGACTCCATCGAGTCGGTGGGCGTGGGGGCGCTCGAACTGGCGTTTCGAAAGTTGTGCGACGAGATCCGGGCGCTCGGGTGGTTTGCCGACGAGCGCAAGCGGGCGCTCCCGGTGTTTCCGAGGAAGATCGGCGTGGTGACGAGCCGGACGGGGGCGGCACTGCAGGACGTGCTCGACACGATGCGACGACGGTGCCCGGCCGTTGGCGTGGTGCTGGCGGACGTGCGCGTGCAGGGCGAGGGGTCGGCGGGCGAGGTGGCGCGCGCGATCGCGACGCTGAGCGCGAGACAGAGGGTGCTCGGCGTGGATGCGATACTCGTCACGCGGGGTGGCGGGTCGATGGAGGACCTCTGGGCGTTCAACGAGAAGGTCGTGGCCGAGGCGATCGTGAGGTCGCCCATCCCCGTGGTGGCGGCGATCGGGCACGAGACCGACACGACGATCGCGGAACTGGTGGCGGACGTGCGGGCGTCGACGCCGACGCAGGCCGCGATGCGTTTGACCCCCGATCGGGAGGATCTGGCTCGTCAGGCCGATTCGATGCGTCGGCGGTTGCATGGCGCGTGTGCGCGCGCGACGCGGATCTATGCCGAGCGACTGCGCGGGCTGGAGCGGCGTCCGGGGATCGCGCGCCCGGAGACGACTCTGGCGGTCGCGCGCGAGCGGTTGCTGACGGCGATGGATTCGCTGGGCGATGCGATCCGGGTGGCGATGGCGAAGGCAGGACGGAACGCGGATGGGGCGGCGACTCGGCTTCGGGCGAATCGACCGAGCGCAAGGCTCGCCATGCTGGCGTCATCGGTTGAGCGGTCGCGGTTGAGATTGGAAGGGGCGTGGGATGGAGTGCCGACGCGCGCGCGACTGGAGAACGCGATGGATCGGCTGCGGCAGGTCGTGCGATCGCGGGTCGTGGGCCAGCGAAAGGATGCCGAGAGTGCCGAGCGGACGTTGGAGGCGGTGGGGCCGGCGGAGGTGCTTCGGCGCGGGTGCAGCGTGACGCTTGGGGCCGATGGCCGGGCGATCCGGAGCGTGGGCGAAGTCGCTTCGGGTGATCGTTTGACGACCGTGGTCGCGGATGGGCGTGTAGATAACGTTGTTCACCGTAACAATAAAAAAACAACCCCAAGACGAGCCTCGGCGAAGAAGCCGGAGCGAACGCGGGATGGGGAGCCTGGACTGTTCACGTAGGGAAGCGGTTCTACTCAATGGAGTAGAGGGAGTAGACACAGGCGAGACGCCTGTGCCACGAGTAGGGGTAGGAATACGGCTGCACGGCTCTGGGCTGGCAGCAACCTTCGTTGGACCTTGGGCGAAAATGGACCTAACTTCTCGCGTGGCAGCACCGCGATCACGTCCGGGCAAGGGAGGGGACGAGGCCGATTCCATGCCGTTTGAGACGGCGTTGGAGGGCGTCGAGTCGATCATTGACAGAATTGAGTCTGGCGAGATCGGGTTGGAGGAATCGCTGATCGAATATGAGCGTGGGGTGCGGCTTCTCAAGCGTTGCAAGGACATCTTGAAGCGCGTGGAGCAGCGGGTCGAGGAGTTGAACACCGAACTGTCGAAGCACGACGAGGCCGAGGCGGAGTGAGGCCGCGAGTCGGCGTGGCCCCCGCATGGAGGCGGGAACGCATGGGAGATCTGGAGTTTCTTCAGTTCATGCACCGGGTGGTGATGCTCGGGTTTATCTTCGCCTTTGGGGCGTGCGTGGGGTCGCTGATCAATGTGCTGGTGTGGCGGCTGCCGAGAGGGTTGGGTGTGGTGACGCCGCCATCGGCGTGTCCGTCGTGCGGGACGCGGCTGACGTGGCGTGAGAACATCCCGGTGATCGGTTGGATCCTGCTCCGCGGGCGATGCCGATTCTGCTCGGCGCGGGTCTCGGCGGAGTATCCGATCGTCGAGGCGATCGTGGGCGTGCTCTTTGTTGCGACGTACCTGTTGTGCTATGGGTTGCCCGATGCCGTGGGACATCTTGGTGCGCCGCACGCGTTGGCGCCGGCGTGGGCTGGAATCGGTGTGAAGTGGACCTGGCCGATCTTTGTGATGTGGCTGATCCTGCTGGGGTGCCTGGTGGCGATGACGATCGTGGACGCGAAGACGTTCACGATCCCCGCGCCGCTGACGACTGTGCCGTTGATTCTGGGGCTTGTCGTGCACCCGTCGTACGCGGCGTGGGTCTCGACGTGGACCGAGATGAAGTTTGTGCCGTCGGCGGGGTGGACGTGGGTGATCCCATCGCCCGGCGGGGAGGGGTGGGGCGTGTGGTGGATCGGGCTGGCGCTGGGTGGGGCGGCGGGTCTGGTGCTCGCGAATGTTCTTCTGGCGACGGGGCTGATTCGGCGGAGTTTTCTCGATGCCGAGGAGTGGGAACGGGGTGAGGTGACGCGATTGCGCTCGCTTCACCGCGAGAAGCGGAGTGACGGGAGGACAGTGACATCGGGAGACGCGGCGGCGGTCGAGCCGGCGGGATCCGCGGCCGTGGGGTCGACGGGTGAAGTCGGGGCGGAGGACGAACTCTCGGCCGACGAAGAGGCGTTTGTGTTCGACCCCGAGGTGTGGCGTGGATATCCGCACGCGAGGCGTGAGGTCCTGCGCGAGGTGATATTCCTTGCGCCGGTGGTCGGGCTTGGACTTCTGGGCGGGTGGGTGGCGCTCAAGGTGGCGGGGTGCGGGCCGTCGCCGTGTGGCATTGGGCTGGTGTGTGAGCACACGGCACCCTTGTGGCTCGACGCGTTCGCCGGGGCCCTGCTGGGCATGCTGATCGGTGGTGGTGCCGTGTGGTTCGTGAGGATCGCGGGGTCCTTGGCTTTCGGGAAGGAAGCGATGGGACTTGGGGATGTCCACATGATGGCGGCGGTTGGGGCGTGCCTGGGATGGATTGACGCGACGCTGGGGTTCCTGGGGTCGGCGTTCGTGGGGATTCTGTGGGCGATCTTCGGGCTGGTGCTTGGGGGCCGATTGAAGCGGTCGATGCCTCTCGGGCCGTTTCTGGCGGTGGCGACGGTTCTGGTGGTGGTGTGTAAACCCTTGCTGAGTCGGTGGTTGGTGCCGCACCTTGGGGTGTGGGAGGTGTACTCGATTCCGTGAGTGGTGCGATCGTGGTGAGATCCGGGAGCCTGTCGGTTGGTGTTGATTTTCTGTTGGTTGCGCGATTGTGCGCAAGGTCTGCGTTTTGCGGCACAAACGGCGTGCGGGCCGATATCATCCGTGTGCGCCGCAGCGGCATGGGTCGCCCATCGGCGTGTTTGTGAACAACCTTTGGATAGGGGCTGACGATGGATCGCGGTCGCATTACACGAGTCGGAGGACTTTTCCTGGTGGCGCTCACGGTGGCGGCAACGCTGACGGGGTGCTCGAACAGCAAGAAGCAGCAGTACGACCTGGCGCTGCGCGAGGCCGCGGAGTTGCGTGAACGCAACGCGAAACTCGAGAGCGAGAATCGCGAGCGTGACATCCGCCTGGCCGATCTTGAGAATCAGTTGCGTGCCCAGCCCGTCGCGCAGGCTCCTGTGGTGATCCAGCAGCAGCCCCAGGGCAACACGAACTCGTGGAACAACGATGGAAACTCCGGTGGCGGGAGCGACTTCCAGCGGAACGCCCGCGGCGAGATGGTCGCGGAGATCGCGGGCGAGGTGCTCTTTGATTCCGGCTCGGCGATGTTGAAGTCGACCGCGAAGCGCACGCTCGATCGGATTGCCGGCGAGATCCGATCGCAGTATGGCGGGATGACGATCCGCATCGAGGGTCACACCGATTCGGACCCGATCCGCAAGAGCAAGTGGGCCTCGAACGACGCGCTCAGCCAGGCTCGGGCCGAGGCCGTGCGGAACTACCTCTCGCAGAAGTTGTCGAACAACCGGATGACGGCGATCGGATACGGCTCCAGCCAGCCCAAGGGCTCGAAGGCGGCCAGCCGACGCGTGGAGATCGTGATCGCCGGGGCGTAACACACTGCGGATTCGATCGAGGAACGCATCTGAAGCGGCCCGGAGCGATCCGGGCCGCTTTGTATTTTGTCCTGAGCGTAGGTGAATCCACAGGCCGTGGACCCACGAAACCCAGCATGAAGCCCGCATCGCGACGTGCGATGTGACGGCTTCGCGAGACTCGAAACCTGGACATGGAGATTGACATGAACTGGACAACCCTCTTGGGTACGGCTGTTGGTGCGCTCACGCTTGCGGGATCTACGCTGGCGGGCGGGTGCAGCGGATCGTCGGGTGATCACAAGGCGATGGCAAAGGTGGAATCGCCCCACGCGACGGGGAATATCGTCGAGGTGGCATCCAAGGCCGGGACGTTCTCGACACTCTTGGCGGCGGCGAAGGCGGCGGGGTTGGTGGAGGCGCTGCAGGGGGATGGGCCGCTGACGGTCTTTGCCCCCAATGACGAGGCATTCGCCAAACTTCCGAAGGGCACGGTCGAGAATCTCCTCAAGCCCGAGAACAAGGCGATGCTGGCAGGCATTCTGACGTACCACGTGGTGCCCGGGCGTGTGCTGGCGAAGGACGTTGCCACGGGTGGAGTCGCCACGCTGAACGGGCAGCGGCTGGACGTGAAGGTGTCTTCGGGGAGCGTGATGGTGGACGGGGCGAAGGTCATCGCCACGGACGTGATGGCGAGCAATGGTGTGATCCATGTCATCGATTCGGTCGTCATGCCGTCGTCCAAGTCGATCGTGCAGACGGCGTTGGATGCGGGGCAGTTCAAGACGCTCGCGATGCTGCTGGAGAAGGCGAGCCTGGTGGGCGCTCTCGAGGGCGAGGGGCCTTTCACGGTCTTTGCGCCGACGGATGAGGCCTTCGCGAAGTTGCCGAAGGAGACGCTGGAGAGCCTGCTGAAGCCCGAGAATCGGGAGACGCTCGCCTCAATCCTGAAGTATCACGTTGTGCCGGGTCGGGTGTTCAGTGACGCGGCGGCCAAGGGCGCGACGGTCAAGACGCTCGAAGGCTCGACGGTGACGACCAAGAGCCAGGGCGGGAGCGTGATGGTCGGGAAGGCCAAGGTTGTCGCGGCGGACATCGACGCGAAGAACGGGGTGATCCACGTGATCGACACGGTGATCATGCCCGAGAAGAAGTAGGTTCAAGGCCGAGCCTTGTGTTGTGCGGCGAGGCCCGGGGCGGAATCCCGGGCTCTCGCCATTTCTGGAGCCTGGTGCCCGAATCCGGATTGTGGGGCGTGTCGAAGCGTGGATGGGATGGTCGGTCTTGGGGAGGGTGTGCGGTGTCGGTGTTGGCCCGAGTTGGAGTCTTGGACCTCGTGCGGTTGGCGGTGGGAACGGGCCCGCCACGACGGGTACGATGGACACATGTGAAGGAGGGCGTTGTTTCGAACGTGGTCCCCGAACCGAATCAACTCCAGGAGCCGCTTCTTCCGGCGGTGGCACGTGGCGATGAGGCCGGCGTGCGCGAGTTCAATGCGAGATACGCGGGACTCGTGTGGTCGATTGTGCGGCGACTCGGGGTGCCGAGTGTGGAAGCCGAGGATGCGGTGCAGGACATTTTCGTGGAGTTGTGGCGGTCGGCGGATCGTTTCGACGCTTCGATCGCCTCCGAGCCAGCGTTTGTGGCCATGATCGCGAGGCGTCGGGCGATCGATCGCATCCGGCGAGTTTCGAAGCAGGCGGACGGCGTGTCGCTCACGGAGGCGATCGAGGGCGAGGCTCGGGATGGGGGCTGGCGTGGCGCGGGTGGTGTCGGCGGGAGCGGTCGTTCTGAAGTCGAGTTTCCCGCGACGCCGGAGCGTGCGGTCGAGGCGCTGGACCGGCTCAGCCCGGATCAGCAGCGGGTGCTGAGGCTCTCGCTCTTCCGCGGGCTCTCGCACGAGTTGATAGCGCGTTCGTTGGACATGCCCTTGGGCACGGTCAAGACGCACGCGAGGCGTGGACTGATTCGATTGCGTGATCTTCTGGCCGAGCGAAGGGAGGTCGCCACATGAGCGTGCAACCTCCGAATCGTCACGACGGACGCCACACCGGGCTGGACGAGCGACTCCTGGAACTGCTCGCGGGGCGTGCGGCTGGAGATCTTTCGCGCGACGAGGCCTTGGAACTCGAGCGGCTCCTTCGTGAATCTGGATCCCGTGAAGAGGCCGAAGCAGCGGGAGAGGCGATGGAACTCGCCGCCGCGGAGGCGTTCCTGGCGATGATGAACGACGAGGCGACGCACGGCGAGACGAAGGGCACCACGGACGGCCCCTCGGCGTCGCTGGTCGCGCGGCTCGATCGTGCGGGTGCGTCGTTCTGTGCTGGTCGGGCAGGGGCCGAGGGGCATAGTGCACTCGCGGATGCGTCCATCCCGATCACGAGGGGCGTGCGTCCGGCGGATGGGACCTCGAACGTGGAGCGGCTGAAGCGGCTCTCGATGGCGGCGGTTGTTGCTCTCATTGTCGGCGTCGGGGTGTACATGCTGCTTCCCCCCAAGCCCGGGCCAACGCTGGCGGTCTTGAAGGAGCGGTTCGAGGAGTCCCAGCCCGACGCGACGATCCTGTCGTGGGGCGATTGGGCTGTGGATGGGCAGCCGCCCGAGGTGGCCGGGGTGACGGGCGATCTGGTGTGGTCGGACCTGCGTCAGAGCGGGTATCTGGAGTTTGGCGGGCTTCCCCGGTCCAACGCCGACGAGCAGTACCAGTTGTGGATCATCGATGCGGAGCGGGGGATGGAGCAGCGGATCAGCGGGGCGATCTTCTCGGGGGATGGATCGAAATCGCAGATCGTGCCGATCGAGCCTGGGCTCAAGGTCAACAAGGCGGCGGCGTTCGCGATCACGATCGAGAAGAAGGGCGGCACGTGGGTCTCGGACATGAAGCGACGCGTGGTGATCGCGGCAAGGCCGACCAACCCGGGTTGAGACCGTGTGTCAGTCCGGGCTGGTGGTGCACCAGATTGAGAGTGGAATTGGCCTAGGCTGTTGTGGTCATTGGTGATCGAGATGGTGCGATCGCCGGCGACGGAAGGAGCGTCCACCGGCCTTGGGTCGAGCCGCATGCACAAAGAAGTCAAAGGAGGCCCCGGGTGGGCGCACGGTCTCGCTTCCGGTGCAGACCGAGCGTCATCGTCCGCGCGTCGCACGCTCCAAGATGACGCGATGGCGGTTCCTCGTGCTCGTGCTGGTGCACGTGGTCTTTGTGGTCCACCTGGTGCAATGGTGGATGTCGGGGATGGGCGATGACGTCCGCGAGACGCTCAGCCCGATCGAGCCCTCTGAGTCGATGTTCACGCTCGAGTCGGGGCTAATCAACGCGGGGTTCGTGCTCTTCACGCTGGCGATCCTCTCGACGCTGCTCTTCGGGCGGTTCTTCTGTGGCTGGGGGTGCCACGTCATCGCGTTGCAGGACTTCTTCGGGGCGTTCCTGAAGAAGATCGGGATCCATCCCAAGCCCTTCCGCACTCGTTTGCTCCTGTTCATGCCCCTGGCGATGGGGCTGTACATGTTCGTGTGGCCGACGCTGAAGCGTGAGGCGGTGTGGCCGCTGCTCCACGCGATCGGTGGCGCGAGGCTGGTGATCGACGCTGTGCGATACCTTGGTTATCCGGTTCCGCGTCCCGAGTTCATCCCGCATTTCATCGTTGAGGACTTCTGGGCGACGTTCGCGCCGTGGTACATCGGGATTCCGTTCCTCGCGATCTGCGGCTTTGGTGTGGTGTATTTCCTGGGTAACAAGGGATTCTGCACGTATGGGTGTCCGTATGGAGGGTTGTTCGGGCCGGCGGATCTGGTGTCGGTCGGGAAGATTGTGGTCAACGAGCGGTGCGAGGGGTGCGGGCATTGCACGGCGGTGTGCACGTCGAACGTGCGTGTGCACGAGGAGGTCCGCGACTTTGGGCAGGTTGTCGATCCGGGGTGCATGAAGTGCCTCGATTGCGTGAGCGTGTGCCCGAACGAGGCGTTGTCGTTCAAGTTCGCCAGGCCAAGCGTCCTTACCAAACCAAGGACTGCGGCGGCGAAAGCGCGTCGGCGTGCGGACCGGTCTGGGCTGTACGACGCGACCCTCGGCGAGGAGGCCGTGCTCGCGGTCGTGTTTGTGATCTTCACGTTCTTCGGGTTCCGAGGGCTTTGGGCGCAGGTGCCGCTGCTCTTGTCGGCGGGGCTTGGATCGATCGCGACGTTGAGCGTGTGGAAGTTGTGGCGGGTCGCGACGACGCCGAACGTCCGGCTGTCAACGGGGCAGTTGCGGCTCCGCGGGAAGTTGACGCCGACGGGAATGGTTTTTGTGCCCTGCGCGATCGGGCTGGCGTTGCTGGGGTTCTGGGGCGCCTGGGTTCGCTGGGAGCGGTACGTCGCGGGGTATCTTGAGTGGGACATCAAGCCCACCGAGGTCCAGGTCTTCTCGGCGTCGTACAAGCCCGACCCCGACCAGGTGGCGTTGGCTGATCGATCATTGAAGCACTACCTGCGGACGGCGTCGTTCGCGCGTGGCGGGTATGGGTGGACGCTCGATGTCGCGACGGAGCAGCGGGTCGCCTGGCTGCACGCGGTGGCGGGTCGGCCCAAGGAGGCCGAGGAGGCGATCGATCGCGCCATCGAGTTGCGGCTCGATGGCGTGCGCGACGCGTCGTCGCTGGGCCCACGCCGGGAGCAGCGCCAGTTGCTAGCGTCGCTCATCTATGACGTTGTGAAGTTGCGCGTCATGCAGGGGCACACACCAGCACAGATCGAGGAGTTCGTGCGGTCCTGGGCCGAGCGTGAGCCGGGGATGGGGACCTTGTGGATGGATCTGGCGCAGAGCGCGATGCAGCGCCAGGACTCAGCGGCGGCCATTATCGCGATCGACAAGGGGCTGGAGACCGACACGGGGCCCAAGGGTGGGGCGGGGCTCACGGCGACGCGTGCGGCACCGATGCTCCTTTCGCTCGGAAAGCGCGACGAAGCCCTCACGGTGGCCAGGGCGGCCGTCGAGGCCCAACCCAAGGTGGCGGCCTTGCGGGCCAACTACGGGATGGTCCTCGCGACTCTGGGCAAGATGGACGAGGGGTTGGCAGAGACCCTCGAGGCGGCCCGTCTCGATAGGCGGAATCCGTACTTCGCGTTTCAGGCTTCTCAGTTCTTCCAGGCGATGGGGAAGTCGGCTGATGCCCAGGTTTGGGCGGATAAAGCCGAGGAGTTGCAGCGGGCACAGAAGGCTCGTCAGGACCGGGTCAGGAAGTTCCTTGAGTGATCTAGAAGTAGGGTATTGTTTGGTTTTGATCTTACCGAGGATCCGGATCCGGGAGTTGATTGGCGACGAATCGAAAATCGAGCGGCATGCCGTGATGCTGTAGGTGTAGACATCGAGAGTGCCGCGAGGATCTATGGGGCATTCGCCCACGAAGGAGATAGTCGCATGAAGAAGGCGTGGCTTGTGTGCCTGTTGGCGGGGTCGGCGATGTGCGGCGTGGCGTCGGCGACGGATGGTCCGGACGTGATTGTCGGAGATCTGCCGAACATCTCTCGGTACAACACGGCGACGACGGAGCCGCTTACAGCCTTGGCCGTGGGTACGACGTCGTGCAACATCGGGACCGCGCGCCTGAAGTGGCTCCAGGACCCGGACAATCGACACCCGACGATCGGGCAGAACATGTTCCGGTACTCGACCGTGGATGGCGCGGGGCGGTTCGAGCAGATCGGGCTGAGTTTCGTGAAGCACGGCTTCTTCGCGCTCTCGCAGTCGTTGTGCCTCACGTGCAACGACCCGACGGACGGGACGGCGCTCGGGGTCGGTTGCTCGGATCCGTACTCCTCGTCGCTCAACGGCAGTCAGTCCGGGCTTGGCCCGCGGAGCCAGGTGAACGCGGCGACGGGATTCTTCCCGACGGACTGGAATAGCGCGGCAAACCTTCCAGCGGCGCAGTGGCCGATCTCCGGCGCGCTGAGCCGTCGGCTCGTCGTTCAGAAGTCGGACCTCTTCCCGGCGTCGAACCCTGGGGCGACGTACTTCGTGGAAGGCCAGTACGTCGCCGCCGATGACACGGCGTCGCTCAACTCGTGGAATAACAACTCGTTTCGCCAGGTGAACGTGGCGCACGTGGTGTCGGGGAGCACAGACAACTTTACGTTCGCGATCACGAGCACGACACGTCGCCGCATGCCGGCGGTCGAGGCGTGGCGTCAGATGGACCCGGCGGTGACGGTGGTTGGCTCGCCGTTCACCACGGCCGGTGATATGAACAGCGCCCCGGCGAACGCGACCGATGGCTACACAAAGATCCCCGGGGATGGGTACGTCGCGCTCGCCTACAAGGTCACGGATCTGGGCGGCGGGCAGTGGCAGTATGAGTACGCCGTGCAGAACATGACGTCCGACCGGTCGATCGGGTCGTTCAGCGTGCCGATGGGCGAGTGCGCTCAAGCGACGTCGATAGGGTTCCACGACACCTTCCACCACAGCGGCGAGCCCTATTCCACCACGGATTGGACCGACACCAAGACCACAACGGAGTTGACGTGGGCGACGGAGAGCTTCGCGACCAACGCGAACGCGAACGCGATCCGCTGGGGGACGCTCTATAACTTCCGGTTTGTCTCGAATCGGGCGCCGATCGATGGCGACGTGACGCTGGGGCTCTTCAAGCCCGGCGAGACGCCGAGCATCACGATCGCGGCGAAGGTGCCCGACGTGTGCACGGGGACCGTGTGCGTGGCGGACATGGACGACGGGACTGGGACGGGCACGCCCGACGGCGGTGTGACGATCGATGACCTGCTCTACTACATCGGGATCTTCGGCGGCGGCATGATCCAGGCCGATGTCGACGACGGGAACGGGACGGGTACGCACGATGGGGGCGTGACGATCGACGATCTGCTGTATTACATCGGACGGTTCAACGCCGGCTGCTGATCGCTTGATCGGATGACGGGATGAACTCCAACAAGACCCCGAGCGTGATGCTCGGGGTCTTTGTCATTCTGCTCATGGAGCAACCACAAGCGTGAGGCCCGTGCCACGAGAAGGGGTGGGCCACTCAGGAGGAGACAAGAGCGCCCGCGAAATGGGCGGCGAGATCGGCAGCGAGGGCATCGAAGACGAAGACACCCTGCAGATTGGCGTCGAGACGACGCTCGGCGGTGCGGAGCAACTCGATGGCACCGGCGGCACGCTCGGCGATGATGGGATCACGCACGGATCCTCGCAGCATGGTTCGGAATCGTGTGGCGAGAAGGCGAAGCATCCAGTCGGCGGCGGCGCGGTTGGCGGCTTCCTTACTGGCGTTGTCGTGGGTCTTGACCCATGCATCGGCCCACTCGTCGGTGAGCTTGGCCATCGTCGCGCCGAGCGTCGGGTCGAAGGTGCCGCGTTCGAGGGCCGAGAGTGAGGGGTCGAGGGTGGCGATCCACCCGGGGCTACCGCTGGACGCGAGAATGCCGGTCTTGAGGGCGAGGTCGAGGACGCCGGGCGATCCATCGGCAAAGGCGAAGGCCCACTGATGGTCCATGGGTGAGTGGCGATCGGCGATTTCTGCATGGGATTTCATCCAGGCACGCATGGCGTCGGCCTCGAGCGGTCGGAAGGCGACGCGCTGGCAGCGGCTGCGGATCGTGGGGAGGAGCAGGTCCTCGGCACTGGTCACGAGGATGAACGCCGTGCGATCGGGTGGTTCCTCGATGGTCTTGAGGAGGGCGTTCTGGGTCGGGGCGTTGGTGGGGGATCGGTCGAGGAGTTCGGCCTCGTCCACGATGAAGACCTTGCCGATGGGCGCGTCGTTGCGAAGGGTGGGCGCAAGGTACGCCGGAGTGATGAGGTGGGTCTCGATCACGTCCTTGGGAATAGTGATGAGTTTGGCGTCTCGGGTCTTGCGATCGGCGGAGAAGCGGGCGAGTTCCTTGGTGATGACGTGGAGGTCGGGGTGGGTGCCCGCGCGGAGGAGGGATTGGACGGGGCTGTTCGGGTCCGGCTCGATGTCACCGGAGCGCGAGGCACCGGTGGTTGGGTCGAGGATGGCAGCGGCGAAGGCGAGGGCGGCGGTGAGTTTTCCGACGCCGTTGGGCCCGTGAAAGATCCACGCATGGTGGATGCGTTTGGAACGGATGGAGGCGCGGAGGGTGTCGAGGGCCCGATCCTGGCCGAGGATCTCGGCGAAGGTGATGTCGGCGACGCGCTGGGTGCCTGAAGAGTTGGGTTCCGGCGAAACGGGCGAATGGACGGCCTTGGGCGCGGACGTGCGGCCTGTCGCCTTGGGGTTGGCCGCCGCTTTGGCCGAGGTCTTGGTCGTGGGTCGTTTCGCCATCGCGGCGTGCTCCGTCGTTCGCGGTGGGGAAGGGCGAGGGATCAGAACTCTTCGCGGAACTCGCCGAACTCATCGAGGCGCTTCTTCTGCTCCTTGATGTGGAGTTTCAGGCTCTCGATCTCGAGGCGTGTCTTTTCCATGACGGCGTCGTGGTAGTCGTGGCGCTCGAGGCGGGCGTTGACCTCCTGCTTGGCGAGTTGCAGTTGCAGGCCGAGCATCTCGATCTCCTGACGCATCTTCTGGGCGGCGAGATCGTTGAGTTGGAGGTGCTGCTCGAAGGCCTTGGCGTCGCGGTCGTTGGGGACGGGTTGGAGTACGGCTGAGTCCATTCGTGCCTCGCGTTCAACGAGTTTTCGGAGTTTGGCTTTCTCGCGAAAATACGCAATAACCACGGCGATGGACAGGATGCCAAAGATCACGATCCCGACGAGATAGCCATCCGTTTCGCGCGGCATGGGAAGATTCTACGCGTTGGCAGTGGCGTCGTTCTGTCCGGGGTCGTCTACATGTTCCGGAGCTTATTCACCACGTTGAATGCCGCGACCTTGTAGCACTCGGCGAGAGTGGGGTAGTTGAAGACGGTGTTGACGAAGTAATCGACGGTAGCGTTGAAGGCCATGGCGGTCTGGCCGATGTGGATGAGTTCGGTGGCGCCGGTGCCCAGGGCGTGGACGCCGAGGATCGTCCTTGTCTCCTGGTGGACGAGGAGTTTGAGTATGCCGATCTCGTCGCCGACGAGTTGCCCGCGGGCGATCTCTTTGTACTGGGCGATGCCGGCCTCGTAGGGGATGCCCTCGGCGGTGAGTCGTTCCTCGGTCCACCCGACCATGGAGATCTCGGGGATGGAGTAGATGCCATAGGGGAGCGGGGCGGGGTTGGTGTCGCAGCGCTCGCCGAACATGGCGCAGGCGGCGAGTCGGCCCTGCTCCATGCTGGTGGAGGCGAGGGCGGGGAAGCCGATGACATCGCCCGCGGCGAAGATGTGCTTGACGGTCGTTCGGAAGGACTCATCGACACGCACACGTCCGCGATCGTCGGCAGAGAGGCCCGCGGCTCCCAGATTGAGTTCGGCGGTGGCGCCATGTCGGCCGACCGCGTAGAGCAGGCCGTCGGCACGGAGCATTTTGCCGGATTCGAGGTAGGCCTCGGCGTACTCGTCGCCACGAGTCAGTGGATTGCCATCGCCTTTCTCGTAGCGGATGGAGACGACCTTCTCGCCCATGCGGAGGGTCATGCCGGACTGTCGGAGGTGGTATTGGAGTGCCTCGGTGATCTCGGCGTCCACGAAGTCGAGTAGCTTTGGTCGGCCTTCGACGAGCGTGACGCGCACGCCGAGGGCCTGGAGCATGCTCGCGTATTCGGTGCCGATGACGCCGCCACCGACCACGATCATGGACCGCGGGAGGTGGGGCATGTGGAGAACTTCATCGGAGGTGACGACGTTGATGTTGTCGAAGGGGATGGATTTGGGGCGCGAGGGCGTGGTGCCAACCGCGATGAGGAAGTGATCGGCGGCGATGCTGGTAGTGGCGTGGGCGCCGACGGCATCGACGGTATTGGCGTCGCGGAACTGGGCGACGCCGGTGATGATCTCGATGCCGTTGCTGTCGAGGTGACGCCGGCAGAGATCGATCTCGCTCTTGACGACCTCGTTCGACGAGGCGAGGAGTTTCGAGAAGGTGACGCCCTTGCCGTTGGTGAAGTCGTCGGTGCGGACGGCGACACTGCCGCGGCCGATGGCTCGGAGGATGGCTTCGCGGAGGGCCTTGGAGGGGATCGTGCCGGTGTTGACGGCGACGCCGCCGACGACCTCGCGCTGCTCGATGATACAGACGCGTTTGCCGAGTTTGGCGGCCTGGATGGCGCATCGCTGGCCGGCGGGGCCGGAACCGATCACGCAGAGGTCGTAGCGTCGAGTAGTGATTCCGGTTCTCCTCGGCGTGGGGCTCACGAATCACGGATCGGAAGGCGTGTCGCCCATGGATCGCGTCGAACGCATGGTAGCCGAGGACGGCGAAGATGGGTCATGCGGTGGTCACGCCGAGCGTGGTCGCGGGCTGGTCCTGGGATGAGGCGACGGCGGAGCCGCGTTCTTCGGTGAGTTTCTGCATGAGGAGGACCCAGGTCTCGCGCTCGTACTCGAGGAGTTCGATGGCGTTGTCGAGTTTGTCGAGATCG
>ERZ795041.350-NODE-350-length-17727-cov-3.877150_pt1 | contig 17727 bp, 10 predicted proteins | sample MGYA00375125_ERZ795041 | MGnify/ENA primary metagenome ERZ795041 (study PRJEB30170, sample SAMN03074214) | activated sludge metagenome | biome: Common Effluent Treatment Plant; feature: Wastewater; material: Activated sludge; isolation source: activated biomass in...
CGGCGAGTCCCTGGGATTGAAGATGCTCGGCACATTGCAGAAGCCGGCGATGCTCGAAGACATCGAAGCGCTGCTGGCGCGTCACATCCAGCCCGGTCAGCGGCTGTCGGTCGAAGAGCTGCAAACCGCGATCGACGAGCACGAGCTCGTCGTCCACTACCAGCCGAAAGTGGTTCGCGCCGCTGGCGATTGGCACGTACGCGCGGCCGAAGCGCTCGTGCGCTGGCGCCATCCGCGGTTGGGCTTGCTGTATCCGGGAGAATTTTTGCCGCTCGCCGAGCAGACTGGCTTGATCCTGGGCATCACCGATTTCGTGTTGACCGACGCCGTCCGACAGATCGGTCATTGGCGCCAGCGCGGCTTGCATCTCACGGCAGCGGTGAACTTGTCGCCGCGCCTGGTGCAGGACCTCGAGTTCCCCGATCGCCTCGGACGCTTGCTGAAGGAATTCGACGTCACGGCCGAGCAGCTGACGCTGGAAGTGACCGAAGCGGCTTCGCTGCACGATCCGGAGCTGGTGATGGATATCTTCACGCGCCTGCGCGTGAAGGGTGTCGGCCTGTCGCTCGATGATTTCGGCGTCGGCCTGTCGCCGCTCACGCAGCTGTACAAGATGCCCTTCAGCGAAGTGAAGATCGATCGCGTACTGGTGCAGGAGATGGCGACCTCGAAGGCCGCGACCACCGTCGTGCGCGCCATCGTCGATCTCGGTCATGCGTTGTCGCTGACGGTGTGCGCCGAAGGTGTCGAAACCTCGCCCGCGTTCGAGTTCCTGGAGCAGATCGGCTGCGACGCGCTACAAGGCGACTTCATCGCGGCGGCGATGCCGGCCGGCGAGATCGAAACGTTCATCGAGGTGTGGAATGGGTCGGATGGCACGCTGGTGCCGGTGGTGAGGAAGTAGGCCAGCTGGCGATCCGGCCTGCTGGCTTGCTGGCCAGAACACGAGGGTACGTGCAACTCTGTCTGGCCAGCTCGCCGGATGGCCGGATCGCCAGCTGGCCAGCGCGCGCTCCGCGCGCGCTACACCGCCCGCCGCATCTTCTCCTTCGACTGCCGCACCACCGTCAGCGGTGCGATGAGCACGATGCGGGTGCCTTTGCCGGGCTCGTCGAAGCTCACGGTGCCGCCGAGCATGCGGGCGCGGTATTCCATGATCTTCAGTCCCATGCCGGGGTGGCCTTGGGCGAGGCCGGCGGAGAGCCCGATGCCGTCGTCGGTGATCGACAGCTGTAACTTGCGGCCGACGGTGCGCAGGTCGATCGTGATCGAGGTGGCGCGCGCATAGCGGGCGGCGTTGGTCGTCGCCTCCTGCGCGATGCGATACAGATGAGTCGCCGCGCCTTCTTCCAGCTCGGGCAGCTTTTGCTCACCGACGTTGAATGTGCAATTCAGGCTGTACATGTCGGTGCAGCGCGCGGCGAGGTGCCGTAGTGCTTCGGAGAGCCCGCCGCGCTCCAGGTTCACGGGTGCAAGCCCGCGCGCGAGCGAGCGCGTGCTTTGAATGGCGCGCGCGAGCAGATCGCTGATCTTCTTCACTTGCGGCAGGTATTGTTCGGCTTCGCGCGACAACTGCATTTCGAGACCCTTCATCAGCAGCGACAGGCCGGTGAGCTCCTGGCCCAAGCCGTCGTGCAGGTCGCTGCCCAGGCGACGTTGCTCGCGATTCGAGATCTCGAGAATCTCCTGCTCCAGTGCCTTCTGCGCCGTGACTTCGCGCACCGCGCAGACCAGGCCGGCGATCGTGCCGTGATCGCGCAGCGGCACCATCGTGAACGTGAACCAGCGGATCGCGCCGCCCGGTCCGATCCAGGCGCGCTCCTGGTCGGTCAGCGGCCGGCCATGGCGCAAAATCGTCGCCGCCTGGGTCTCGACATCGAGCACCATTTCTTCGGGCCATATCTCGGAGAGCCGCTTGCCGAGAACCTCTTCGCGCTCTTTGTCGAGCATGTCGAGCAGCGCGCGATTCACGACGGTGAGTTTTCCCTCGATGTTCACCGAGTAGACCATCTCGGGCAGGTTGTCGATGAGCGTGCTCAACAACAGGCGCTGCTCTTCCAGCGCCGTTTCCGCGCTGCGCCGGTCGCGCCGGTCGCGCGCTTCGCTCAAAGCGCGGCGCACGACCGCGGGCAGGCGCTGCAAGCGATCCTTCACGACGTAGTCGGTCGCGCCGCTCTTCAGCGCTTCGATTGCACGCTCTTCGCCGAGCGATCCGGAGACGAAAATGAAAGGAACGTCGGGACAGACTTTCTGCACGATTCTCAGCGCCGCCAGGCCGTCGAAGCCCGGCAGCGTGTAGTCGGCGAGCACGAGATCGGGTGGATTCGGCTGCAGGGCTGCCGTGAAATCAGCTTCGCTTGCGACCAGGCGGCATTTGACGTCGAAACCGTCGCGGGCGAGCTCGAGCTCGACCAATTCCGCATCGTGTGCATCGTCTTCGAGCAACACGAATCGCAAGGGCGCCTGCGGCTCCTTTTTCATAGACGATTTAGATACCCGTATCCGCTGGCCCTGATCCACAGACCAAAGCTAACACCGAATCGATGACTGTGGAAAATGTGGATTGCCGCCCGCTTGTGCCATCGCAAACTTGGGTGCTACAAGCAGCCGCTTCGCGTTCGCCTTCATATTCATATAGCGTCTATCGCAGGTATCCAATGTCGGAACAGACCCGGATAGTCATCGTCGATGATCACCCATTCGTCCGCGAAGGTCTGAAGCAGCTCCTGGCAGGTCAAGGCGATTTCGAATTGATCGGCGAGGCATCCTCGGTGGCCGATGCACAGGCTGCGATCGACGGTGCGCAGCCGGATGTCGCGGTCGTCGATCTGGCCTTGGGCGCCGACGACGGCATCGATCTCGTGCGGTGGCTGCGGAAGAATCATCCGGATGTACGGGTGCTCGTGCTATCGATGCAGGACGAGGCGTTGTATGCCGAGCGTCTGTTGCGCCTGGGCGTGAGCGGCTACGTCATGAAGAACGTCGCGGGTACGGATTTTCTGGGGGCGCTGCGCAAGGTCGCCCGTGGTCAAAAGCATGTCAGCGCCGCAATGGGCGAGCGCCTCTTGAGCCAGGTTGCCCGAGGCCGGGTACCCGGCCTCGATGAGGACCCGGTATCGGCGCTCACCGAGCGCGAGCTCGAAGTCTTCCGATTGATCGGCGAGGGTATCAGCACTCGCGAAATCTCCCAGCGGCTCGCCTTATCGATGAAGACGGTCGATGCCCATCGCCGGCACATGAGGGAGAAGTTGAATTTACGCTCCACGAGCGAGCTCATTCGATACGCGACGCAATGGGTCGCCGATCGCACACCCGGCGCCGCGAGCGCGAATTCGTGATCCAGATCCGTTTCTTGCGGATGCGCTAAGCCCTTGAACGAAAAAGGCGATATTCCATAACGCCCCCTGGTGGACGCTCAAATCCAAAGACGTTCCGGACGCTCCCGACATTAAGGGAAGGGCTGATATCTCCTACACGCGTCGTGCCAGAAGATCCCGGCGGATCTTGGGCCAGTTCGATTGCTCACCTTCGGGACTGCGACATCGGGCTGAGAAGGGTGCGTACCGCACCCGATGACAGAATTTGATGTCAACGTGACCGACGTTACCAAAACCATCGACGTCGCCGATGCCACGCCCACGGGTGCGTTGAGCGAAGAGCTGCGGGCGGCAATGTGCGGGCTGGATGGGGCTCCGGCCAGCACTGCGTTCGCGTTGCATCAGGTGCTGGCGTCGTTGCCCAACTACGTGTTCGTGATCGATCGCAAGCTGAAAGTGCTGTTCGCGAACCGACCGGTGAGCGGCAAGATGCCCGCGGACCTCGTCGGCACTCACATCCGACAGATTTTTCCCCACAAGCTGCGATCCATCGCGCGTGCAACCTTCCATCGCGTGCTCGCCACCGGCGAGCCGGACGGTTTTGCGGCCGAGTTCAACGGCGACGCCACACGTGCGCGCCACTTCGATGCCAATGTCACGCCCGTGGTTCGCGGCGGCCGGATCGTGGCATTGACGCTGGTGGCCGTCGAGACGACGCAGCAGATCCGTGCCGAGCGCGCCATCGCGACCCAGGCGCGCATGATCGAGTCGATGCTCGAAGGCGTCGCGGTCGTGAACGAGCAGGGCATCATCGAGATCACGAACCCCGCGTTCGATCGCATGTTCGGCTATGGGCGCGGCGATTTGATCGGCCGCGACATGGCGGAGCTCACGAACGGTGCGTTCACGCAGTGCGGCCGCTGGCCGCTCAAGAGCGGCGCCGCCTGCTTGGCGCTGGAATTCGACGCGCACCGCCGCAACGGTCCCTGCTTCGTTGCGGCGGGCCTGCTATCGAGGTTCGAAGTCGCCGGCCAAAATCACAGTCTCGTGGTGCTGCAGGACGTCAGCGAGCGCAAGCAGCTCGAACGCGCCATCCTGCTGGCGGTGAACCGCGAGCAATATCGCATCGGCAACGATCTGCATGACGGCCTGGGTCAGGAACTCACGGGCATCGCATTGATGCTGCGGGGCGTGGCCGGTCGTCTGGCAGTCGAATATCCCGCCATCCTTCCGGAAATCGAAGGCATCACGCGGCTGGTCAGCAATACGATCGAGAACACCCGGGCGCTCGCGCGCGGCCTGTCGCCCGTGAATCTGGAGCGCGGCGGCTTGCAGGATGCGCTCGAAGGCCTCGCCATGCATGCGATAGAGCTGTACGGAGTCCAAGTGGCGTTCTCGCATCGGCTGCAACCGGGCAAGCAGCTCGGCGCGGAGCTCGCGAATCATCTGTATCGAATCGCACAGGAGGCCGTGCGCAACGCTGTACGTCACGGTCAGGCTCGGACTATACGACTGCACTTGGCGGTGGCCCGCGCTAAGGTAAGGCTCGCAGTTACCGACGATGGCATCGGCTTGCCGCAGCGCGCGATGGATGCGACCGGCATGGGACTGAAGATCATGGAATACCGGGCGCGAATGTTGGGCGGTGAAGTGCACTTCGAACGTGTCGAGCCCGCGGGCACGCGCGTGGTGTGCGAGTGCCCGCTCGAAACAACCCCGTTCAAGACGGCAAAGACTCGATCCAGAGCGCCCGGTCGCACAGCAAGGGGTCGCGCAGCAAAGTCCAAGGCTGCATCGGCAGCGAAGTAGCGGCCGATGCGTGGAGAAACGCAAAGCGTGCGTACGTTCATTTCTTAAGCGCAAACAAAAGTTGATGATAGGCAGAGTCAGTAATTCGCAGCGGAGGCGATGAATTCAAAAGCTGCCGAGAAAGTGGCGGTTCTGAGGTGAGGAGAGAGGAATGACCATAGGTTCATCGATGTTCAAAGCCCCGCACAAGCCGGTCATGGCGACACCGAAGGATCGCCGGCGGCGTGTTTTGATCGTCGACGATCATCCGATCGTGCGTCAGGGCTTGCGTCGCCTGATCGAAGCGGAAGCCGATCTGGAAGTGTGCGGCGAGTCCGAAACCGCGCGCGAGGCGAAATCGCTCATCCGCGAGCTCGAGCCCGACGCCGTCATCGTCGATGTGTCGCTCAAGCAGGGCGATGGCCTCGAGCTCGTCAAGGACGCGCGCGCGCACTACCCGTCGCTGCCGCTGCTCGTGCTGTCGATGCACGATGAAGCCATCTACGCCGAGCGCATGCTCTCCGCGGGTGCGAACGGCTACATCATGAAGCAGGCGGCGTCGGACCAATTCCTCGTCGCGCTGCGCCGGGTGCTCGAAGGCGGCATCTACGTGAGCGAAGCGGTCGGCAACAGCATGATCGAGAAGTTCGCTTCGGGCGGTGCGTACATCTCCGCGAACCCGATCGACAGCCTCACCAATCGCGAGCTGCAAGTCTTGCACATGATCGGCGAGGGCCTGTCGACGCGGCAGACGGCCGAAGCGCTCAATCTGAGCGTGAAGACCGTCGAATCGCATCGCCAACGCATCAAACGCAAGTTGTCGTTGCGCACCTCGGCGCAGCTCATGCAATACGCCGTCAATTGGTATGCGGGAAGGGAGCCGGGCCGAGACCCTGCAGTGAAGGGTTGATCGCCGCGTGCATCGAGGATGATGTCATTTGATGCATTGCTCGAGCCGGTTGCCCGCGATGGACTGATCATCGGCTTGCTGCTCGTGGGCGTGCCGTCGGCGATCGCGCTGCTGGTTCTGTCGCGGCGTCTTGCGGGGGCGCGCGCGAAGCTCAAGCGCGACGGCGCGACCTATCGGCGCAATCGCGCCATCGTCGAGGCGACGGGCGAAGGAGTGCTCGAGCTAAACGGCGGCGGAATCGTCTGTTACGCGAACCCCGCCGCCGCGAAGCATCTCGGCTACGACATCGAGGAGCTCATCGGCCGCGATTATCGCGATTTCATCAACAACGATTCCGATGCGTATGCCGTCCCCGATGCCGCGCACCGGGTGCGATTCACGACCGACATCATGCGCGGCGTCGGCGCGCTGCTGCGCCGCAAGGACGGACAGCGCCGTCCCGTCGAATATCGCATCGTGCCCATCACCGACGATGGCCGAACCGTCGGCACCGCGCTCACCTTCCGTGACGTCACCGAGCGCGAGCGGCTCGACATCATGCTCAAGGACATGCAGACGACCGCGAAGATCGGCGGCTGGGAATACGATGTCGAATCCAAGCGCGCACATCTGACGGACGCCATCTACGACATCTACGAGCTGCCCGTCGGCCGCCCGCTGTCACTGGAGCAGATGAAGCAATATCTGCACCCCGAGGATTGGCCGAAGCTGACCGCGGCAATCGAGGCGGGGCTGACACAGGGCAAGTCCGCGGACCTGCAGACGCGCATCACCAGCGCGCACGGCCGCCAGATTTGGTTGCGCACCATCCTCAAGGCGGAGCGCCGCAACGGCAAGACGGTGCGTCTGCACGGCACCTGTCAGGACGTGACCGAGCGGATTCAAACCGAGCTGCAGGTGCTCGAAACCCGCGATTTCTACGAGGTCACGCTGGATGCGATGCCGACCATGGTCGTCTACGTCGACAAGGATCAGCGCCTCACCTATGTGAACAAGGCGATGACCGATTGGTTCGGCGTGTCGCGCAGCGACATCGTCGGCAAGCACATGAAGGACGTCGCATCCACGCAGACGATCAAGGCGATCGCAGAGAATGTCGCCGCCGCGCTGCGCGGCGAGGCGACGAGCGTCACTCATTCCGGCGTGCGCAACGGCAAGACGCACGACTGGCAGACGCATTTCGTGCCGCACGTCGATGCGCAGGGTGAAGTGCGCGGCTTTTTCGGCATCGTGTACGACCTGACCGAGATCAAGCGGCTCGAAGCGCGGCTGCTGCAGGCGCAGAAGATGGAAGCGATCGGCCAATTGACCGGCGGCATCGCGCACGATTTCAACAACCTGCTCGGCGTCGTGCTGGGCAATCTGCAGCTGCTCGAACGCAGTCTCGCCGAGTCGCCGAATCTAGCCCGCAAGGTTCACACCGCAATGCGAGCCGCCGTGCGCGGCGCCGATCTGACGCGGCGGCTGTTGACCTTCGCGCGCCGGCAGATTCTCGATCCCACGGTCGTCGATCTGAAACGCCAGCTCACGGCATTCCAGGACCTGGTGCAGCGCACGCTCGGGGATTCGATCGAGGTGCGCATGGTGCACGCGTCGGATCTTTGGCGCGTGCGCGTCGATGCGGGGCAGCTCGAGAACGCGATCCTCAATCTGGCGATCAATGCGCGTGATGCCATGCCGCAAGGCGGCCGCCTGATGGTGCGGTTGGAGAACACCGTGCTCGATGCGGTGTTTTGCCACGACCACCCGCAGATCGAGCCGGGCGAGTACGTGTCGATCGCGGTGAGCGATACGGGAGCGGGGATCGAGCCCGAAGTGCTGAAGCGCGCCTTCGAGCCGTTCTTCACGACCAAGGAATCCGGCAAGGGCAGCGGCCTGGGGCTGGCGATGGTGCATGGCTTCGCCGAGCAGTCGGGCGGCGTCGCGACGATCGAGAGCCAGCCTGGCCGCGGCACCACCGTCAACGTGTATCTGCCGCGCTGTCATGAGGAGCAGACCGAGCGCGAAGACACCATCGTCACGAAGGTCGCGCCCGGCGGCAACGAGACGATTCTCGTCGTGGAGGACGACGCCGATCTGCGCGAGACGGTCGTGACCGCGCTCGGCCAGCTCGGGTACCGGGTGCTCGCAGCGTCGAATGCCCAGACCGCGCTGCGGATTCTCGCCGGCACCGAGCACATCGATCTGCTGTTCACGGACGTCATGATGCCCGGCGGGGTGCTGGGACCGACGCTCGCGAAGCGAGCCCGTGAACTGCGTCCGGACATCGAGGTGCTGTTCACGACAGGCTATGCGGATACGACTGCGCTGAGCAGTACGGCGGGGCTGTCGGGAAGCGACGTCATCCACAAGCCGTATCGCAACGAAGAGCTCGCGCTACGCATTCGCTGCGTGTTGGACCAGGAGGCGCGCGTTGCTTGAGGAAACGAACAAGCTGCTCGTCATCGACGATCAAGTCGATTTGTGCGAGTTCATTTCGGAGGCCGCGACGGTGCTCGGTTTCGAAGCCCGTGCGGTCACCGAACCCGATGCGTTTCGGCGCGCCGTCCAGGAATTTCAGCCGACGGTCGTCGTCATGGATCTGCAGATGCCAGGCGCCGACGGCATCGAGCTGCTGCGCTTTCTGGGCGAGCACGGCAGCAAGGCGCAGGTCCTCGTCGCCAGCGGCATGGACCAGCGCGTGCTATCGACCGCCGAACAAATCGGCCGCGCGCAGGGCCTGAGCATGCTCGGCGCGCTGCAGAAGCCGATCCTGCTCGCCGATCTGGAGGCGACGCTGCGACGCTGCATGCGCGGCGACGCGCCGATCACGCAGGAGGCGCTCACAGCCGCGCTCGATAAGCGGGAAATCCAGGTGTATTACCAGCCGAAGGCGACCCGCATCGCGCCGGGCCGCTGGATCGTCGAGGGCGTCGAGGCGCTCGCGCGCTGGCAGCATCCGCAGCTGGGCTTCATATCGCCCGTACGCTTCATTCCGCTCGCCGAGAAAAATGGCTTGATTCGCCGCCTGACGGCGCAGGTCCTGGAGACGGCGTTGACTCAATGTCGCGAGTGGGATGCCGCGGGTCTGCATCTGTCCGTGGCGGTGAATCTTTCCCCGCAGCTCCTGAACGATCTGTCGTTCCCGGATCACGTCGACCGCATGGCCTCCCAGATCGGGGCTGACGCACGCCGCATCGTGTTCGAGGTGACCGAGAGCGCGGCGATGTTCGATCCGGGCACGACGATGGACGTGCTCACTCGCATGCGCGTGAAGAACTTCGGCCTCTCGATCGACGATTTCGGCACGGGTTATTCATCGCTGAAGCAGCTGTATCTGATGCCGTTCAGCGAGCTCAAGATCGACACTTCGTTCGTCCGCGACATCTTCGCTCACGAAGATGCGCGCACGATGGTCGAAACCATGGTGCTCCTTGCCCACAAGCTGCGCCTGACCGCCTGCGCCGAGGGCGTCGAGTCCCAGGAAATCCTCGATTTCCTTGACGGCGTCGGCTGCGACCGCGCCCAGGGCTATTACATCGGCCGCCCCATGGCAGGTACCGACCTCGAGGGCTGCGTCCACGAGTGGAACGCAAAGCAAAAGTAGCGAAGAGACCGGCTGGCCAGAATTCAGAGCCGACCCCCTCCCTAGCCCTCCCCCGCAAGCCGGCGCTCCGTTCCGATGCTCTATTCTGGCCAGCCGGCCAGCTGACCCCCTTGCCAGCTGGCCTCTTGTAAACCTGCCCTCGCGCTGCCGCATCCAACGCTCATGTTTGCCAACTCGCCTGCTTCCGTTGCCGCTGGAGCGGCCGACGCGGCGTCGATTTCCGACGCGCGGCTGGTCGCGGCCGCGCGTGACGGTGATACGCGGGCGTTCGAGCGCTTGTACCGCCTGTACAGCGGCAGGGTGTTTGGGCTGTGTCTGCGCATGACGCGGCAGCGCGAGATCGCGGAGGACTGTGTGCAACAGACGTTCGTCAAGTCATGGCGCAATCTGGCGGCCTTTGAAGGTCGCAGCGCCTTTGGCACCTGGCTGCATCGGATCGCCGTCAACGAAGTGCTGACGCACGCCCGCAATCACGGGACACGCAGCGAAGGCGTTTCGCTGCCGCTGCGCGATGAGGACGAGGATGCGCTCGACACAGCCGCCGATGCGAACGACGCTGCCGACGGCGCCGACGTGATGGATGTGGAAAAGGCGCTCGCGACGCTTCCGGCGGGTTCGCGTCACGTCGTCGTGCTGCAGGCGGTGTACGGCTACAGCCATGAGGAAGTCGCCGAGATGCTCGGTATCGCAGTCGGAACCTGCAAAGCGCAGTTGCATCGCGGCCGCAAGTTGTTGCGCGAGCGCTTGGGGCTACAGGAGCTCGATTCATGAAACGATCCGGCGATCCACTCGATGCATTGCTTGCGCAAGTGCCGCAGCACATAGCGCTGGCGCGCGATTTGTGGCCGCAGATCGAGGCGCAGATCGCTGCCGAGGTGCCCGGTGCGCATGTGTCTTTGCCTGCGCGGCGCTGGTTTCAGCTCGCGGCGGCCGTCGTGCTCGTCGTCGCATCCTCTCTCGTCAAGTTCCTTCTCGTGCAGCGCTCGATGCAGCAACAGATCGTGCAGGCGCGTAACGAAGTCGTGCAGCGGATGCAGCCCGTATTGAGCGCGATGCCGGTGCGCTTCGACGGGCATGAGAGCGTCGGCATGAGCTACGAGACGGTGCGGGCGCAGCTCGATGCGGAATATGCCCAGCACATCGGCCATCTGCCGCCGCTGGTGCGCGCGAGAGTGGAGCGCGACATTGCCGATCTGCGTCGCTCGGCGCGCGAGATCTCGGCGACGCTCGCCATGTATCCGAGCGACTCACTACTGCAGGATCTGCTCGTCTCGACGTATCAGCGTGAGATCCGTCTGATGTCCGCAGTGAACACTATGGCCGCATCGACCGCAGCAGGAACCGATCTATGAACGCTCGCTCTTCGAAACTCCAATTCATGGCGTGCATCGGTAGCGCCGCCCTCGTACTGTGCGCCAACGTGGCGTTCGCTGAAAAAATCGAAAAGCGCGCGCCCGCCGACCCGCGCGGCGAGGTGGAGATCGTCAATGTCGCGGGCGCCGTGCGCGTTACGGGATGGGACCGTGCCGAAGTCGACGTTCGAGGCGATCTCGATACTGCCGTGGAGCGCCTGGAGTTCGTGACCACCGGCAATCACACGACGATCCGGGTCGTGCTGCCGCGGAATCGCTCGCGCTCCGGCGGCTCCGATCTGCTCGTGCGCATTCCGGAGTTCAGCACGCTGCGCGTGAACACCGTGAGCGCCGATCAGACGATCGAGGGCGTGCGCGGCGTTCAGCGCCTGCAGGCCGTCAGCGGTTCGGTGCAGACCGAAGCTGCGGGTGAGGAAATCCAGGCGAAGACGATCAGCGGCGATGTTCGTATCACGAGCACGAACGATGCCAAGCCTGCGATCCATACCGTGACGACCGTCAGTGGCGACATTCGTCTCGTCAATATCGCCGGCGAGATCGAAGTCGAGACTGTCAGCGGCGATATGAAGATCGACGCGGGCGAGCTTGCGCGCACGCGTCTGCGCACGACGAACGGCGATATCGACATCGCCGCCCGTTTGCCCCAGCACGCGCGGGTCGATGCCGAGACCATCAACGGCGACGTGACGCTGCAGGTCATCGGCAAGGTCGATGCCGAATTCAACATCCACACCTTCAATGGCGATATCGAAAGCTGCTACGAGGGGGAAGCCGTACGCCGCCGCGAGCATGGGCCCGGCCGGGATCTCAATTTCAGCCGCGGCAGCGGCAGTGCGCGCGTGACGATTCGGACATTGAACGGCGGGGTGGAGGTATGCGGGAAATAACGGTGAGCCGCCGCTCGATCGCGTAATGCGCCGCTTCGGGTAGCGTCCCTTGCGCTGGAAGGTTACGATCTTCCGGCATGATTGCTCCCACGCTTGTGAATGATGCGCCGACGCCGACCGATGCGTGGCGAATCCTGCTGGTCGACGATGAGCCCACCCAGCGTCTCATCATGGCGCGGCTCCTGAAGCGCGCCGGCTATGAAGTCGAAACTGCCGGCAACGGGCGCGAGGCGCTCGCGAAAGTCGAGGCCGGCGATTTTCAGCTGATGATCACGGATTGGGAGATGCCGGAAATGGACGGCGTCACGCTCTGCAGCGCTGTCCGCGCGCTGCAGAACAAGGCCTACGTGTACATCATCCTGTTGACGGCGCGCGATGCCATCGAGCACGTGGTGACGGGTTTGCAGGCGGGGGCGGACGATTATCTGACCAAACCGGTCATCGAGCCCGAGCTGATGGCGCGGCTCAACTCCGGCAAGCGCATCGTGACGCTCGAGCGCTCGCTGCGCACGGCGAACGAAGAGAATCGCCGCCTCTCGATCACCGACCCCTTGACCGGCGTCTACAACCGCCGCTATCTCATGGAGCAATTGCCGCGCGAAATCGATCGCGCCGCGCGCTATGGCCGTCAACTGGCGGTCGTCATGTGCGATGTCGATCACTTCAAGAAGATCAACGACACCCACGGCCATCAGATCGGCGACGAAGTGCTGAAATGGTTCGTCGGCAACCTGAGCGACACCGTGCGCACATCCGATTGGGTCGCGCGTTACGGTGGCGAGGAATTCGTCGTCGTGCTGCCCGAAACGAACGTCGCGAGCAGCGCCGTGGCGGCGGAGCATCTGCGCGCCCGCGTCGCCGCCGAGCCCTTCAATGACGGCTCGACCAGCTTTTTGGTGACGGCGAGCTTCGGCGTATCCGGTTGGAAGGAGCGCGTCCCGAGCGGCTCGACGCTCGATGCCCTGATGGCAAAGTGTGACGAGGGCGTATACGCGAGCAAGGCATCGGGACGAAATCGCGTGACGACACAGAGCATGGACTAGCGAGCGCGTTTCGCGCGCTCGCGGCCAGCTGGCGAGCTGGCCATCCGGCCATTCTGCGCCTATCCCGCTTTCGCCGCCGGCGGCGGCACGTTCTCGCGCATGAACGCGGCAGCCGCTGCGAAGCTTTCGTGCAGGTCGCGCGTCAACTCCTGCAGACGCGGTTGATCGAGGCTCGCGGCCTGGCTTTCCAGGCGGTAGGCGAGCTCGCGCAAAGTGTCCGCGTGGATGTTCGCGCTCGCGCCTTTCAGCTTGTGAGCGGCGCGGCTCAGCGCATTGCGATCCAGCGCATCCAGGGCCGCGTCGATCTCCCGGAAGACCTGCTCGCCGCTCGAAATGAATGTTGACGCCAGCTCGTAGGTGAACTCGGGGTCGCCGTCCGTGATCTCGCCGAGTCGTGCCAGGTCGACCGGCATGGTCGCGACCTTCGCCGTCGTCGCAGCGATGTCGCTCGTCCGCACTGCCAATCCGTAGAGCTCGAGCGTCTCATGCAGGCGTGCAATCTCCAGCGGCTTGGTCAGGAAGCCGTTCATGCCGGCCTCCATGCAACGCTGCAGCTGGCCCGCCATGGCGTTTGCCGTCAACGCCACGATGGGCGTCGCCGTCCTGCCTTTCTCCAGCTCGCGAATGCGCCGTGTGGCGGACAAGCCGTCCATGACCGGCATCTGCAGATCCATGAGAATCAAATCGAACCGCCCTTCCTGGAAGGCGCGCACGCCCGCTGCGCCGTTGTCAGCGACGCACACGTGACAGCCCATGCGCTCGAGGAAGCGCACGGCGACCTTCTGATTCACCGGATTGTCCTCGACGAGCAGCACGTGGCCTTCGTAGCGGCGCACGGACTCGTCGCTGACGAGCGTGCCGCGCGTGATGATCGGTTGGCTTTGCAGATGCCATTCTTTCGCTTCGCGCGCCAGCACGCGATCGAGACAATCGAAGAGCTCCCGCGCGCGAACCGGCTTGGTGAGATAGCCGGCAAAGCCGAGCGAGGCGAAGCGGCGAATATCCCCGTGCCGATCGAGCGAGGTCAGGATGACGATGCGTGCATTCGAGATGCTCGGATCCGCGTTGATGCGCTCGCCGAGCGCGGCGCCGTCCATGTCGTCCATACGATAGTCGGCGAGCACGATGTCGTAGGGATGGTTGTCGGCGCGACCCTGCCGCAGCAGCTGCAATGCGTCGTATCCCGTCTGAGAAAGGCTCACTTCATAGCCCGCGTGCATGAGCTGGCCGGCGAGCACGCGTCGATTCGTTTCGTTGTCGTCCACGATCAGCACGCGGCGTCCGAGGCGATGCAGCTCGATCGGCGGCGAGGATGCGGCGCCCGCGGCCGGTTCGAGTGGCAACGTGAACCAGAACGTCGAGCCCTTGCCGAGCTCGCTTTCGATCCCGACCGCGCCGCCCATCATTTCCACCAGCCTGCGCACGATCGACAGTCCCAGGCCCGTGCCGCCGAAATGGCGCGTCGTCGAGGCGTCGGCCTGCACGAACGGTTGGAACAACGTCTTCATGGTTTCGGGCGCGATACCGATGCCGGTGTCGCGCACCTGGAACTGCGTCAGCACCTTGCCTTCGCGACGGCCGACCGTGCTCACCTCGATCACGATCTCGCCTTCGGCGGTGAACTTGATTGCATTGCCGACGAGATTGATCAAGCACTGGCGATTACGCTGCGGATCGCCGAGCACGCGATCCGGGATGTCCGGATGTACGTGCACGACGAGCTCCAGGTTCTTGGCGGCTGCCTGGAACGCCATCATGCCGCCCACGTCCTCGACGTTGCCGCGCAGATCGAGCTCGATCGCTTCGATGTCGAGCTTGCCTGCCTCGATCTTCGAGAAATCGAGAATGTCGTTGATGACGATCAGCAGCGAATCCGCGCTGCCGCGAATCGTCTCGGCGTAGTCGCGTTGCGTGCGATCGAGCGCCGTATCGAGCAGCAGGCCGGTCATGCCGATGATGCCGTTCATCGGCGTGCGGATCTCGTGGCTCACGTTCGCCAGGAAGAAGCTCTTCGCGCGGCTCGCCGCCTCGGCGGCCTCGGTGGCCTGGACCAGCGCCTCGCGTGCGGCGCGTGCTTCGGTGACGTCCTGCACCGAGCCCGACATGCGCAGCGGTCTGCCGTCCGCATCGCGTTCCGCCCTGGCGCGCGCGCGATACCAACGATACTCGCCGCTCTTCGTACGCAGACGGATTTCGACGTCATACGGCTGATCGCTTTGAAAATGTGCCTGCGTCGCCAGCGCGACGGCCGCGGCATCGTCGGGATGCAGATGATCGCGCAGGAAGTTCGTGCCGCTGGAGAATTCGTCGTTCGAATAGCCGAGCAACTCGCCCAGGCGCGGCGAGCACCATGCATTGCCATTCGCTTCGAGCTCCCACAGGCCGTCTTGCGTGCCATTGATCGCGCGTTCGAAGCGGCGCTGCGCGAGTTGCAAGGCGGTCTCGGCCAGCTTCTGTTCATGGATGTCGTGAATCGAGCCCGACACCGTGATCGCCCGGCCCGATGCATCGCGCTCGGCGGTGCCGCGCTGGCGGAACCAGCGGTATTCGCCGTTGCCGCAGCGAATCCTCGTATCGAACACGTACGGAACGCCGTCCTTGAGGTGGCGTCGCATCACTTCCTGGTTCGATGCGACATCGTCGGGATGGAAGAGCGCCATGATTCCATCGGAGTCGTTCGGCAGCTCGCCCTCCTTGTAGCCGAGCAAGGTGTGATAGCTCGACGATAACCAGACCTTGCGGCTGGCGAGGTCCGATTCCCAGTGGCCTTCCGAGCTCGACAGCGAGGCGCGCTCCAGACGTCGCTCGGCGGTTCTGAGCTGTTCGGCCTGTTGCGCCAGTCGTTCGGCGGCTTCGATGTCTTTCGTGATGTCCCAAGATACGCCGAGCAGGCTGCGCGCCCAGCCGGTCTCATCGCGCATCAAGCGAGCATGGGATTGCAGGTGCACGATCTGCCCGGTGGGGCCGATCGCCCGGTAGCGCAGCGAGAAGTGATCGCTCTTGGAGCGCAACGCATCGCGGATGGCATTGGCGAACAGATCGCGGTCGTCTGGATGCAACCGTGCCGCGACGAACGCATTCGCGGAAAGCGAATGCTCGGGACGCGTATCGCCGAGCGCCTCGAGCCAATTCTCGGTCCAGAGGAAGCGGTTGTTCTCGATGTCGACTTCCCACGAGCAGATGCCGGCGGCGTCCGTCGCCATGCCCAGGCGCGCGAGCAGCATGCGCTCGTGCCGTGCCTGCTGTTCCACGCGCTCCTCGGTTTCGACATCCTTGGTGACGTTCCAGGACGCACCGAGCAAGCGCACCATGTGCCCGTGATCGTCCGGCACCAAGTAGGCGTGCGAGTGCACGTAGATGAGCGTGCCGTCCTCGGCGTAGATGCGATAGCGGAACGAGACGCGCGTCGAGCCCTGCTCCGAGGCTTTGCGCAGCGTCGCGGTCAGCACGTCGCGATCTTCCGGATGAATGTACGATGCGTGCTGCGCCAGCGACAGATCGTCTCTCAGCAGGGACTTCAATTCCTTGATCGGATTTTCGATCCACAAGTATTTCTGAGCGACGAGATCGATTTCCCACGTACTGAAGCCGACGGCCTCCGTCGCGATCGTGAGCCTATCGTTGAGCGCGCGCTCGTGCGCTGCCTGTCGCTGCAGCAGCTCGGTCGTCTGGACCTCGTTCGTAACGTCCGTCGTCGCGCCCAGCAAGCGCGTCGCATGCCCGGCCTCGTCGCGCAGGATGTGGGTGTACGACTGCAAATGGCGCACGGTGCCGTCCGGTCGCACGACACGGAAGCGGCTCGAATAGGTTTGTTTGCCCGTGGCGATCGCGTCCGCGCGCAGCCGCTGGATTTCCGCGTCGTCGTCGGGGTGGATCTGCTTCTCGACGAGCTCGCCGAATGTTTCAGGCGAGGCGCGTTCGATCCCCAGGGCCAGCGTGCGGTTCTCGAGCCATACATATTTATTGGTGGCGAGGTCGAACTCCCACGCCGCAATGCCTGCCGCCTGGCTGGCGACGCTCAAGCGCTCGAGCAGCGATTGCACATGCGCTGCCTGCGCTTCCAGCTGCTGCGCGTGCTCGACCTCGGCGGTCACGTCCCAGGTCACGCCGAGAATGCGTTGCGGCTTGCCGCTGTCGCTGCGGAAGACGCGGATATGCGTCTGGACGTGCCGCAGATCGTCGTTCGGATGCACGACACGAAAGCGCGTGGAGACGATGTCGTCCGTTCCCGTGGGGCTGTTGACTTCATGGTCGATCGACCACCAGGCCTGCTCGAGATCTTCGGGATGAATCGCGGCGCGCAGCTCCGCATCCGTCGCCAGATCGCGGCCGAGGATTTTCACGACGTTCTTGTCGCAGGTGATCTCGTGTGTGGTGAGATCCATGTCCCACACGCCGATACCGGCGGTCTCGGTCGCGAGATTCAAGCGGTCGCGCAATGCTCGCTCGAGCTCGGCGCGGCGATGCAATTGTTCGGTGCGCTCCACTTCCGCCGTCACATCGATCGTCACGCCCAGCACACGCGTCGCGCACTCGCTATCGTCCCGGAAAATGTGCGCATGGGACTGCACGTGATGCGTCTGGCCACTCGCGAGCGTGACGCGGTAACGATGCGACATCGACGTTCCCGAGGCGAGCGCCGCGTTGATCACCGCGCTGAACCCGTCGCGATCGTCCGGATGCACGGCGTTCGTGCAGAACGCGAGCGCGTCGTGCTCGATGCTCAGACCTGGCAGGGCGTAGGCGCGCGCAAGCGAGGGGTCGAGCGTCATGCTGTCGCTGGCGATGTCCCAGTCCCACACGCCGACACCACCGACTCGTGT
>ERZ795041.351-NODE-351-length-17723-cov-6.098144_pt1 | contig 17723 bp, 13 predicted proteins | sample MGYA00375125_ERZ795041 | MGnify/ENA primary metagenome ERZ795041 (study PRJEB30170, sample SAMN03074214) | activated sludge metagenome | biome: Common Effluent Treatment Plant; feature: Wastewater; material: Activated sludge; isolation source: activated biomass in...
GGGCCCTGACGCACGGGAGACTCTGGACAGCCGGAAAGGCATCCTCTTGGACGATCTCGATCGAATGCCTTTCGAAGAGGCAAGCCCGCAGGCGGAGCCGGACGGGCACGCGGCGGCGCCGGCGGCGAAGCGCGTGTTCATCAAGACGTTCGGCTGCCAGATGAACGTCTACGATTCCGAGCGCATGAGCGAGATGCTCGCCGCGGAAGGCTACGTCGAGACCGACGCACCGGACGAGGCGGATCTGGCGATCCTCAACACCTGCCACATCCGCGAGAAGGCGGCGGAGAAGGTCTATTCGGACCTCGGGCGGCTGCGCGACATCAAGAGCGCGCGGGCCGAGGGCGGCAAGGAGACCCTCATTACGGTGGCCGGGTGCGTGGCGCAGGCCGAAGGCGAGGAGATCGTGCGGCGCGCGCCGGCGGTGGATCTCGTCCTCGGCTCGCAGAGCTACCATCGCCTGCCGGAGCTGCTCAGCCGCCTCCGGGGCGGCGAGACGGCGCTCGTCGAGACCGCGTTTCCGGACGAGGACAAGTTCCAGGCGCTGCCCGAGCGCGCATCCCAGAAGGCGGTGACGGCGTTCCTCACGGTGCAGGAGGGCTGCGACAAGTTCTGTACGTTCTGTGTGGTGCCGTACACGCGCGGCATGGAGTATTCGCGGCCGGTTGCGGCGCTCGTCGACGAGGCGCGGCGCCTCGTCCAGCGCGGCGTGCGCGACATCACGCTGCTCGGCCAGAACGTCAACGGCTATCACGGCGAAGGTCCGGACGGCGCGCCGACGACGCTGGCGGGGCTCATCGGCCAACTCGCCGGCATCGATGGGCTCCTGCGCATCCGCTACACGACGAGCCATCCGCGCGACATGAGCGAAGCGCTCATCGAGGCGCACGCGCGCGAGGACAAGCTGATGCCCTATCTGCACCTGCCGTTCCAGGCGGGCGCGGATCGCGTGCTCGCTGCCATGAACCGCAAGCATACGGCGGCGGACTATCTCGCCCTCATCGCGCGCATCCGGCGGGCGCGGCCCGATATCGCCCTTTCGACGGACATCATCGTCGGGTTTCCGGGCGAGAGCGATGCGGACTTCGAGGCGACGCTGGCGCTCGTCCGGGAGGCCGAATTCGCGCATGCGTTCTCGTTCAAGTACAGCCCGCGGCCGGGCACACCGGCCGCCACCATGGACGGGCAGGTTCCCGAAGAGGTGAAGCGGGAGCGTCTCGAGCGCCTGCAAGAGGTGATCGACGCCGGCTACCGGCGGTTCAACGGCGCGTGCGTCGGCAAAAAGCTTCCCGTGCTGTTCGAGAAGGCCGGACGGCATGCCGGGCAGCTCGTCGGGCGGTCGCCTTATCTACAACTCGTGCATGCGGATGCCGATCCGGCGCTCATCGGGCGCGTCATCGATGTGGAGATCCGCGCGGCCGGGGCCAACAGTCTCTCGGGCGCCATATGCGGGCAATCCTGAACCTGTTAACGGTTCGAGACGGGACGGAGCATTGATTCGGCGACTTTCGTCCCTATGCTAGGTCCGTTGGGCAGGACGCCCTTCCGCCCCGGTGGTCTCAGGAGACGAGACGATTGACAGCAATGCGCGGCCAGACGGCAGTAGGTCGGAGGCGAGTGGCTAAATCTCCCATTCAGAGCAAGCGCGTGGTTGTGCCTTTCGAGGACAACCGCCACCTGACCCGCCTCCTCGGCGAGTTCGACGCCAATTTGGCGCTCCTTGAGGACCGACTCGGCATCGAGGCGCACGCGCACGGCAACGTGGTCATCCTGTCGGGCCCCGAGACGGCGTGCGATATCGCGCGCGAGGTTCTGGAGCAACTCTACGCGCGCGCGGCCAAGGGGCAGCATGTCGGGCCCGGAGACTTCGACGGCCTGATCCGCCACGCCCGTCAGCAGGATACGGCGTCGTCCGACGGGCAGGCGCAGATCGCGACGCGGCGCAAGGTCGTGAAGGCGCGCACACCCGCGCAGAGCACCTATATCCGCGCGCTCGAAAAGACGGATCTCGTGTTCGGCATCGGACCGGCCGGCACCGGCAAGACCTATCTTGCCGTGGCGTTCGCGGCGCAGTGTCTCGAGCGCGGGGTCGTCGAGCGCATCATCCTTTCGCGGCCCGCGGTGGAGGCCGGCGAGCGGCTCGGCTTCCTGCCCGGCGACATGCGCGAGAAGGTCGATCCCTATCTGCGGCCGCTCTATGACGCCCTCTACGACGTGCTGCCGCCCGAGAAGGTGGAGCGGGACCTCGAAAGCGGCATCATCGAGATCGCGCCGCTCGCCTTCATGCGCGGCCGCACGCTCGCCAACGCCTTCGTCATCCTCGACGAGGCGCAGAATACGACGAGCATGCAGATGAAGATGTTTCTGACGCGGCTCGGCGAGAACTCGAAGATGGTCGTCACGGGCGACCCGTCGCAGATCGATCTGCCGCCCGGCATGACGTCGGGCCTCGAGGAGGCCGTGCGGCTCCTCTCCGGTGTCGAGGAGATCTCGGCGGTGCGCTTCACGGGGGCCGACGTCGTGCGGCGCGATCTCGTGGCCAGGATCGTGGAAGCCTACGACACGGCCGGGACGAGGAAGCCCTGACATGCCCGGAGACCCGGACAGTCGAAGTCCGAGCGAGCGAAGTCCGAGCGCGGACGCGCGCGAGGCGCCGCTCTGGCTCAGTCTCGACATTCTGCATGAGGCGGGAGACTGGTCCCGGCTTGGACAGCGCGACGCTCTGATCGAAGCCGCGGGCCGCGCGCTTGCGTCCGATGCGCGGTTTGCGGCGCATCCTCCGGCGGAAGCCTGCGTGGCGCTCAGCGACGATGAGACCTTGCGCATGCTCAATGCCCAGTTCCGGGGCAAGGACAAACCCACCAACGTGCTGTCGTTTCCCGCGCTCGAGCGTTTCGGCGCGGCGAGCCCGCAACCGCTCGGCGACATCGTCCTCGCGCAGGAGACCCTCGAGAGGGAGGCTGCGGAGCAGGGCGTGACCGCCGCCCACCATCTCCAGCATCTTGTGGTGCACGGACTTCTGCATCTTCTCGGCTTCGATCACGAGACGGACGCGGACGCAGGGGAGATGGAGGGCCTCGAGATCGAGATCCTCGCCTCTCTCGGCATTCCCAATCCCTATGGCGGCGAGGAGCAGCCCCCTTCAGTTCCATGAGCAGCGACGACGACCAGATGGACGACGCGACCTACGGTACCGAGCGGCGCACGATGCGCGAGAGCGCGAGCGGCTGGCTGCAACATCTCTGGACCCGGCTCGGGCTCGCCGAGCAGCCGACGCTTCGCGACAAGCTCGAGGTGCTGGTCAAGGAAGAGGCGAAGGCCACGGGCGGGTTCTCGCCCGAAGAGCGCAAGATGCTGTCAGGCCTCCTCCGATTCGGAGCCTCGCGCGTCGACGAGATCATGGTGCCGCGCGCCGACATTATCGCCATCGAGGAGATGGAAACGCTCGGTGCGCTGATCCGGCTGTTCGAGGAGTCGGGCGTCTCGCGCATCCCGATCTATCACGACACGCTCGACGACCCGCGCGGCATGCTGCACATCAAGGACCTCTTCCGCTGGGTCTCGGCGGAGGTGGCGGGCCGCGCGTTGCGCGATCCCATCAAGCAGCGGCTGGTGTCCGGGGGCGACGGCGGCAAGGGCGAACCGGCGGCGGGCGCCAGGACGCCGGGGACGACCGACGGCAAGCCCGATCTCAGCCGCCTCGACCTCAGCCGGCCGATCGCCGTGCTGAAAATCCGCAAGCCCGTGCTCTACGTGCCGCCGTCGATGCCGGCCATGAACCTCCTGGTGCGCATGCAGGCGACACACGTCCATATGGCGCTCATCGTCGACGAGTACGGCGGCACGGACGGGCTGGTCACGATCGAGGACCTCGTCGAGCAGATCGTCGGCGACATCGAGGACGAGCACGACGAGGAGGAGGCGGACCTTATCGCGGTCGATCCGAAGCTCGGGCTGGTCGCTTCGGGGCGTGCGCCCGTGAAGGAGCTCGAGGCGCGGCTCGGGCGCAAGCTCCTCACGCCCGAGGAGGAAGCGGACATCGATACGCTCGGCGGGCTCGTCTTTACGATCGTGGGGCGCGTGCCGGCGCGGGGCGAATTGATCCGCCATCCGGCATCGGGGGTCGAGTTCGAGGTGCTCGACGCCGACCCGCGGCGGGTGAAGCGGCTCAAGATCCATGTCCCGTCGGCCAGCGGCGACGCGGCCGGCTGATCCACCATGGGCGCGCGCGACCTCATCGGCGATTGGCATCATACGGTGAGGTCAGCGCGGGGCTGGCGGCGGCGTGGGCTGGCGTTCGCGGCGGGCGCGCTGTCGAACCTGGCGCTCGCGCCTTTTTTCTTCGCCCCGATTCTCTTCCTCACGCTCCCGGTTCTCGTCTGGCTCATCGACGACGCGGCGGCGCATCCCGGCGGCCGGCGCGAAGCGGCGCGCGCGGCGGGCGGCGCGGGATGGTGGTTCGGGCTCGGCTATTTTCTTTTCGGGCTGTTCTGGATCGGGGAAGCGTTTCTGGTCGAGTCCGAGAAGTTCGGCTGGCTGTTACCGCTCGCGGTGTCGGCGATGCCGGCGGGGCTCGCGCTCTTCTGGGCGGGGGCTGCGGCCGGTGCGGCGACGGTCTGGCGGCCGGGCGTCGGGCGGCTCCTCGTGTTGGCGCTCTTTCTCGGCGCCGCGGAATGGCTGCGCGGGCACATCCTGACAGGCTTCCCGTGGAACGTGCTCGGCTATGCGTTGACCTGGCCGCTCGTTCTCATGCAGAGCGCGAGCCTCCTCGGCATCTACGGCCTGACGCTGATCGCGGTGCCGGTCTTCTCAGCGCCGCTCGTTCTGACGGCCGAGGCTTCGCGCGGGCGGTTGCGGCGCAGGGCGGGCCTCAAGGCGCTGGCGATCACCGGCGTGCCGCTGGCTCTGCTTGCCGCTTACGGGACGGCGTGGCTTGCGACGGCGCCGGCGGGCACCGTCGAGGGCGTTAAGATCAGGATCGTGCAGCCGAGCGTTGCGCAGCGCGACAAGTGGCAGCCGGAGAAGCAGGCCGCGATCTTCCAGGATCACATCGCCCTCTCGGAGAGAGACGCCTCCGGCAGGCGGGACGATCTCGCCGGGATCACGCATGTGATCTGGCCCGAAGCGGCGATGCCGTTTCTGCCGCTCGAGCATCCCGAGGCCCTTGCGGCCATCGGCGAGATGCTGCCCGACGGCGTGTTCCTGCTGACGGGCGCGCTCCGGCGCGAGGGGGCCGGTAGCGGCGGCCTCGCCGGGCGCCCCGAGCGCGCTTACAACAGCCTCATGGTGTTCGACGGCGCGGGCGCTCTGGAAGCCGTCTACGACAAGACGCATCTGGTGCCGTTCGGCGAGTATCTGCCGTGGCAGGGCGCGCTCGAGGCGATCGGTCTCGAGCAGCTCACGCGACGGCGCGGAGGGTTCTCGGTCGGCGTCACGCCGCGGCCGGTGCTCGCGGTGCCGGGACTTCCGCCCGTCGGGGGGCTCATCTGCTACGAGGCCGTGTTTCCCGGTGTCGGCGCACAAAGCGAGCGGCGTCCGGGGCTTTTCGTGAATGTCACGAACGACGGCTGGTTCGGCGATACGACCGGGCCGCGCCAGCATTTCCATCAGGCGCGCGTGCGGGCGGTTGAGGAGGGGGTTCCCCTTGTGCGGGCGGCCAACAACGGAATCTCGGCGGTCGTGGATTCGAGCGGCCGGGCCCTGGTCATGCTCGGCATGAACGAAAGAGGGAGCGTGGACTCCCATCTTCCCGCGGCGCGAACTTTTTCCCCTTATGCCGTCCTGGGCGACAGTGTTTTTCTTCTCTTGGGCTTGGTGTTCGCATCTATCGTTTATATCGTCGGCCGGCGGAATGCCGTTCCACGCGCGAAGGATGTGTTGCGTTAAATGGGTATAGGAGTCGGGGAAATACTTCTTTTGGTTGTGAAATTCTCGCATTTCTCCTAAAGATGTAGTATGAAATTTCTTTTCACGCGGGTAAAATATTGACCCAGTGCAGCGAGTTCCCTAGGCAGAGCCTTCGAGCGAGCGTCATGGGCAGGGAGTGCGTGAGCTGATGGCGAAGGAAGACGACGACGACGGCGAGACCGAACGCGGGTCGAGAAAGCCGAACCCCATCGATGCGCACGTCGGAATGCGGGTCCGGCTACGCCGCATGCTGCTCGGGATGAGCCAGGAAAAACTCGGCGAGCATTTGGGCCTCACCTTCCAGCAGGTCCAGAAATACGAGAAGGGCGTCAATCGCATCGGGGCGAGCCGGTTGTTCGACCTGTCGCGTGTTCTCGGTGTGCCCGTGCAGTTATTTTACGACGAGGCTCCGTCGGACCTCATCGATGAGGCGCTGACGCCGGGGTTCGCCGAGCGTCCGACCGAAACCTATGTGATCGAGTTCCTTTCGACGCGCGAGGGGCTCGAGCTCAACAAGGCTTTCGTGAAAATCGCGGACGCGCGCGTGCGCCGATCCGTCGTCGAGCTGGTGCGCGCGCTCGGCGGCGAGGACCCTCTCGGCTGAGGGGCGGCCAGTCCGTCTCTCGCCCGATCCCGCGGTTCGAAGCTTTCCAGGCGGCGGCCGCTTGACCGAAGTCGGCAAAAGCGGCAAGAGGTGCCGCGGCTTTCCGTTGGGGACGGGCCGCGTGCCCGGGGCTGCTTCCCGTTCGTCATTCTGCTTTCCAATCCGCGGCCGGGCTCCGCTGCAGGTCAGAGCGAGATCGAGAGGATCACGTGGCACGCCAGTCATTTCTGTTCACGAGCGAATCCGTTTCGGAGGGGCATCCGGACAAGGTGTGCGACCGGATCTCGGACGAGGTGGTCGACGCCTTCTTCCGCGACGGGATCGCCGAAGGGCTCGATCCCTGGCAGATCCGCGCCGCGTGCGAGACGCTCGCCACCACGAACCGCGTCGTCATCGCGGGTGAGTACCGCGGACCTCGTTCCGTCACTGTGGCCCGGATCCAGGACATCACCCGCTCGGCCATCCGCGATATCGGCTACGAGCAGGCGGGCTTCCATTGGGCCAACTGCAATATCGAGGTGCTGCTGCACGGGCAGTCGGCCGACATCGCGCAGGGCGTCGACGCCCGGCAGCCGACCAACCAGGAAGAAGGCGCGGGCGATCAGGGCATCATGTTCGGCTATGCCTGCCGCGAGACGCCGGAGCTGATGCCGGCGCCGATCTACTACGCGCACAAGATTCTCGAGGACCTGGCGCGGGCCCGCAAGACCAAGAACGGCGATGCGGCAAAGCTCGGCCCGGATTCGAAGAGCCAGGTGACGGTGCGCTACGAGGGCGGCCGGCCGGTCGGCGTCACGCAGATCGTGGTCTCGCACCAGCACATCGTCGAGGACCTCACCTCGAGCGACGTGCGCGACATCGTCGAGCCCTATGTGCGGGCCGCCCTGCCCGACGGCTGGATCGGCAAGGAGACCGTCTGGCACATCAATCCGACGGGCAAGTTCTTCATCGGCGGGCCGGACGGCGACACGGGCCTCACGGGGCGCAAGATCATCGTCGACACCTACGGCGGCGCCGCGCCGCACGGTGGCGGTGCGTTCTCGGGCAAGGATCCGACGAAGGTCGACCGCTCGGCCGCGTACGCCGCGCGCTATCTCGCCAAGAACGTCATCGCCGCCGGCCTTGCGGACCGCTGCACGATCCAGCTCTCGTATGCCATCGGTGTGGCGCGGCCGCTGTCGATCTATGTCGATACGCACGGCACGGGCAAGGCCGATGAGGGGGCGATCGAGGCGGCGCTCGGCAAGGTGATGGATCTCACGCCGCGCGGCATCCGCGCGCAGCTCGACCTCAACCGGCCGATCTATGCGCGCACGTCGGCTTACGGCCATTTCGGGCGCAAGCCCGACAATGACGGCGGGTTCTCGTGGGAGAAGCTCGACCTCGCCGACGCGATCCAGAAGGCGGTTTGATCTCTCCGCGGGCGCTGCATCCTGGGCTTGGCCCGTAGTAGGATCGTGTGCGTGCCCATTCACACGTAGCTGGCTCCCGGCCTTTGCCGGGGGTGACGTTGTGGGGAAACCGCTGGGTGCCGCAAACTCCCGCGTCACTCTGGCATCACGGCGGAGCCATGCTTCGCATGGACGGCCGGGTCCAGACATATTTCCGCAATGGCGAGCCGCTGCATGGCGCACCTAAGAAGCGACGTGGATCGAGCAGGAGACAAATCCGTGCATGTGCGTCCGGAGATCCGCTCGTTCGGGCGGCGGCGGGGACGTGGGCTCAGCGCGCGCCAGGAGCGGCTGCTCGGCGACCTGCTGCCCAAAGTTGCCGTCGATCCGTCGGGCGCCGCGCCGCGCGATCCCGCGGAGCTGTTTGCGCCCGGGACGCGGGCCGTGTGGCTCGAGATCGGGTTCGGCGGGGCCGAGCACCTCGTCTGGCAGGCGCGGGCCCATCCGGACGTGGGGCTCATCGGCTGCGAGCCCTTCGAGGAGGGGATGGTCAAGGCGCTGACCGCCATCGACGAGGGGGGGCTCGGCAACGTCCGCCTCCTGGGCGATGACGTGCGGCCCTTGCTTCGCTGGCTGCCGGAGCGGTCGATCGCCCGGGTGTTCATGCTGTTCCCGGATCCCTGGCCCAAGAAACGTCATCGGAAGCGGCGGCTCTTCTCGCCGGAGCTTCTGCGCCTCCTGGCGCGGGTGATGGTGCCGGGCGCCGAGCTCAGGCTCGCGACCGACATCGGCGATTACGCCCGCACCGCGCTCTCCGCCGTTCAGGGAGCCCCCGATTTTCGCTGGGCGGCCGAGGGTCCCGCGGACTGGCGGGTGCGCCCGGCCGACTGGCCGGCGACCCGGTATGAGGCCAAGGCGGGCCGGGAAGGTCGGCGCTGCTATTTCTTCCGCTTTCTCAGGGCATCCCCGCCGGGTCCGGCCGAGCCCCGCGAAAGGCCGGCCGGGGCGGCGCAAAGCCCGGGGCAAAGAGGCTTGCCAGGAGTGGCGTAGTCACGTATTGTTCGCCTGCTCATGATCATCTCAACTCTGAGAGTGGGCCCCGCAAGGGTCCGCTCTTTTTTGTTTTGGCAGCCTCCCGGCGGCCGGAAGCAAGTCGGCATGCATAGCGCAAACGAGGTCGCGCCCCGCGATCGCTTCATCCAGGAGACCGGACTCGCATCGGATCTCGCCCAGCTCGTCGAGCCTGTGCTCGACAGCCTTGGATTCCGGCTGGTGCGTATCGAAATATCCGGTCGAGACGGCAAGACGGTCCAGATCATGGCCGAGCGGCCGGACGGCTCGATGACGATCGACGATTGCGAGGCGATCTCGAAGGCCATCTCGCCGCTGCTCGACGTGCAGGACATCGTCACCGACAGCTACCGGCTCGAGGTGTCATCACCCGGCATCGATCGCCCGCTGGTGCGCCCGTCCGACTTCGTCGACTGGGCGGGGTCGGAAGCGAAGATCGAGCTCAAGGCGCCGATCGAAGGGCGCAAGCGCTTCCGGGGGCGCCTCGAGGGTTTCGAGGACGGCGAGGCTCTGGTCGAGGTGGACCTCGGAGAAGAGGGACACAAGACCATCGGTCTTGCGGTCGGGCTGATCGCGAGCGCGCGATTGGTGCTCACGGACGAGCTCATTCGCGAAGCGCTCACCCGCGCCAAGGCCGCGGGCAAGGGCAATAGGCAACTCGGAGACGGCGTCGAAGCCGATCCGGACGAACTCAAGACCGACGACGTGGAGGGTCTCTGACTATGGCAGGCGTAGCAGGCATCAGCGCCAACCGGCTCGAGCTTCTGCAGATTGCGGATGCCGTCGCGCGGGAAAAGACGATCGACCGCAAGATCGTGATCCAGGCCATGGAGGACGCGATCCAGAAGGCCGCAAAGTCCCGCTACGGCGCGGAGAACGATATCCGCTGCGAGATCGACCCCAAGACGGGCGAGACGCGGCTGTCGCGCGTGCTGGCGGTCGTCGACGACGTCGAGAACGAGGCCACGCAGATCACGGTCGAGGACGCCAAGCGGCGCAACCCGGATGCGAAGGTCGGCGACCTCATCGCCGAGGGCCTGCCGCCCTTGGACTTCGGCCGCGTCGCCGCGCAGAACGCCAAGCAGGTGATCGTGCAGAAGGTGCGCGAAGCCGAGCGCGATCGTCAGTTCGGCGAGTACAAGGACCGCGTCGGCGAGATCGTCAACGGCACCGTAAAGCGCGCCGAGTACGGCAACGTCATCGTCGACCTCGGGCGCGCGGAGGGCATCATCCGGCGCGACGAGATGATCCCGCGTGAGAACGTGCGCTACGGCGACCGCATCCGCGCCTACATCTACGACGTGCGCCGCGAGCAGCGGGGGCCTCAGATCTTCCTGTCGCGCGCGCGGCCCGAGTTCATGAGCAAGCTCTTCGCGCAGGAGGTGCCGGAGATCTACGACGGCGTGGTCGAGATCAAGTCGGTCGCGCGCGATCCGGGCTCGCGCGCCAAGATCGCGGTCATCAGCCGCGACAGCTCCATCGATCCCGTCGGCGCCTGCGTCGGCATGCGCGGCGCGCGCGTGCAGGCCGTGGTCAATGAGCTCCAGGGCGAGAAGGTCGACATCATCCAGTGGAACCCGGATGCGGCGAGCTTCATCGTCAACGCGCTTGCCCCGGCCGAAGTGTCGAAGGTGGTGCTCGACGAGGACTCGAACCGCATCGAGGTCGTGGTGCCGGAGAGCCAGCTTTCGCTCGCCATCGGCCGGCGCGGCCAGAACGTGCGCCTCGCCTCCCAGCTCACGGGCTGGGACATCGACATCCTGACCGAGCAGGAGGAGAGCGAGCGGCGCCAGAAGGAGTTCGCCGAGCGCTCGCAGATCTTCATGGATTCGCTCGACGTGGACGAGGTGATCGCGCAATTGCTGGTGACGGAAGGCTTCGCCTCCGTCGAGGAGGTCGCTTACGTCGATCTCTCGGAAATCGCGCACATCGAAGGCTTCGACGAGAATACGGCGAACGAGATCCAGACGCGCGCGCGCGAGTACCTCGAGAAGCTCGAGGCGGAGCGCGATGCGCGCCGGCGCGAGCTCGGTGTCGCGGACGATCTCGCCAAGGTCGAGGGCGTCACGACGGCGATGCTGGTCGCGTTCGGCGAGAACGGCATCAAGACGCTCGAGGATCTCGCGGACTGCGCGACCGACGATCTCATCGGCTGGACCGAGCGCTCGAAGGACAAGGACGTGGAGCCGGTGCGGCACAAGGGTGTGCTCGACGGCTTCGAGGTGGATCGCAAGGATGCCGAGGCTCTGATCATGTCGGCGCGCGTGCTTGCGGGCTGGATCACGGCCGAGGACCTGCTGCAGCCGGCCGAGGACGAGACGGAGACGGCCGAGGACAAGGGCGAGGAAGCCGAGGCTTCCGCTCCCGCTTCGGACGCTTGAGGCCGTGACACGGGCCGCACACGCTTTGGAGGTTTTGGGGCATTGGCCGACCGCCGCCGCCAGATCGATGACGCCGAGCCTGCCGTTCGCGAGAGCGGCGGAGCGCGTCTCTGCGCGGCGACGCGGGAGGCGCTCGATCCCGGCGAGCTGATCCGCTTCGTTGCCGATCCGGGCGGAACCATCGTTCCGGATCTCGCGCGGAAGCTGCCGGGCCGCGGGGTATGGATCAAAGCCGACAAGGCGACGGTCCAGCGGGCGGTCGACGCCAACGTCTTCGCCAGGAGCCTCAAGAGACCCGTCAAGGCGGATCCGGCGTTGCCCGACCACGTCGAGAGGCTTCTTGAGAGGCGGGTTCTCGAAGCCCTCGCCCTCGCCAACAAGGCGGGGCTGGTGACGACCGGGTTCCAGCAGGTCGACGAGCTGGTGCAGTCGGGCGCCGCCGTGGGCCTTCTTCAGGGTGCGGATGCGGCGGAGGGCGGGCGGGAAAAGCTCGCGCGCAAGTTTGCCGCCGTCGCCCGCGCGAAGGGCCGTGAAGCGGTTGTGGTAACCAGTCTATCGACAGAACAATTGAGCTTGGCCATGGGGCGGTCAAATGTGGTACATGCTGCCCTCATACACGGCGGAGCCGCCGCGCGGCTGTTGCAAGAGGCCGAGCGGCTCGCCCGCTACCGGTCGGGCACTGCTGCATCCAGCGGGCCGGAAAAGGCCCGGGAACCGAAGGTTTGAAACGGATATCGAATGAGCGAAACCAAGGATACTGCCGACAAGACGACGACCGGGGGCGGACGCAAGCCGCTTTCGCTCCAGCGCACCGTTGAATCGGGCCACGTCCGGCAGAGCTTCAGCCATGGACGCTCGAAGTCGGTGGTCGTGGAAAAGCGCAAGACGCGCAAGCTCGCGGCTCCGGGAGCCGCGGCAGCGGAGGCGCCAAGTCCGACCGTTCCGGCCGCACCCAAGGTCGAGGCGAGGCCGTCCAGGGCGCCGGGGCGCGCCGACGTGCGAGGGGACACGGGGAAAGCCGATCTTCTGCGGCCCGAGGAGCGCGATTCGCGCGCACGCGCGCTGGCAGAGGCGCGCAAGCAGGCGCAGGAAGACGCGCAGCGCGCCGAGGAGCAGCGTGTGGCGGATGCCGCGCGCGCCGCCGAGGCCCCGCCTCCCGTCGTCGCGACGCCTGCTCCTGCGGCCGAGGAGACCGCGCGCCCTGCTCCGCCGCCACAGGCGGCGCCCGAGCCCACGCGTCCGTCCGCGCCCGAGCGGTCAGCAGCCCGTCCGGCGCCTGAGGGCGCCCGTCCCGCCTCCGGCCCGCGTGCGCGCCCGACGACGTTCGACACGCGCTTTGCGCCCCGCGAGGGCGGTCGCCCGAAGCAGATCGAGCTGCCGCGTCCGGCCAGCCCGCCGCCCGCCGCCGATCGTGGTGCCACGGGCGAGGTCGCCAAGATCTCGAAGGATGTGCGCCCGCGTCCGGCGGCCGTGGAGACGGAGGACGAGGAGAGCCGGGCTATCAAGCGCGGCGGCAAGCTCGTGCGCGTGCCGGTCAAGGCGCCGGCCGTCGAGGACCGCCGCGAGCGCGGCAAGCTCACCATCAACAATGCCCTCGACGAGCAGCAGCGTGAGCGGTCGCTGGCGTCGCTCAAGCGCAAGCGCGAGCGCGAGAAGCTCAAGGCGATGGGTATCCAGCAGCCGAGGGACAAGATCGTGCGTGAGGTGGTCATCCCCGAAGCGATCACGATCCAGGAGCTCTCCAACCGCATGACGGAGCGCGGCGTCGATGTCATCAGGTTCCTGATGAAGGAAGGCGCCATGCACAAGATCACCGACGTGATCGATGCGGACACGGCGGAGCTGATCGTCACCGAGTTCGGCCACACGCCGAAGCGCGTTTCGGAAGCGGACGTCGAGACCGGCTTCATCGGCGACAAGGACGCGGAAGAGGCACAGAAGCCGCGTGCGCCCGTTGTCACCATCATGGGTCACGTCGACCACGGCAAGACGTCGCTGCTCGACGCCATCCGCAAGACCAACGTCGTTTCGGGCGAAGCGGGCGGTATCACGCAGCATATCGGCGCCTATCAGGTGACGACGCCGTCGGGCTCGAAGGTGACGTTCATCGATACGCCGGGCCATGCGGCCTTCACGGCCATGCGCGCCCGCGGCGCCAAGGTGACGGACATCGTGGTGCTGGTGGTGGCGGCCGATGACGGCGTCATGCCGCAGACGGTGGAGGCGATCAATCACGCCAAGGCCGCGAACGTGCCGATCATCGTTGCGATCAACAAGATCGACAAGCCGGCGGCGGATCCCAAGCGGGTGCAGACCGACCTTCTCTCGCACGAGATCGTGGTCGAGAGCATGGGTGGCGAGACGCTGGAGGTTCCGGTCTCGGCGCTCAAGGGCACCAACCTCGACAAGCTGCTCGAGACCATCCACTTGCAGGCCGAAGTGCTCGATCTCAAGGCCAACCCGGATCGGTCGGCCGAAGGCATCGTCATCGAGGCCAAGCTCGAGCGCGGGCGCGGTCCCGTCGGCACCGTGCTCGTGCAGCGCGGTACGCTGGGCCTCGGCGATATCGTTGTTGCCGGCACGGCCTGGGGCCGCGTGCGTGCGCTGATCGACGACCAGGGCGAGAATGTCGACGCCGCCGGGCCTTCGGTTCCGGTCGAGGTGCTGGGCTTCGATTCCGCTCCCGAAGCGGGCGACCAGATCGCCGTCGTCGAGAACGAAGCGCGAGCTCGCGAGATCACCGACTACCGCATCAGGAAGCGTCGCGAGACGCTGGGCTCGGCGGGCACGCCGCGTACGCTCGAACAGATGATGCAGACGCTGAAGGATGCGGCCGGCAAGAAGGATTTCACCCTCCTGATCAAGGGCGATGTCCAGGGCTCGGTCGAAGCCATCCAGGGCGCATTGAAGAAGCTCGGGACGGATGAGGTCGAGGCCCGTGTCGTGCACTCGGGTGTCGGCGGCATCACGGAATCGGACATCGCGCTCGCGTCGGCCTCGAAGGCGGTCGTCATCGGCTTCAACGTGCGCGCCAACACGCAGGCGAAGCAGGCTGCCGACAGCCAGGGCATCGAGATCCGCTACTACAACATCATCTATGACCTGGTGGACGACGTGAAGGCGGCCATGTCGGGCCTGCTCGCGCCGACGAAGCGCGAGGTGTTCCTCGGCTACGCGACCATCAAGCAGGTCTTCAACATCTCGAAGGTCGGCAAGGTGGCGGGTTGCCTCGTGACGGAAGGCAAGGTTGAGCGCGGCGCCAAGGTGCGCCTCCTGCGCGACAAGGTCGTCATCCACGAGGGCACGCTGTCGATTCTCAAGCGCTTCAAGGATGACGTGAAGGAGGTGCCGGCCGGCCAGGAATGCGGCATGGCCTTCGCCAACTACCAGGACATCCGCGAGGGCGACGAGATCGAGTGCTTCCAGGTCGAGACGATCCAGAGAAGCCTCTAAGCGCTCACGGGCCTGTTCGGCTAAGGCGGCGACGCCGCCTTAGCCTGGCCCTCCGCGGGGGCGTGACTCGTCACGGGTCGACTTGCTCCCCGGCTGCTTCGCAGCCGAAAACTCTCAAAGGTACAAAGAGGCGTTGCCTCGTGCCGGTTCGATCCCGGTAGGAAAAGAAGATGTCCAGACAGAAATCCCACCAGGCGAAGGCTCCGTCGCAGCGGCAGTTGCGCGTCGGCGAACTGATCCGTCACAAGCTCGCGGAGATGTTGGCGCGCGGCGAGATCTATGACGACGTGCTCGCCTCGCACGTGGTGACGATCACGGAAGTGCGCATGTCGCCCGATCTCAAGCTGGCAACGGCTTACGTGATGCCGCTCGGCGGCAAGGACACCAAGGTCGTGATCGAGGCGCTCGGCCGCAATGTCCGCTTCATCCGCGGCGAGATTGCGCATGCGGTCGACCTGCGCTCGGCGCCGGAGATCCGCTTCCGCGAGGACGAGACCTTCGAGGAGGTGCAGCGGATCGATCGCCTGCTGCACAGCGACAAGGTGCGTCGCGACGTCGAGAAGGACTAGCTTCCCCGCATGGCACGACGCAAGAAAGGCAATCCCGTTCATGGCTGGCTGGTGCTCGATAAGCCGTTCGAGATGACCTCGACGCGCGCGGTCGGCATCCTGAAGCGGCTCTTCTTCGCGCAGAAGGTCGGGCACGCGGGCACGCTCGATCCGCTCGCGACCGGCATTCTGCCGATTGCGTTCGGCGAGGCGACGAAGACGGTGCCGTTCGCTGTCGACGGCGAGAAGGTCTATCGCTTCACCGTGCGCTGGGGCGCGGAAACGGCCACCGACGACGCGGAGGGCGAGGTGGTTGCGACCGGCGAGGCGCGCCCGACGGTGGCCGACATCGAGGCGCTGTTGCCGCAGTTCGTCGGCGAGATCATGCAGGTGCCGCCGCAGTTCTCGGCGGTGAAGGTCGACGGCGAGCGGGCCTATGCGCTGGCGCGCGACGGAGAGCAGGTCGTGCTCGAGGCGCGGCCGGTCGTCATCGACGAATTGCGGCTCATCGACGTGCCGGATGACGATACGGCGGTGTTCGAGGCGCGCTGCGGCAAAGGCACCTACGTGCGGGCCATCGCGCGCGACATGGGCCGTGCGCTCGGCTGCCGCGGGCATGTCATCGCGCTCCGGCGCACGCGCGTTGGCCCGTTCAGCGAGGAGAACGCGGTGGGTCTCGACGAGATCGAGGACGCGGCGGAGGCGGGAGAGGACCTCTCGCCGTTCCTGCTGCCGGTCGAGATGGCGCTCGGGGACATCCTCGAGGTCAACGTCAGCCCGTCGGATGCGGCGAACCTCGCGCAGGGGCGCAGCATCCTGATCCGGGGGCGCGATGCGCCTGTCCTGGGTGGGGCCGCCTATGCCATGTCGAAGGGGCAGATCGTGGCGCTCGGGGAGATCGAGCGGGGCGCGCTGCACCCGACGCGGGTCTTCAATTTCGGCGGATAGCGGTTTTCCATTGATGCGTGTCTGGACCCCGACCTTCGTCGGGGTGACGTAGTTTTTTGGTGAACCGGATGCCTAACCCACAACGTCATCCCGGCGAAGGCCGGGATCCAGATACGTAACGACCGTGTCCCGTTCCCCGAGCGTTGAAATGTGCCGATCTCTGAACGATGGGTAACCGCTCCGGCATCGTCCGCATCTCGACACCGCGCGACGAGCGCCTATATGCCTCGCTGCGTTCGGTGGGTCGCGGCAGTGGAGGCTCCATGCGTATATTCCCGCATTCCGTCACTTTCTCGAAGTGGGCTGTCATCGCGTTCGCTTTGGTCGCTTTTGCCGTTGCGGCGGCGCCAAGCCCGGCGCGCGAAGGTGCTGATGCGGCCGTGTTCGATGAGGCGGCGCGGATCGTGCGCGAGAATTTCTACGATCCCAAGATGAACGGCAAGGATTGGGACGCGGTGGTCGCACGCCACAGGCCGCAGTATCTCGCGTCCGAAACCGTCAAGGCGCGCTCGGAGGCCATCAACGCAATGCTGGCCGAACTCGATGCCTCGCACACGATGCATGTGGCGGATATCGATCCGCGCTACTACCAACTCGTCGACATCTTCCGCTACGGGCTCAGGGACAGTCTTCGCAAGCATCTGCCCTACGGCGTTTCCTATTCCGGCATCGGCATCTCCACGCGCGAGATCGACGGCAAGACGTTCGTCACCGGCGTGCTTGCAGGGCTTGCGGCGGCCAAAGCCGGGGTTGCGGTCGGAGACGAGATCGTCGCTTCCGACGGCAAACCCTTCGAGGCAATAGAGTCGTTTCGCGGCAAGGTCGGTGCGGTCGTGAAATTCTCGCTACGCCGCGAGCGCGATGGAGAGGTCTCCGTGGTCGACGTTCGTCCCGAGCGGATCGAACCCGGGAAGGCGTTCCGCGCGGCCATGCGCGACGGGGCCCGCATCATCGAAGCGGATGGCAATCGCATCGGCTACATCCACATCCGGTCCTACGCGGGCGAACGCTATCAGGATGCGCTGATAGAAGAATTGAGCACCGGGAAGCTCAAGGATGCCGACGCGCTGATCTGGGACCTGCGCGACGGATGGGGCGGTGCGCAGCCGCGCTACCTCGATCTCTTCAATGCGCGCGGCCCGGACATGACGTTCACCGAGCGCGCGGGCAAGACGGACTTTGCGAGCTTCAAATGGCGCAAGCCCGTGGTCGCGCTGGTCAACGGCGGCACGCGCAGCGGCAAGGAAGTGCTGACGTACGGCTTCAAGAAATACGGCTATGGCGAGGTGATCGGGACGCGAACGGCCGGCGCATTGCTGGCGGGCCGCGGCTTTCTGCTCTCGGACGGCAGTTTCCTTATGGTTGCAGTGAATGACGTGGCGGTGGATGGCGAGCGGCTCGAGGGGAAGGGCGTGGCGCC
>ERZ795041.352-NODE-352-length-17707-cov-6.531724_pt1 | contig 17707 bp, 9 predicted proteins | sample MGYA00375125_ERZ795041 | MGnify/ENA primary metagenome ERZ795041 (study PRJEB30170, sample SAMN03074214) | activated sludge metagenome | biome: Common Effluent Treatment Plant; feature: Wastewater; material: Activated sludge; isolation source: activated biomass in a...
TCGCGGGTACAACCGCCGCTATCGCGCACAGGGGTGCGCTCCTACAGTGCCTGCGATCGACGCCCCCCCTGTAGGAGCCCTGCCCCCAGGGCGATAGCGGCCGTCATCGCCCGCACAACCGCCGCTATCGCGCACAGGGGTGCGCTCCTACAGAGCCTTCGACCGACGCCGCCCGTGTAGGAGCCCTGCCCCCAGGGCGATAACGGCCGTCATCGCGGGTACAGGCGCCGCTATCGCGCACAGGGGTGCGCTCCTACAGTGCCTGCGATTGACGCCGCCCGTGTAGGAGCCCTGCCCCCAGGGCGATAGCAGCCGTCATCGCGGGTACAGGCGTCGTTATCGCGCACAGGGGTGCGCTCCGACGGTGCCTGCGATGGACACGGCCGTGCTGTCGCGGGGGCGGCGCCCGATGTGGTGATGCGCGAAGTGTAAGTCGTGTGTAAGTTAGCTAATCTTTAATACGGGCCGAACGCGATCGGCCCGCCCAGCGTCGTGACAAGAGCAATTCCAGGCCGGACCCAACCGGTCGGGCTGTGTGGTTCGCTTGAAGAACAATCGATCAGTCGAGGAGAGGTGAGTATGTCGAACGAGCAGAAACTGAGCGTGTACCAACCGTCGGAAGAATTCGTCAAGAACGCGGCCGTCTCCGGCATGGACGCCTATCACGCGCTGTGCAAGGAAGCCGAGGACGACTACGAAGGCTACTGGGCCCGCCATGCCCGCGAGCTGCTGGACTGGAAGGAGCCCTTCACCCAGGTGCTCGACGAGAGCAACGCGCCGTTCTTCAAGTGGTTCGCCGACGGCAAGCTGAACGTCTCGTACAACTGCCTCGATCGCAACGTCAACAACGGCCTCGGCGACAAGGTCGCGATCATCTTCGAGGGCGACAAGGGCGACGTCACCCGCGTCACCTACAAGGACCTGCTCGCCCGCGTGAGCAAGTTCGCCAACGCGCTGCGCTCGCTCGGCGTGCAGAAGGGCGACCGCGTCGTGATCTACCTGCCGATGTCGATCGAGGGCGTGGTCGCGATGCAGGCCTGCGCCCGCATCGGCGCTACCCACTCGATCGTGTTCGGCGGCTTCTCCGCCCACGCCCTGCGCGACCGCATCGAGGACGCCGGCGCCAAGGTGCTGATCACCTCCGACGGCCAGCACCGCGGCGGCAAGGCGCTGCCGCTCAAGCCGATCGCCGACGAGGCGCTCGCGCTGGGCGGCACCGACTGCCTGCAGAAGGTGGTGGTGGTCAAGCGCACCGGCGGCGAGGTGACGATGGTCGAGGGGCGCGACGTCTGGTTCGACGACGTCGTCGCCGGCCAGTCGGAGACCTGCGAACCGGAGTGGGTCGAGGCCGAGCATCCGCTGTTCGTGCTCTATACCTCGGGCTCGACCGGCAAGCCGAAGGGCGTGCAGCACTCGTCCGGCGGCTATCTGCTGCAGGCGGTGATGTCGATGAAGTACACCTTCGACATCAAGCCGGACGACGTCTTCTGGTGCACCGCCGACATCGGCTGGGTCACCGGCCACACCTACATCACCTATGGCCCGCTCGCCTGCGGCGCGACCGAGATCGTGTTCGAAGGCGTGCCGACCTACCCGGACGCCGGCCGCTTCTGGAAGATGATCCAGGACCACAAGGTCAGCATCTTCTACACCGCGCCGACCGCGATCCGCTCGCTGATCAAGGCCGCGGACAACAACGAGGCGGTCCATCCGAAGCAGTACGACCTGTCGAGCCTGCGCCTGCTCGGCTCGGTGGGCGAGCCGATCAACCCCGCCGCCTGGGAGTGGTACTACCAGAACGTCGGCGGCGGCCGCTGCCCGATCGTGGATACCTTCTGGCAGACCGAGACCGGCGCGCACATGATCACCCCGATGCCGGGCGCCACGCCGATGGTGCCGGGTTCGTGCACGCTGCCCTTCCCGGGCATCATGGCCGCGGTGGTCGACGAGACCGGTACCGAGGTGCCCTGGGGCCAGGGCGGCATCCTGGTGGTGAAGCGCCCGTGGCCGGCGATGATCCGCACCATCTGGGGCGACCCGGAGCGGTTCAAGAAGTCGTATTACCCCGAGGACTTCAAGGGCAAGCTCTACCTCGCGGGCGACGGCGCGATCCGTGATGTCGACACCGGTTACTTCACGATCACCGGCCGCATCGACGATGTGCTGAATGTGTCCGGTCACCGCATGGGCACGATGGAGATCGAGTCGGCGCTGGTGGCGCACGAGTCGGTGGCCGAGGCGGCGGTGGTGGGTCGTCCCGACGACGTCACCGGCGAGGCGATCGTGGCCTTCGTGGTGCTCAAGGGCGCGCGCCCGACCGGGGACGAGGCGGCCAAGGTGATCAAGGACCTGCAGAACTGGGTCGGCCGCGAGATCGGCCCGATCGCCAAGCCCAAGGACATCCGCTTCGGCGAGAACCTGCCCAAGACCCGCTCGGGCAAGATCATGCGCCGTCTGCTGCGCCAGCTCGCCAAGGGCGAAGAGATCCTGCAGGACACCTCGACCCTGGAGAATCCGGCGATCCTCGAACAGCTCAAGGGCTGAGCACCGCCGCCGGGTCGCACGGCCCGGCGCGCGATCGAATGATGGAGGGGAGGCCCGCCGGCATGCGTCGGCGGGAAATCAGGGGACGGGGCGCGCGCAAGGCGCGCCCGCGCTTCATGCAACGCGCCCAGTCCGCCGGCAAGAGCGGCGGGCGTGTTCGCACTCGCGGTATGCTTCGCTGACCGCGGTCGGCAGGGGAGGCGAATGATGCGCAAGGGACTCGCGGGACAGCGGCTGGTCGCAGTCTTTCTCGCCGGCGTCCTGCTGTTCGACTTTCCGCTGCTGTCGCTGTTCGACCGCCCGCTGCGGGTGTTCGGCGTGCCGCTTCTGCATTTATATGTGTTCGTCGTGTGGGCAGGGCTGATCGCGGTGATCGCCTGGATCGCCGAGCGCGGCGCACGCTGAGCCGGAGCCGCCGATGCTGCCCGGCTGGCTGATCGTCGCGGCGTCCTTCAGCTATCTGCTGGTGCTGTTCGCCGTCGCCTATTTCGGCGATCGCCGGGCGGACCAGGGGCGCTCGATCATTTCCAACGCGTGGACCTACGCGCTGTCGATCGCGGTCTATTGCACGGCCTGGACGTATTTCGGCAGCGTCGGGCGGGCCGCCTCGGGCGGCATCTGGTTCTTGCCCACCTATCTCGGCCCGACGCTGGCGATGGCGCTCGCCTGGCTGGTGGTGCTGAAGATGATCCGCATCGCCCGCACCCACCGGATCACCTCGATCGCCGACTTCGTCGCCTCGCGTTACGGCAAGAGCCACCTGCTCGGCGGCCTGGTGACGGTCATCGCGGTGGTCGGCACCGTGCCTTACATCGCGCTGCAGCTGAAGGCGATCTCGAGCGGCTACGGCCTGCTGGTGGGTGAGCTCGACGGGCTGCGCGAGGGCCAGGCGGCGGCCGACGCAGGCTGGTGGGCCGACGGCACGCTCTACATCGCGCTCACCCTGGCGCTGTTCACCATCCTCTTCGGCACCCGCCATCTCGACACCACCGAGCGCCACGAGGGCATGGTGGCGGCGATCGCCTTCGAGTCGGTGGTGAAGCTGCTCGCCTTCCTCGCGGTGGGCGTCTACGTCACCTTCGTGCTCTACGACGGCTTCGGCGACCTCTACGCGCGCGCCGTCGCCGAGCCCGAGCTCGCCGGCGTGCTGGTGTTCGACGGGACCGGCAGCATCGGCTACGGCGGCTGGTTCGCCCACGTGGTGCTGGCGGGGCTGGCGGTGATCTTCCTGCCGCGCCAGTTCCAGATCATGGTGGTGGAGAACGTCAACGAGCAGCACCTGCGTCGGGCGACCTGGCTGTTCCCCGCCTACCTGCTGGCGATCAACATCTTCGTGATCCCGATCGCGCTCGGCGGGCTGCTGCACTTCGGCCGCGGCACGGTCGACCCCGACACCTTCGTGCTGACCCTGCCGCTCGCCCATGACCAGGCGGCGCTCGCGCTGCTGGTTTTCGTCGGCGGGCTGTCGGCGGCGACCGGGATGGTGATCGTGGAGGCGATCGCGCTGTCGACCATGGTGTGCAACGACCTGGTGATGCCGATGCTGCTGCACGTGCGCCGCTTCGGCCTCGCCGACCGGCGGGACCTCACCGGCCTGCTGCTCGGCATCCGCCGCGGGGCGATCGTCGTCGTGCTGCTGCTCGGCTATCTCTATTTCCGGCTCGCCGGCGAGGCCTATGCGCTGGTGAGCATCGGCCTGATCAGCTTCGCTGCGGTCGCCCAGTTCGCGCCGGCGGTGCTGGGCGGCATGTACTGGCGCGGCGGCACCCGGGAGGGCGCGCTCGCCGGCCTGTCGGCCGGCTTCGCGGTGTGGGCCTACACCTTGCTGCTGCCCTCGTTCGCCAAGTCGGGCTGGCTCGCGCGCGATTTCCTCGACGAGGGGCCGTTCGGCATCGGCCTGCTGATGCCGGAGCAGCTGTTCGGGCTCGGCGGCATCGACAACGTCAGCCATGCGCTGTTCTGGAGTCTGCTCGCGAACATCGGCTGCTACCTCGGCGTGTCGCTGCTGCGCGCGCCGACCGGGCAGGAGGCGAGCCAGGGCACCCTCTTCGTCGATATCTTCCGTCGCGGCGAGTCGGTGCCGACCAGCTTCTGGCGCGCGGGGGCCGAGGTGCGCGAGCTGCTGCCGCTGGTGGCGCGCTTTCTCGGCGAACGGCGCACCCGCGACGCCTTCGCCGCCTATGCGCGCTCGCACGGCCTGAGCGGCATCGACCAGCTCAAGGCCGATCCCGAGCTGGTGCATTTCGCCGAGACCCTGCTCGCGGGCGCGATCGGCAGCGCCTCGGCGAGGGTGATGGTGTCGACGGTGGTGAAGGAGGAGCCGCTCGGGCTCGACGAGGTGATGAACATTCTCGACGAGGCGTCCCAGGTGCGCGCGTATTCGCATCAGCTGGAGGAGAAGTCGCGCGCGCTCGAGGCGGCGACCGCCGAGCTGCGCGCCGCCAACGAGCAGCTGAAGGAGCTCGACCGCCTCAAGGACGATTTCATGTCCTCGGTGACGCACGAGCTGCGCACGCCGCTGACCTCGATCCGGGCGCTGTCGGAGATGATGGTGGACGACCCCGACATCGACCCCGACAGCCGGCAGCGCTTCCTGGGCATCATCGTGTCGGAGGCCGAACGCCTGTCACGCCTGGTCAACCAGGTGCTCGACCTGGCGAAGATCGAGTCGGGTCATGCCGAATGGCACAATACCGACCTCGACATGCGCGAGCTGGTGCAGCACGCGGTGGAGACCACCGCGCAGCTGATGCGCGATCGGGGGGCGAGCGTCGAACTGCAGCTGCCCGATGCGGTGCCCACGCTGCGCGCCGACCGCGACCGCCTGCTGCAGGTGCTGCTGAACCTGCTGTCGAACGCGGCCAAGTTCGTGCCGGTGCCGGGCGGCAAGGTCTGGGTGTCGCTGGGCTGCGACGGCAAGCAGATCCGCGTCGATGTGCGCGACAACGGGCCGGGCATCCCGCCCGCGCAGCAGGCGGTGGTGTTCGAGAAGTTCCGCCAGGGCGGGGATTCGCTCTCGCGCCCGCAGGGCACCGGACTCGGGCTGCCGATCAGCCGCCAGATCGTCGAACACTTCGGCGGCCGGCTGTGGCTGGCGTCGCCGCCGGGGGAGGGGGCGACCTTCTCCTTCGTGTTGCCGCTGGCGTCGGCGGCGAGCGATCAATGACTTAGAATGACGCCCTCGGGGGGAGACGCATGGTCAAGAAAATATTGATTGCCGACGACGAGCCGAACATCGTCATTTCGCTCGAGTTCCTGATGAAGCGCGAAGGCTTCGAGGTGCTGATCGCCAACGACGGCGAGGAGGCGGTCCAGCGCATCCGCGGCGACCGCCCGGATCTGGTGCTGCTCGACGTGATGATGCCGAAGAAGAGCGGCTTCGAAGTCTGTCAGGAGATCAAGGCCGATCCCGCGCTGGCCGACATCCGGATCCTGATGCTCACCGCGAAGGGCAGGGACACCGAGGTGGCGAAGGGTCTCGCCCTCGGCGCCGACGCCTACATGACCAAGCCCTTCGCGACCAAGGAGCTGGTGGAGCGGGTGCGCGAGCTGCTGGAGCGCTGAGCGATGTCCGCCCGCATGCGCTTCATCCTCTCGGTGATGGTGCTGGGCCTGCTGATGACCGGCCCCTTCCTGCTCACCGCGATGTTCGTGTGGCTCGAGACCAAGGGTGCGGAGCGACAGACGCTGGTCGAGGTCGTCGCCCCGCACCTGCCGATCGGCACGCTGCTGACCCTGGTGGGCTTCGGCGTCGGGGTGGCGGTGCTGCGCGGGCTGTTCCGGCAGTACGTGCAAGGGCTGCTGCGCATGGCGGAGAACCTGCGCCTGATGCTCGGCGCCAACCGCGGCTTCCGGGTCGAGCCCGAGGGGCCGCCCGAGGTGCAGCAGCTGGCGCGGGCGATCAACGAGCTCGCCGAGCAGCGCGACAGCCTGACGGCGGACGTGGAGGCGCAGATCGGCCGCGCCAAGGCGTCGATCGAAGAGGAGCGCAACCGGCTCGCCGCGCTGATGTCCGAGCTCACCCAGAGCGTGGTGGTGTGCAACCTCGACGGCCGCATCCTGCTCTACAACAACCGCGCGCGGCTGCAGTTCCGCGCGCTGTCCGACGCGCCCGCGGTGGCCGGCGGCGGCGAGCTGATCGGGCTGGGGCGATCGATCTACGGCGTGTTCGACCGCACCATGATCGCGCACGCGCTCGACACCATCCAGCAGCGTCTGCGCCGCTGCGGCCAGGCGCAGGCCAACTTCGTCACCACCACCCGCGCCGGCCAGCTGCTGCGCGTGCAGATGGCGCCGGTGCTGTCGGCCGAGCCGGCGATGGCGGAGGAGGCGAGGGAGGATGCGAGGCCGGAGTCGGCGATCGAGGCGCCCGGGACGGCCGTAGAGGGCGAGGCCTCCGCCGCCCGCACGATCACCGGCTTCATCCTGATGCTCGACAACATCACCCGCACCTTCGAGAACGAGTCGCGTCGCGACCAGCTGCTGCACAACCTCACCGAAGGCAACCGCGCCTCGCTCGGCAATGTGCGCGCCGCGGCCGACATGCTGGAGTACGAGGATCTCACCGACGACATGCGGCGGCGCTTCCGCAAGGTGGTGCGCGACGAGGTGGAGGCGATGAGCGCCCGCCTCGACGACACCGCGCGCGAGTTCGCCGATTCGCTGAAGGCGCGCTGGCCGCTCGAGGAGATGCTCGGCGCCGACCTGATCGCCGCCGCGCGCCGGCGCATCGAGGAGCGCCTGTCGCTGCCGACCAAGCTCGAGGAGGTCGACGAGGCGATCTGGCTGAAGGTCGACAGCTTCTCGCTGATCCAGGCCCTGACCTATATCGCGAGCCGGCTGTCGGACGAGTTCGGGGTGCGCGAGGTGCGCTTCCGCCTCAGCGCCCACGGCCGGTTGGTGCACCTCGACCTGATCTGGTCGGGCCAGGCGATGAGCACCGAGACGGTGATGAGCTGGGAGCTCGAGTCGATGAACATCGAGGGCGAGCGCACCCCCTTGAGCGTGCGCGACATCATCGAGCGTCACGACGGCGAGATGTGGCTCGAGCGCGAGAAGGTGCGCCACCGTGCCTTCTTCCGCATCGTGCTGCCGGCGGCGCGGCCGCAGGAGCAGCTCGAATCGGAGAGCTTCCTGCGCGGCGAGAGCCGGCCGGAGTACTACGACTTCGACCTCTTCCAGTGGTCGGAGCGCTCGCACGAGCTCGATGACCGGCCGCTGAGCGCGCTCACCTACACGGTGTTCGACACCGAGACCACGGGCCTGCATCCCTCGCAGGGCGACGAGATCATCCAGATCGGCGCCACCCGGATCCTCAACGGCAAGCTGCTGCGCGGCGAGTCGTTCGAGCAGCTGGTCGATCCGCGCCGGCCGCTGTCGCCGGAGTCGGCGCAGATCCACGGCATCACGCGCGAGATGCTGCGCGGCCAGCCGACCATCGACAAGGTGCTGCCGGCCTTCCATGCCTTCGCCGCCGACACCGTGCTGATCGCGCACAACGCCGCCTTCGACATGCGCTTCCTGCAGCTGAAGGAGGCCGAGACCGGCCTGCGCTTCGACCAGCCGGTGCTCGACACCCTGCTGCTGTCGGCGGTGGTGCATCCGAACCAGGCGTCGCACCGCCTGGAGGCGATCGCCGAGCGGCTCGGGCTGACCATCATCGGCCGCCACACGGCGCTGGGCGATGCGATCGTCACCGCCGAGGTGCTGATCAAGCTGATCCCGCTGCTCGCGGAGAAGGGGATCGTGACCCTGCGCCAGGCGCGCGAAGCGGCCGAGCAGACCTACTACGCCCGGATCAAGTACTGAGATGCCGGCGCGGGCGGGGCGGGGCTGATGCCGGGGCAGTTCGCACGCGAGCTCAAGCGCTATTACGCGCTGTACACGCTCACCTTCGTGTTCTTCGTGGTGGCGCTGGCGATCGGCGAGCAGTATGGCCTGAGCGAGCGGGTGATCAGCCACGTGTTCCTGTTCGTGACGATCGCGGTGTATGCCACGATCGGCGTCATCAGCCGCACCTCCGACGTCACCGAGTACTACGTCGCGGGCCGCCGGGTGCCGGCGGTGTTCAACGGCATGGCGACCGCCGCCGACTGGATGAGCGCCGCCTCCTTCATCGGGCTCGCCGGCACGCTGTATTTCTCCGGCTTCGAGGGGCTCGCGTTCGTCACCGGCTGGACCGGCGGCTTCGTGCTCGTCGCGCTGCTGCTCGCGCCCTACCTGCGCAAGTTCGGCCAGTACACCATCCCGGACTTCCTCGGGGCGCGCTACGAGGGCAACGCGGCGCGCCTGATCGGGCTGGCGGCGACGATGCTGGCGAGCTTCGTCTACCTGGTCGCGCAGATCTACGGCGTCGGCCTGGTGACCAGCCGCTTCGTCAACATCGAGTTCGAGATCGGCCTCTTCGTCGGTCTCGCCGGCATCCTGGTGTGCTCCTTCCTGGGCGGGATGCGGGCGGTGACCTGGACCCAGGTCTCGCAGTACGTGATCCTGATCATCGCCTACCTGGTGCCGGTGGTGATCCTGTCCTACAAGATGACCGGCATTCCGGTGCCGCAGCTGATGTATGGCGGGGTGGTGCAGCAGATCTCGGCGCGCGAGGAGGTGCTGTTCGAGGCGCCCGCCGAGCTGGAGGTGCGCCAGCTGTACCGCCAGCGCGCCGAGGCATACGCGCGCAAGATCGCGGCGCTGCCTGAGTCACTGGAGGACGAGCGGCGGGCGCTGATCGAGCGGCTCAACCAGTTGCGCCTCGACAACGCGGGGGCGCGCGACATCGCGCAGACCGAGCGCGAGCTCGGCGCGCTGCCCCGCACCGCAACCCAGGCGCGGGAGATCTGGTCGCGCGAGGAGGCGCGGGCGCTCGAACGCGCGCGCCCGCCGCCTCGGCACGCAGAGGCGCATCCGGGCGAGACGCCCGAGGCCGTGGCGGTGGCGCGTACGAACTTCCTCGCCCTCACCTTCGTGTTGATGCTCGGCACGGCGGCGCTGCCGCACATCCTGATGCGCTATTACACCACCCCCGGCGTGGCGGCGGCGCGGCGCTCGGTGCTGTGGTCGCTGTTCTTCATCTCCTTGCTCTACCTCACCGCGCCGGCCTACGCCGCCTTCGCCAAGTGGGAGGTGTACAGCAACGTGGTGGGCTCGAGCCTGGCGGTGCTGCCGGACTGGGTCGCCTCCTGGGGCAAGGTCGGCCTGGTCGCCATCGACGACCTCAACGGCGACGGCATCCTGCAGCTGGCCGAGCTCAGCATCAACACCGACGTCATCCTGCTCGCCACCCCCGAGATTGCCGGGCTGCCCTATGTGATCTCGGGCCTGGTGGCGGCGGGCGGGCTGGCCGCCGCGCTGTCCACCGCCGACGGCCTGCTACTGACGATCTCGAACGCGTTGTCGCACGACCTCTACTACAAGGTGATCAACCCAGAGGCGAGCACCCATCGCCGGCTGCTGATCTCGAAGTCGCAGCTGCTGGTGGTGGCGGTGGTTGCCGCCTTGGTGGCCTCGCTGCGGCCGGACAACATCCTGTTCATGGTCGGCCTGGCCTTCTCGATCGGCGCCGCCGCCTTCTTTCCGGCGCTGGTGCTCGGCATCTTCTGGCGGCGCGCGAACCGGCCGGGGGCGATCGCGGGCATGCTCGCCGGACTCGGCGTCACCCTTCTTTACGCGGTGCGTACCCACCCCTTCTTCGGCGGCTCGATGCAGAACGCCTGGTTCGAGATCAATCCGATCTCGGCCGGCGTGTTCGGCGTGCCGCTCGGCTTCGCCACGATCGTGGTCGTGAGCCTGCTCACCAAGCCGCCCTCGGCCGAGGTGCAGGAGCTGATCGATTTCGTCCGCTATCCGAAGCTCACCGGGGGAGACGAGGAGGGCGGCTGAAGCGGGTATCTTGATTGCGGAGCGATGCACCCCACATAGGGGGCAGATCCGATTTCAGAGGAAGAGCGCCATGCGATTCGACAAACTCACGACCAAGTTCCAGCAGGCCCTCAGCGACGCGCAGAGCATCGCGGTGGGCAACGACCAGCAGTTCATCGAGCCGGTCCACCTGCTGCTCGCCTTGCTCGGGCAGGAGGACGGCAGCACCGCTTCGCTGCTGCAGCGCGCCGGGGTCAATGTGCCGCCGCTCAAGGCCGCCCTCGCCAAGGCGCTCGAGCGCCTGCCCAAGGTCGAGGGCCATGGCGGCGAGGTCGGCATCGGCCGCGACCTCAACAACCTGCTCAACGTCACCGACCGCGAGGCGCAGAAGCGTGGCGACCAGTTCATCGCCAGCGAGATGTTCCTGCTCGCGCTCGCCGACGACAAGGGCGAGGCCGGCCGCCTGGTCAGGGAACACGGCCTGGCGCGCAAGCCGCTCGAGGCCGCGATCGAGGCGGTGCGCGGCGGCGCGGCGGTCGACAGCCAGGAGGCCGAGGGCCAGCGCGAGGCGCTGACGAAATACTGCCTCGACCTCACCGAGCGCGCGCGCAGCGGCAAGCTCGACCCGGTGATCGGCCGCGACGACGAGATCCGCCGCGCCATCCAGGTGCTGCAGCGGCGCAGCAAGAACAACCCGGTGCTGATCGGCGAGCCCGGCGTGGGCAAGACCGCCATCGTCGAGGGCCTGGCCCAGCGCATCGTCAATGACGAGGTGCCCGAGACGCTCAAGGGCAAGCGCGTGCTCTCGCTCGACATGGCCGCGCTGCTGGCCGGCGCCAAGTACCGCGGCGAGTTCGAGGAACGCCTGAAGGCGGTGCTCAAGGAGATCGCGCAGGAGGAAGGCCGCATCATCGTCTTCATCGACGAACTCCACACGATGGTCGGTGCGGGCAAGGCCGAGGGGGCGATCGACGCCGGCAACATGCTCAAGCCGGCGCTGGCGCGCGGCGAGCTTCACTGCATCGGCGCCACCACGCTGGACGAGTACCGCAAGTACATCGAGAAGGACGCCGCGCTCGAGCGCCGCTTCCAGAAGGTGCTGGTCGAGGAGCCCTCGGTCGAGGCCACCATCGCCATCCTGCGCGGCCTGCAGGAGAAGTACGAGATCCACCACGGCGTCGACATCACCGACCCGGCCATCGTCGCCGCGGCCGAGCTGTCGCACCGCTACATCACCGACCGCTTCCTGCCCGACAAGGCGATCGACCTGATCGACGAGGCGGCGGCGCGGATCAAGATGGAGATCGACTCCAAGCCCGAGGTCATGGACAAGCTCGACCGCCGCATGATCCAGCTCAAGATCGAGCGCGAGGCGGTGAAGAAGGAGAAGGACGAGGCCTCGCAGAAGCGCCTGCAGCTGATCGAGGAGGAGCTCGCCAAACTGCAGCGCGAGTACAACGACCTCGAGGAGATCTGGAAGGCGGAGAAGGCGCGCGCCCAGGGTTCGGCCCACATCAAGGAGGAGATCGACGCGCTGCGTGCGCAGATGGCGGACTTCCAGCGCAAGGGCCAGCTCGACAAGGTGGCGGAGCTGCAGTACGGCAAGCTGCCGCAGCTCGAGGCGCAGCTGAAGTCCGCCGAGCAGGCGGGCGAGGGCGCGGCGCCGAACAAGCTGCTGCGCACCAAGGTCGGCACCGAGGAGATCGCCGAGGTGGTGTCGCGCGCGACCGGCATCCCGGTGAGCAAGATGATGCAGGGCGAGCGCGAGAAGCTGCTCAAGATGGAAGAGCGCCTGCACCAGCGGGTGGTCGGCCAGGACGAGGCGGTGCGCCTGGTGTCGGACGCGATCCGGCGCTCGCGCGCGGGCCTCGCGGACGAGAACCGGCCCTACGGCTCCTTCCTCTTCCTCGGCCCCACCGGGGTGGGCAAGACCGAGCTGTGCAAGGCCCTGGCCGAGTTCCTGTTCGACTCCGAGGAGCACCTCATCCGGGTCGACATGAGCGAGTTCATGGAGAAGCACTCGGTCGCCCGCCTGATCGGCGCGCCCCCGGGCTACGTCGGCTACGAGGAGGGCGGCTACCTGACCGAGCAGGTGCGGCGCAAGCCCTACAGCGTGATCCTCTTCGACGAGGTCGAGAAGGCGCACCCGGACGTGTTCAACGTGCTGCTGCAGGTGCTCGACGACGGCCGCATGACCGACGGCCAGGGGCGCACGGTGGACTTCAAGAACACCGTGATCGTGATGACCTCCAACCTGGGCAGCCAGATGATCCAGGCCATGGCGGGCGACGACTACCAGGTGATCAAGCTGGCGGTGATGGCCGAGGTGAAGACCTTCTTCCGTCCGGAGTTCATCAATCGGATCGACGAGGTGGTGGTGTTCCATGCCCTCGACGAGCGCAACATCGCCAGCATCGCGCGGATCCAGCTCAAGTACCTCGAGAAGCGGCTCGCCCGGCTGGAGATGGGCCTCGAGGTCACCGACGCCGCCCTGGCGGAGCTCGCCGAGGCCGGCTTCGATCCGGTGTTCGGTGCGCGCCCGCTCAAGCGCGCGATCCAGGAGCGGCTCGAGAACCCGCTGTCGAAGGCGATCCTCGAGGGCCGCTTCGCCGCCCGCGACACGATCCGGGTGGATGTGGTCGATCGCCGCATCGAGTTCGAGCGCGTCGCCTAAGGCTTGAGCCCATCGGGCGCGAGGCCGTCGCCCTCCCCGAGGGGGGCGGCGGCCTCGTCGCCTTCCGGCGCGGGGGCGGGGTCGGCCGCGCGTGGCGTACTGCGGAATCGGAAGGCGTTGCGCCCGGCCTGCTTCGCGCGGTACATCGCCGCATCCGCGCTGCGCAGCAGCTGGTCGATGGTCGTGCCGTCGAAGGGGTAGATGGCGATGCCCACGCTCACCGAGGGCCGCAGCTGCCGGTGTCCGACCTCCACCGGCTCGCTCAGCACCGACAGCATCTTCGCCGCGACCGCCCCGGCGTCGCGGCGGCGCTCGATGCGGGTCAGGAGGGCGACGAATTCGTCGCCGCCCAGCCTGGCGAGCAGATCCTCCTCGCGCATGCAGCTCGACAGGCGCGTCGCGATCGTCGTCAGCAGGGTGTCGCCGACATCGTGGCCGTAGGTGTCGTTGACCGCCTTGAACTCGTCGACATCGATGAAGAGCACGGCCATCGTGTCGTCGTGGCGCTGGGCCGCGTGCAGGGTCGCGTGCGCGCCCTCGAGCCAGGTCGCGCGATTCGGCAGGCCGGTCAGGGTGTCGTAGCGGGCGAGGTACTTGATGTGCGCTTCGGCTTCGCGGGCGCTGGTGACGTCCTGCACGGTGCCGCGCAGGCGGACCAGGGCGCCGTCCGACCACTCGCTCTCGATGCAGAAGTTCAGCACATGCGCCGGCAGCGCGCCGATGCGGCAATCGAGGCTGATGCGGGCCGCGGCGCGACGGACGGTATCGAGCGCATCGGCGAGGGCCGCCCGATCGCGTGGCACGACCTGCTGCGTGAGGTCGTCGAGGGTGAGCGCCCGCCCGGCGGGCAGCGCGAGCAGTGCGTCGAGTTCGGCGGAGCGACGGAGCCGATCCTCCCCGGCCGGCAGTTCCCAGCTCCCCATCCGCGCCAGCCGTTGCGCCTCGGCGAGTTCGCGTGTCCGCTGCTCGACCAGGAGCGCGATACGTCGGTGCTGGCCGCTGCTCACGAGCAGAAAGGCGCCCAGCAGGCCGACCGCGAACGGCGCCACCGCCAGCGTCGCCCATGCGCTCCAGCTGCGCATCTCGGCCAGATAAGCATCGCTCGCCCGGGTGTCGAGCGACCACTTGCGACCGGCGAAATCGATGGGGAAGGCGCGGTGCACCGGACCGGCGAGCCAGCCGTCGGCGGCGCAGCCGGCGGCGCCGGCGAGCCTGTGGCGGCGCCCGTCGGCCTGGTCGACTTCGACCAGGCAGGCGTCGATGCCGCGCCTGCCGGCGTCTCGGGTGAGCATGGACAGGACGTCGTCCATGCGCAGCGCACTGGCGACGACGCCGCGCAGCCGGGTCGAACCGTCGCCCTGCGGCGCGCGGACGGCGAGGAAGACGACGATTCCGTGCTTGCCGGCGCGCTCCGCGGCGACCAGGAAGCCTTCGGTGGCGACCGGCTGGCCGTGCTCCCGCGTGGCGGCAATCGCCCGCGCAGTCGCCGGCAGGCCGAGGGCGTCGAGACCCAGCACGCGGGTCGCGTCCGCCGCCGGCGCCACATAGAGGACAGGCAGGTATTCGGCCGCGGGCGCGGCGCGCAGCACGTGGCCCGTCGCGCTCTGGCGTCGGATCCTGAAACCGGGCTCGCCGCCTGCGTGCACCGAGGCTTCGAACTCCGTGCGGGCGGCGTCGGGGACGAGCGGACTCCAGGTGAAATTGACCGCGTCCGGATGGCGTCGGAGCCACGGCTGGACGAACTGCTGGAATTCCGCCGCGGTGACGTCCTCGCTGGCGACGATCAGTCGCTCGATCGAGATCAGCACGTCGAGCTGGGTGCTCAGTCGCTTCTCGAGCTGGGTCGCGAGCTGGCGCGCGTCCCGGTCGAACTGCGCCTGGACGCGCGCCGACACCCACAGCAGCACCATGCGGAACCCGAACGCCAGCAGGAGCAGGGCCACAGCCAGCGGCACCGCGACGCCCAGCCGCCTCGGACGCCAGTCCTCGGCCGGCTGACCGAACAGGGCGAACATCAGCGGGGCGACGATCAGCACGCCGAGCGTGTCCCCCACCCACCAGTTCCACCAGTTGAAGGCGAGCTCGCCCGCAACGATGCGGCCCGCGGCGTACAGGGCCGGGATCGCGATGCACGGCGCGACCAGCGAGCTGAGCGGCGCGACCAGCACCAGGAAGCGCACGATGGAGCGCGGGGAGTCGAGCAGGCAGGGATAACCGACCAGTCGCCGCGCAAGGGCCGCGCCGAGCACCGCCTGCAGGCTCACTGCGAGCGCGACCGCCAGGCTGCTGAGCAGATCCGGGCGAGTCACGGGGCCGCCGTCGAGAACCGCGGCCTGGATCGCGAGCGAGCCGAGAAAAATCGCCGGCCAGGCCCGGGTGCCGAAGACCAGCAGCGCCGCGAGGGCGAGCCCCGCAGGCGGGAAGACCGGTGCGGCATAGCCGGGCGGGACCGTTACCGCGAGGGAAAACCAGCCCGTCAGCGCATAGACGAGCGTCAGCAGCAGGAAGCGGGACGAGGCGGCGGGCATCCCGAAATTATAGTCAGGATATGACAATGTACACGGCGCGAACGCTGCGCGCTGAAGGCCGGTCGGATACGGTAAACTCCTGTGCTTTGCCGCTGCGGCCCCTTACGCCGTTGCGTCCCACCAGGTTTGCCCGGAAATCAAGATGCTCGAGTCCGTTCGTAAAAACAAGCGCGTTGCCCAGGTGATCCTCGCGATCATCATCGTTCCCTTTGCCTTCTTCGGTATGGACGCCTACTTCACCGACGGCCCCGGCGGCAACGAGGTCGCGACCGTCGGCGGAACCGCGATCAGCGCGATGGAGTTCGACAGGGCCTTGAGCGACCAGCAGGACCGGATTCGCAGCGCGGGTGGCGAGCTCGATCGCGCGATGCTCGAATCGGACAGCTTTCGGCGCTCGGTGCTCGACAACCTGATCAGCCAGCGCGTGCTCGCGCTGTACGCTGCCGAGAATCGTTTCGTCGTCACCCCGCAGGAGCTGCAGCAGACGATCGCGGAGGTTCCTGCGTTCCAGGAAGACGGTCGCTTCTCCTTGCAGCGCTACGAAACCTTGTTGCGTGCCCAGGGCATGAGCCCGCAGACATTCGAGGCGCGCCTTGCGCAGGACGTGCGGATCCAGCAGCTCGCCTTGCCGGTGGGGGAGACCGCGCTGCCGGCGAGCGCCTCTGCGGAGCGCTTCCTCGTCGCCCAGCTCGAGCAGCGTCGCGTTCGCGAGGCTCGCTTCCCGCTTGCGCGCTACGTCGATCAGGTGGTCTTGGCCGACGGCGCGGTCGAGACGTTCTACGAGGCGAATCGCGCCCGCTTCCAGCGACCCGCCCGCCTCAAGGCCGAGTACGTCGTTTTCGACCAGGCGACGCTCGAGTCCCGTGTGGAGGTCGCGGAGGACGAAGTGCGCGCCTTCTACGACGGCAATCAGGACCGCTTCGGGCGGCCGGAGGAGCGCCAGGCGCGGCACATTCTTCTCGAGCTCGCCGCCGATGCGAGCGAGGAGGAGGTCACCCGGGCGAGCGCGCGTGCGGCCGAGCTGGTCGCCCAGTTGCGACAGGACCCGTCCCGCTTCGAAGCGCTCGCGCGCGAGCATTCGAGCGACGCCGGTTCGGCTTCGCGGGGTGGAGATCTCGGCTACTTTGCTCGCGGTGCCATGGTGCAGGCATTCGAGGACGCCGCCTTCAGCCAGGAAGAAGGCGAGATCGGCGAACCCGTGCGATCCGAATTCGGGCTTCACATCATCCAGGTCACTGCGCTCAAGCCGAGCAGCGTGCGCCCCTTCGATGAGGTGCGCGGCGAGATCGAGGCCGATCTGCGTCGTCAGGCGGCGAGCCGGAAATTCGCCGAACTGGCGGAGACCTTCGCCAACACGGTGTATGAGCAGCCCGACAGTCTGCAGCCGGTGGTCGAGGCGCTCGGGGTGGAGGTTCGCACGACCGACTGGATCGAGAAGGGCAGCGACTCCATCGGTCCGTATCGGAGCGAGCGCCTGTTGTCTGCGCTCTTTGGCGACGACGCGGTCAAGAACCGGCGAAACACCGATGCGGTCGAGGTCGGTCCGAACGCCCTGGTCGCCGCGCGCGTCGCCGAGTTCGAGGATGCGGCGCAATTGCCGCTCGAGAGCGTGCGCGGGGAGATCGAATCCGAACTGAAGGCGGAGCATGCCAGGGCGGCCGCCGCGAAGGAGGGCGTTGCCGCACTGGAGCGGCTCAACGCGGGAGAAGTCGTCGACCTCGCCTGGAGCGAACCGAGCAGCGTGAGCCGGGGCGCGCCGAGCCTGCCCGCGCCGGCCATGCAGGCGGTGTTCGGGGCGTCGACGGACGAGCTCCCGGCGCAGGTCGGCGTCGCGCTGCCCGAAGGGGATTATGTGATCTATCGCATCGACGCCGTCGAGCGACCGGAGCTCGCCGAGGACGATCCCCGTCTTCAGGCGGTCAAAGCGCAGTACGCCCAACTGCTCGGCGCACGTGACTTCGACGTGCTGCTCGCCGAACTGCGCAAGCGGTACGACGTGCAGATTCGACTGCCGAGCGTGGCCTCGGACTGAGCGAGACGGTGTGCGGCGGCTCGAGCCCGTCAGCACCCACCATCGCCCAAAGAGCCAGGCCCGCGCCTGGTTTTT